>Ga0308160_10001040_pt1 | contig 42865 bp, 37 predicted proteins | sample PhyFR1_FD_201036 | JGI IMG/M metagenome (GOLD analysis project Ga0308160, IMG submission 201036) | Phyllosphere microbial communities from UC Gill Tract Community Farm, Albany, California, United States - DLSLF.R1 | ecosystem: Host-associated > Plants > Phyllosphere > Unclassified | place: USA... | reverse complement strand
GGGGTTCGAGTCCCTCCGTGGGCACCATCTACTGGCAGCAAACCGCAGAAGTAAGCAGTATCGTAGCGTGTGCTCTTGAGCGCACGACTCATCGCCGGCATCATGTTGGCAATAGCAGTACCGTAGGCCCACGTGGCGGAATTGGTAGACGCGCATGGTTCAGGTCCATGTGCCGCAAGGTGTGGGGGTTCGAGTCCCTCCGTGGGCACCAAAGTTTTCTGGCGACAGCCGGCGCAAAACGCCGCAATCCTTTTCCAAGGTTTGCGGCGTTTTGCGTTATTGCGCTCTCTTCTTGCATCAGGATGCCGCCAGGTCATCCAGGATCGGGCAATCCGAGCGGCTATCGCCATGGCAGGATGCCGCCAATCGCTCCAGCGTGCGCCGCATCGCCTCCATTTCGGCAATCTTGCGGTCCAGTTCACCAATATGTTCACGCGCCAAAGCACGCACGTCAGCACTGGCACGCCCCTTGTCCTGCCACAGCGCCAATAAATCCCGTATCTGGTCGAGCGAAAAGCCGAGCGCGCGGGCACGGTGGATGAATTGCAGCACCTGCACGTCCTGGTTGGCATAAACGCGATACCCGGCATCGGTGCGCCGCGCCGCGCCGATCAGGCCGATCGCTTCGTAATGGCGGATCATCTTGGCCGATACCTGTGATGCGCGCGCGGCGTCGCCGATATTCATGCTGTCCATTCTTTACTCTCCAGTCGAGCGGAAAGCATACACCTTCCCATCATGGGAAGCGCAAGGCGCAATCCCGCGCCGAGGCCTGTGCTATGCTCGGCTTCACATGAAACCCTCCACCTTCGTCAGCGGCTTCCTCATCGCGACCGTCTGCGCAGTCGCCCTCGCCAAACCCGCGCCCTGGTTCCAGTGGCGCAGCAAGGCCGACGGCGCGCTGGCCTGCGCGCAGACCCCGCTCGGCCCCGGCTGGGAACGCGCCGCCGGTCCGTATCGGGACGCCCGTTGCGAAAAGCTCATCGTTGCTAAATAATAGGCTGCTCGTTCTACCAACTGATCCAGCATATGTGCCAGCACGTCGTCCGTCGTTCCATACCTATACCGAGGAGACATTGATGTTCACGAGCCCCGAGCAATTCGCCAGCGCCACCAAAACCCTGTTCGACCTGCAGATGCAAACCTTCGACATGCTTGCCAGTAAAACGGTCAAGGGTCTCGAACAGGTCGTCGCGCTGAACATGGCAACCGCCCGCTCCACCATGGACCAGACCCTGGCCGCCAGCCGCGACCTGTCCCAGGCGCGCGATGCCCGCGCCGCCTTCGACGCCCTGTCGGCCCGCATGGCCCCGGGCGCTACCGACAGCGCCGAGTACCGCGCCCAGCTGAAGACCATCATTGACGAGATGCAGGGCGAATTCCGGCGCGCCGCCGACGTCCACGTGGCGGAAGCGAAAAGCACGCTGTCGGCGCTGATCTACGACGTCACGCAAAACGTCAAGCCAGGGTCGGAAAACGCGGTCGAGATCATCAAGGCCGCCATCGACAATGCCTTCAAGGGCTACGAGCAGGTGACGCAGGCCACGCGCCAGGCGGTGCAGAACGTCGAGGAGCAGATCGCCAAGGCCTCGTCGATGGTCAATCCCGGCATGAGCAAGGCTGCTACGCCGGGCGACAAGCCGGCCGAATAGGCATCGGCCCAAAAACAAACAGGGCGGCCTGCTAAGAGCCTATCTCAGTAGGCCCGAGTCGCTGCTGGCGCGCCTGACAAGCGGGGGCCGCGTTACTCGTCGTTCCATGGCTTGCCATGCGGCCTCCTCGCGCCTTGCCCGCGCTTGCCATGCTAACGCCATCCGCTTCCCCGTGCCTACTGAGATAGGCTCTGAGCCGCCCTGAAATATTCTTTCACCGGAGGGGACTCCATGAAAGATTATTTCACCCCTCCTTTTCCCCTCCCCGTTCGACACCGAGCAGTTCGTCGACGTGGGCCAGCGCCGCCGCATCCTTGACCACCGACTTGAGCCACACGTGCAGCGGTTGCTCGCCCCAACTGGCTGCCTTGTCGGCCAGGTAGGCGACCGGGCTGTGCGGCTCGGTGCGGCGGAAGAACTCGGCCACCGCGCGCAATTGGGCCAGGGCCTGGGCGCGGCTTTGCAGCGGGCCGGATGCCGCGCCGCTTGAGGCGGCAGGCGGCAGCGCCGCACTTGTGGACGTTTCCGCCGGCGCAGCTGTGGGCGCCGTCCCGGCCACCGTCTTGCCGGCTGCCGGCGTGACGAAATGGATCAGGTTCTGCAACGCGCTCCTGGCGCCGCCGAAGCTCGGGCCATCGTTGCCCAGGCGCGCATCGACCGCCCTCTCCAGCTCGTCCAGCATGGCCAGGCAATGCGCGCCATCGTCCAGCAGACGCTCGGAAAAGGCTTTCGAGGTGCGGCCGCGCGCCGCCTCCACGTCCGCAATCGCGTTCGCGCCATGCGTGCGCGCGGCTTCGATGTCACGCATCGAAAAGCCCGCGCCTTCGGTCACCGGACACTCCGTCACCAGCTGCGGCACGCGCGCCGCGATCCAGCTCAGGTTACCGATGCGCTGCTCGAAGCCGTCTTCGTCCGGGAGCGGATACAGGCCGTCCCAGTAACGGTCGCACAGCGCGCCAATTAGCTGCAGCGCATCGCCGAGCGCGCGCAGCCCGGCGGTTTTGGCATTCGCCTCGGCCAGCCATACCGCCAGCTGCAGGTCCTTGCTGCGCGTCTCGATCAGCACCGCGCAGCGCTTGGACACGAACTTCCAGTCGGCTTCCTTCAGCGTGGTCACCCAGGCGCCCTGCTCCAGCGACGGGTCGTCGGCCTTGCGCGCCTGGGCGATGGCGTCGAGTTCGGGCGTGAACGCCAGGCTCTCGCCGCAGGGCGCCGCCGCGCTGATCGGTGTGAGGAGTTGTTCGAGCGTGCTCATGATGCCTCCTCAAGCCGGCTCGATGGTGTACTTGAAGCGCCCGGCCTTGGTGGCGCCCACCTTGATGCGCGCGATCGCTCCGCCCTCGGCCATGCGTGCCAGCACCGTGTCGGCGATCTCGGGCAGCAGGGTGCCGTTCAGGATGGTGTCGACGTTGCGCGCACCTGAATCGACCTCGGTGCAGCGCGCCAGCACCGCGTTCACCAGCGCGTCGTCGTACTCGAACCTGGCCTGGTGGTTGTCGCGCACGCGCCTGCCGATGCGGTCCAGCTTCAGGCGGATAATGTTGGCCAGCACCTCGTCGCCGATCGGATAAAAGGGTACGGTCGTCAGGCGGCCCAGGAAGGCCGGCTTGAACTGCTTCATCAACTGCGGGCGGATCAGTTCCGCCAGCTGCTCGGGCTTGGGCATCTCGGCCGCGCTCTTGTTCAGGCAGGCGCCCATCATCGTGCTCGACGCGGTATTCGAGGTCAGGATGATGATGGTGTTGCGGAAGTCGATCTGGCGTCCTTCGGCGTCGTCCAGCACGCCCTTGTCGAAGACCTGGAAGAACAGCTCCAGCACGTCCGGATGGGCTTTTTCCACTTCATCGAGCAGCACCACGCTGTAGGGATTGCGCCGCACGGCCTCGGTCAGCACGCCGCCTTCGCCATAGCCGACATAACCCGGCGGCGAACCCTTCAGGCCCGAGACGCTGTGCGCCTCCTGGTATTCGCTCATGTTGATGGTGACGAGCTTGCGCTCGCCGCCGTACAACAGATCGGCCAGCGCCAGCGCCGTTTCGGTCTTGCCCACGCCCGAGGTGCCGACGAACAGGAACACGCCCTTCGGCTTGTTCGGGTCGTCGAGATTCGCGCGCGCGGTACGCACCCGCTGCGCCACCACGCCGATCGCATGCGGCTGGCCGAGGATGCGTTCTTCCAGCAGCGGCTGCAGCTGCAGCACGGTCTTGATCTCGTCCTTCACCATGCGCCCGAGCGGGATGCCGGTCCAGCTGGCGACGATGGCGGCCACGGTATTGCCATCGACCTGCACCGGCACCAGCGGCGCTTCGCCCTGCAGCGTGTGCAGCTGCTCCATCATGTTCTTCAGGGCCGGGCTGTCGCCGCGCCCGGCTTCGAGTTCGCCGCGCATCGCCGCGATCTCGTCGGCCAGCGCACGTTCGCGTTCCCAACGTGCCTGCAGGCGTTCCTGCTCGGCGGCCTGCAATGCGCGTTCGTCGCGCAGCTGGGCCAGCATCGCACCATGGTCCAGGCCCGTGCTCTGTTCGCGGCCGAGCGCCGCGGCCTGGGCGTCGAGCTGTTCGATGGCGCGGGTGCAGGTTTCCAGCAGCGCCGGCGTGGCGCTCTGGCCCAGGGCAACCTTGGCGCAGGCCGTATCGAGCACGCTGATCGCCTTGTCGGGCAGCTGGCGCCCGCTGATGTAGCGGTGCGACAGGCGCACCGCCTCGGTGATCGCTTCGTCGAACACGCGCACCTTGAAATGCTGTTCCATCAGCGGCGCCATCGCGCGCAGCATGGCGCAGGCGGTGGCTTCGTCGGGCTCCTCGACCTTGATCACCTGGAAGCGCCGCGCCAGCGCCGCATCCTTTTCGAAGTACTTCTTGTATTCGCTCCAGGTGGTAGCGGCAATCGTGCGCAGTTCGCCGCGCGCCAGGGCGGGTTTCAGCAGATTTGCCGCGTCGTTCTGGCCGGCCGTGCCGCCGGCGCCGATCATGGTGTGGGCTTCGTCGATGAAGAGGATGATCGCGTGCTGGCTGCGTTTTACTTCGTCGATGACGTTCTTCAGGCGGTTCTCGAATTCGCCTTTCACGCTTGCGCCGGCCTGCAGCAGGCCCATGTCGAGCGTGTGGATCTCGACGCCGCGCAGCACTTCCGGCACGTCGCCCTGGGCGATGCGCAGCGCCAGCCCTTCGACCACGGCGGTCTTGCCGACGCCGGCCTCGCCGGTGAGGATGGGATTGTTCTGGCGCCGCCGCATCAGGATGTCGATGGCCTGGCGGATCTCGGGATCGCGCCCGATCACCGGGTCGACCTTGCCGCCGCGCGCGCGTTCGGTCAGGCAGGTGGTGAACTGGTCCAGCGCCGGGGTCTTGCCGGGCGCTTGCGCTTCGAGCTCGCCGACCGGGTCGCCGCCGCCGGCCGCCATGCCACTCGCAACGGCCGCCGCTTCGCTTGAGCCGCGCGTAAGCTTGTCGAAGTCGTGCTTCAGGCGATCCAGCGGGAATTCGGCGAACAGCGGCGAGCCGCGCCGCGCCAGCTGGGCCAGGCCCGGTTCGGTGAGCAGCGCCAGCAGCAGGTGGCCGCTCCTGATCACGTTCGGCTGGCCGTTGCCGAGCGAGGCGATTAGCCAGGCATGCTCGAACAGGATGGGCAGGTGTTTCGAGAACACCGGCGTGCGTGCGCTGCCGGCGGCAAAGCGCGCCACCTCGCGCCGCAGATCGCTTTCCAGCGCCGTGAGACTGATGCCGCAGGCACGCGCGGCTACCACGAAGTCGCAGTCGGGCTGTTCGAGCAGCGCCAGGAACACGTGCTCGACGTCGACTTCGTACTGGCCCAGCCCGACGCAGATGTTGGCGGCGCGCGTGGCCGCGGTACGCGAGGCGTCGTTCAGTTTGCCGATCAGGGTCTTGAGGTTGATGTCCATGGATGTCGGGTCCTTGATATCGATAGAGGAAACTAGCGTGGACGCGCCGTGCGCCGCACCGCGTAATGCAGCGACGAAGGCTGCAGCACTGCGCTGAAATTCACCGCGTCGCCGCTATCGGGAAGAGCGAGGCGCGCGTGGATGACGAAGTCGAGCCGGTTGACGCTGCCGGCCAGCGGCACCAGGCTGGCGCTGACCTCCTTCAGTCGCGGCTCGTAAGTCTCGATGGCGGACTTGATGCTGGCGCAGATCGCGGCGCGGTCTTCGGCGCTGGTGAGGCAGAAGGCGGCGAAGTCGAGCAGGCCGTAGTTCAGGATCGACGCGCCGGCCAGCGGGTGGCTGACGAAGGCGCCGGCGGGCAGCGCCACGCGCGAATTGAGCAGCGCTTCGAGGTCGCGCGCCACCAGGTCCTTGATCTGCTCGACGGACAGCTGGGCGCTTCCTTCCGGGCGCTCGTCCATCAGGCGATCCAGCACGCCGGGGGTAAAACCGTTCATGACGAACCTTGATGGAAAATGACGGACCGGCAGGACGCCGGCCCGTGTGCTGCAGACTGCGAGAGCGCCCCCGCAGGTCAGACGACCTTGTTGCTGGCCAGGTCCCAGCCGCCCGAGGTGTTGCCGCCGGCGCCGCCGGTCACCTTTTGCTGGGTGTACTTCCATTTGATCTTCGAGAACTTCAGGCCCACTTTTTCCTGGATGATCGCGCCCTCTTCCACCTTCGGCTTGATGGCGCCGATCAGCACGTTCTCCAGTTCGATCTCGAAGTACTTGATGCGGTCGCCCTGGCCGTCGGCGCGCATGAATTCGAGCTTGGCTTTCGGGATCGTCTTGCCGGCCGAGCAGGTTTGCAGCAGGATCGGCGAGGCCAGGTCGGCCAGTTTGTCGATCACGACTTCCTCGTGCTCGCAGCGTTCGGCGGTGTGGCCGCCGCCGGTGGACGCGGTGGCCGAACGCGGTTGTTTCACGCCCCAGGTCACCGAGGTGCACTCGATCCAGTCCTTGTGCTTGTCGTCCATCGACTCGCCCTTGATGCCGTCGATCTGCAGGTACACGTCAATTGCCATTTTTGTTTGCTCCAGTTTTCAGGTTAAGAATGAATCAGCTTTTGGTCGACTGCGGCAACTCCGCGACCAGTCGGAGAGAAACGGACAGCTCGTCGAGCTGGAAGTGCGGGCGCAGGAAAGACACGGCGCGGTAGCAGCCCGGCCGCCCCGGCACTTCCGACACCTGCACGCTCGCTTCGCGCAGCGGGAACTGCGCCTTTTGTTCCTGGCTGGCGTTGTCGTCCAGGAGCACGTACTGGGTCAGCCAGCGGTTCAGGTAATCCTCGACGTTCGATGCGGCGGCAAAGCTGCCGATCTTGTCGCGCATCATCGACTTCATGTAATGGGCGATGCGCGAGACGGCGAAGATGTACTGCAGCTGCGAGGACAGCATGGCGTTCGCGTTCGCCGCCTCGTTGTTGTACTTCTTCGCCTTTTGCGCCGACTGGGCGCCGAAGAAGGCCGCGTACGAGGTGTTCTTGCAGTGCACCAGCGAGATGAAGCCGAGGTCCGACAGCTCCTTTTCGCGGCGGTCGGTAATCGCCACTTCGGTCGGGCACTTCAGCGCCACCTCGCCTTCGTCGGTTTTAAAGGTGTGGGTCGGCAGGTTTTCGACCAGGCCGCCACCCTCGACGCCACGGATCGCCGCGCACCAGCCATAGTCCTCGAAGGCGCGCGTCAGCTTGGCGGCAAAGGCATACGAGGCGTTACACCACAGGTACTTGTTGTGGTCGGTGCCGTCGACGTCTTCCACATAATTGAAGCCCTCGGTGGTCTGGCCATCGACCGGGTTGAAGGGCAGGCGCCCGAGGAAGCGCGGCAGGGTCAGGCCGACGTAGCGCGAGTCTTCGGATTCGCGGAAGGCCTTCCACTTGGCGTATTCGACGGTGTCGAAGACTTTCGCCAGGTCGCGCGGTTTACCGAGGTCGCCGAAGCTCTCGACGCCGAACATGTCAGGCGCGGCCGATGCGATGAAAGGCGCGTGGGCGGCGGCGGCCACGTGCGACATCTGCTCGAGGAAGTACATGTCCTCGGGCTGGCGGCTCATCTCGAAGTCGCCGATCAGGGCGCCGTAGGGCGCGCCGCCGAAGGTGCCGAATTCTTCTTCGTAGATCTTCTTGAAGAGCGAGCTCTGGTCGAATTCGAGGGCGGCCTGGAAGTCCTTCACCAGCTCGCGCTTGCTGGCGTTGAGCATGCGGATCTGCAGGCCGGCGCTGGTGGAGGAGTTCTTGACCAGGTATTGCAGGCCGGTCCAGCTGCGTTCGAGCTTCTGGAATTCGGGGGCGTGCATGATGGCCGACAGCTGGCAGGAAATCATGCGGTCCAGTTCCGCCAAACGCGCGTCGATCATCGCCGACAAATTGTTCGACACCACCATCGTGCCGGACATCACCTGGGTCACCAGTTCCGAGATCAGGTCGCGTGCACGCGCATGTTCGCTGTCGGACGACGCCACGCGGCTTTGCTCGACGATCTGGTCGAGCAGCGAGTTGTCCAGCTCCACCGCCTGCGCGGGCTTGGCCGCTTCGTTGAGGATCGCCGCCATTTATTTGTCCTCCGTCTTGCGCAGGCTGTCGAGCTTCTCGGTATTGCCCAGGACTTCGCTCAGGATGTCGTCGAGCTTGTCGTTGCCGGCCAGCTTGTTGCGCAGATCGGCCAGCTTGGTGCGCGCTTCCAGCAGCCCTTTCAGGGGCGCGACCTGCTGCACCACGGACTCGGGACGGAAGTCGGCCATCTCGCGGAACTGCAGCTGCACGCCGAACTGGCCGCCTTCCTCGCTCAGGTGGTTCTCGACGCGGAACTGGGTGGCGGGGGCCACGGCGCCCAGCACTTCGTCGAAGTTGCCGGCATCGACATTCACGAACTTGCGGTCCTTGATGCGCTTCTTCTCGGCCTCGGGGTCGGCGCCGAAGTCGCCGATCACGCCGACCACGAAGGGCAGCTCCTTGTTTTCGATGGCGTCGCCGATCTCGACGTCATAGGTCATCTGCACACGCGGCGCACGCACCTTTTGCAGGCGTTTCTGCACGCTTTCATTTTTTGACATGTCGACTCCAGGTGGGGAAGACGGACCGGCGCAGGGCCGGTCCACGGGGATTTACTTGAGCGCGCCGAACGGGTCGCTCGACGAGGATGACGCGGTCTTGGACGTGTTCGAGGCAGGCGTTTTCGGCGTCGGCTTCGGCGTGGGCCTGGCTTTATTCGGCACCAGCACGTCTTCTCCCAGGCTGGTGCGCAGCAGCTTGGCCAGGCTCTCGGCTTCGGACTTCACGTCGCCATTGAGCTTGCTCTTGCGGGTCAGCTCGCCCAGCGCCTTGCTGGTCACGCGCAGGCCGCTGACGGCGGCGATGCTGTTGGCAAGCAGGTCGTCGGGGTCGCGCGCCAGCGCGTCCTGCGCATGGACGATGGCCTCGCCGTAGTCGTTGGCGTCGAAACGCATCTGGGCCATGCGCACCAGCGGCGTCTTGTCGGTCGGGAAGGCCAGGCTGGCGGTCTTCAACAGAGCAAAGGCCTTGTCGCGCTGGCCGGCGGCCACGGCGGCGTCGGCTTCGGCCACGGCGGCGGCCACGGTGGCCGGCTTGGCCGCGCTGCTGCCTTCGCCCGGGCTGGCGCACGCCACCAGCAGGGCAGCACAGGCAACAGCCGGAATCAGTCGTTTCAACATCATGTCTTTCTCCAGGTACGTTGAACCAGCCGCCATTATTCGGGAAGCGATTTCGCAAGAGTTGCGCCGAGTCAACTAGCGGTCGCTTCTGTGGTGCGGCGCATGAATTGCCAGCCGCTTGCGCTGCCTCAGCCGGCCCCGCCGGCGCTGCTGTTAAATGAGCGATGGTTTTATTTACGAAAGGCAAGAACGCCATGCGCTCCCTTCCCTGCCTGATCCTCGTTGCTCTCACAGCCCAGCTCGCTGGCTGTGGCGGCCTGTCCGCCATCACCGGCAAGACGCCCGAGCTGCCCGAGTCGCAGAAGCCGCCGCGCGAGGTCGCGATCCGCCTGCATGCCGCAACGAAGCTGAACGTCGATGCCAAGGGCCGTCCGCTGGCCCTGGTGGCGCGGGTGTACAAGCTGCGCCAGAACGCCGCCTTCGAGGCTGCGCCCTACGCCGCCTTCCTCTCGCCCGCGGCGGAAAAGGAAGCCTTCGGCGCCGACCTGGTCGACGTCAAGGACGTGACCCTGGTGCCGGGCCAGCGCTACGAGACCGTGGAAAAAGTGCCGCGCGAAGCGGGCTATGTGGGCGTGGTGGCGCTGTTCCATGCCCCGGCGCCGGGGCGCTGGCGGCTCGCCTTTCCCGCCCCTGAAGCCGAGAAAGCCGGACTGACGCTGGGCCTGCACGCCTGCGCCCTGTCGGCCGGGGCCGGCGCCAAACCCACCATTTCCGATGTCAAGCCCCTCGGCTCTGCGCGGTGTCAATAAGTTTGGTCGGCATTCGATCAAGCTCAACATTTGCCTAATTTAATTTTCTCGATTCAACTTCTGCGAGGTACATCGTGACCATGCCATCGAAATTGCTGTGGGGCGAGGGCCTGTTCCTGCGCCCCCAACATTTCCAGCAGCAAGACCGCTACCACGAGGCGCGCCTGAACCAGACCGCGCGCGCCCTGCATCCGTATTGCTGGGGCGTGCGGCGCATCAGCGTCGACCACGAAGCCCTGAAATCCGACACGCTGCGCATCGACGCGCTGTCGCTGGTCTTCCCGGATGGCGAGCTGTACCGCGCTCCGGAGTCCGACCCGCTGCCGCTGCAGGTGCGCCTGGGCGAGCTGCCACCGAGCACCCAGAGCATCACCTTCCACGCCGCCCTGCCCGCCCTGAAACCGCATGGCGACAACTGCGCCGAGCCCGACGAGGATGCCGGCGCGGTCCGCTTCGCCCAGCACGAGCGCGACACGCAAGACCTGTTCACGCACGCGGCCGACGCGCCGGTGGTCTACCTCAGGAAAACCGTGCGCCTGGTGCCCGACGATGACGCGCTGGAAGCCTTCGACAGCTTCCCGCTGCTGCGCCTGCGCCGGGTGGCGACCGGCGGCTTCGAGGTCGATCCTTCGTTCACGCCACCCAGCGTGTCGATCGAAGGCGCGCCCGGCCTGCACAACGCGGTGGCGCGGCTGATGGAAAAGCTGCTGGCCAAGGTCAACGCTTTATATGGTCACATGCGCGAGCCGAGCCGCAACGTGGTCGAGATCCGTGGCGGCGACATGTCCTCGTTCTGGCTGCTGCACACGGCCAGCACCGGCTATGCGGCCCTGTCGCACTACCTGCATCACCCGGAGCTGCATCCGGAACGCCTGTTCGAGGATTTGCTGACGCTGGCGGGCGGCCTGATGGCCTATTCGCGCAGCTACAAGCTGGAAGACCTGCCGGCCTATTCCCACCCCGACCCGGGTCCGGCCTTTACGCGCCTGGTCGACATCCTGCGCGACCTGCTCGACACCGTGGTGTCCTCGAAATACTTCTCGATCCCGCTGTCGAACGAGCGTCCCTCCTACCACCTGGGCGCCCTCGACTCGGGCAAGATCAACGTCCAGACCACGCTCTACCTGGCGGTATCGGCCGACATGCCGGCGCTGCAACTGGTCGACATCGTGCCGCTGCGCTTCAAGCTCGGCGCGCCCCAGGACGTCGACAAGTTCGTGCTCTCGGCCATGCCCGGCGTGCGCCTGGTGCACGCGCCGCAGGTGCCGGCGGCGCTGCCGGTACGGCCCGATACCTATTACTTCGCGCTGGAGAACCGCGGCACGCTGTATGACAACATGCTGAAGGCGCAATCGATCTCGATCTACGTGCCGAACGGGATCCGCGACCTGCAGCTCGATTTGATCGCGGTGGCGGCATGAGCGGCCACGTCGAACGGCGCGCCGCGCCGCAAGCCGGCAACCGCGGGGCTGCAGGCAGCACGCCGCAGAACCTGGTCGACCTGATGTACGAAGGCTTCTACGCCCTGTTCCTGCTGAAGAACGGCTGCGGCCCGCACGACAAGACCGCCTTTGCCGACCACATGACGGCATTCCTGGGCGACGTCGACCGCAACGCCAAAGCGCTGGGCGTGGCGGCGGAAGACGTCACCGCCGCCAAGTATGCCTTCTGCTCGGCGGTCGACGAGATCATCCTGCGCTCGAACTTCGAGGTGCGCGAAGCCTGGGAAACGCGGCCGCTGCAGCTGCGCGTGTTCGGCGACCAGCTGGCCGGCGAACACTTCTTCCACCGGCTGGAGGATTTGCGCGCGAAAGGCAGCGTGCACCTGCAGGCGCTGGAAGTCTTCCATATGTGCCTGCTGCTCGGTTTCCAGGGCCGCTACGCGCTCGATGGCCAGGACAAGCTGAACTACCTAGTGGCGCGCCTGGGCGACGAGATCGCGCGCATGCGCGGGAAAAGCCGCGCCTTCGCGCCGCATGCCGAACGGCCGGACCAGGTTGTGAATACCCTGCGCAGCGATCTGTCGCTGTGGGTGCTGTCGGCCGTGTTCGCGCTGGCCGGGCTGGCGGCCTATGTGGGATTCCGCGCCAAGCTCTCGCACGACACGGAAACCACGCTGGCCAGCTACAACGACCTGGTAAAGCTGCCGCCGCGCGCGGCAAACGTGACCATCACCCTGCCTTGAGCTTCATCGGCTGGCAGGGCACGGCGAAATCCACGTGGTAGTGTTCGTCGTGCCGGATCCACGGCTTGCCCTGCATGAAGGGCAAGCCCTCCAGTTCCTTGCCACGCGCGGTCTTCATCAGGGCCGGCTTCAAGGCCGGATCGACGATCACCAGCGCGATGCCGACCTTGCGCTTCCTTGCAGCCTGCTGCCACCCTCCTCCAAACCGGTTTCGCCGTAGACGTAATGCCTGGCCGGCGCGCTGCGCGCCAGCGCCGCATAGGCATCGAGCACGACTTCGCGTACGCGGGCATGGACGTGGGTGCGCCCCATCTGCACGCCGAGGCGGCTGTAGGCTGCGAAGTTGGCGCCGCTGGCGGGCAAGGCGACGGTGCCGGCGCGGCAAGAAGGAAGGGAATCAGGAGTGGGAGGAGATGGCGTCTGGCCGGGGTCACTGGACAACCTTGAACTCGATGCGGCGATTGCGCGCGCGGCCCTCGATTGTACGATTATCCGCCACCGGCCGGTCCGGTCCTTCGCCCGACACCGCGATCAGGTCGCCATTGATGCCGCGCGACGTCACGTAGGTCTTCACCGCCTCCGCGCGCGCCTGGCTCAGCGACAAATTGCCGGCGCGCGAGCCGGCGTTGTCGGTGTGGCCGATCACCTCGACCTTGACGCCGTTGAGCTTTTTCAGCGCCTCGCTCATCTGGTCGAGGATGGCCATGCCCGAGGGCGCGAGCGCCGCCTTGCCCGACTCGAACTCGATGATGCGGTTGGCCAGCACGGCATCGAGCATGACCTGCTGGTTATCCGCCACGCGCAGGCCGTTGTTTACCGTGTAGGTCGGGTTCAGGGTGCCGGCGATGTCGCCGGCGATCTGCTGGCGCTGGGCCTCGCTGGCGACGTCGCCGCGCAGGCTGACGTTGTTGCCGTCGATTTTCAGCTGGCCGCGGCTGATCATCTTCAGGTTGGGGCCGATCAGGCGCTGCACGTAGTCGTTCCAGTTGGCTGGCGTGGCCACGGTGCCGACCGCGAGCTGGTCGATCACGCGCTCGGCGCCATACACCGCGCGCAGGCGCGCCAGCAGGCCGGCCTTGCTGGCTTCGTCGGCGACGGTGCCGGCCACCACGATCGGTGCATTTGCTGCCGCGCCCTGCGCCGGCGCCGGCGCGGTGGCAGGCACCTGTGCCAGGGCAGTCCCGACGACGAGCAGCGCCGCCATGCTGGTCAAGGATCGTTTCATGCTGCGCCTCCAATGAAAGTCTTCAGGAACAGTTCGCGCGCCATCTTCAGCGGCAGCTGCGGCTGGTCGAGGTAGCTGGCCAGGGCGCGCACGTCGACGTCCAAACCGAGCTGCTCGTCGATCCAGCCCAGGTCGGCAAAGCGCACCTGCTGCTCGGCGCCGACCAGCGGGTCGACAATCGCGCGCAGGGTCTGGGCGGCGGCGCCGCAAAAGCCGATCACCAGCACCGGCCGGCCATCCAGGCGCGTCAGGAACAGCGCCAGGTCGAAACCGGTGCGGCGCACGAAAGGTGCGACCAGTTCCAGCCAGAAGGCGGCGACCTGGGCGCGCAAGGCCGCGTCGTCGGGCAGCGGCAGCACCAGGCTCTTGTCGACCTGGGCTGGTTTGCTGTGCATGACCGGCTGCAGCAGCAGCCCGAGCGCGAGGATGGTGCGGTTGGCATCGAGTCCGTCCAGCAGGTCCGACAGCGAGCCGACCGTGGCGCCGGCGAGGAAGCCGGACAAGGCGGCGTCGGCTTCGCCCAGCGCGATCGCCGCCTCGCTGATGCCCTGCAGGTGCGGCGCCGGATCGCAGGCTGCCAGCACCTGCGGCGCCGCCGCTTCCAGGAAGGTCCAGAGCGGCGCAAAGGCCAGCACGCAGCGCGACAGGAAGGCCGGCGGATCGGCCACGTCCAGCGTGCGCATGGTGAGAAAAGGGAAACGCCGCCCGGGCGCGTCGTGGCTGGCCACCAGGTGCCCGGCCACGGCGTGGCGGCGCCCCGGGCCGACAAAGGCAAAGCTGACCGGCGCCATGGCGTCGTAGTCGATCTTCCAGCGCGCGTTCGAGGGCAGGCGCTGCATCACCGCGGCCAGCCAGTCGTCGAGCATGCCGATGGCCGCGGCGTCGTGCGCCAGCTTGACGAAGTCGCTGCGCGCCGGGATCTTGCCGAAGTAGCCGATCCGGTCCGAATTCCGCATCATTGCACACCTCCGGCGGCGGCCATGGCCGGGGTGTCCATCCGATTTTCAAGCGTACGGCCGACGATGGCCGGCGGCAGGCGCATGCCCTTGAAGCCCTGGCCGCCGGCGGCCGAGCTGCCGGCATTCGCTTCGGCGCTGCTGGTGATCTTCAGGTCGACCGCCACCGACACCGCGCCCCCAGGCCCGCTCCAGCGCAGCTCGTGTACGCCGCCGTCCTTGCGCTTCTTGGCCGCCGCCTCGATCATGCGCTTCAGCCCGAACTGGCCAGGCTCGTTGAACAGCTCCACGGTGCGTCCATCGAAGGTGACCGCGGTGATGCGCGCACCCGAGGTACCCGGGCCCGGATGGACCATGTTGAACCACACCGGCGGCGTGTTCCGGTAGCGCAGCTGCTGGCCGTCGATCTCGATCGTGTATTCGGTAGTGCCGGGCGCCGGCGTGGCCTGCAGCTGGAACACCGTCTGCGGCCCGGAGGATGTGGGCGAGGCCACGCCGTTGCTGGACAAGGGCGCGACCCAGCCGGGGAAGGATTGCACCGCCGCCGGCGCCAGCGTGATGCCGATGTCGGCCCAGGTACGTGGCGAGAGCACGTCGCCGCGCCGCACCACCAGTGGGCCCATCGAGGCGTTGACGAACTTCGCCACCGCGCCTTCCGGCCCGAATACCTGGCCGATCTCGGCGCCGGTGGCCTCGATCCGGCTGCCAGGTGCGAACGGGTACTTGTCGGCCAGGGTCTTCTGGAACGGTTCGACCACCTGCGCCTGCCAGGTCTTGTTGATCTCGGATTCGGACGGCTGCACGATCATGGCGAAGGTCTGGATCAGCGGGCGCACCAGCAGCGGGCGCAACGCGGCTTTCTGCGGTTCCGTCATCCCGGTCAGCATCTGCTCGTCGACGTACTTCAGGGCGTCGGCCAGTTCCGAGCCGCTGCCCTCCAAGGTCTGCTGCATGAACTGCTTGGCGCCGGGACCGGGGTCGCCCTGGTTCTTCAGCTGGTTCAGGCGGGTGCGCAGGCGCGACAAGGCATCCAGGTAGCCGCTCATCAGCGAAGCCTGCTGCTCGCGCGGCCCGACCAGGCGCGCCACGCCGGCGAACTCGCGGGCGATCACGCCCATGGCGCCGGGAGCGCCGGCGGCACCCGGCGCCAGCGGCCCGACGGCGTCGGCCAGGGTGCGCGCATCCGACGGCGCACGGCGCAGCACCACTTCCTTGAACCAGCCGATCAGGCCGCGCTCGGTCTTGCTCAGGTTGGCCTGCAGCGCGCCCGGATTGTCCCAGGAGGTCTCGTCGTAGATGGTTTTCAGCAGGCGCGCCAGCGGCGAATTCTGCGGGTCGCCGAGACGGTTCATGGCCTGGACGCTGGCCTCGAAGCCCTTCAGGTCGGCCACCGTCACGCCCTGCACAAAGCGGCCCCATTCCTTGGCATACTCGGCCTTGTACATGTCGACCAGGGTCTTCTGGATCTGCTCGGGGCTGCCCTCGAGCGTCAGGTCATCCTTGGCCACGGTCTTGAGCACCCAGTCGGTGCTCGACAGCTCGCGGTTCGATGCGTCGCGGATCGCGCCCTGCACATACTTGCTCCAGGCGTCGCGGGTGAACGCGCCGCTGACCGCGTGGCTGCCGGCGAGCAGGCCGCGGTCCTGGCCGTCGCCTTGCTCGCCGACGATGCGCGCCACCGTCACCGCCGGGAAGCGCGTAGCGGCGCGGGTCTTGATGTCGGCGTACACGCGTTCGCGCGCCGGCGTGCCGCGCACCACGCGGCGCAGGTTTTCGCGCACGCCGTCGAGCAGGCCGAGTTTCAGCGTCACCTGCGGCCAGGCCTGGTCGTTGATCTGGGCCAGGTGGAAACTCAGCAGGCGCTCGGCGCTGCGGATCATCTGCTCGCGCGGCATGGCGCCGCGGTTCGCTTCCAGCCAGGTGCGCCAGTAGCGGGTCAGCTGGTCGTTCAGGTGGCCCGGCTCGGCGTGACGTTTATCGCCCAGCATCAGGTAGGTCTTCAGCGCGTTGTAGGCATCGGCCACGTTAGTCGGCGAGACGTCCTGGTAAGGCTGGCCGGACTTGACGGCGGGCGCGGCCTGGGCGACTTCTGCCACCTGCGCGTTCGGCGCCTGTGCATTCGACGCCTGTGCATTGGGCGCCTGTCCATTCGGCGCCTGTCCATTCGAATCCAGCGCCGCCGCATTCGCGTTCACTTCGGTCAGCATGGTCTCCAGCGCGGCGGCGACCGGCTCCACCATCACCGCGCGTGCGCCGGCGAAGTATTCGTCGCGCAGCTTGCGCTCGACCTTCTCGCCCTGGTACAGGCCGAACGACAGCGCCCAGGGCTGGTCCTGCTTGTACTTGTCGAGCTGCTCGATGCGGTCCTGCAGGATGTCAAGCGCTTCCAGGCCCGACTGCAGATCGATGCGCTTGTCCTGCATGCGCATCACCTTGTCGAGGTCGGCCTGGACGTTCTTCACCAGCTGGCTGTTGCCCATGTAGGACCAGCTCCAGCCACCGAGGGCGGCGCCGAGGGCGATGGTGGCCGCGAAAAAGGCGGCGTACTTCAGGCGCGCGCTGGCCGGATTCGAGTAGCGCTTGACCAGCTCGCGGTCGGCGAAGATCACCTTCCTGAACAGCTCGAGCAGGAAGTAGCCGTTGCCCTCGCCCTCCTTCGCCGGATTGTCGCCTGCGTCAAGGCGCCCATCGCGCAATTCCAGGTCGAAGCGATTCGCGACGCGCTTCGAGGCCAGGTCCTGCACCGCGCCTTCCTGCAGCGCGCTGGTAAAGTAAAAGCCGCGGAACACCGGCTTGAACTGGTAAGTGTTTTCTTCGAACAGGGTGGACAGGAAGGCGCGCAGCGGGCTGCGGATCGAGGCGAATTCGAGCGGGAAGGTAAACACGCCGGGCCGCATCTGCGTGCTGCGGTTGCCGGCCATGTTCGCCAGGCTGAGTTCCTTCAGGCCGTCGTGCAGTTCGTCGAAGTGCTGGTCGAAAAAGGCCAGCACATCCTGCGGCGTGCTGCGCCGGTTGTAGCGCAGCGTGGCGCCCCACACACGGTCGCGCTCGGTGCGTTCGCTGTCACGGAAGAAGTCGGCGAAGCCCGCAATCAAATCGGCCTTGGTGAAGATCAGGTACACCGGCGCATACACGCCCAGGCGCTCGGTGAGTTCCTGGACCCGGGTGCGCAGGCTCTTGGCCAGCTCCATCGAGGCGCTGGCCGACCCGCCCGTGAGTTCGGCCACGCTGACCGCGATCAGGATGCCGTTGATCGGCGCGCGGCGGCGGTGTTTTTTCAGGAGGTCGAGGAAGCTGAACCACTCGTCGCGGTCGCCCTCCTGCACCGAGTAGCGGCCCGCCGTATCGAGCAGGATGCCGTCGGTGGTGAAGAACCAGTCGCAGTTGCGGGTACCGCCCACGCCCTGCACCGCCTTGCTGCCCGGGATCGGGAAGGTCAGGCCGGAATGTGCGATGGCGCTGCTCTTGCCCGCCGCCGGGTTCCCGATGATCATGTACCAGGGCAGCTCGTACAAGGCTTCGGCGCCGCGCGTCAGGCCCAGCTTCGAGGTCTTGATAGTGTTGATCGCCTCCAGCATGTTCTTGCGCAGCACCGCGACTTCGTTGCCGTCGCTCTCGGTGCCGGTGACTGCGCCCGCTTCGCCGGCGGCCAGGCTGGCCGTCAGGCGTTTCGCGGCGCGGATGCGCCACAGCTTGCGTACGCCCCAGAACATGCCCCACAGCGCCAGCAGGCTGAGTGCCGCGATGAGTGCCCAGATCAGGCCAATTTCGAAGGTGTCGGCCCCCAGCAGCAGGAAGCCAAGCAGTGCGGTGATGCCGATCACGACGAGCACGCGGCTGTCGGTGAGGAACTTCCAGAGACGGGCCATGGCGGGAGCTTGTGTGGGTTATGGGAAGGGTCGGACAGGCAATGCTCGCACCATTCCTACAGGCAAAATTTGACCTGTATCAAGCTCCGGGAGAAGGTGTGCCAAGTACTCGCCCAGAAATAAAGGTGAATTTTGGCAAACAGAACCGGATGCGCGGCAAGGCGGCGAGCGCGCCGCAGTGCGAGCACTGCAAGCACGAGCCAACGCAGCAGCGCGCCGGTTATGGCAGCCAAAAGCACGTTTATTTCTGGGCGAGTACTTACCGCCGCATCACGCCGGGAAGCCGCAGTTCGGTGTGTCCCAGGTCCATCATTTTCCAGCGTCCGCCCCAGGTCAGGCCGAGCTGCTCGGCCACCTCGCCATACAGCCGGTAGCCGCGCATGGCCCAGGGGTCCTTCTCGGAAATGACCAGCTTGCCGTCGCGCCAGAACGCGCAGTCGGCGGCCAGGCCGTACTGGTGCCAGCTCTGGAAGGCGCGCGCGTTGGTGACGGTGCCGCCCATCTGCGCCAGCAGGTCCTGGCGCGCCGGGCTGCGGTAGCCTTCGAGCAGGGCCATTTCGTAGCCGTGCTGCTCCTTCATGATCTTGAAGGCGAGCAGCAGCCGGGCGTTGAAGTCCGGGTGCAGCAAGCCCCAGTTGCGGCTGGCGCTGACCAGCATCGGCCGCACCAGCACCACTTCCTGGGTGGTAAAGGCGAGCGGCGGCGGCGCCACCGGCGGCACCAGCTGCTCGCCCTGCAGCAGCGCGGCGATCTGGGCGTCGGGCAGCGCGGCGGTCGGCACGTAGTCGGGCAGCATGGCGGGCGAGCGCAGCACCAGGGCCAGCAGCGAAGGAATGGCGATGACTGGAATACCAATCGCGAACACGATCCAGTTGCGGCGCGCCAGCTTCACCGCGGCCGCCCCCCAGCCGGCCAGGTCGCGCTGCAGCGCCCCGTGCTCGCGCTTGCGCGCAGGACGCCAGCCTGGCGCGCGCCGCTTCATGCGGCTGCGCAGGCCGAAGACAAACTGGCCCAGCATTGCCCTTCCGGTTGGGAAACAGGCCAGCCAGATCAGGGTGCAGGCGACGCAAAAATACAGAAGTGCGAGAAAAATCAGCATGGTTTTTCCCAGATTGTTTCTAATCGGATTGGAAACGAATATCTTAGGAGTAATGACGTGCGCCCTACAGACGAAAATCAAGGACCCTCGACGCGACCGAACCTGATGTCGTCACGCCGCGGGGCGGGGGAAGAAAACATCCTGGCAATGCTGGAACGCGATGCCGCACGGCGCAGCGGCACGCGCATGACCAGCCCGCGCCTGGCCTGGTATTGCGCGGCCGCCGCCTTTTCCGGCATCCTGGTGGGCGCTGTGGCCTGGCTGGCCTACGACAACCACGAGACGGCGAGCGCGATGCAGGTCCAGGTGCAGGCCGAGCGCGTGGCCGAGGCGGATGCGGTGTCGCCACCGGCCCTGGCCGATGCGCCGTCGCCGGTTCCGGCCGCTCCGGCGCCCGCCGTGATCGTCGACCAGCCGCACAGCATGCCGGCCGCCCCGCCGCCGCTGGTGATGCTGCCGCCGGAGGGTCCGGCCAAGGCCAGCCCGACGCCGCCGAAGGAAACGGCGCCAGTGCTGGCCACGGCGCCAGGCCCGGTCAAGGTGGAACCACCGGGCAAAGCGGCGCCTCCGGCCGCGGTGAAGCCAGCCAGGGCGGACAAGCAGGAAACGCTCGCCAAAGCCGACAAGCCAGGAAAAACGGAGAAAGCCCCCCCGCGTACGGCGAAAGCCCAACGCTCCGGCCTTGCCAGGGCTTCCACCCCGGCACGCACCCGCAAGGCCGCCACGCCTGCGGCCACCGAATCCGCGGTCGACACCGACGTCGCCCTGATCTCGGCCATCATCGCGCATACCGAGCGCCACCGCGGCGAGCGCGAACAGGCGCCGCCCTGCACCGGACCGAAATGCCCGCCATCGCCCTCTTCTCCACCGCGTCCCTGATGTGGCAAAAAACCACGGCCAAGCGTCCCGGCGCCTGAAAATGCTGGGATGAAGGCGGCGCCCGAGGCTATACTGTACATAAGCACAGTGGCGTCTCGAGATGAACAGGGTTCTGGAAAACGAGTTTTATTACCTGGATAACTTCCAGGCCGTCCTGGACTGGATCGCGCAGCGCTACCCCGATTTGCTGACCGACGAAGAACAGGCCTTCATTGCAGCCTTCGCAGCGCTGCCGCAGCCGGCGCGCGCCCTGTTCGTGCGCATGGTCATGCGCAAAGGCGAGCTGTTCCGCGCCAGTAAATTGCGCTACGCCGAAATCGGCTGCCCGGTCGAGGCGGCGCAGCACCTGTTCCCGACCGGCTGGGTCTCCGGCGATCCCGACCTCACCCTCGACGAATTGTTCGACCTGCTCTCGAAGCCCGAACTCGTCCTCGCCTTTGGCGACCGTCTCCAGCACAAGAACGCGCGCAAGGCCGAGCAGCTTGAAGCCCTGCGCGCCAGCATGAACGAAGCTGCGAAGGAAAGCGCGGGCGAAGCGGCAGGTGAACCCGGCGGCGACAGCGCTGCCGGCCTTCCCGTCCGCCCCTTCTCCCTCCCCTTCTCCCACTGGTTCCAGGACTGCGGCGACGTCGCCCTGCGCATCCACGTCAAGCCCCTGTGCGACCGCCTGCGCCTGATCTTCTTCGGCAACCTGCGCCAGGACTGGACCGAGTTCGTGCTGTCCGACCTCGGCCTGTTCCGCTACGAGCAAGTCGAATTCTCGCCGGCTTCGCGCGGTTTCCGCGAGCGCAGCGACATCGAGCACTATCTCGTCCTGCACGACTGCCGGGCGCGCTTCGCCGAGGGCATCGAGCCGCTCGAGGACATCGTGCGCGACGTGCCGCAGCATGCCTTCCGCAACGACTGGCTCGAGAGCCGGCGCGAAAAGCTGCTGTTCCAGATGGGCCAGCACTACGAGAAGGGGAAGGACTGGCCGAACGCGCACGCCGTCTACACGCGCTGCCGCTTCCCCGGCGCGCGCGGCCGTGCGATCCGTGTACTGGAAAAGGCCGAACGCTACGACGAAGCCTGGGCGCTGCTGCTGGTTGCGCGCGAAGCGCCGGAAAACGACGCCGAGCGCCAGCACCTGCTGCGCATCGGCCCGCGCCTGGCGCGCCGCCTCGGCCACCCGAAGACCATCGCGCGCCGGCCGGATCCGACGCGCCTCGACCTGTGCCTGCCCATGCCCTCGGGCGACTGGTGGGTCGAAGGCGTGGTGCGCGAACACCTGGCGGGCGACGATGCGCCCGTGTTCTACGTCGAGAACATGCTGGCCAACGCGCTGTTCGGGCTGTTGTGCTGGCGCGCGATCTTCGCCGCGATTCCCGGGGCCTTTTTCCACCCCTTCCACCGCGGCCCGGCCGATTTGTACAGCCCCGACTTCCACCAGCGCCGCGCGAATGAATTTGCCGACTGCCTGGCCCAGTGCGACGATGGCCGCTACCGCGCCACCATCCTCGGGCACTTCGCGGACAAGGCCGGCATCTCCTCGCCCTTCGTGTCCTGGGAATACCTGGATGCCGGCCTGCTCGAACTGGCGCTGGACTGCATCCCCGCCGCCCACCTGAAGAAGTGGTGCGAGCGCATCCTGGCCGACGTCAAGGAAAACCGCACCGGCTTTCCCGACCTGATCCAGTTCTGGCCGGGTGAAAAGCGCTACAACATGATCGAAGTAAAAGGGCCGGGCGACCGCCTGCAGGACAACCAGCTGCGCTGGATCGAGTACTGCGCCACCCACGGCATGCCGGTCTCGGTGTGCTATCTGCAGTGGGAGCAGGCCGCTTGAGCGAAGCAAGCAAGTACACGGTTGCGGTGCGCGCCCTGTGCGAGTTCACGGCCAAGCAGGGCGACCTCGACTTGCGCTTCACGCCCTCGCCCACGGCCCAGGAAGGCATCGCCGGCCACGCGGTGGTGACGGCGCGCCGCGGCGACGGCTACCGGACTGAAGTCTCCCTTTCCGGCGACCATGGCCTGCTGCACGTGCGCGGCCGCGCCGACGGCTACGACGCACGCGAGAACCTGCTGGAAGAAATCAAGACCTACCGCGGCCAGCTGTCCTCGATGCCCGACAACCACCGCCACCTGCACTGGGCCCAGGTGCGCGTCTACGGCCACCTGCTGTGCGCCCAGCTGGGGCTGGACAGCGTCAACCTGGCCCTGGTCTACTACGAGATCGGCAGCGGCCACGAAACCGTGCTGCGCGAAACCCGCGGCGCCGCCGAACTGCAGGCGATGTTCGAGGACCAGTGCCGCCGCTTCACCGCCTGGGCCGAGCAGGAGCTGCGCCACCGCGAGGCACGCGATGCGGCGCTCGGTACGCTGCGCTTCCCGCATGCGGCCTTCCGCCCCGGCCAGCGCCAACTCGCGGAAACCGTGTTCAAGGCCAACAGCACCGGGCGCTGCCTGCTGGCCCAGGCCCCGACCGGGATCGGCAAGACCGTCGGCAGTCTGTTCCCGGTGCTGAAAGCCGCCCCCGCCCAGCGTATCGACAAGGTCTACTTCCTGGCCGCGAAAACGCCGGGCCGCCAGCTCGCGCTCGACGCCGCCGCCACCATCCGCGCCGCCGACCCGCACCTGCCCTTGCGCGTGCTCGAACTGGCCGCGCGCGACAAGGCCTGCGAGCATCCCGACAAGGCTTGCCAGGGCGCGTCCTGCCCGCTGGCGAAAGGTTTTTATGACCGCCTGCCGGCCGCGCGCGCGGCCGCCCTGGACGTGCCGGTGCTGGACCGCGCCGCCCTGCGCGAGCTCGGCCTGGCGCACGGCGTCTGTCCCTATTACCTGGGCAGCGAAATGGCGCGCTGGAGCGACGTCATCGTCGGCGACTACAACTATTATTTCGACGGCGGCGCCATGCTCTACGCGCTGGCCCAGGAACAGGGCTGGCGCACCAGCGTGCTGGTCGACGAAGCACACAACATGGTGTCGCGCGCGCGTTCGATGTATTCGGGCGAGCTCGATCGCGCCGCCCTGCGCATGGCGCGCGCCGCCGCGTCTGACATCGTGAAGAAGGCCCTGACCAAGGTCGCGCGCGCCTGGGGTGAGATGGATGCGGATGCGCCCGCACCTTACCAGGTGCTGGCGGCGCTGCCGGACAAGCTGCTCTCGGCCCTGCAAAACGCCACCAGCACCATCAACGATTACCTGGCCGAGCAGGCGGTGCCGCTCGACCCCGCGCTGCAGGATTTCCACTTCAGCGCGCTGGCGCTGCAGCGCCTGGCCGAATCCTTCGGCGAGCATTCGCTGTGCGACGTGACGCGTGACGGCAAGGACACCACGGTCTGTATCCGCAACGTGGTGCCGGCCCCTTTCCTCAAGCCCCGCTTCGAGGCCGCGCATTCGGTGACGCTGTTCTCGGCCACGCTCAGCCCCTGGCATTATTTCGCTGACCTGCTCGGCATGCCCGCGGACACCGGCTGGGTCGACGTCGAGTCGCCCTTCACCGCCGGCCAGCTGGCGGTGCACATCGCCGGCCGCATCTCCACGCGCTACCAGCACCGCGCGGCTTCGCTGGCGCCGATCGCGCAGCTGATGGCCGAGCAGTATGCGCACACGCCCGGCAACTACCTCGCCTTTTTCAGCAGCTTCGATTACCTGGCGCAGGCCGCCGAGCTGTTCACCCGCCTGCACCCGGAGGTGCCGGTCTGGCGCCAGGAGCGGCGCATGAGCGAGGCGGAGCGCGCCGGTTTCCTCGACCGCTTCCAGCCCGACGGGCGCGGCATCGGCTTCGCGGTGCTGGGCGGCTCGTTCGGCGAAGGGGTCGATTTGCCGGGCGCGCGCCTGATCGGGGCATTCGTCGCCACCCTCGGCCTGCCCCAGCTCAATCCCGTCAACGAACAGCTGCGCGCGCGCATGCAGGCGATGTTCGGCGCCGGCTACGACTACACCTATTTGTATCCGGGCCTGCAGAAGGTGGTGCAGGCCGCAGGGCGCGTGATCCGCACCGAGCAGGACCAGGGCACGGTCTACCTGATCGACGACCGCTTCGCCCAGCCCGCGGTGCGCGACCTGCTGCCGCGCTGGTGGCAAGTCGACACGTTCAGCGCATCAGCTCCTTGAGCCGGGTGTAGCCGCTGCGGCTGACCGGGATGCGCTTGCCGTCCTTCAGCACCGCGCACCAGCTGTCCCTGGTCGGCGCCTCGATGCGCGCGATCACGCCCACGTTCACGATGTAGGAGCGGTGCACGCGCAGGAACAGCGCCGGGTCCAGGCCCTGTTCGAGTTCCGCCATGCGCCCATTCTTCAGGTGGGTCTTGCCGGCGGCGCTGATGGCGACATAGTCGTCCTGGGCCTCGATCCAGTCGATGCTGGCGCTCGGCACGACGTGCACGCGCACGCCGTCGCGGATCAGGATGCGTTCCAGGAAGCCGTGGCGCCTTGCCGCCTCCTGGGCCAACGCCTGCGTCTGTGCCTGCACCTGCGCCTGCGCCGGCGGCGCGGCGCGGCTGCGCACGCTCTCCAGGGCCTGGGCCAGGCGCTCGCGGCCGAAGGGCTTCAGCAGGTAGTCGATGGCGCGCACCTCGAAGGCCTTCAGCGCAAACTGGTCGTAGGCGGTGACGAAGACGTAGCGCGTGTTGCCGAGCGGCCCGGCGCCGGCCAGCTCCACCACCTCGAAGCCGTCCAGCTTCGGCATCTGGATGTCGAGGAAGACCACATCCGGCCCCAGTTCGGCGATCGCCTTCACGGCCTCGAAGCCGTTGGCGCATTCGGCCACGATCTCGATGTCCTGGTGCGCGCCCAGGAACTCGCGCAGCAGTGCGCGCGCCAGGTGTTCGTCGTCCACGATGATGACCCGCATGCTCGCTTCTCCTCAGTTCAAATCCGGTTCCAGGTCCACGGCAGCACTGGACGCGGGCAGCGTCAGGTCGACGCAGAAGCGGCCGGGCTCGCGCGTCCAGTGGATGCTCGCCTCATGCGAATAGGTCGCCGCCAGGCGCTGGCGCACGTTGGCCAGGCCGATGCCGCAGCCGGCAAGGGCCGGCGCGCCGCCTTCGTCGTCGGCGTCGTTCTCGACCCGGATGCGCAGCAGCGAGCCGGCGCGGCGCGCCACGATGCGCACGACGCCGCCCTCGATGCGGTTGCCGATGCCGTGCTTGACCGCGTTCTCCACCAGCGGCTGCAGGATCATCGGCGGCACCAGGCAAGCGCCGGCGTCGGCGCCGACCTCATCCTCGAACGCCAGGCGCGGCCCGAAGCGCACCTGCTCGACCGCGAGAAAGGCCCGCACCAGCGCGATTTCCTGCTCCAGCGGTACATTGCGCCGGGCGTCCATGCCGAGGCTGCGCCGGAAAAAGTCGGACAGCTGCAGGGTCATGCCGCGCGCGGCGGTCGGGTCGATCGAGGTCAGGGCGCTGATCGAGTTCAGGCTGTTGAACAGGAAGTGGGGGTCGATCTGGGTGCGCAGCATGCGCAGCTCGGCTTCCTGGGCCGCCAGCTTCATCTCCAGTTCGCGCCGTTCGAGGCTGCGCGCGCGCTCGAATTCCAGCGCCAGGTACTGGCCCACCGCCGTCATCGCATACAGGATCACGCCGAGGCCGAACATCAAGGCGGCGAAGGGCCGCGTGACCACGAAGAAGCCGGGCGCCGCGCCGTGCAGCAGCTCGCTCCAGCTGCTGCCGGCGGCGGTCCAGAGCAGGCTGGCGCAGACCGCGGTGGCGGCGAACACCAGCAGGACCGCGTACAGCGGCTTGCCGGCCAGGGGATAGGCGCGGCACAGGTAGTAGGACGAAAAACCGCTGGCGCAGCCATACACCAGCGCCAGCGGCAGCGCGAACAGCAGGGCCGCCACCGGGCGCGCGCCGGTGGCGGCGACGATCAGGCCGGCCAGCAGCAGGCCAAGCAGCAGCCAGGCCGCCAGGTAGAGCGCGGTGCTGCGCCGCGCGTGCATCAGTCCTGTTCCCTCATCCGTGCCCCATCGGTCATCGCGTCGTTTGCGGTCTTCAGTTCCGCACCTCGACGCCGCCCATGATCGCGTAGCCGCGGATCACCAGGCGCTTGCTGGCGTCGGGCGGGGCCACGGTCTTTTCGTCGAAGCCGCCCATGATCGGCGTACCCTGCAGGACCACCGTCCAGTCGGGCGGGCACTTGATGGTGACGCCGCCCCAGAAGGCGAACACATTGATCACCGCTTCGCCGGCCGCGATCGAGGCGCTGCGCATGTCGAGCACGCAGCCGCCCATCACCGCGGTAACCTCGCCGCCGCGGAAGTCCTGGCTGTGCACGCGCCGGTCAAAGCCGCCGAGGATGGCCATGACGTCGACCTTCTGGGCATCGGCGCCGGCGCGCATTGCCTCACCCTCGCCCTCCTTGTCGAGCATGCCGTGCACCGGCAGGCCCTGCCCGCGCATGGCGCGGTACACCACCGCCACGCCGGCGCCGATCAGGACCAGTGGCCACAGCATGCGCCAACTGAGGTAGATGATGCCGAGGCGGTGCAGGATCATCAAGGTGCCGATGCCGATGCCCGCCATGCCGATCAGGTAGCCGTGCGGCGTCGAGGTGTCGAGCAGCTTGGCGACGCCGGCGAAGATGAACACCAGCGGCCAGAAGCTGATCGCATCATGCATCTCGATGATGTCGAGGTTATCGAGCAGGAACAGCAGGCCGACCACGATCACCAGTAAACCAATCACGACCTGGCCGGTGATGCCGCGTTCGGCGTGGCGCGCGGCGCGGCGGGCGCGCCGCTCCTCGCGCCGCAGTGTGCGCGTTGCTTCGCGGCTGTCTTTGCGGCTGTCTTCGCAGCCGTCGCCGAGGTTTTCCTTATACATGGTCCTTCTCCTTGTTCGAAGCGAAGCGTCGCGCAAGCACGGGTTCGAGCACCAGCTGCAGCCCCCACATCAGGATGAACAGCGGCCAGCTGTTACGGAAGGTCAGCCCGAGCAGGCCCTCGAACACCGCGAACAGCCACAGGCCGACGAATACCGTCCACAGCCCATTGGTGAACTCCCTGGCGCTCGGATAGCCGATGGTCTGGTTGATGCCCGCCACTACCAGCAGCAGCGGCCAATAATGCCACAGCGTGCTGATGTCGGCGATGTTCATGCGGTCGAGCAGGAAGGCGACGCCGACCGCGATCAGGACCAGTCCCCACATCATCTGCTTGCGCTGCCTGTAACCGTTTTCGATGCCCATGCCGTCCTCCTGTATGTGATGTCCATACGATAGCGAAAGACGGGTGGCGGCGAAAGCGCCTTTCGGCGAACGGCGGTGCGGAGCCGGTGAATGGCGCAAGGGTCGGCAAACGGCGCAGGGACCAACGAATGGCGCGATGAACGAAGCGGCGAACGCCGGAATGGAGGCAGAAAAACGGGGACGAAAAAAAGCCCGCCTCGGGGGCGGGCCGGATGGCGGACCAGTGCGCGTCAGGCGGCGGCCAGGTTCATCGCTGGCTGGTTCTTGACCTGGTTGCGGTACTTGGCGCTGGCTTCGGCCTTCTTGACGGCTTCGCGTGCGATGTTGACGCGGCGGATTTCCAGGCGTTCCTGCTTGCCGCGGTGTTGGGCTTCGTGCTTGTTGCCGATTTTCTTGGTCATGCGCTTCTCCTCTGTTAAAACGGTGTGAAAGGCAGCGGTCAGGAGCGCTGCTGCGACACGCCCACGTCCGCCGGCATCAGCATTTCCCAACCGAGCTGGCGCCGGATTTCTTCCGGTGCCGGCGGCGGTTTCGGGTCGCGCGAACGCCGTTTCAAATATTCGCGCACAACATGCTTCGGTGGATTCGTGGTCATTGCAGCCATGGCGCCTCCGCTGGCACTGCATGCCGGCGCCACATGGCGACGGCGTGGAATCTGGTGCCGATCCTCGAGGCGACCGGCTAACCTGTTGAGGTATTTGGCTGCCCGCCGAACCGAATCGCAGGCGCCTCACTCACACAGGTCCATCATAACGGGGAACCTGCGCGCGCACCGTTAGCTGCCGCACACTGCGCGCAAAAGATGAGCTGAAGGATGAAATCAGCAGGCAGAAAAAAGGGAAGCCGAAGCTTCCCTTCCATGCCGTCATGCCGAAACGACGGTCAGAACCGGTACTTCAGGTTCAGGTAGAACACGCGGCCGGCGACGTCCAGCTTCTGCTGCTCGTCTTCGCTGTAGCGGTAGTAGGCGCGCTTCACGTTGGTCAAGTTGGTGGCGTCGAACGACAGCACCATCTGCGGCGTGATGTTGTAGCTGGCGTTAAAGGCGAGCGTGGTCACCGGCGCGGCCATGGTCGGCGCGGTCGGCATCACGATCCCGTTGATCACCGAATTGCCCTGGCTGTTCGCGGTCGGCGACGGCGCGGTGGTGCTGTTCACGTATTCGCCGCGGTAGTTCGCAACCAGGCGCGCCGAAGCCTTGTCGTTCTCGAAGTACAGGCCCAGGTTACCGGCCCATTCGGACGCGCCCACCATCGGCCGGCCGTCGTCGACCTTGGTCTTGGCGCGGCTGACGTTCGAGGTGAAGCCGAACGGGCTGCTGCCGAACGGCTGCTCGTAGGCCAGCTCGATGCCGGTGATCTTCGCGCCCTGCTGCGAGGAGGTGTTGATGAAGAAGCTTTTCACCACCTGGTCGCGCGGGTCGGTCAGTTCGATGGTCGAGGTGCCGACGGTGCCGGTCTTCACATAGCCGTCGATCTTCGAGTGGAACACGCTGGCCGTCACGGCGGAGCGGCGTGCGAAGTACCAGGACCACGACAAATCGATGTTGTCCGAGGTGAGCGGGTGCAGGTCCGGGTTCGGGCCGGTCACGCGGCAGCCGTTCACGTCGCAGCCCGGGGTGCCGAAGCCGCTGCCCAGCACGTTGTAGTTCTGGCGGCCGATGGTGCGGCTGGCGCCGAAACGGGCAATCATGTCCGGCGTGATCTCGTAGCGCAGGTTCAAGCTCGGCAGGAAGTTCTTGAACACCTTGTGGGTCGGCGTCTTGTAGTACATCGTGCCCGACAGCTGGTTGAAGGTCGTGCCGTCGTAGAAGGCGACAGCGTCGCCGGCATCGGTGATCGCGCCCGGATAGGCGGCGCAGACGGTCGGCGCCTGGCCCGGCGCGCTGCGCAGGCAGGTGCGCGGGTTCGGGATCGGGGTGGCGATCTGGGCGTCGACCACGGTGCGCACGTAGCGCACGCCGACGTTGCCCGACCATGGACCATGCTCCAGGTTGGCCATCAGGTAGGCCGCGCTCTGGCGCTCGCGCATGTCGATTTCGGTGCTGACGCGGCGTTCGAAGGCTTCGCTGGTTTCCTTGGTGTTGGCCGCGATGTAGGCCTTCAGCGCTTCCGGCGTGTAGGTAAAGCCGGTGTTATCCCAACCCGAGCCGCCGAGGCCGGAGCCGAAGTTGCCCGGGTAAGGCTGCCAGCCATCGGTCGGCGTCACGGTCGACTGGATGATCTTGCCGGTGGCATCGTAGGTGACGCTCAGCGGGGTGCGGAAGGCCGGGCCCCAGCGCCGGCTGTCGCGCTTGTGGTCGGCATGGCGCAGGCCCATTTCCAGCGACGACACCCAGGCATTTTCCAGCTTGTATTCGGCATCGACCTGGACGCTCTTTTCCTTGTCGGTGGTGCGCACGCCCGACGCGGTACGGCCGACGATCATGTAGCCGCTGCCGTCCGGATTGATGCCCGGACGGTTTTCCCCGGCGCCCTGGTATTCGACGAAAGGCGCGTCGTGCAGGCCGCGCAGCGCGTAGGACACGCCGGTGCCGAAGCGGGCAAAGGTGGTGCCCTGGTCGAGGTCGGTCTTGCCGACGCCGCGCGTGGTCGAGAACAGGCCCTTCAGGGTCAGGTCCTGGTTGACGCGGTATTTGGCGTCCAGGTCCAGGAAGGCGCTGGTGGCCTCGGCGCCGTCGCGGTAGAAGCCTTCCGAGTTGCCGACGTACTGGGGCGTGGTGCCATCCGGGAAGACGATGTCGGCCGACTTCAGGATCTTCAGCTCGTGGCCGTACAGGGTGCGCTCGGTGGTGATCACCGGATTGCGGATCTGCGCATACACGCGCTGGCCGTTCGACGAGGTGTTGGGCGCGGTGCCGGTGGTGCCGCCCAGGGTCTCGCCCTTACCCATCAGCATCGAGTAGATGGCGCCCGAGGTCAGGCGGCCATTGTTGTTCGCGTTCATGCGCGAATGGAAGCCGGTCACGGTCATGTCGAGGTCGGCGTTCGGCTTGAACTGCATCGACAGCATGCCGCCCTTGCGGTCGCGCACGGATTCGACGAATTCCGAGCTCATCGAACCCGGCAGGCGCACGCCGTTCAGGTCGGCCGCCTTGAGGCCGGTGCCGGCCAGCGTGGCGTCGGTGATGCCGAGCATGGTGGCGGTATTGATCTCACCCCAGCCGCTGCTGGTGCCGTAGGCGAAGCGCGAGACCGAGTCGCGGCGCACGTAGCGCTTCTCGGCGAAGCCCTGGGCGATGATGCCGAAGGTGTTCGCTTCGTTCTTCCAGTTGATCGAGGCGTTCAGGTCGGGCGCGGTCTTGTCCGGCAGCTGGGCATAGCTGGCGCCGACGCTGACCTGCCCCGACAGGCGTTCCTTCTGGGCCAATGGCTTGCGCGTGCTGACGTTGATGGTGCCGGCCAGGCCGCCGTCGACGATGTTGGCGTACGAGGTCTTGTATACCACGGCCTGGTTCAGGACCGAGGACGGCAGCAGCGACAGGCTGGTCGAACGCGAGCTCGATCCCTGGTCGCCGACGTACCAGTCGCCGCCGGACACCGTGTGGCCATTGAACAGGATCAGGGACATGTCCGGGTTGGTGCCGCGCATCGACACTTTTTCCGCTTCGTCGTAGTCGGTGCGCACGGCCACGCCGGCCAGGCGCTGCAGCGAATCGGCCAGATTTTTGTCCGGCATCTTGCCCACGTCTTCGGCCGTGATCACCTCGACGTTCCCGGTGGCGTTCTTCTTGACGGCGAGCGACTTGGCCATCGAGGCGCGGATGCCGGTGACCTCGACGGTCTGCATCGGCGCCTGCGCTTCGGCGCCCGCGGCGGCGCCGGTCTGGGCCATGGCCGGCAGTGCGGCCAGGCCGAACAGCGCCGTCGATACGGCCGCTGCCAGCGGCTTCTGTTTGAACATGCTCTCTCCTGATATAAGTATTGTGTTCTGCGGCAGCGTGACTTCTCTGCCATTCTGAAAGTATTAGCTATAAGCAAATAACTTGAATAATCACTTGTCATCCTCCTGTCATAACTTGGAGGAATGTACAGTTCGCCTGCAACCGCCGGTTATGGCCGGGCCACGAATAGTCATTGTCAAAACGATCTCGTCCGCGTTAGCGTCTGCTTTTCGATTCCAAAAGACCCGTGCCCATGCGCTCCCTCTCCCTGCTCCTCGCCGGCGCCGTGCTTGCCGGCTGCGCCACCCCGCCCGCGCCGAAGACCGCCCAGGCGCCGGCCGCCCCGGTCCCCATCGAGACCATCCTGCAAAAGCCGCTCTATCGAATGAGTCCGGTGGAAGCCGGGCGCTACGTGGCCTGGCAGCACGCGGCCGAGTCCGACCTGCGCAAGCGCATCGCCGCCATTGGCCGCAAGAATATCGGCCAGCCCTATATCCTGAATCTGCTGGGCGAATTCCCATTTGAGGTGCACGACAACCTGCCGCTGTTCAGCCTGGACCACAGCGATTGCGTGGTATTTGCGGAACACACTTACGCGATGGCGCTCTCGCGATCGTGGGAAGAGTTCTTCTGGATGCTGCAGCGCATCCGCTACAAGGACGGCGTGATCGGCGTGGCCACGCGCAACCACTACACGGAACTGGACTGGAACGTGTCGAACCGCTGGCTGGTGTCCGATATCAGCGCCGACCTGGCCGGCGCGAACGGTCCGGGCTACGACATGCGCGTCGACCGCGCGCGCTTCCTCCAGACGCGCCACAACACGGTGCGCGCAATCCCGGTCGAGACCAGCCGCCAGGCCTATGTGCCGAAGGAGAGCGTGGCCGCGATCGCGGCGCAGCTGCAGGAAGGCGATTTCGTGAACGTGATCTCGACCCGCGACGGCGCGCACTGGGCCTCGCACGTCGGGTTGGTGGTGCTGGGGCCGAACGGCGAACGCCACTTCCTGCATTCGTCGGAACCGCAGGTGCGCGAAGAAAGCTTCGACGCCTACATCGCGCGCGCCGCCGAACGCGAAGCGAAGAACGGACGCGAAGGGAAGAACGGCCAGCGCCTGGCGGGCTTCAAGTTCCTGCGCCTGAACGAGAACATCGTGGTGCCGCCGATGGCGCCGCAACCGCAGCCCGGAGCCTGACGGCGCGGGTTCCGCCTGCCCGTCCCCGCCGCCCGCGCCGGACGGCGGGCTGGCGCGCTTGCGCGCTTTTCTCCGCCACTCTTGCCGCCGTCCTTCAGCCGTTCCCTGGCGCCGCTCCTTGCGCCGCCCCTTCCGCAGCTATTCTTCGCTACACCTCACGCCCCTCAAGCCTCCGGCTCTGCTATTCCCTCTCGGCCGTCGTCACGCCAAGGCCAATATCCCGTTAGTTAGTTCCAAAAAGAAATCTATCACGTAAATTACATCGATATATTTCCTATTTCCATTTCTTATATTTAACGACAGCCGTTTTTCATTTTAATTCGCAATTCGCGGTTGAGCAGGGTCAAACGCTGCACGCCGAGGGGGCCGGATAATAAAATTACTCAGCGGCGATTAGTCTAATTCTCGCTCATTGATTTAATTAATTGCGGAAATATTGCTGAGTACGTTAATTCCTTGATTTATCAGTACTGGATAATCCGCATTCCCGCAACCATTTGACCGCGATTACCATGTCGACCCAGTCCACGAATATCCTGAATCAATTCTGTGCCCGCATGGTGTCGCTCGGTCGAACCACGAAAATCGCCCTGGTGGTCGCGATCGACCTGCTTGCGCTGCCCCTTTGCTTCCTGATCGCCCTGCTCCTGCGCGGCGACATGCGGCTCGCTGCCAACTACGGCCCGGCGTCTTATATATTGGTGGCGCTGGTCACGATCGCCGCCTTTTCGATGTCCGATCTTTATCGCGCCGTTATCCGTTTTATCGACCAGCGCTTATTAAGCGCCACCGGCCTGGCGCTCGGCATCGCCGTATTATGCGCGTATGTCGTGCTGTTTGCCATTAACGATGCGGTATTTCCCCGCAGCGCATTGGCGATTTACTGGTTTATCGTTTTCTCGTATGTCGTCACCTCGCGTATTGGCATGCGTAATTTCCTGCGCAATCATACGGAAGGCCGCCAGACCTCGGACGCCGTCGCCATCTACGGCGCCGCCGAACCCGGCGCGCGCCTCGCGCAAACCATGCGCAACAGCGACGAGCACCGCCCGGTCTGCTTCTTCGACGACAAGCGCGCCCTGGTCGACCGCACCATCGCCGGCCTGCGCGTATTCCACACCGACCGCCTGGCCGACCTGGTGACCGCGCACGGCATCCGCACCGTCGTCATCGCCGTGCCCGCCATGCCGGCCGAACGACTGCGCGACATCATGCAGCGCCTGGCGCAGGCCGGCGTCACCACCAAGATCCTCAGCCGCCTGGTCGACCTGGCCGACGACCGGGTACGTCCACGCGACTCGATCCGCGAACTGAAGTTCGAAGACCTGCTCGGCCGCCCGCCGGTGCCGCCGCGCCTCGACCTGTTTGCCCGCTGCGTGCGCGGCAAGACCGTGCTCGTCACCGGCGCCGGCGGCTCCATCGGCGGGGAACTGTGCCGCCAGATCGTCACCCTCGGCCCGTCCCGCCTGCACCTGCTCGACCACTCCGAATACGCGCTCTACACGGTGCGCCAGGAACTCGCCACCCGCTTCCCCGACCTGCGCATCGACGCCCACCTCGGCTCGGTCTGCAATGCCGACCTGGTCGAACGCATCCTCGGCGACAGCCACGTCGACACCGTCTACCACGCCGCCGCCTACAAGCACGTGCCGCTGGTCGAGGCCAACATCGTCGAGGGCCTGCGCAACAACGTGCTGGGCGCACAGGTCGTGGCCAGCGCCTGCGCCCGCCACAACGTCGAAACCTGCGTGCTGATCTCCAGCGACAAGGCGGTACGCCCGACCAATATCATGGGCGCCAGCAAGCGCATCGCCGAGCTGATCTTCCAGGCGGCCGCCGCACGCGGCAGCCGTACCACCTTCTGCATGGTCCGCTTCGGCAATGTGCTCGGCTCCTCGGGTTCCGTGATCCCCCTGTTCCAGCGCCAGATCGCCAAGGGCGGCCCGCTCACCATCACCCACCCCGAGGTGTCGCGCTACTTCATGCTCATTCCCGAGGCGGCGCAGCTGGTCATCCAGGCCGGCGCCATGGCCAAGGGCGGCGACGTCTTCGTGCTCGACATGGGCGAGCCGGTGCGCATCGTCGACCTGGCGCGCACCATGATCGCCATGTCCGGCCTCACCGAAAAATCGCCGCAAAATCCGAACGGCGACATCGAGATCAAGTTCGTCGGTTTGTTCGCCGGCGAAAAGCTGCACGAGGAACTGCTCACCGACGGCACCGTCTTCCCCAGCGAGCATCCACGCATCATGCGCATGAAGGAAAACGCGCTGCGTCCCAGCGTGCTGGAAACCTGCATCACCTGCCTGATGATGGCCTGCGAGACCCACGAGCGCGCCATGATCGAATCGATGGTCAAGGCCATCGTCAGCGAATACACGCCGCAATTGCCAGCCGCCGCACCGGTGCCGCTGCCCGAGCCGGCCCGTCTCAGTCTGATCAACAAGTTCGTGCCCTTCCGCATCTAGCGGCACGGCTTCCGTCTTTGATTTTTTTACCTTGAACTGGCGAGGATACTTATGCGCGACGAACACCCATCGGCCCACCTGCAACAGCTCACCGCCAAACTGCGCGACCGCACCGCCGTCGTCGGCATCATCGGGCTCGGCTACGTCGGCCTGCCGCTGACCCTGCGCTATGCCGAAGCGGGTTTTCGCGTGCTCGGCATCGACATCGACGGCACCAAGGTCGAGAAGCTGAACCGCGGCGAGAGCTACATCCGCCACATCGCAGGCGCAGACATCGCCGCCGCGCGCGAGGCCGGTTTCGAAGCCACCACCGATTTCACCCGCGCCCACGAAGCGGACGCCCTGGTCATCTGCGTGCCCACGCCACTGAACGCCTACCGCGAGCCCGACCTCTCCTTCGTGCTCGACACCGTCGACGCCCTGCTGCCGTTCATCCGTCCCGGCCAGCTGGTTTCGCTGGAAAGCACCACCTATCCCGGCACCACCGAGGAAGAACTGCGTCCGCGCCTCGAGTCGCGCGGCCTGGAAGTCGGGCGCGACGTCTTCCTCGTGTTCTCGCCCGAACGCGAAGACCCGGGCAACGCCCACTTCGAAACCCGCACCATTCCCAAGGTCTGCGGCGGCAGCACGGCGGCCTGCCTGGAAGCCGGCGTCGCCCTGTACAGCGCCGCGATCGACCACGTGGTGCCGGTCAGCTCGACGCGCGCCGCCGAGCTCACCAAGCTGCTGGAAAACATCCACCGCGCGGTGAACATCGGTCTGGTCAACGAAATGAAGATCATCGCCGACAAGATGGAGATCGACATCCACGAGGTGATCCGCGCCGCCGCCACCAAGCCTTTCGGCTTCACGCCCTACTACCCCGGTCCCGGCCTGGGCGGGCACTGCATCCCGATCGACCCCTTCTACCTCACCTGGAAGGCGCGCCAGTACGGCGTCCACACCCGCTTCATCGAACTGGCCGGCGAAATCAACAGCGACATGCCGCATTGGGTGATCGGCAAGGTCACCGACGCACTGAATCAACGGGGGCGCTCGGTGATGGGCAGCCGCGTGCTGGTGCTGGGCATCGCCTACAAAAAGGATGTCGAAGACATGCGCGAGTCGCCCTCGGTCGAACTGATGGAACTGCTGCGCGACAAGGGCGCCCACGTCGACTACTCCGATCCGCACGTGCCCGTGTTTCCGCGCATGCGCGAGCACCGCTTCGAACTCTCCAGCGTGGCGCTCACGCCCGACGCCCTGGCTTCCTACGACCTGGTGCTGCTGGCCACCAGCCACAGCGCCTTCGACTACGACATGATCCGGCACTACGCCAACCTGATCGTCGACACCCGCGGCGTCTACCTCGAACGCCTGCCCCACGTCGTCAAGGCCTGAGGCCACCCAGCGTCCACCGGAGAACGTCATGCGCAACTATCCCCCCGCCATCGCCGACCGCAAGATCCGCTTCGCCCTGATCGGCTGCGGCCGCATCGCCAAGAACCATTTCGCCGCCATCGCCGGGCACCGCGAGCGCTGCGAGCTGGTCGGCGTATGCGACATCGACCCGCGCGCCCTGCGTGAAGCCGCCGACAAGACCGGCGCCGAAGCCTATGCCAGCCTGGATGACATGCTGGCGCGCTGCGATGCCGACGCCTTCATCGTCACCACGCCCTCCGGCCTGCACCCCGAGCAGGCGGTGCAGATCGCGCGCGCCGGACGCCACGTCATCACCGAAAAGCCGATGGCAACGCGCTGGGAAGACGGCAAGCGCATGGTGAATGCCGCCGACGCCGCCGGCGTGCGCCTGTTCGTCGTCAAGCAGAACCGCCGCAACGCCACCCTGCAGCTGCTGAAAAGCGCGGTCGACAAGAAGCGCTTCGGACGCATCTACATGGTCAACCTGAACGTGTTCTGGACCCGTCCCGACGAGTACTACAACAGCGCCAAATGGCGCGGCACCTGGGAATTCGACGGCGGCGCCTTCATGAACCAGGCCAGCCACTACGTCGACCTGATCGACTGGATCATCGGCCCGGTGGAAAGCCTGCAGGCCTACACCGCCACGCTGGCGCGCAACATCGAGGTCGAGGACACCGGCGTCATCAGCCTGCGCTGGCGCAACGGCGCACTCGGCTCGGTGAACGTCACCATGCTCACCTATCCGCGCAACATGGAAGGCTCGATCACGGTGCTGGGCGAGCACGGCACGGTGCGTATCGGCGGCGTCGCCGTCAACGAAGTGCAGCAATGGGAATTTGCCAGGCCCGACGCCGACGACGACAAGGTGCGCGACGCCAGCTACCAGACCACTTCGGTCTACGGTTTCGGCCACCCGCTGTACTACGACAACGTCATCAAGGTGCTGCGCGGCGAAGCCGAACCCGAGACCGACGGGCGCGAGGGACTGAAGTCGCTCGAAGTGCTGGTGGCGGCCTACATGTCGGCGCGCGACGGCAAGCGCGTGGCCCTGCCGCTGGAGTATTGAGCATGGCCGACCACATCCACTCCAGCGCCATCGTCGACGCCGGCGCCACCCTTGGTACCGGCACCCGGGTCTGGCACTTCGCCCACGTCTGCGCCGGCGCGCAGGTCGGCGCCGGTTGCTCGCTCGGCCAGAACGTGTTCGTCGCCAACGACGTCGTCATCGGCGACCGCGTCAAGATCCAGAACAACGTCTCGGTCTACGACGCCGTGACCCTGGAAGACGACGTCTTCTGCGGCCCAAGCATGGTGTTCACCAACGTGCACAACCCGCGCGCCGCCGTCGAGCGCAAGCACGAGTACCGGCGCACACGGGTGAAACGTGGCGCCACCATCGGCGCGAACGCCACGGTCGTCTGCGGCGTCACGGTCGGCGAATACGCCTTTGTCGGCGCCGGCGCCGTGGTCACGCGCGACGTGCCGGACTATGCCCTCGTTGCCGGCGTGCCGGCGCGCCAGATCGGCTGGATGAGCCGCCACGGCGAGCGCCTGCCGCTGCGCCTGGGCGGCAATGGCGAAGCCCTGTGCCCGCATACCGGCGACCTTTATCTGCTCCAGGACGGCGTCTGCATGCGCGTTCCCGAAGCCCAGGCCTGACACCTCCCACACGGATACCCGGACCATCATGGAATTCATCGACCTCAAAGCCCAGTACGCCGCCTCGCGCGCATCGATCAACGCCCGCATCCAGGCCGTGCTCGACCATGGCCAGTACATCCTCGGCCCGGAAGTGGCCGAGCTCGAGGCGCGCCTGGCCGAGTACACCGGCGCGCGCCACTGCATCACGGTCGCTTCCGGCACCGAGGCCCTGCTGATCGCGCTGATGGCGCTCGGCATCCGTCCCGGCGACGAAGTCATCACCACGCCGTTTTCCTTCATCGCCACCGCCGAGGTCATCGTGCTGCTCGGCGCGGTGCCTGTGTTCGTCGACATTGACCCGGCCACCTGTAACATCGCGCCCGGCCTGATCGAGGAACGCATCACGCCGCGCACGCGCGCCATCATGCCGGTGTCGCTGTATGGCCAGCCGGCCGACATGGATGAAATCAACGCCATCGCCACGCGCCACGGGCTGGCCGTGATCGAAGACGCCGCCCAAAGCTTCGGCGCCACCTACCGTGGGCGCCAGAGCTGCAACCTGTCGACCGTCGGCTGCACCAGCTTCTTCCCGAGCAAGCCGCTGGGCTGCTACGGCGACGGCGGCGCCCTGTTCACGAACGACGATGCGATTGCCGCCGCCGCGCGCGAGATCCGCGTACACGGCCAGTCGCGCCGCTACGTGCACACCCGCGTCGGCGTCGGCGGTCGCATGGACACCCTGCAATGCGCGATCGTCCTGGCCAAGCTTGAGCGCTTCGACTGGGAGCTGGCCCAGCGCCAGCGCGTGGCCGACGGCTACGAGGCCCTGCTCTCCGGGCGCCTGCAGCTGGTCAGCCAGGCGCGCGACCGCAGCAGCGTGCACGCCCAGTACACGGTGGTGGTCGAGGAGCGCGAGCGTGTCCAGGCACAGCTGCAAGCGGCCGGGATTCCCACCGCCGTGCACTACCCGGTGCCGATGCACCTGCAGCCGGCCTACGCCCACCTGTCCAGCGCCGACGCTTGCCCGGTGGCCAGCAGCATGGCCGCACGCGTGCTGAGCCTGCCGATGGGCCCCTACCTCGACGACGCCAGCACGCGCCGCGTGGCCCAGACCCTGCTGCAGTCGCTGCGCATTCCGGTTCCGGCGCCGGAGGGGGGGCCGAACGCGGCGTCCGCTGCTGCTTCTGATGCGGCGTCCGCTGCAGCTTCCGATGCGGCGGCTGCCGCAGCCACCCTCACAGCGAGCGCCGCCACAGCATGAAGCTGCATCCGCCGACCTTCTGGAAGCACGTGATGACGGTGCTGGGCGGCGCGCTCGGCGCCCAGGCGCTGCCGCTGCTGGCGGCGCCGCTGATCACGCGCCTGTGCACGCCGGCCGACATGGGCGCCTTCAGTTTTTGGCTGGCCATCGTGGCGGTCACCGCCATCGGCGCCACACTGCGCATGGAAACGGCGATGATCCTCGACCACGACACCGAACAGCAGCGCACCTGCTTCGGCGTGGTGCTGTACTCGGCCACCATCACCGCGGTGATCGTCACCGCGCTCACCGTCGGCGCCCACCTGGTCGACGTGCCGGCGATCCGCCAGCTGACCTGGCCGGCGCTGCTCACGGTTGGTATCGGCACCTGGCTGACGGCCAACATGCAGACCACGCTCGCCTATGCCACCTCGCACAATGCCTTCGGCAAGGCGGCGCGCGCCAAGGTCTGGGGCGCCGGCACCATCGCCGTGGCCCAGCTGATGCTGCTGTTCGTCGGCGTCGGCGGCGTGGCCCTGCTGGCCGGGCAACTGATCGGCCTGTTCACCGGCCTGATGATGGCGCGCCACTTCCTGCAACCGCCGCCGGCGCGCATCGGCTGGACGCCCGGCCCGGAAGCGCGCGCCTACCTGGCGCGGCACCGCAACTTCTGGCGCTATGCGCTGCCCTCGAACCTGCTCAACAACCTGGTCGGCCAGCTGCCGCTGTTCCTGATCGGCATGCGCCACGGCGCCATGGCGGCCGGTTTATACGCCCTGACCCAGCGCGTGCTGGCCGCACCGATATCCCTGCTGGCGGCCTCGGTGCTGGAAGTATTCAAGCGCCAGTCGGTGCACGAGTTCCAGACCGTCGGCAACTGCAAGCAGGCCTACCGCTACACCTTCAAGGTGCTGATGCTGCTCGGCCTGGCGCCCTCGCTGACCCTGCTGCTGTTCTCGCCCCACCTGTTTGCCTGGGTCTTCGGCCCGGCCTGGCGCGAAGCCGGCGAGCTGGCGCAGATCCTGGCGCCGCTCTACTTCCTGAACTTCGTCGCCAGCCCGCTCAGCTACGTGTTCTTCGTCACCGGCAAGCAGAACGTCGATTTGTGGTGGCAGCTGACCCTGTTCGTCATGACGGTCAGCGCCTTTGTCATCCCCGGCTCGCTGCACGACAACGTGCTCTGGTATGCAATTGGCTATTCCTCGCTGTATTTCGTCTACCTGCACATGTCCTGGCAGTGCTCCCAGAACCGGCTGGCCACAGCATGAACACCCACGCCGCCGCCATTCCGGCCTTGCACCCGCGCGTGCGCTCAAGCTCGCGCCCGCTTTCCTCGCGGCGCGAGCAGGCCACCCTGCTGACGGCGTTCTTCCTGCTGTTCCCGGGATTTTTCTTCTATCACACCCTGCTCGGCACCGGCACCACCGGCGCCTTCCTCGGCGGCTATTTTGCCCCGATCTCGGTGCTGTTCGCACTGCCGCTCACCCTGATCTACATCAAGCGCATGCGGCGCGACCCGCGCCGCTTCCACCTGGTCGACCTGCACCTGGGCCTGTTCCTGCTCTACTTCGCCGCCGTCATCGTCGTCAACGCGGCGGCCGGCGCGAACCGCACCATCGTCGGCAACCACATCCTGGGCTGCCTGTTCATCTTCAACATGTTCGTGATCGCCAGCTTCCTCGACTTCGCCGGCCGCCCCTTCCGCCTTGTCGGGCTGCTCAGCCTGGCCGGGATGTCGGCGGTCGCCTTTTCCTATTCGGTGGACGGGGTGTTCTACCTCGGCGCCATGGGCATCGCCAAGGATGCCGACGCGCTCGCCACCTACCAGGGTTTCGCGCGCTCCTACCTGATCACCTTCCTGCCCGTCATTGCGTTCACCCGGTCGATGCCGCTGCGCCTGCTGCTGCACGCGGTCGGCGCCGCCACCCTGTTCGTGAACACCGCACGCAGCGAGTTCGCGGCCCTGATGTTCGTGATTCCCATCATCGAGTTCTATTACTCGCGCCACAAGCTGCACTTCATCCTCTGCGGCCTGATCCTGTTCTTCGTGATCCATTTGTACTTCGACCGCATCCTGGCGGCGCTGCCCGACAACCGCATCCTCGAGCTGCTCGATCTGTCGCACTCGACCTCGGCCAACAAGCGCCACTACCTGACTGTGCACGCGGTGCAGACCATCCTGGCCCATCCCCTGCTCGGCGACTACGCCAGCTACAAGCCCGGCTACTACTCGCACAACGTGCTGTCGGCCTGGGTCGACCTCGGCTTCTTCGGCATCGCCTACCTGAGCCTGGTGACCATCGTGCCGATCATTCCGATGTTCATCCGCGAATACTTCGCCCCTCGCCACTGCGGCAACTTCCTGCTCGGCTTTTCGATGGCCTGCGTCACCGTCCTGTTACTGATCACCTCGCACTACTTCACCGACATGCTGATCGGCGCCACCCTGGGCGCCAGCTCCCGCTACTTCTATGAGAGGAAATATGCGAAAAATCGCACACCTGACCTCCGCCCACCCGCGCCACGACACCCGCATCTTCATCAAGCAATGTCGTAGCCTGGCCGCGCATGGGCATGACGTGAGCCTGGTGGTGGCGGACGGGGCCGGCCCCGAGCGCGCCGACGGCGTGCGCGTGGTCGACGTCGGGCGCCTGCCCGGCCGCGTCAACCGCATGCTGCGCACCACCCGGCGCGTGCGCGATGCCGCCCTCGCCCTCGATGCCGACGTCTATCAGTTGCACGATCCCGAACTGATTCCCGTCGGCCTCAGCCTGAAGCGCCTGGGCAAGAAAGTGGTTTTCGATTCGCACGAAGACGTGCCCTCGCAGCTGCTGGCCAAGCCCTACCTCGGCAAGACCTCGGCGCGCCTGCTGTCGCAATCCTTCGGCGCCTACCAGCGCTTCGCCTGCAGCCGCTTCGATGGCGTGATCGCCGCCACCCCGACCATCCGCGACAAGTTCGTGCCCATCAATCCGCGCTCGGTCGACGTCAACAACTATCCGCTGGTGAGCGAATTCGATGTCGCCGCCGACTGGCGCAACAAGCCGCCCCAGGTCTGCTATGTCGGCAGCATCTCGGCCATCCGCGGCATCCGCGAACTGGTGCGCGCCTGCGCGCTGCTGCGCTCGAACGCGCGCCTGGCGCTGGCCGGGCAGTTCGCCGAGACCGAGCTCGAGGCCGAGGTGCGCGGCTATCCGGGCTGGGACAAGGTCATCGCCCACGGCCACCTGGGGCGGGTGGGCGTGAACCGCGTGATGCGCGGCGCGATGGCCGGGCTGGTGACCCTGCACCCGGTGCTGAACTACCTCGATGCGCTGCCGGTGAAGATGTTCGAATACATGGCCGCGGGGATCCCGGTGATCGCCTCGCGCTTCCCGCTCTGGCGCAGCATCATCGACAAGCACGGTTGCGGGGTCTGCGTCGATCCGGGCGACCCGGCGGCAATCGCGGCCGCCATCGACCACCTGGTCCAGCACCCGGAACTGGCGGCGCGCATGGGGGAGAACGGCCGTCGTGCCGTCGAGCAGCATTACAACTGGCTGCACGAATCCGAAAAGCTGATCGCCTTTTATGAAACGGTGTGATTGCAAATGAGCGCGGCGAAATCCATTACATCGCCATGCCATGGCGCCGGCGTCC
>Ga0308160_10001039_pt1 | contig 42872 bp, 40 predicted proteins | sample PhyFR1_FD_201036 | JGI IMG/M metagenome (GOLD analysis project Ga0308160, IMG submission 201036) | Phyllosphere microbial communities from UC Gill Tract Community Farm, Albany, California, United States - DLSLF.R1 | ecosystem: Host-associated > Plants > Phyllosphere > Unclassified | place: USA... | reverse complement strand
CTTGCAGCTCAGCGCCGTCGAGCTCGACGTCCAGTCACAACAGTCCGTCGATGATGCCGTCGACGCGGTCGTCCGTTCGCACGGGCGGATCGACGTCCTCGTGCAGAACGCCGGCCACATGGCCTACGGCCCGGCCGAAGCGTTCACGCCCGAGCAGTTCATGGCCCTCTACGACGTCAACGTCGTCGGCGCACAACGCGTCGCCCGCGCCGTCCTGCCGCACATGCGCGTCAGCCGCTCAGGACTGGTCGTGTGGGTCGGCAGCTCATCGACCCGCGGCGGGCACCCGCCGTTCCTCGCGCCGTACTTCGCGGCGAAGGCCGGCATGGACGCCCTGGCCGAGAGCTACGCAGCGGAGCTCGTCCGCTTCGGCATCGACACCACCATCGTGGTCCCGGGAGCCTTCACCTCGGGAACGAACCACTTCACGAGCGCTGCGGTCCCGATTGACGCCGCCCGAGTCGCTGCACACGACGAGGAGTACGGGGCGCTCCGGCAGGACCTCACTGACCGCCTCGCCGCGATCGTCCCGGTGGACGCCGACGTGCAGGACGTCGCCGACGAGATCGTCCGCGTGGTCAGCCTCCCAGAGGGAACCCGCCCCTACCGGACCCACGTCGACCCCTCGCACGACGGCAGCGAGGTCGTCTCAGCGGTCGCGGACCGCATCCGTGCCGAGTTCTACCACCGCGTCGGCATCGAGGACCTGCTCTCCTCCAACGCCGCACATCAACCCCCGGACCGCCCGGGAAACCCCACCGAGAGGAACACCATGCCCTTCGCCAACATCAAGGTCCCCGCTGACACCCTGACGGCCGAGTCAAAGAAGAAGCTGCAGGACGCCGTCACCGACGCCATCGTCGACGTCTACGGGGAGCGAGCGCGCCCGACCACCCTCGTCATCCTCGACGAGGTCGCCGACGGAGGTTGGATGCTCGGCGGCACCATCCTCAACGAGGCGATGCTCGGCCGCGTCTGACTCCGCTGACCACACGCAGACGAAGGGACCCAGAAGACCGGGTCCCTTCGTCACCAGTTTGAGAAGACGGCGTGACAATGTCCGGTAGCCGATCCCCTATCGGAACCCTGCCTCCCCCTCCCCCGCTCGCGTTCAGCAGCAACCGACGGTGACCGGTCTGGAGCCGATACTCATCCTTATGTCATATCTCGGTGGCGAACCCCCTGCCACTCTCTTGCCTTGACCCGGTCCCCAGCGCTCCAACAGACGCGGACAAGCAAGGCGCGAAGGAGTACCTCATCCTCTCCGGATTTGACGTGTCGATGGCCAGATGGCAGCAGGACGGCGACGCTTTGACGATCGAGGTGCGTCAGTTACAGCGCTAGGGTTTCCGCACGAGGCTCCTTGCATTCCTCGGGCGCGGTGTCTCTTAACTGCATCGCAGGGGTGGAGTGGGGACGGCTCATTATGCGTTAGAGCCAAAAACGAGTGGCACGCGCCACAGCTAGGCTCGCGTCCCCTGAAAGGTGGACTTCGGCCTCGGAAAAGTCGTGCCAGGATGGCCGGGACAAGAATTTTCAGTACTCAAGTAGAAGAGGGATTCATAAAGATGCGTCACGCAAAGCGACTGATATCCACGGGATTGCTCGTCTCGGCTCTTACTGTCGGCCTCGTAGGCATCGCAGAGCCTGCCTCTGCTGCCACTCCTTGCGTGAGTCGAACCTTCGGTCAAGGCTGGGCGAGCAACACGAGACTCTGCGTACAGAGCATTCAGCTTCTACTCGGCCCTAACTGGGGGACTTTGGAACCTGATGGCGCGTTCGGGTCGCGCACCACCGACGTTGTTGTCCATTGGCAGGTCGCTTACCATCTGACGCCGGACGGCATCGTCGGACCCGCGACTTGAGCCAGCCTGTGCAAGGTCAACGGTCCGACCGGTGCCGCCGTAACCGCTGGTTGCCGCTTTTAAGTTCTGCTACGACGTTTCCTCCCGCGGCCGGATCAGCCAGGCCGTTCGCGACCCGTGCTGACACTGCTCCTCCCAAACAGCAACGGCCGGCTACCCCGAGGGGTTGCCGGCCGTTGCTGGTCGCTCCGGTGGCAATCTGTTACGCCAGCTTCGGCGCCGACCAATCAAGCAGGTGGTGTCGGGCGCCTCACGAGCCGGCATCAGGTATGCCCGCAAGACCGGGGACCGCAGCGGCCGCGCATCCTCCGGCAGCGCCCCCCCCACGCGCGGGAACTCTGAGGGGCTAGGCAAGATCCGAGAGTGGGCTGTCGCCAACGGCCACGAGTTCTCCTCCCGCGGGCGAATCAGCCAAGCCGTCCGCGGTGGGTACGACGCCGCGCATTGACGCCGCTCCCCCACCCGTTGCAAGGCCCCCCTGGGTTGCCAGCCGTTGTCGCATGCGCCGATAGTCGCTTCTTATGTCACCTTTCGGCACGGTGGTCGGAGTTACGGCGGACCGCGTCGAGGCGAGAAACTGCACCAAGTTTTGCAAACAGGTTTGCAGCGTGGCGACGCACTGTGTTGGAAGAGATCCCGAGCTTGCTCGCGATCTGCTGGTTTGTCAGCGCTTCTGCCATCAGGTTCACGACCTCGAGTTCGCGGTCGGTCAAGCGCTGGCGCCGGGATGCGTCCCTCGTGGAGCACCGTGATACCCCTGGAAGTGCCTGAGTTTCTGCACTGCTCACAGAGAACCGCCGTTCAAGCGCACCTGGAGCGCCTTCACCGCAGCCGAGGAAGGCAAGCTCAGGGTGCCGTCGGCCGGTGTGCCGAGCCAGGTCTGCAGCGCAGCGATTGTTTCGCTCGGGGTATCGGTCTGCCAGAGGCCGGCACCATCGACCACAAGGTGTGCTCCATGGGCGTTGAGGTACGTCTGTAGCGCGGCGACGGTGGCGGAATGTGGGACGTCGATGCGCCCGTCCACGGGACCGTCGTAGAGTCCCGCCGTCCGTAGCCGTTGCTGTAGCAGGCTGACTGTTGCTGGTCCGAGCCGCCCGTCGATCGTCAACATTGCGTTACTTGGAGCCGCGGCGTGCAGCGTTGCCTCGATCAACTCGCCCGGGCACTCGGTCTCGTTGACGTCTTGGTGGCCGACGACCTGCAATGGGTGACCGGCAGCGACCTGCAGCTCAGAGACCAGGGCCGCGGTCGCTTGCTGAGCAGCTGACGGATAGCTCTTCCGGCCATCTCCGATGAAACAGATCCCCCAGTACGCTGTGTTGTGCCCGGCGGCGTGGGTACCGACACCGTCGCGTCCACTCATCTCGTAGACCCGCCCCGCGTAGTCGACGGCGTAGTTGTACGTGCCAGGCCAGTGGTTCGTATCGCGATCGAGTCGCTCGATCATCCGCAACAGGTCCTGGACAGCGGAGCGTGAGCCCCCCTGTCCGGTCACGGAGTGATGCAGCACCACTCCGACCCGCCGTCCCGGCGCGACGATCCCTGCCCGGAACACGTCCCGCGTGCTCCCCCACTGTCCTCTGGTGATGATGTCCACTGCTCCCCCTCGGAGTCTGAGTCTGTTGGCGGTCCTGAAGGTAGGTGACCCCTCCGACACTCGAACATAGGTTCGACTCAGGGGCTGGGCAACGAGGTCGCCGTGGTCCCTTCGCGCCATCGACATGCCTCGACCCGACGGAGAAAGTTCCTGTGCGCGGGCAGGTGGTTGCACTCGCCGAACCGGCGGCGCCGTGGGGCACTAGGCCCGCCGGCGCGCCCAGTCGAAAGGAAGCTCATGAAGACCGATGAACGACACCGAGCGCAGCACGTCAGGCCACGACAGGGGCTCAATGGGGTGATCGCACGAGCCGCGGTGCAGCTCCACGAGGTCAGCTGGCGTCGGGTGATCAAGGTCCTGGTGACGGCGATCCCAACGTGTAACGCAGTCGCTCTGCTCATCCAGGAGTCACTCTCCGACGACGCACTTTCCAGCGCCTTCCCCGTGTGGATCTACGTCGGCGCGAACGCCGCGGCGGTGGCCAGCACGCTCGCGTCCAAGATCTGCGCACAGCTCCTGGTCAACCGGGACTTCGCTCGCTGGTACGCAGACGACCAGTAGCGGCGACCGGCTGGTGCTGCATGGGCCGGACGGACCATTGGCAGCCCTTCAGATCGAACGTACGTTCGAATCCAGGTCGATCGGAACGTCCTCCGGTCGGCGGTCAACGGATCTCGATCCACACCGAAAGGCAACGCACATGGCAGATCAGTGGGTACTCGCGTCCCAGCAGTGGCTCAACAAGACGTTCGGCTCGGCATCGGGCTGGACGAAGGTGACCGAGGACGGCAACACCGGCCAGGGCACCGTCAACGGCCTCATCGAGGGGCTCCAGAACCTCCTCGGCATCAGTCCAGTCGTCGCATCGTTCGGACCGACCACCTGGACCAAGCTCCAGGCACACGGCAACGTCACTGGCGCCGACAGTGCCAAGTGGGTCACCCTCGTGCAGGCAGCGCTGTACTGCAAGGGCTACTCCGGAGCGAGCCTCGACGGGAAGTGGGCAGACACGCTCCCCTCCGTCAAGCAGCTGTCCTCCGATCTTGGTCTCAGCAGCAGCGTCACAGGTCTTACCCCGAAGACGTTCCGCGCCCTGCTCAGCACTGACCCGGCGGTGAAGATCGCCGGCGGGTCCGATGCTCTCCGCGCCGCACAGCAGTACCTCAACGCCACCTATGGCAGCCACACCGGCTTCTACTACAACTCCACCGGCGGTGTCTTCGACCGGTCCACCCAGCAGAACCTGGTCCGCGGCATCCAGTACGAACTCGGCCAGACCGACTCTGCAGCCGATGGTGCGTTCGGGCCCGGCACCGGCGGACAGCTGAAGGCGAACACCGCCTCCACCGTCCGGGTCGGCTCGACCGGCCGATGGGTCGCCCTGTTCAAGGCAGCGCTCACCTTCAACGGGTACCCCGTGTTCTTCGACAGCACCTTCACTGCGGCTGACAGCGCCGTCGTGAAGCGCTACCAGAAGTTCGAAGGTTTCACCGCTGCCAACCAGACCGGCATCGGGGACTATGCCACGTGGGCGGAGCTCATCGTCAGCAAAGGTGACCCGAATCGTCCGGGCGCTGGCGCTGACATGGCGTCCACAATCACCCCCGCACGAGCTCAGTCCCTCAAGGCAGCTGGCTACACCATCGTCGGCCGGTACCTCACCAACGAGCAGGCCACCGACTTCCTCGACAAGCAAATCAAGCCTGGCGAACTTGACACCATCTTCGGTGCTGGTCTTCGCCTCTTCCCCATCTTCGAAGAAGGTGGTTACAAGATCCCCTGGTTCACCGCAGCGCAGGGCGCGAAGGATGCTCAGCGGGCCTATGACGCCGCTGTGGCCTACGGCATCCCGGCCGGCACGACGATCTACTTCGCGGTCGACGTCGACGTCGTCGAGGACCAGGTCCGAGGCGCCGTCATGCCCTACTTCGCCGCTCTCAACACGAAGATGAACCAGCTCGGCGGTGCTTACGGCATCGGCATCTACGGTTCCCGCAACACCTGCTCCATCGTCAGCGCCGCGGGGCTCGCCCGGACGTCGTACATCGCCGGCCTGTCGACCGGCTTCAGCGGCAACCTCGGGTATCCGCTTCCGAGCAACTGGGCGTTCAACCAGATCCAGACCCTCACCATCGGTTCTGGATCCGGCGCAGTCGAGATCGACAAGAACGTCGTCTCCGGACGAGACACCGGCATCAACGCCGTGAACACCTCGGGAGACCCGCTCGCGCGATTCTTCGCGTACATCGACGCTGTGCAGGCGTACGCGCAGACCTGGTACACCTCCGGCAACGCCACGACCACGCCGGACCGCCTCGTCCTCCAGTACATGCGTTACCCGAACTACGGCTCGGGTGTCGGCGACAACAACGGCATCGACGCGGCTCAGTGGGCCGTTGTCGCCGGCCAGCTCGACCTCGGGTTCATCTCATTCGTCGACAAGACCGGTCTCCAGCGGCCGCAGAACTACACCGACCCGAGCCCGCGCCACATCCAGATGGACCCGACGCACTTCGCAGCAGCGGTCGATTCGCTCCTCCAGAACCCCCTGAACGGTTCCCGGGACGTGGACATCGGCGAGGGCGGCGGCTGGGCAGGTGACTTCGTCCAGTTCGTTGGCACGTGGGTCGCGGCAGGCAGGCAGGACATCGACCAGTACACGAAGGACAACCTGTTCCTGAAAGCATCGAGCGGCTTCAGCCCGGACGACTTCTTCGAGGACATCGACGGATGGCTCATCGCTGAGACGCTCCGGAAGCAGGGAGGACCAGTCAACGCCGTCATCCGCAACTTCTACGGTGTCGGTGGCGGCTGGCGGTCTCGATTCGAGGACTTCTTCGCGCAGCGCTTCGACAGCAGCGACATCACCGCTCTCCGCATGCTGACCCAAGCGCTCGTCCCAGCGCTCAACTCGACCTACGGCACGTTCAAGACCGCTCTATACCTGAAGTACGCGCAGAGCCCGTACATGTACTCGTCGGAGGAAGCGGGGCAGTTCGCGAAGGACTTCCTGCAGCAGTACAAGACCTACCTGCTGGTCTGAATCGAAACCGTTTGGCGTCCGCACCTCGGGACGCCAAACGGTTCCGTGCGTCCCGCGACCGACGCAGTCGCGCCGGAAGGTGTGGCAGGGTGACGGAAGGGACAGGGGTGAACATGCACAAGCGAGCCTGGACGGTCGGCGTAACTGCGCTAGCGACGACGGTGGTTCTTCTCGGCGTCTACGGAGTGAAGCAAGTTGTCGCCCAGCCGACGATGTACGGGATCTGCAACTCGGTCACGGATAGATGCCACGACGTTCCAGTGGAGACGCTCGAGTTGGTTGCAGGGCTGCGGTGGGACGGAGCCTCTGCGAGAGTCCTGCAGTCCTCTGCGTCCGTGTCTCACGGGTTACTGGGCAGCCCAGAGATCGTCAGCGGAGTCCTCGAACTGCACAACGTCGGTGACGGCATCAGCCTCGGCGACGGAACGTCCTATCCGGCGCCTCAGCCAGGGCAGACGCTCAGCACGAAGGAAGGGGAGAGCGTTCTCCGGCGATTGGGTGCGACCGACGTGAAGCCGTTGCGTCACCGGGAGCAGCTGGTGGTGTTGCGCGGTGAGACAGAAACCACGTCGCTCGTCTACGTGTACAGCGTGCTCTCGCAGTAGCTAGTGGACGGCGTGGAGACCTCGTCAGCGGTGCAGAACTGTCACCGGCACCGGACAGTCAGACCCACTCCTCTTCTGTGCCCGCGTAGCTCCACGGGACAACAACAGCCGACCACCCTCGGCATTTTCGGCTGTCCCGGGCAGGTAGTCAGATTCAGTGAGCGGCGTCATAGGCGTCGCGCACGGCCTAGCTGATACGACCGCGCGAGGAGACTGGGTGACCGTTCGCATTCGCCCACTCCCGGATCTTCGTGAGCGGTGGCGAGGGCGACGTCGAACAGTTGCGCGCAACGAGTCCACTCGTTCGTGAGTTCCAGTGAAGCCCATGGATTCCGCGAGGGGCGATCGACAGACGCGAACGGTACTCTCTGTCACGGGATAACCCGACCATCCGCTGCAGCCCCGACCGGCTGTGTGACCGCGGGACGGAGCACGGCTCCAGGGACGACAATCAGCTCAGAGCGCACCGCGCATGGACCACCGGGGTCGGCCGGGGAGATCTCATGCCTGCAACAGTCGCGACTCGCCGTTCCCGCCTCCTGTCCCGGGCGACATTGATCCCGCTCGCCGCCGCGACAGACATGGTTCGAGCGGTCAAACCAGTTTTGGAAGCCCCGTCGCTCGCGCAACGCGCGCTCGAGGGTGCGTTCTTCGACGCGGTCCGAGACCTGCACTACCGGTCCGATCGCCCTGCCGCTGGATCTTTGATGGCGCAACGGGTCGTGATCACCCGGATCGTGCCTAGTCGACACCGACTCGAAGTTCGGTTGTCCTCGGACACGGTTCTGACGAACTGGCTGCCGACCGCTGTGCCGTCCCTCGACGAGGACGGTGTCCTGTGCGGGGTACCAGGCCTCCGCCTCCGCGTTCCGGGTCCCGACCGCGTCAGTCTGACCCGAGTCGGCGAACGGGCGGAGATCGTGCTCGTCGGCGCGGCGACTGCGGAACTCGACGCCTACCTGGTTGCTCATCATGATGCCCGTCGCCGGCTCCATGCCATGACGACGCTGCATCCGGCAGAAGTCGAAGTGGAGCAGCTTCTTCAACGCCGACTCCGCGATCGATCCGTCCAGCACGACTCGATGAGCACCGCGATTCGCCGTCTTGGACTCCTTACGCCGTTCCGGCCGCGAGGTGTTGATTGCTGGGCGTGGCTGGGAGGAGGGACCGTCGTCGAAATATTCGCTGCCAGGCTCGGCGCCGATGCCGTCGAGGCGTTCATTAGCGATATGGCGAGCGACTGGTTGGAACCCAGGCTTCACCTACGCGTGCGCGATGGAGATGAGCGGGTAGCGGTCAGGCTCGTCTTCGCTTCAGATGACGCGCGCTCTTTCCTTCAGGTCCGCCTCCGAGGCGATTAATGCCTAGTTTCGCCGCGACTCCAGGGATCAGTTTGCGGCAGTGAACGTGGAGCTCGAGGTGCGGCGGACGGCGCCGATGCGCAGTCGCTGGGTGGGGATGTCGAGCATCGCGGCAGCTACCCCGAGCGCATCCCCACGGACGTCGCGCCAGGTGGCCGACTGGGCGACCGCATCAGCCGCCGGGATGCTGCTGACCCACCACCGGCCCTCACGGTGGACGTCGACGGTGATGATACGTGGCATGGGCTCGGCTCCCTCGGACCGCCCACGAGGGCGGAGAGCAACGCTACCCCGCTCCCGGGCCTCCGCTTCGCGGAGCCTGTGGGCTTGAGGGTGTTGTGGCCAGGTGCAAGCGCACCTGGAGTGGTCGATGACGGGACGGCATCAAGCGAGGAGACTCGGGTGATGCCGTTCCGTCATCACGTGAGCGCACGCTGGCAGTCTGTCTTGCCGGGAGTGCTCGTGGCAGCCTTTCTCGCTGTCCTCATCGTCCTCTTCGCTCTCGGCGTCCGGCGATTGGGCGAGACCGTCGCTGACGGTGCACAGGCCATCGCGAGCCCGAGTAGTCAACAGTTCGGGCAGTGCGGATACCACCTGCCATGGCCCTGCAAGGATGTTCCATCGGCGACGATCGCGCAGCACTTCGGGCGGAGCATCCCGCCCGGCGTTCACCTCCTTGCGGCCGAGGCGAACCCGTCCACTCAAGTCGGCGCTCACGCGGCTGTGCAAGCGGTGCTCGACTTCCCGCCGGGATCGTCTCCGTCCGACTGGCTTTCACTCGCTTGGGCGGACGCATCCCGTCCAGCGTCGGACTCCGAGGCATCCGAGTTAACGAACCGGGGAGCAACGCGCATCGTCGGCGGCACGGCCAGCAATCGATCTGTCTTCTCGGGAACGAGCGGCGGTCACGTGCTGGTGTGGGTCTACGGACGTTTGTGAGATTCGGGTGCTGGCGACCATTCCTCAACGGCGAACGGCCCTCCCGCAGTACTGCGGAAGGGCCGTTGTCGGTCCGCGCATCACATCAGCTCGACGTTGTCTGTCGGCATGACGGGAACGTTCGTCAGCGGCTCGCCCTTGCTATCCGGAGAGTCCATCTCCTCGTCCATGAGCTGCTCGGTCCAGTCGTCCTTCTGTCGTCCCGCGTTCTGCTCCTGGTTCAGGTGTCGAGTCTTGCGGTTGCGGTTGCAAGAACCGGGGCCGCTGTAACCACTGATGGGTCGCCCGGCGTTCTTACGGGTGAAAGCGCGGTTCGGTCGCGTAGAGCCCGTAGGTTGCGTCGGTCAGAGTCATGGCGGGTTCGACGCAGACGTTGGTGACGCCGTCTTCAAACTCGCGGATTAGCGCGTCAGACGGCAGCCCGGTGCCGTCATCGAGCTTGTTACGGGCTGAGGTGAGGATGTCGGCGGCCGCGCTGAAGTGCTGCTGCTCAGTCATCTCATCGTTCCAGTCGGAGCAGGTGGTGTCGGAGTACTGCTTGCTCCACGTCTGCGTGTACTTCGAGGTGCGGTCTTCCGCTCGGGTGCTGGCGCCATCGTCACTCCCGCTGCCGATCGTTGAGAGGACGCCGAAGAGCACTGAGAGGAGCACGATCCCTCCGCAGCCGATGCCAGCGATCGCGCCGCACCCGAGCGTCGGCTTCGGCTTGTCAGGTCCGCTGAGGTTCGGCTGCGGCGGCAACGCGTCGTTCATGTCTGGTCCTCCTCGTTGCACGAAGGATAGTTGAGATTCTGTTCTCTCTTGGCAGCGGAACGGTGGACCGTGAAGCGTTGCGGCCGCTGAGGCTACGGGGAACAAGGGCCACGCGATAGCACCGGTTCGGGGGTGGTGTGGACCTGGCTCAGCAGAAGGGATGATGAGAGTCGCTATGCGGGCCGAAAACTCGCTGTTGAGTGCCGCGGGGGCTGGCTGACATGTGCGTTCCGCGCTGAAATCGCCCCGCGCACTGCTCATGAGCCACGAGCTCGGACGACTGCAACCACTGGGAGAGTCCTGCCATGCCCGCCAACCGTTTCTTCGCGACCATCACGACGGCGGTGGTCGCTGGAGCACTGATTCTGCCGGCGGCTTCCCCAGCCGACGCCGTGACGCTCGCTCCGCAACCGACGACCACGCCTGCAGCATCTGCTGAGCCCACGGCCTCTGAAACACCAGCCTTGCCAACCGAGCAGGAATCCTCGAACACCTCGGATGCGCCTGCCGAGGCGGGTGCCGCAACCGGTGAAGCGACTGGCGATCCATCACCCACTTCAGCCTCCGTCACTCCCCCGTTGGCTGAGCAGGACAGCGCAGGTAACCACGTCATGGGTTCCTCTGTTCGCGAAAACGAGGCAACCGATGGTTTGTCGTCGCTCCGAGCGCGTTCGTTCTCCGCGACTGCGCAGGCGGTAACCGCTTCGCGAGTCCAAGGGATGGATGTCAGCGCATGGCAGCCAACCGTCAACTGGGCTGCCGACTACAGCAACGGTGCTCGATTCGCCTATATCAAGGCAACCGAAGGGGTGTCCTACCGGAGCTCCACCTTCAGCTCGCAGTACTCGGGCTCGTACAACGCGGGAATGATCCGGGGTGCGTATGTCTACGCGCAGCCCTCCAAGGCGTCAGGGGTGGACACGGCGAACTACTTCGTCGCGAACGGTGGCAGGTGGTCCCCCGACGGGCGCACTCTGCCGCCCCTGTTGGACATCGAGTATGGCTCGGCCGCCCAAGGCACCTGCTACGGAATGAGCGCTTCCGCGATGGTGAACTGGATCTCGTCCTTCACCAACCGGATGCACACCCTGACCGGCGTGTGGCCCGCCATCTACACGACGACGAACTGGTGGAGCACTTGCACGGGCAACAGTGCACGCTTCGGTCAGCACCCGTACTTCGTCGCCAGGTACACCACCACGTCCTCCACCCCGGGAACGCTTGGCGCATCGTGGGGCAATTGGACGATGTGGCAGTGGGCAAGCTCCGGGACCTTCGCTGGCGACCAGGATGTCTTCAACGGCAACATGGGACAGCTGCAGGCCTACGCGATGGGCACGGCACCCGTCTCTGCAGCACCGGTAACACGCGTTGCGGGAAGCGACGCTTACGCGACCAGCGCGGCTTTGTCGCGGTCGCAGTACAAGCCGGGTGTGTCCACGGTGTTCATCGCGACACGGCGGGCGTTCCCGGATGCGCTTGCCGGCGCGGCTGCCGCGGGCAAGGCGGCCGGACCGGTTCTGCTCTCCAACCGAACGGCCGTTGACAGCACGGTGCTTGCAGAGATCCGGCGGCTACAGCCGCGTCGCGTCGTCGTGCTCGGTGGCCCCGCAGCAGTCGATGACTCGGTCCTGACTGCGGTGTCATCCGCTACCAGCAGCCCGGTGAGGCGCCAGTTCGGAAACGACCGGTACGAGACCGCGGCAACGGTTGCGACCACGAATTGGTCGACCGCGTCCACTGTGTACATCGCAACTGGGACGAACTATCCGGACGCGGTCGCGGTGTCTGCGATCGCCGCAGCGCCCAAGACTGCTGGCCCAGTTCTGCTGACTGCGCCGGGCTCGCTTTCTCCCGCTGCGCAGTCGGCGATCGCGAAGCTCCGGCCGAGCAAGGTCGTCATCGTGGGCGGTACCAGCGCGGTGAGCGCACGTACGCAACAGATGATCGCGAGCACCGTGAAGAGCGCCAGCAGTGGTTCGGTCGTCCGAATTGCCGGGAGCGACCGGTTCGAGACTGCAGCGGCGATCGCGAAGTCGGCCTACTCAACAGCGTCGACGGTCTACATCGCCACCGGCATGGCGTTCCCGGATGCGCTCGCTGGCGGGCCGGTGGCCGCGCAGCGTTCTGCCCCGATGTTGTTGGTCACTTCGGGTTCGATTCCTGCAGCAACCAGAGCTGCGATCCTCGAGCTCAAGCCCACGCGCATCGTGGTGATCGGAGGCACGGCAGCCGTCTCCAACTCCGTCTCGGCGCTGCTCTAAGCGTCCGGCGTCGCTCGATCGCTCTGCAGCAGCAGCGTGTCCTCGGAGCGCCCAACCGCACGCGCGGCTGGGCGCTCTACCGAGCGGGCCCTCGACGGCCGAAACTGATCAACGCGGCGGCGATCGTCACCGTGGCGCCGACCGCAACGGCGATGAGCCACCCGTCAACGGAGCGAACTCGACGCACCGGCGTCCTCTCGACTGAAACGGCCGGCTGAGGCACGATTGCTCGCTGATCCGCAACGGTGAGGTGCGCCCGGAGCTCCTCCCGTGAGGTGCCCGACCCGACCAAGCTCCCGCCGGCGGTGACCACTTCGATGAGCTGCCGTCCCGAGAGCGCCTGCGCTGGGTTGGTTCTGAGACGAGCAAGAGCGTGCGTCGGGAGACGTTCCCACCAGGTTGGGCTGGTGGGAACGGAGGTCCATGCGCCCCGCAGGACCGCCGCGACGACGATATTGTCCCCGGGAACATGGCCCTTTCGGATCAGATACAGATGCTCTTTGGTGTGTAGCTCATAACCGCTGTACGCCGACTGCGCCTCGTCCAGCCGATTGAATGGCCCCATCCAGTACGGGCCGCGGGCGGTTTGGATGTCCCAGCATTCGACCGTGTAGCTCATTCGCGCCTCGGTATGGCTCTATTGCGGGGGCTGGCGGTCTGCGAGCCAGCGTGTTGAGGAGAAGCGGTCGGGTCGCTCTTGGAGACGTCCGCGCGTCCATTCGGCATGTGTTCTTGCCGGTAGGCGAAGCCAGAGAGATCCGACGGTCTGCTGCCAGGCGTAGAAGACATCCTTCAACGGTTTCAGCCCGTGATACTGGTTTTTTTCTTCTGAGACCAGTGTGATATCAGTGCGAGCCTTGATGATTCGCCACCCTTTGGAGCGGGCAAAGAAAGTCATCCACTGATCTTCAAGGTAGGCGTATCGGTGCGGCAGACGTGAGAAGAAACGGTCGTCGGAGACGAGTTCGATGTCGAGCATCGTGCCGCCGGTTCCGGCGTGATCGGGACTCGTGCCGGGTTCGATCTCCGATCGGCGCCAGTAGGATCCGTGGAGCTTGAAGCCCCACCATGGGATGATCGAGCGGGGCGTCCACTGTCGTTTGAGGTCGCGGATGAAGGTTGGCGACACGTTTTGGTCGTCATCGAGCGTGACGACGGGTCCGCGGTATCCACCGTTCCAGATCAACCGTGCAGCCAGGAACCGTCCGAGGCCGCCGAAGTTCTCCGGGCTGTTGATCAGGTCGATGCTGCGCAAGACGTCGCGCTCGTCAGTCCCCCGGCGCTTGTCCTGCCACTCTCGGATCACATCAGTGTAGAAACCAGCATCGTTGGAGTTGTTGTTCCAGAGGACGAGTCGCACTGGGCGCTTCCAATGGAGGGACTCAAGCATTTGGACGATGTCGCGGATCCGCTCAGGACGGTTCCACAGGCAAATGATGATGGGTACGGCGCCGTCCGTGATGCGGTTGACTCCGACGCCTTCGGTGGTCTCGATGCCGTGCTGCAGCACGTGCCCGATCTTGCGCTGCCAGGCACGGTCGCGGGGGATGTCTTTTGCGAGGCGGAACGCGTGTCGGAGGCCGACCCACTTCACGAGGCGCTCACCCTCGGATGCCACCGTCGTAGCTTCGAGAGGTGGCGCTTGCCCAGATGACTCCGGAACTGCTGTCGTCGTCGACGACCCTGAAGTGGGCGGCTTCGCGCTCGATGACGATGTGCTCACCGCTGGGCTTCGCCAGGAACACGTGCACGAAGTACTGCCCGCCGCCAAGCCGCAGGTCGCTGAGGTGCCACTCGATCGTTGCGGATCCGTTGAGTGGTGCGTGCACTGACTTCAGCATGCGGCTGTCGACGCCGTAGGCGGGGTGGCCGAGGTGGTTCTCGATCTTGATGCCGCAGTGCCACTCGGGCAGGACGTCCTTGTGCGAGAACGTCGCGCGGATGACGAGGTCGTCGCCGTGGTGGTGCTCGGCGCCGGGGGCACGGCCCGGGATCGAGAGCTCGACGTGCTCGACCTTGCCGGGGTTCGCGTCCGCTTCCGGGTGTGCGGCCTCGGCCTCGGCGATGCGGCGGCCCTCGAGGATCTCGCGGAAGTTCTTCACCGCCAGGCGTGCGGAGCCCTGGAACTTCACCTCGCCGTGGTGCAGCACGACGGCGGAGTCGCAGAGTTCCTGGACCTGTCCCAGCGAGTGCGACACCAGGATGATCGTGCGACCCTGTGCCTGGAACTCGCGGATCTTGTCGAGGCACTTCTTCTGGAACTGCTCGTCACCGACGGCCAGGACCTCGTCCACGAGCAGGACGTCCGGGTCGGTGTTGATCGCGACCGCGAAGGCGAGTCGGACGTACATGCCGGATGAGTAGAACTTCACCTGGGTGTCGATGAAGTCGCCGATGCCGGAGAACTGCAGGATGTCGTCGAAGCGTGCCTCGGTCTCCTCCTGTGTCTGGCCGAGGATCGCGGCGTTCAGGTAGACGTTCTCGCGACCGGTCAGGTCGGGGTGGAACCCGGCGCCGAGCTCGATCAGCGCGGCCAGGCGACCGCGACGCTCGACGGACCCGGTGGTCGGTTCGAGGATGCCGCCGATGGTCTTCAGCAGCGTCGACTTGCCGGAGCCGTTCGGGCCGAGCAGGCCGATCGTCGTGCCGGCGGGGATGTCGAGGCTGATGTCCCTGAGTGCCCAGAAGTCCTCGCTGTGGCGGCGTCCGGCGCGACCGAGCGTGACGATGCGCTCCTTGAGGGAGTTGTCCTTGCGGATCGTGAAGCGCTTCGAGACGTTCTTCACCGTGACGACCGCGGGGGCATCCAAGAACGGCGAATCGGTCCTGCCGGTGAGAGAGGTGTTCGTCATAGCAACGCTCCTGAAGAGTGCCGACCCTAGGTTGGATCCGCGGTGTCGGGCCTCAGCCCGGTGCCAAGAGTACCTGCCACGTGAGCGGGCGAACTGCCTCCGCCTGTGACCTACAGCTCGTCTGACCGGCGACTCGCGGGTCGGCGAGGCGGATACTGTTCGGATTTTGACGGGCATCTGTGCCAGTCTCCGCGACCGCCGCAGACGGCCCACACGGTCACGCCTCCGGCCCCAAAAGACGCCGATCCGCTTCGCGCGATGCCGGGGTGACGTGGAAGCCACGTTCACTACAAAATCAAGTCGAGCCCGATCCCCTCCGGCATTGAATTAACCAGCTTCGTCCTCATGTAGCGAATACTGCCCCGCGGCCCTGATTCTAACTTAAAGTGTCTCGTGCCAAACGGCGTAGTCATCTCGGGTCGGGCCGTCACTACGCGAAAAAGCGCCCCGCCTAGTTCGGCCGGGGCGCTTTCTCACGCGTTACTTTCGACTGGGTCGCCTCTTAGGCCGCATTAGTTGCCACGACCATAGCATTCCAATTGTCACGACGAATGCAATGATCCATCGCGACGCCGGCAGTGCCTGCCCGAGCAGCTGCAAGACGAACCAAGTGCCCCCGAATGCCACGGCGAGACCGGCGGCATAAATGACGATAGTTCTGATGGGCGGGACACCCCACTCCTCACGCTTCGTAGGATGTTCAGCGCCACCAGGCACGTGTGACTGATTCACATTATCCCTTTATTTGCTTTGCGAGATCCAAGCAGTTACCGAGACCAAGAAGGTTGAAGATACCTGCACCTACCGCGCCGATGAATGTCGTCATTGCTGCAATTTGGGTCTTGCTCAGGCTGGACTTGTTTTTCACGTACTTCTGAAGCAGCTTAATGACCTTGTCCATCTTACCACCAAGGGTCTTGTACGCCTTGATCGCCGCCTTCGATGCTTTGATGACCTTTTCGGCCTTCGAAAATGCCTTCGCGAGCTTTGCAGCGGGGAGGGCAAACGACGCAATGTCGAGTGCGCATCCGGCGACGTTCTTGATGGTAGTCCACAGATCCGGGTCAGCAACGACCGGGAATGCGCTTGTTGCAGTCACATCCACGATCTGCGTAACGACGTTGCCGGTCACCTCGTAATGCGTCGGTACGGGTTGGCCGTTTGCGTCTTTTGCCCAGGGGGCGTCCATCGCCCCAAGGAAGCCGCCCAGGTTATCCGTGATGACAAGTGATCCGTTTTCACCGATCTTGATGATGCTGTCGGTGGGGATATTGAGTGGGTAGACGAAACGGTTTGGAGCGCTAGCAGACTTGATCACGGTAGCGACCTGTACGGAGCCATCGCCGTGGACGATCGGCACGCTTGAGGTGTCATTGCGGTTGTCGTAGGAGATGATTCCGTTGGCTTCAACGACCGCACCAGCGGCGGCGTCAGCGAAGGGTAGGTTCGCAGACAGCGGCGTACTCATAGTCGCTTCTGCTGACGAAGGAGTGAGGGTAATCCCGTCGGTTGCGCTGGTCGGGACAGTCACGGCGACATCGTCGGTGGTCTGGATCGCGACAGGGCCAGCGGCGGTTGTTGCGATGGTGGAGAGATCGGAGAGTGCTTCCGGGGCTGCCTTCTCGATCGCGGACAGAGTGGCGCTCGGCTGCACGCTGTTCAAGCCGAAGGCCAGTTCCTGCGTCTCACTGTCGCCATTTGCGAACATCGTGATCGCGGTGAGCTCGTGCCATCCCGGCGTTCCGGGGACCGTGAGCGGGACGTTGGTCTTGACCGTCTCGCTGAGAGAGCGGGTTTCGATCGGGATGCCGTCGACGAGCGTGAAGAGGAGGGACTCGGAGTCGACGCTCGCTGCCGCTGTTACCGTGCAGCCGATGTTAGAGCCGTCAGCGTGAAGCATCCAGGCGCCGGCCTTGTACCCAGCCGGGCAGGAGATGGAAGGCACGCTTGGGTTGCTGTACCAGCCCTGCACGTCGAAGACGTAGTTAGTCGCTTCGCCGATGTTGTGCAGGTTGATCTTGCCGTTCGCGCCAAGCGGCACGGTGATGGTGTTTGTGCGGATCGTGTCGAAGTCGTAGTTGATCGACGAGCTGTCGGGTTCACTTGCCCCGTTCGCCCAGACTCGCGCGTAGCCGCCGTTGACTCCCCCGCCATGTGCGACGGTCAAGGAGAGAACCACGGCGCTGATCCCGGATCCCATAACTGGGACACCTGCCTGGCCTGCGACCTGAATTGCTCGAGTCTCTTGCGCTCCGAGGATCTTATTACCGGTATCTCGCGAGTCGTATACGCGCCCGGCGCCGGGTGTGAAAGCGGCGCCGGTCTTGCCTGCTGCAGTGAAATACCCCTGCACGTCCACGACCAGGTTGATCGTGCTGTTTCGGTTGTAGATGGTGATTTTGCCGTCGGCTGACAGTGGAACCTGAGCCTGCATGCTGGTGCTGGTTCCACCGGCGTAGTTCAACGAGGTGCTCGGTCGAGTGGCGCCGGTTGCGTACGGCGTCAGGTAGCCGACTCCGCTGTTGGTGTTGATAGCAGTGAGGTTGACAATTGCAGCGGATGCTCCCTTGGGGACACCAGCAACCCCGGCTACCTGCACCTCTGTGCTGGTGCCGCTGGCGAGAGTGCTCTTTGGTACACCCGAACCATTTCGCGTGTCTACGATGCGCTTACCGTTCAGCGGGACGAAACCACCGGGAGCAAGGCCATCCTCGTTCGAGGTGTAATATCCCTGTACGTCGAGAATCAAGCGCACAGCGTTTTGCGTGCGAACCTGAATGGTGCCGCTACTACTCACGGCGAGGACCGATGAGAATGACGTATTGTCGTTGTCAATTCCGCCATAGATTCCCATGGACGTCGTGGCCTCAGATGAGTCCGGGCGGCCGTACAAAATTGCCTGATCTGGGATGTCCGCGACGGTCGCGACAAGGGACACCGCGCCGACGGTCCCGTCGTCGGGTACGCCGGCGAGCCCAGCGACGTTGATCGTTCGCCATTCGTTGGCGACCATGGGGGTGGAGTACCCACCGATGTTGTTCTTGGTGTCAAGAATGCGGCCGGAAGCGGGCGTGAATACGCCACCGCTGCCGGTGTCATTCAGCGCCTGCGCTGGTGTTGCGGCGAGCAGTGAGCCGACAAGTGCGATTGCACCAAGTGTGGCTGCGGCCAAGCTGGCTCGCCGGGCGCGTGGTGTGTGCAGCAGTGTGCGCACAAGACCCCCCTAGGTCTAGGACAGCACTCGTTGCTGTCAGTAGCCGCAGCCTATGGGTTCACCGGGAGTCCAATTCCCACCCCCAGACGGGGGTGTCTATCGAAAAGGCCAGTTCAGACATGGTAGTTCCGCATTGGACTGAATGCTTCTTCAGCTAGTGAATGCGGCCTGATTAGTGCATCGGCGGACGAGAGAAGAGGGAGCGGTGCTCCCATGGAGGTGGGGAAGGCTGACGCAGGCCGCCCCACATGTACGAGGCACCGGGTAGCCCTGGCGCACGCGGCACCAGGTGTCGAGCGCGCCCGTCAAGGTCTGACTGTCCGAGGAGGTCGGCAAAGGTCGCTGTCGCTTGCGGCTGGTCGATGATGACCGGCATCTCGAAGACGCCCCACACGTCGCCTGCGTCCTCGACGGTGGCTGCTTTGAGCGCGTCCCAGCCCGTGGGCTCCGGCGAGACTGCACGCATCCACAACGCCCACCACATTTGGGCGGTGCAGCTCTCGCACGGGTACTTGCCGAGCGAGAGCTGCACCGAGACTGGAGGCACCGCCACTACCGTTCGATGCCCTCGTCGCCGCGGCTGGTCTCAGGCGCTCGGTAGTCGTCCCGGCGGGCCTGTTCCGCCGACGTGCTGGTGTCGTCGTTCACGCGCTCGTCGGGGTCGTAGCCGGCGCCCTCGAGGATCGCGCGTTCACGCTGGGCGCGGGTCAGGGGTGCGCTGGCCGCATCGCCAGCGTCCGCCTGCCCTTCGGCAGCGATCGCAGCGGTCTCGGCCGCGGCTGCGTCACGGCCGTCGGAGCTGATCGCTGCCACGTCAGTGTCGGTGGCGTTGTCAATCGTCTCCGCGGCTGCGGCGCCGATTGCGACGCCGGTCGCCGTGGCGGCTGCGGTGTCCTGCTGAAGGTTGGCCTCGGCCGTGGGGTAGCGATGCTCGAGGCGGTCGACTCGCTCCTGTTCGCGTGCCGCCTGCTGCTCGGCCTTCTCACGCTCACGGTCGGCCTTGCGTTGTGCGTCGCGGACCGCGGCGTCACGCTCGCGATCGGCCTTCCGCTGGGCGTCTTGCAGGGCGCGGCGGCGTTCGTCGGCTGCGCGCTGCAGTTGCCGGCTGATCTCGGAGGTGATGGTCTGCGCTGCCCGTCCGGTGGTGCCCCCAACGTGCTCGAGTGTCTCGTCGAGGGGATCGCTCATGGTAATTCCTTCCTGTGCGGTGGTGGGCGACGCCGCGGCCACAGGAGTGGTCTCGGCGCCGGGTGCGGCCTGGGTGGTGGATGCCTGCGAAGTCGTCTCCGCTGCAGCCTCAGTGCTGGTCTCAGCGACGACGTCGACAGCGGTGGCCGCCGCCGTCGCTGTCGCCTGCTGGACGCCGTCAGCAGCCGCGAGGAGCGCCGTACGCTCCGCGGCGCTGCGTTCGGCCGCGTGGGTGGCGTAGTGCTCACGCGTGGAGACGGTCACCTCGGGTGCGGTCGACAATGCAGCCGCCTTGTGGAGCGCTGTTACGCGTTCCTGGAGGCTGTCAGCGATCGGGTTGCCGCGGAGCTTGTCGGGGATCGCCTGCGGCTCGGACGGATCGATGCGGTACTTGGTGCGGAGCACGTCGACCTCGGCCTCGGTGCGGTGCCAGTCGAACATCCGCCACGGCTCGGACGGGAGCCGTCCGAGACCCTGCGTCCACGCCGGCTCCTCGAGGGCGAGGACAGCGCCGCGCTCCTTCAGGCGGACGCCGATGTAGTGGTGCCGCTCGGCGAGGTGGTCACGCCATTCAGCGGGAAGGAGTTGGTCCTGATGGCGGCGGCCGTCAGCGATCCACGCGGGCACGCCGTCGACGGGTTCGCGGTCGATGAGGCGGACGACGGGCTGGTTGATGCCCTCGAGGGCCTTCTCGATCCGCCAGTGCAGCACCGCGGGGACGTCGTCTGCAGTGCCGAGTTCCCGCTGCGCGTACGCGTCGCGGAGGGTCTGGACGGGGTCGTGGCCGTAGCCGGTCAACGGTTCCAAGGCTGCGGTCGAGCACTTGCAACGCGAGACGTTCGAAGCGTTGCGAGTACGGCCAGTACGCCCGGAGTTGCGCAAAGGGCGTTCGGTCCACGGCACGGGCGGCTGAGTCCATGAGCAGCGGTGCGATTAATGCCTGCCGTTCTCGGCTGTCGGCGCTGTGGAGGATGCGGTCGGCGCCGGTGAGGACGGTTGCGGTGAAGAGCGTCTCCGCTGGTGGTGCCGCTCCGACGCGTTCACTCTTGTGCCAGAGGCCGCTGATCGCGGTGTCTGTGAGATGGGCGCGTGCCCGGAGTTCAGATTCGTCGCACGCGTTGAGCAACCCGACAGCGACGGCACGGTAGTCGTTGATCTCGTCAGAGACGATCTGGTCATCACGATCGCTGGTGATGAGTTGGCGGAGCCGATGGGCGGTGACAGCGATGGGATGCGACCCATCGACGCGTTCACCGCTGGTCATCGTCAGGTCGAACGTGCATGCGCCGTCGCCGGTGGCGGAGCCGCAGGCGTTCGGATTGAGCGCGTGTTCGGGGCTGTTGATCGGGATGCGCTGCTGGCAGTACGGGCAGGTGTCGATCAGGAGCCGGCCGTGGCGATGACAGAGGAACGTCCACGCCAGCCGCCACTCGATCTGCCGTCCGGTGCGTTGCCGCAGGCAATCGGGGCAAACGGCCCCGCGGTCGGGTTCTGACCACAGCGTGAAGTGGGTGACACGCGAGCCATGTCTGGCGAGTACGAGGCCGCGGTTATGGAACCGTGCAACGGTCCCCGCTGCAACCTGTTCTGGACTGATCGCGAGGGCGCTCGCTATGCCGAGGCGTTCTGATGCTGTCAGTGCGCTGCGTTCGAGGTGGGCGAGTCGTTTGGGTTTGTCCCGCGCGGTCGAGGCACCTGTGATCCGGATGATGTCGTCGAGGGTTCGGTCGAGCAGATGTGCTGTCCGGTTCAACATGCTGAGGACTGCTTCGCCGTCCGACACCGGCAAACGCAATGGAAGCCGGTACGTCACCGTGTGGGATCCGATCGTGTGAGCAGTCGCCCTGACCGGAGCCACTCCGAGAGTTCCACTTTCGTGGTGACCCGCTCAAGGTCGACGAACCGTCCTCGTTCGGCTTCGCGTGGCAGGTCGACGCTGTCGAGATCTTGTAGGAGCAAGTGCTCCCGGCCTGCGTGGATCGCTGCGTCGGCCGCGTCGACGACGATCTCGACCAGCAGGCCAGTGCGTCCGCCGCTGCGGCCGAGGAGCCAGAGCCCCCACTCCTGCTGCAGCTGTTCGCGGGGTTGATCGGCGAGCAGCAACTTGTTGCTCAGGGCGCCGACGAATTGGAGGTACTTCTTCCGCTTCTCGTGCGTGCTGGTGTCGAACCCGCCGAGGCGGAAGGGCCGGTAGGAGCGGAGGGACAGCTGTGAGCGTGTGCCGACGCCGGCAGTGTCCTCGGCGATGAGCTGGTCGATGCCGATTCCTGCCAGCACGATGGTGACGTGCAGGTGGTCCATCAGGGACTTGAAGTAGCTGGTCAGTTCCTCGCGGGCTTTCGCCGAGCGACCGAAGTAGTGCACCTCGTCGACGAAGATGACCATTGTTTCGTGCCGCTCGACGGCAGCGTGCACCTCTCGGAGAAGCATGAGAGCCGTCTTCCGGTCAACGTCGGGGATGCCGTAGTACTCGGCAAGCGCGACAGCGACGTTCTTCGAGGTTGGGTTCTCGGTTCGCCACAGACTGATCGACGCGACGCTCAGTCGGAGGAGTCCTCGTGCGGTGTGCGTGCCGTACTTTCGGACGTCGTCGAGTTCGAATTGCTGCAGGATCCGTGTGACGGAGCTGGACTTGCCTTGGAACGGCTCACCGATGACGAAGCAGAGCCGTTTGCCGGTGGTGAAGCGTCCGTTCTTCCGGATGCGGCCTCCTAACCAGTCGCGCAGTGCCTCGTACTGCGGTGTGACGATCACTGGGATTGTCGCGTGGGCGGTGCGGCGGTCGTCTTCGTACCGTGATCGCTCGGCGTCGTTGAGGCTGTCGAGGAATTGCCGGGTTGGCCGCTGCAACGCTGCGGGTGCTTCGAGGCTCTCCTGCCACCGCAGGAAGCCGGGTTCGAGGGTGTAGCCGCTATCGAGCGCCAGGGCGCGTCCTTTGTTCACGCGTCCTCCGCGTCGATGAGGCTGAGGAGGTCGAGTTCGGCGTCGAACTCGGCGTCCGGCTCGTCGCTGTCGTCGTCATCGGATGCGAAGCCGCGCTGGTCCTCCGGCGTATCTGTCGGGTGTTCTTCCGGCGGGTCGGCGAGGAGCGTCGGGTCGCGCAGGACGTTGTCGCTTTGGCGCATCATCTCTTGCACCGGATCGTCGAACCCTTCTTGGCGTTGCGCCACTCGACGTTCGACCGCGGTGGCATCCCAGCCGTGCTCGTGCACGCGATCGAAGAACATGCGGAGCATCACGTGCTTCGGGACCGGCTCGGGGTCGCCGGCGAACATCTCCTCGGCCCTGCGCAGGTGCTCGGCGGAGAACGACCGGCCGACGTAGTCGCGGTAGCGCCATGGCACTTCATGGACGTCGTGTGTCACCGGATCTTCGAAGTACAGGATCGAGATGTCGCCGGGGTGGACACGCATGACGTAGCCGTAGGGGTTGTCGGTGTTTCCGGCCGGGTTGGGCTTGTTGCGGTACGGACCGAAGATCTCAGCGTTGTAACGGAACCCGTTGACGTCGACGCCGGCGGAGCCGATCGTCCGCACGAAGTACGGAAGGAACGCCATCGCGAGACGTTCGTCGACGGGTAGTACCGGTGTCCCCCACAGCTCTTGCCCAACTTCCAAGGCTCGTCGAGGCGTCCACTTGGTTTTCGAGGCGTCTGGGATGGTGATGCCCTCATGCCAGGACTCGTTGTACACCTCACGCACCCAGCCGCGGATCCGGTTCTCCGCGGCGCGAATGTCGAGTACTGCGGAGGCATCCGGGTCCGCTCCGCGGCCGCTGATGTCCGCGCCCTTGTAGCCGGGCAGATGTTCGAGGAACGGTTCCATGGTGCCAAACGACCGCTCCACCTGCCCTTTCTGGTTTGGCATGCGGATGTTCGCCGGTTCGATGGTCATGCCCAGGCTCTGCGCAATGCCGAAGACGTGGTGCGAGACGAAGATCGAGCCGTGGTCGACGACGAGCGTGTCAGGGACCACGCCGGTACCGAGCCCGGTCCGCGCCCCCTGATGGGTGCCGCCCCGCTGTAGCTGCTCCCGAACACCGGCGTACCGGTCGTCTGGGACGAGCAACGCATGCGGCACACCAACGTAGGGAAGCTCGCCCGGTAGGCCCTGATAGGGCTTGATGACTTCCCATAGGACTGCTCCGACGTCCACGGACCGGGCCGTGGGCACAAGCGTCAATCCGAGGATCGCGCGGGAGAACAGGTCGATGGCCAGGATGAGTTCGCAGCCACCCACGGTGTTCGAGTTCGCGTCGTACACGCGCACGTTCAACGGTGTTGCGTCGAGGACGACAATGTGGCCCGGATAGCCGGCCATGCGGAGTCCGTGCACGCCGTTGCCGACCGCTTTGTTCGACCGATCGCGCGCCCGAGCGCCGTGGAGGTCCTTGTCTTTACCGACGATGGCCTCGAGCGCGGTCATCGCCGCCTCGATCGACGGCCGGAAGACTGCTGAGTCGCGTAATTGACGGTCGAGCTGTTCGGCGATGTTGCGAACGCTCATCTTCGACTCGCCTTCCCGTTGTTTCAGCAACTTTCGGGCGGCGAGGATCCACTGCGGGTCGATCGAGGCGAACGGCCCTCGTTTGCTTGATCGTCTGTCCAGGAGCGCCGGCGCACCCCCGGTGCGTTCCCACTCAACCCAGTTGCGGATCGTCTGCACCGAGACGTCTAGCTGCGACGCTTTCGTCTGGATGCGTCGAGCCCACGGCAAAGCCGGGTCGTAATCCTTCTTCGGGACGGACTTCGGTTTGGGTTTGTAGCCCTGCTTGAAGCCGGTCTTCAGCTCGAAGACGTGCTTCTGTTTCCACACTGCACGCTCCCGGGCAGCCTCTGAAGCCATGGCCCACGCCGACGAGAGCGTCTCGTGCAAGTCGTCCCGATGGACCGGCGGAAGTGACGAGCCCCTTGCGCCGAGGGCGACTTGGTGTGCGGTCAGCCCGATCTTCGTGCCGTTGCCGAGTGCGACGATGACGCCGCAGTTCGGCGTGAGTTGGACGACACGGCCGACCTCGTCTCCGACGGTGAGCAGCATGTTCAACTGAACCTCGAACACACCGTCCGCGATCACGGCCGTCGCTCCATCCTCGTGGAGCTATCGAAGGGAAGCGTCAGGTCCGCTCGGAAAGCGCCAGTCCAGAGGAGGTGCAGGACGGTCGCGCGAACCTGTCGGAGATCCCACGACGGCAACTCCTGGACGATCTCCTGCATGGAAAGCCCTTCGGTCAAGCGCACCGCTGTGATCAGGTCGCTTGAGAATCGCGCGGGGTCCGCGAAGCCGTGCAGCGCCTGCACGTTCGGGACGAACTGCCCGACCTCTCGCTCACCCGTCCAGTACTCGTAGTCCCACCCACGACTACGTGCCAGGTGTGCTGCCCACGCGGAGGCGCGGAGCGCCCGCTCCGTCGAAGCGAACCTCGGGTGCTTCACATTGACGAGGAGGAACCGCCCTCCCCGAAGTTCGAACAGGAAGTCCGGCACGTGCGCGATGCGCTTCCCGCGGAAGTTGCCCTCTGCCCAGAACGGCTGCGCTTTCGCTGCGACGACGTCGGTATCGAAGTCGGCGATGTCGAGGCGCACCGCCTCCAGATGCGATTCGCAGAGAATCAGCCGCCGCGTCGTGGCGAACCACCGCCACACCGGCTTGTGTCGCTGTCCCCGATATGACCGGATGATCCGGGCGGCCTTCTGATCGAGTACGTCCTTGCCGGTGACTTCGGTAAGCGGACGCGGGGGGAGACCCTGACCGATGACGACTTGAACGGTGTGGGTGCGTGCAGGACGAGGCACGGCAGCTCCTGAGGCCGGGTGCTCATCCGCCGGTCTATTGCCGGGAGTCGCGGTGCGCTCGTACACTGAGCGCACGCGTGTGCGAGCACGCTAATCGTGGCCTCGTGGGCCACAGGCTGTGGAGCGTAAGGAACCTGGCGGGGATCATCGCGCTACTCCAGCAGACACTCAACAGAACATCCACCGGTTACTGGCATCCTGCCAGGCCGGTCGTTGGCATGCAATGGCGTGACCGGTTTTCTCGACCGGAGGTAGCACCCATGACCGACCACCAACGTGCTCAGCCCCTGCGAGTAGTTGACGCGAGCAAGCTCGTTGAGGTTGCTCACTCGTACTACGTCGAGGTGCGCGCCAAGGAACAGGCGCTGCAAGATCTCGTCGCCGATCTCAACGAGGCCGGCGTTTCGGTACGAACGATCGCTGCCGGAGTCGGCGTCAGCCGTTCTACGGCGCACGACTGGATCCGCCTTGGCCGCGCTCGTCAGCTCGGATCCGACGACAGCATCGCTGAGCAGGCGGCAGATGCGTGACGCGGCTCCAGTGTCTCGTCGGAGCGACACCGCCGATGACTCGCTGCTCGCTGCTGCGGTCGAGGTCAACCGGGCGTTTCACGCCGCGGACCGCGATCGGAAAGCGTTGATGCTTGCCTTGTCGGACCGTGGACTGTCCGCGCGGGTGATCGCGGTGGCGCTGAGCGAGAGCCCGAACTCCGTCTCGTATTGGGTCCGTACTGCACGTCGCGAACGGGAGCGAGGCGAGCGGGGCCCGTCGGATGGGCAGCAGAATTCCGGCTCGTAGGATTGCGTTCGGGTGGGGCGCCGCCACGCCCTTGCGAAGCAGACGGCGGCGCCCCGACCAGTGCGCGTGCCATCCACACGGCGCATCTGGTCCTTCCGCAAGCGGGGAGGGGTCGCGCAACCTCTACCGTCGCTGCGGGTGCGGCAACCCTACCGGTCACGGGAGCGTCTTCGCAATTTTTACGTGCGCGTAACAGTACGCTCATCGGGGCTTTTGTCACACCGCGCCTCGAGTGTGGTGGTTGTGCGGAGCAGTTCGTCTGCCGTCTGCGATCAGAACGCCTCGTCGTCCCGGTCGCCGCTGCGGCCACTCGTTCGTTGGGGGTTCGAGTCCGGACCCTTCAGGAGGGCGCCGCTCCGCCTACCGTCCGATTCGGTGGCAAGGAGCCACGGTTGCGGCCCGACGGGCAGTGAAGAGGGATGCACGTGTCCGAAGACGTGGAGAAGGCGGCCGTTCGTACCGGTGTGCGCGTTTCCCGTCGGCTGTCGGTAGGCCTCACCGTCGCGACGGGGTGCTCACTGTCTTCGGTCCGCTTTCGTTGGACCTCTACATCCCGGTCCTGCCCGCGATCACACGGGAGTTCCGAACGTCCGACTCGATCGCGCAAGTGACGTTGTCGGCATGCCTGGTCGGGCTCGCTATCGGGCAGCTCGTCGCGGGCCCGCTCTAGGATCGGTTCCGGCGACGCCGGGTGCTCTTAATCGGCGTCGCTGCGTACGCGACGTTCTCCGGACTCTGCGCCGTGCGCCCAGGGGTCGGCCTCCGCTCGAGCGATGTAGTCGGTCAGCATCTCCGCACAGGCTCCGATGCGCTCTTCGAACACCAGCGCGAGAAGACTTTCTCGAGTGGGGAACCGACGGTAGAGCGTCGCCGTGCCCACGCCAGCACGGCGGGCGATCTCAACAACCGGTGCGTCCGGGCCTAGCTGAGCGAACGCGGACCGTGCAGCCTCGGCGACCCGCTTCCGGTTCCGCTCAGTCTGCGCGAAGTCCCTCCGCCTGCTCCACCACGTCTGTGTCGTACAAGCGGACTCTTCCGCCTATTGCCGACTCTTACTGCGCAGCGACTCGCAAGTCGGGGTGTTTCGGACCTTCCACTGCTGGTCGCGCCAGGGATTGAGCCGCTAGCGCGATTTGCGACCCGGCTCTGGCCACGCCGGGAGGACGCTCCAGAACAAGAACCTTTCGAGGGCGGGGATGGGGTAGCTGTCTTCGGTCGTCCGGCGGAATGGCAGAACGCCAGTCGGGACATCTGTTCCAGGCGGTGCTGAAGGTGACGTTGCCCCGCGGGCCCGGATCGGGACGGCTGCCCGGGCTCCGCGGAAGAGCGGTTCCTCCGCGAAGATGGCGTCAGCGAAGTCGGCAACGCCGTGCAGATCGGCACGCCGGAACGACGTCGTCTGCATGAACTGTGTCTTCAGCGCGTGCAGATCGTGGCCGAACACGCACCGTCTGAACCTGGCGGCGCCATCGAACGTGACGTGGGACAGGCCGGCGAAGCCGAGGAACTGGGTGGAGCTGAAGTTCGCTCCGCCCTGTACGGTCGCTCCGTTGAAGGTGAATCGTTCCGCGAATCCGCTGTGACTGAGGTTGAGGCCGTTCTGGAACCGGGCCCGGCGGAAGCTTGCGTCGGCAGCGAAGCTGGCACTATGGAAGTGGCCAGGGCCGTGGAACACCGCTCCCGCGAAGGAAGCTTCTGCCCGGAACTCGGCACCCTCAAAGCTCTGGGTCCCGAGGAACACTGCTTCATCGAAGTGAGCGAGGCCGTCGAAGACCGCGCCGCTGAAGTCCGCGTCAACGAGGTGCGCTCCCCGTAGGTCGACGCTCACGCCGGTCCACCGGGACCGTTCGTTGCCGCGCTGTAAGTGACCAGCGATCAAGCGCTGGACGCTGTCGCGGACTTGCCGATCACCTTCATCGGCGGCGGTGATGGGGATCTGCCCCCCGTTACTTGCGTCCGCGATGGTCCCGGGTCGTGTTCGTGGCGGCATCCGCAGGTAGGCGCACAGCACATCGACGCAGGATTGGCGAAGCTCGACATCGTCTGTGTCGGTCGCAAGTGACCCCAAGGCGAACACGCCGGAGAGCCGTACCGCGGCCGCGTCGTGGCCGAGATGTTCGGCCGCGTCGCCGTACCGCGCACGGAACTCACGATCTTGCTCGAATCCTCGCTGCAGCAATTCACCCGCTTGCCGCTCGAGGTCAAGGTCGTGTTGCCGCTCGCGTACGCGCTGCCCTCTGTACGCGAGGACGGCTCCGCCGGCGCCGGCGAGGATGCCGGTACCTGCCACGGCCGATCGGGTGAGGTCGTAGACGTCGGATGAGGTCAGACCGCTCTTCCCGACCGGTATCAGCCGGGAGAACAGCGTGAAGATGACGACGCCGAGTATCGCGGTGCCGAGGATCGTGAGAAGCACCCATAGCCAAAGGAGCCCACCGGTCCTTCGCTCCTGTCCCCCAATCACATCGACCCGATGCGGCAGAGGATTGGGTCGCTTGTCGGTCGCGCGAGCTGTGGGACCTTCATGCTGCGGTATCGCAAGCAGTCGATCAGCGGTCGCGGCGCACGGCGACCGCCCGTCGAGTCCTCAGTCGGGGTCACGTTGCCAGAGCAGCGAAGAACGCGCTCTTCAGGGTCTTACCCTTGAAGATTTGGTCTCTCGTCGACGTGGGGTGCGCCTCCTGGTGCGCGTCGTAAACAGCCTTCAAGGTGCTCAAAGTCGCCCCGAGTCGCATGGTGTCGGCTGCGTCGGAAATCCGATGGTAGTTCTTGTCCCACTTGATCTTGTCCGGCGAGTACGCCTTCAACGTGCGCATGACATAGCCGATGGCGACATAGAACCGTGCGTTGGTGAAGTCGTCGAAGATCGCCTTCGCCTCGTCTGTCCGCAGGTAGGCGTCAACCTGTGCCATCACCTTCACACTCGAGAGGTACGTCTCACGGTCCACGCCGTCACCGAAGATCGTCTGGTACAACTTGTCGTTACTCAGTACGCTCTGCGGCCGGGCGCGCGCGTCATCGGGGCGCGCTAAGGCGATCGCAATCATGTACTGCGACAGGTCGGCCATCGCCACGATTCGACTACCCGGCGTGCCGGTACCGCGGTACTGGTGCTTCCGACGCTCGTAGTACCACCCCTGCGTCTTGAAGTAGGCCTCGATGTCGCGGTGCTGCTTCTCGGTCGCATGGAGCTGGTTTGGCTGGATGCTGTTCTGCCGGTTGGTGGACGCGATCACGCCGTCGCGAACGTTCTCGTCGGAGGACGTGATGATGCGCACGAGCAACCCGTGACTGAGTCGTTCCTCGGGCACGTCGCCGTCCCGCTGCGCCTCATGCAGCACGTTGGAGGTCTGTAGTCCGTTGACGACAAGCGGATTCGTCAGCGACACCGACAGCGGCGGCGCATCCTGCGCCGCGTCACACAGCACCGTCACCCCGTTGTTCAGCCACCAGAACGTCGGCCCCTCGGCGCTCGTCAGGGTGCTTCGAATGGCGGCATTCACCTGCACCTTTGAACCCGCGAAGTCACGGACGTTCGAGTCAAAGATGTTCGGTCGTAGCTCCTGCCCGTCCTCTTGACGGATGAAATCGAGGTAGTCCCTCAGGGTCACCAACCCGACGAAAGACAGGTTGTCGCGGATGAAAGGTCCGTTGAAACGCAGCGTTGAGGTCGTCGCCGGCGTCGTGGCGATGATCTCGCACATCCTGCGGGCACCGAGGAGCCGAACCTCGACCGTTGCGTTCGCCGGCAGCAACGCTTTGACCGCAGCCTCGAGGGCCTTGCGCTTGCCCTCAGCGTCGTGATTGTCGACGAGGTGCTCGTCCGGACCGTTCGTGACGTAGTCGATGTGGAATCGGAAGCGCGCGAACTTGGTGAGCGTGTTCTCGTACAGACGGCGGAAGATCCCGGTCCGCTCGATGATCGAGCTGTTCAGGGTCAGCTCCAACGCCTTTTCTTCCGCGTGGAACGGCAGGGTCTTCTCCAGCGTGTCCCGCAGGCGGGTCAGCGGATCGCTCTGCCATGCCCCCGTCCACTTCGACTGAATCACGACGACGTCGACCGTCGCGTTCTGCGGCAGCGACTGCAGCGCCTTCTTGTCCCCCAGCACCAAGGGGCTGTCGATGTCGAGCACCTCCGACTCGTTGATCACGACATAGAAGCCATCGACGCCCCCGTCGTGGCTGCCACCGATAACACCCTTCTTGACTTCACCCGCGCTCAAGCCGAACTGCTTGGTCAGCTCTTGCCCACAGAAGTGCTCGAACGCCTCGCCGAGGGGCGCGTCGACCATCTCCTGCGCACGGTACGCGTTCAACGCGCTGGCCAGGACCGCTTGGTCCGGGGTCGGGGACTGAGGCACTGCATGCTCCACTTCGAGGCGGTTGACGGGCCCGCTCAGGTGACGGGGCTCGGCCCTGAGCGTACTGTAAGTCGGTCGATCGACCAGCTCCCGGGACTCGAGACCATCCAATAGGCCCCTGTGCGAACGGGCCGACCCCCGCTGATGACGGGTTGGGTCGACAAGGTTGAACAGGGCGACGGCTGCCTCGATGACAAGTTGCACAGGCGGGGTCGGCGCTGAACGGCCCTTGCAGCGCCCGCGGCTATCGCGATGCGGCATTGCGGGTGGTCGGCCCCGGTGGCGTGATGAGTTGGCGTCGATAGCTGCCGAGTCGCGGGCACTCACGTGTCGCGCCGACCGGCATGCGAGCCGCGGTCATCCCGCCGACCCGCTGGACGACCCTCCTGCCAATGAGGGGCGCCGCCCGTGCGGGGCCGGCTCGCAAGTCCCATTGCTGGGTGTTTGCCCAGTTTCTCTCCTGACTTAGTTTTCGGGTGGTCGACCAACTCACTGGTCACGGTTTCGAAGGGGCCCGAAAATGTCCATACTTTCCTTGCATGAGCCGGACGCTCCCGCGTCGGACGTCGGCTTCGACGCCTACCTTGGCGCCGCCCGCGGCCGATTCCTCGGTGACGGGCATCGCCGCGTCAATCTCGAGTTGTCGGATCTGGTCGCGACCGATGCCGCCACCGCGGAAGGCGTCGCTCGGGTGGTGTACCCGCGGGATTGGTCTTTGAAGGCCGGCGTCTCGCGCGAGGCGCACCTGAGTACCGCGGACGCGATTCGTGTGGCCGGCGCCGTTCGGTCCGCCCTCGTTGCCAGTGCCATGACGTGGCTGAGTGAGTACGGGTACGAACGTTCGCTCACTGTTCGCGCGGGTGCCCGGCCGTTCACTGAGCTGAACGCGGTGCCGGTGCGCACGCAGGTAGATCGTGTGGGCCCAGACGCCGTGCGCCTCAGTCATAGCGTCGGGACGTTGAAGGTGGAGTCCGAGTGGACGCGGTCTGAGCCTCCGACGTTCGCCGACGACAGATGGCAGGCCGGGAACGCCACCAATGTCCGGTTGGTGAACGACTCCCGAGTCAGCTGCACCTACGAACGGAGAAGTTCAGCGCTGTCGTCGGTGTCGTTCCTGGAGGTGATGATGCTTACGGCGCAGATGTCCCAGGTCGCGCTCTACCAGGGTGACGCAGATCGGCGCGCTCAGAGCGGCAATATGTGGCTGCGACGGGCAGGGTTCCTACGCCACACACCGACGCCTCAGCGCCTTGCGGGAGTTGAGCTGGACGTCGTGAATCGTCGCGACCTGATCGTTGGTGGTCGAGCCCTTCAAACTGTGGACGTCGTCGCCGAAGACGTGTTCGGCATTCAGGTCACCGCGTCGCTCGCGACCGGTACCTCATGACGTGCCGAGCCCTCGAATGTGTCGGTGACGACGGCGCGGAGTCGATCCCTGTTCTCCGGTGTCACGAGCGCATCGACGAGCACCGACCACATCGTGTTCAGGGAGTCCATCAGGTCCGTCCGACCGGTGCGGACGTTCGAGACCAGTTGCACGCCGGTGAAGTACGCCACGACATTCGCCCCGAGACGCTCCGGCGTGATGGAGTTGGTGATCTCGCCGACGTCACGAGCGGCCGCGAATGCATTGACGACGCCTTGAATCCACTGGTCGTAAAACTCGGATGTGGGTTCGGCGAACACGCCTTGCTCCAGGGACAGCCTGATTCCGGCGCGAACGACCGCGTCGGACAACAGCAGTTCCCCAATACCCCGCGAGGCTCGGACGAGCGTGGAAAACGGCGAATCAGGGTCGGCGTGCTGACCCATCACAGCGAAAGTCCGCTCGTTCTGCTCTTGGATGACGGCAAGCGCCATCGCTTCCTTAGTGCGGAAGTAGAAGTAGAGCAAACCCTGCCCAAGACCCGCTTCCGTGGCAATCTGCGACAGGCTCGCGGTCCCGTAGCCGACACGGTCAAAGATCGACGCAGCCGACTCCAGAATCGCAGCGCGGCGCGCCAGGGACCGCTCTTGCTGCGGCGCTCGCTCGTCGGGCATCCATGCATCCTTCCGCCTACCTCTGCTGGACAGCGTATCGGCAGGACGTTCCATCGAGCCGGGGGGCTCCCGTGAGGGTCCTCCTCACCGGTGCGACAGGCTTCATCGGGTCGCGGCTGCTCGAAGCGCTGCTCAGCGATGGTCACACGGTGACCTCGATTGTGCGCAGCCCGGGCGACGTTCCGGGCGACGTCGTCGTCGGTGACGTTCGCACCTGCAATCTTCGGCCGCACGTCGACGCAGCAGACTACGTCGTGCACGCCGCGACGGTGACCACAGGCAACCCGCAAGACCTCTGGTTGGGCAACGTTCTCGCTGCTGACCGCGTGGCCGACGCGGCGGCACGCAGTGACACGAGGCTGCTGTATCTCAGCACAACCGGCGTGTACGGCAAGAGCTTCGGGCGATTCGGCGATCCTTCACTGATGCAACGGCTGCCCAGCTCGCCGCTGTCGACTGCTCGAGCGGCCGCGGAGGACAAGATCTTTGCCGCGGGTGGCTCCGTCGTGCGACCGCACGTGGTGCATGGGCCGGGCGACCGTTGGGTCGTGCCACCCTTGGCGACATTCATGCTTGAGGAAGACGCCTGGCTCGGCGGTCCGGACATCGCGGTCGCGGCCATCACTGCCCAGCGTCTTGCGCAAGGCATCGCCGCGCTATTGACGCGTCCGGTCCTGCCGGCCGCGTTGCATGCCTCGGAACGTCGGCCGAAACCAGTCGCGGACCTCGTGAAGCCGTTCTTCAGTTCAGCTGGCAGATCGTTGCCATCGCGCGTCCTCACGATCGACGAAGCGGTGGCGCGGCTCGATTCTCAGGGTGTGAGTCGCAACGCGCTGAACATGCTCGGTCGGTCGAGCAGCATCAATGCAGACGCGTTCTGGGGCGACGCCATTCCGTCCGGCGCAACGATGGTGGATTCCCAGCGTCGTTGAGCACTCCCGGACCGGCAACGGGAATCAGCACCGCGAGCATGGCACCAGATAGGCATCACGTTCGGCACGTCGACAGCCATACGACGACACCGCCCTAGTAACTCTGCGCACAGAAGCGCGCACGCATGTTGAACGGCTACACCGTCGGCTCGGCGCTCGGGGACTACCGGAGAGACTCCAGCGCCTTCTCGATGCACAGCCGCAGCAACTTCAACGCGGTCCGACGACGCTCATCACGGTCCGGTGCGCTGACGAGCAAGTAGACGGCGAGCCCGATGGCGGCTGCGATGAGCACGGTGAAAGCGGCGATGCGGAAGGCGTCGGTGTTGAACAAGGGGACCCCAATCGGGCGGTGACAGCTGATCTGTCGTTCTGCCGACCTATGCTGCGACCGCGGTCTCAGCGGGATGGTGACGAGCGAACGAACCAGTGCCCGTCAGCTTCGGGCCGCGGTCAACGGGGGACCGTCCCTCAGCGACGCGGTGGGGCCGGTGCTTCAGGTTCGTGGCCCGTGCATCCCGACGGTGCAGAAGATCAGCTCCGGATCATCCTCTCCGTCCGGGTCACGCCATGGAATGGGCACCCCCACGCCCGCTCCTTCGCATCTACTTCATCTGCAGCTGTGACAGGTCGCTACAAGGTTGCCACCGTCGACGGGGAAGCCGACGTTGTGTCGCACTGCCGGGATCTCGGTTGCTGTGCAGAGCCTCTCGCCCACCAGTGCTTCTCGCGTCACTGGTCCATGCTCCGGTCCTTCGCCGGATTTGAGGCGACGCTGGCCCGAAGCCCAGCGTGTGCCTCTCCTCCGCCGACAGGCTAGAGCCCGGGGTGCGCGGCGGCAGGCGCGGTGAACTGCCACGAAGAAGGCAGCACCAGCTATAAAGCGACGAGATCTATAATCTCTATAAGCGCGGCTCGCTGCACTCGAGCAGCCCCCTGATCTCAGGCAAGGTTGTTCTCCAGCCACTGCGTACCTCGTGCGGGGAACCCCCGCCACGCAGCTTCTGCGTCCGTAGGCGAGGATCCGCATCAGAGCGAACGCGATCGCCCGCCGGACCTGGTCTCGGGAGACTGGCTCAACGACTCCCTTGATGTCCGGAGGGCTCAGTGTCTCGATCATTCTGCGGCCCGGACTCCGGATCGCTCAGCTCTGGCAGGGTCCGACGATGGTTCCCTCACCGCACGGTGGTGAAAGCAAGTACGTGCAACCGCTTGGACCGCAGGGCACGCGACTGACGCTCGAACGCACCGAGAGCGACAAGCTCCTCGCGACGGTGAGCGCATGCAGGGAAAGCGATGGCGCTACTAGCTCCTCCCAGCCGCATGACGGACAGCGTGTACCGTCGCCACCCGACTACGCATCAACTCTCGGCATCGATCTCGTCGACGGCGGGCTCGAACTCGGCGTTGAGGTCAGCGTCCGTTGCTCCATCCCGGATCGCGCCGTCGATCAGGTCTCCGGCGCCGCCGGTGGTCTCAATCAGCTCCCGATAGGTGCTGAGTAGTGGCGCTTGTGCATCGCGTTGCTCATCCCTTGCGTACCCGCGGGATGCGTCGTAGGCGTCAACGAGCGACTCTGGGAGGCGAAGCACGAGTGGCAGGCTGGGAACGTCGAAACGGAACGAATCGCCGTCTCGCTCCCAGGTCGGTGCCTCGCGGCCGGCGCCGATGACGTTGCCGTAGTAGAGCATCAGGTACGTTTCAAGGCCGAAGTTCAGTTCGCGACCGGCCCAGTCCGGGTCAGCAAGCACGGACGACCACTGGTCAGCTGCGTTGAAGTACGCCTCGGACGCGATCGCTTCCCTCGGCCGCAATCCGCGAATCGTCGGCGTCGACGCAGTTTGCGCCTTCGCGGCCGCCAGCGCGTCGCGCTTGAAGCCGTTCGTTCGCCCCTTCGCCTCGACAACCGCAGCATACGCAGCCGCGTTGCCCGGGTCGACGGCAACGAAGTCGGGCCGCGTCCCCGTGAGCGGCGCCTGCTGGTGACGCAAGAGGACGTCCACGTGCACCAGGTGCGGATACCCGAGCACGAGTTTCGTCGTGATGGCGGCTTGCGTCATTCCGAGGAAGTAGCTGACGGCAGTCTTCTCTGACGGATCGAGGTTGTCGTAGGCGTCGCTGCGCGTCCAGTGTCGGTCGTGTGCGGTCGGTCTCAAGTTTGCGCGGACGAGGCTGGTACGCCAGATCAGCTCCATGAGGGGTCTGCGGCTTCCCGGGTGGCTCGCCAGTGTCGGCATCCCGACGACAGCTGCGGACGTCAGGAGTTCGAGCGTCGAGACCGGCACTGACTGAACGCCCAGGGGCCGAGTCGTGAAGTCCTCGAGCCTGCAATCAACAATCGGCATGGTTCCCCTTAGTAGCTTCCTCCAGCCGCACCGCAACGACCAGCTGCGGCGACGCTATGGTGAGTTGGTCAAACGACCAAGATGTGCGGGGGGTGGCCACGGTTTGTGCCGGCTCATGATGCGCCGGACTGTTCTGGCCGCGAACGGGGCGACGTCGAGGTGCGTCAGACGGGCCGGTTGTGGCCGCCAGGAGACCTGGCATAGCGCCCAAAGCTTGCGACCCATGCTGCGCTGCCAATCGGGACGACAGACCAGTCCCGCATTCGCGACTGCCCGCAGTAAATCTTAACCGCAGGGGCCTATCGATAGGTGCGCGCATCGGCCGGCAAACAACAACTCCACGAAGTCACATTCCGCGGTGAACTCGCCATCCCTCATGCTGTCGTTTGGCGCGCGAGGCGAGTTCGATGCGATGGCGTTCCTGCTGGAGCCGTTCTTGGCGGCGACGGAAGCGGCGGAAGCGGAGCCCGTCGAGTGCGCCGCGAGGCGTCCAGCCTCGCCACAACACGCGCGGCGCGAATGCCGATAGGAGGGGCAGCGTGTATGCGCCGAGGATCGCTATCACCGAGACGCGAGTAGTCGGCGAGGTTGGAAGCGATGCCCCGATGATGCCGAGCGGCGCCAACGCGATGAGCGTCGACGGTCCTGCCGAAAGTAGTGCACCCCACCGAGTGATCGTGTTATCCCGCATGTGGCTGATCAATGATGCTTGTAGGGATCCGCCTACCGCGGCTCCTCCGCAGATGCAGATCACAATAGGCAGGTCAGCGAGGATCCAGCCCGCCTGAGCAGGCAACAACACACCTGCGATCAACTCGAACGCAGTCGCGGCGATTGTTGCAGTGATGGCGAGGGCTGTGAGGCTGACCATCAATCGGAGCCAGGGACGGCGGTGTTCGTGTGAATCGGGTGTTGCCTCGATGCGTCGCCGCAGGTCTTCTTCCGTGGTGGCGAGCACGATCAGCTGCTGCTGCGGTGATCTGAGGACGATGTCACCACCCCAGAACGCTGCCGACACGATCAGCGCAGTGACCAGCGTGCTTGCCCAAAGATGACGCGGTTCCGCCTCGGGGGCAGCCAAGCTCAGGAAACTCAGTAACAGAGTCGCCGTAGCGACCCCGGCGATGATCCAGCTCGCAGCGGCAAGGCGGCGTCGGTTCGCGGCCACATCATGCTCGTGGAGACCAACGAAGTTCTGTCCGGCAAGGATGGCGAGCACGGCAAGGATCGCTGCAAAGAGGGTAGGCAGCAGCCAATTCGCGTCCGCCGCCACGCCCAAACCGAAGCGAGCCACAGCTATCCACGACTGTGCGGCCGTCGCACCGAAAACGGACGCAAGAGCTGCCACCGCGGCGACGCTAATGCCCATGATCGTCGACGAGGCGACCAGCATGAAACCAGTCCGCAGCGGCATCCAAACGAGGACGTTGATTCTCGCCTCGGAAACCGTTGCTGGGATAGCGGTCTGCGGATCCGGTTCGTCACCGTTGGCACGATTAGTCATGGCGAGGTTCTTGCGCTGGCGGTTGAAGGTTGGCTGATGCTGCTCCTACCGGTGCACGACCGAAACGGGCACGCCAAGGCCTCTGACCTGGCCAGCAGCTTCTCGATCCTAGAGCGTTCGTCGAAGTTCCCGAGGGTCACCTGCGCGAGCGAGGCCGCTGCCGAGGACGAGCATGGCGTGCCGATCGAAACGCTGACTTCATCACCCTGACCCTGCGGCGTGTCCACACGTGCAGCGTGAGGCTCGATTGCGCTCCGCACCTGCACCGTCTGCGGAAGCTGATCGCATGGCCGATGCTCATCGCTGTCTTCGAAGGGCAGCACGCCAAGCACGATCGCCGCGCCGAAGGCAGCACCAGCCAGCGCAAGGGCTTCAGCTCCGGCGTTGGCGTACTTCCCGGCGCGGTTCATCGGAGTTCTGCTTCCTGCAGGGGGTGCGGCAGGGCGAGGCGGGCCCGTGCTCCGTTCACCCCATGGTGATTCGAGCGGGCGGAAATCACGTCGTCGCCGTGCGTCGGGGCAATCTCGCGCGACCGTTGATTCCCCGGCTACGAGGTCGCCATCGCGGCGTCCGCAGCAAAATGGGTCGATCGACCAGGTTAGAGTACGTCTATGGCTGGCGACGTCACATCCGGTGGCGAACAGCCGGACGTGGAGGTGCGCCAATGACTGCTTGGGGAGACGTCCCAACCTGGATTACGACGTTGGCTGTTGGCTTCGGTGCCGTGCAGCTGTTCCAAGATCGCCAGGGGCGCAAGCGTCAAGCGGAGCTGGACGCACGAACGCAAGCCGGCGCAGTGTCGGCCTGGGCTGGCTCCTTACGGGCCACTCCGTCGCAGGCGCAGGAGTACGGCTTGGTCATCGCCAACGACTCTGGCCTTCCGATTCGAGACGTCTCAGTGGATGCCACTCTCCACGGCAAACCGCAGACGAAGGTAGACATCGTCGTGCTACCTGCCGGTCGTTACTTCGTCACGCTCGAGAAGGACGCGAAGTGGGATTACCCAGCCGTACTCGAGGAGTTCGACCGCTACGTCCGTCCTTACACTCGTACCGAGCGCTACCGCGTCGACGAGATCACCTTCACGGACACGTTCGGCTCGCGATGGTCGATTGACGCCCGGGGTCGGCTGCAACGGGTGACGCTCCGCGGTGCGGGGCCGGAGGCGACAGCAGCGACATGAGGCCGCAAGCGGCTATCCGCTGCCGCTGGACAAGCGCGCCGGCTTCGATGGGGACCTTGCCCATACCCGTGAGAGCAGCCCGCGTTCCCCACTCAAACGACACGTCAATCACCGTCAGGTCGTTCACCTCGGGAGCTGAGTGAGGTCCTCGACTTCGAGCTTGCGACGGTTTGCCTGCGTGAATATGTCAAATCGCGCATCGTCCACGCCGCGAAGATCGCCTCCCCGGGCTATTGGTCCTTCCACCACCACCCAGTTCGCAAGCGCCGCCTACCGTTTCCCGCTACACGTGCGCAAGGCACAGCTAGCACTCTGCTGGCCGCGCCGAAGCGGACGATGACCCTACCCGTCGGCCACGATTCGAATGCAATCGCCTCTCCGACGCCCCCAGGCGACTGCAGTACGGTGGCTTGCCCCGCGGGTTGACAATGTAGTCCGCGACACGCGCTCCTACTGAACCGCGCCACTTCGCGGTCTGCTCGTCGGCAGACCCCCATGCCCTGCTGCTAACTGATGCCCCTGAGTCGATAAATGATGTCGTCTATCCAGCATGAATCCTGCCCGACGAGGGGTGGCGTGCGTAGACGCACACCACCCCCGAAGGACTATCCCTTACCGAGCGTGGAACCCGCGTTGGATTTTGCCGACTTTGACGACCCGTCGGACGCGAGCGTTCGGCCCGCCTTTGACAACGCCTGCTTTGACGGCTTCGAAGACTTGCTGGTCTTGCCAGACTTACCCATCTATTCACCTCCTGTCAGGCCTGTCGGAAAGCACGCTTTCCCTTCACTCAGACGACCGATGTGAACCGGTCTGCGATCCTCATTGATGAGGACGCCTGCCCGCCACCCGGTTCGCGTCCGAGCTTGGATCGCGTTACAGCCCTCCGGCGCTTCCCGCGTTGAGGCGAACGTTGTCGGCGGCGCGCTGCGCGTTTGCCCGGCTGTCGAAGCTCTCCCCCGAGGCGGCTACTTTGTCGCTCGACCGCCACGCTCTCCAACGCCATGAGGAGCCGGCGTCGGAGTAAACCTCGAAGTCCGCTGCCGAGGCGCCATCACGGAAAGCGATGGCGGCACGCCGGGCATTCGACTCGGAAGCGAATGTCTCTCCGGCCCAGGCCACCTGTTCGCCGTTCGCTCCGTACAACCACCAGGACGGCTGGTTACCGCCCTCGGTCTTACCAACACTGAATCGAAGAGCCACGTTGCCCTCCCTTTCTCCCTCGAGCCCTTTTGCCCGAAAGTGTTTCTAATGGACTGGTCGCCGCGCCTTGCTCGGCGGGTTACCGAAGCTTTGAGATCAACGCTTCGCTGTATTCCGCGAGTGCGGAGCTGGAAGGGATGGCCTGCTCATCACCGATTTCGATAGGCTCCGGCGTGCCCTCAAAGGTCAGCGCGAGTCGCATCCGCCTTGGTGTCGCATACCCGGGCTGGCTTGCGGCCAGGGACGGAGTACGCAAGAGGCGTAGCTGGCGGAGGCGGCCGAGTGGCAGGACGGTCGTGCTGGTGTCTCGCTTCGCCTGATCACCTGCGACGTCGACCATGATGAGGCGGTCGTCGGTGAAAAGTCGCACTCGAACGGTCGCATCGTCGTCGAACCCGTCTACAGCCACGCTGACGTAACGAATTTCGGCCGGGCCGAGCGCCCAGGTGAGACCGCTGATGACCTCTCGCCAAGCGTCGGCGCGCGACCCCATCTCATAGGCTTCGCGCATCATCCAACTCGAGTCCCAGCGGGTGCTCGCGCCAATCAGCGCATCCTGAACCCGTGTTGTGTCGTCGGAAGTTCGCATCTCAGTGCTCCTGCTCAGGTGTGTCATTCACGACGAGGCGTACTGAGGCCGGGTCGATGTCGTCGGCGGTGACGATGGTGGGCAGGTCGAAGTCGTCGAGGCCGTTCATCTTCATGTCGGCGCTGGCGAGCGAGAGGGCTCCTTGCACTGACTGTCCGTCAGCAACTGCTCTGTAGAAGCGTGTGGCGAAGGTGATTGCGTCCGCGTCCCCGACTGAAGCCTTCATGCCGATCGCAATCGGTACACCAGCGAGGAGAGGCTGCAGGTTCTCGGCGGACTCGCACGCGTTCAACACGACCAGCTGTGGCGGCTCGTCCGCCGCCGACAGAGCTTCCATGAAGACGCTGATCGGGACTCGCCGTTCCGCGCCCTCAACCGATCCCGCGTCGAAAACCAGCTCCTCGGCATTCGCATGGCCTGAGAAGTGCACAACGTGCGGACGGAACGACGTGACGTAGTCCAGCAGATCACCACTGGTGATGTCGGGAGCGTGTCGGATGGAGACCTGGTCGCGGTGCACAGCGGCACGCACTGCGGCTTCCACTCGCCGGATCTCCTGGTTGACGCGGAGGTCACCGTCCGGTGTTGCCGTGCCATAGAGAATACGGAGCGGTTCCGCCTTTGGCTCACGCAACGCCGCGATCTGGGCACCGAGGCGGCCCTCTGTTCGGGCGATCTCGTTGGCGATGCTTGCTTGGTGACGCTGCTGTTCAAGACGGTCCTGCTGCCGCTGCCGCTCGGCCGTGCGCCGCGCGGTCTCAGCGTCGCGGCGGTCCCTATCTACTTGCCGGGCAGCAGCGGCGCTCTCACGCTGAATCGCGGCGTTCAGGTCTCGGTTGGCTGCCGCTTCTTGCTTACTGAGGTCGGCACGCTTTGATGCGAGTGTGGCGAGCCTCTTCTGCTCGCTGGCTGCGGCGTTTCGCGCTGTCTCCACTTGCCGCAGATACATGCGTCGGGATGAGTCGCTCTTAGTCGACGCCGCGCGTGCTGCCTTCGATGCGGCTTCCGCGTCCTTCTCGCCCTTCCGCTTCTCGGCCTTGCCGATGTCCGCCTCGACCGTCGCTCGCTTCTTGGCGAGGTCGGCCAGCTTGCGTCGTGTTTCGTCTGACTTGCTCAATGTTCGTCCTGACTCATCCTGGGTCGGGGCCCACAGGCCCTCACGATCGTCTTCGTTTGCAAAGGGTGGGCCGCGCGCGCAGCAGCGCACCCGCCTGACGTGAGGTGGTGCTCGTCGACGAGCACCACCTCACGGCCCTTAGCGCAGGTTGAACGCGCGGCCGCAGGCGCCGCACCGGATCATGCCCGGTGAGTAACCGCCGATGAGGAACTTCGTGCGGCAGTGGGGACAGGTGACCGTGTAACCACGGGGGTTGCTCTTCAAGACGTGCCTCCTTGGCACTTGAGGAGAGGAAGACCCGCGGCGGCGGAATCGAAGGGCCGTGAGTCGGTGAACAACGCCACCCACGCCCAGCGGACGACAGCACCGCCGAGGGCTTCCTCTGAGGAGGCAGATGCACGCCCTTGTCCACAATGTGGCCGACTGGCGTAAGGGTCACGAAACCCTTAGGGTCGAGGACGTCCTACCAAGACACCTCAGCCCCGATCTGCTGTATGAGAACCCTTCTCGAATTAGCCGATCGGGGCTCTGTTTGTACTCAGCATTCTAGTCGATCTGACCGACTAACTGAGGTGTCCACCCAAAACAGGGCGAGGTTTCCGAGCGGTGCTGCCACTGCTGCGACCCGCGGGGGCTCGTCTTACCCCCCACGTTGGGAGCGACCTTCCCTTGGTTGACCTCCGCGCCGGGCCCAATGCAACTTTCTCGTTTCCAATGCCTCGTCCCGTCGCTCATACCTCAACGGCTCCGACCTCCTGTTCGAGATCAGAGCCCGCCGACCGGGCGAAGATGCGGGCTCTGCGCACGACCAAGACTGTGACGGGCATCTCAAAAGTCCCCCAATCTGCAGCGTCAGCACCAAAAAACGATGCCTCCGCGACAGACGAACTCTGTCGACGCACTCTTTACTTGTCGCCAACTGCGGCTCGCGAGACTCGCCGTCAGCCCGCCTGTCACTCGACTTGACCGAATATCTTGTCGCCGATTCGCGTGCAGCCGCTCCGGGTCTGGAAGGGCACCCGTGCACGGCGGTATAGGTGCTCAGGCCTTGTGAACGGTTGCCTGCTCGCGTCCGTTCGCGGTGCGTCCGCGCGAAAATCCTGGGCGTACCTTTAGCTGCTGATAACAGCCATCGAGCCGGCGTCATCCCCCCTCATCGCTGAGTGGCGGCCGGGGTGTCACGTCCATAGAAGATTCGCGGGGCCGGCGCGTCAGATTTCCCGCGCCGTGCCGCGACCGCGATCAAGTGAGAGGATGAGCGCTCCCAATGGTGAACCGAGCCCATACCGCTCACGCGGTTCGCCCTTCGGAACGAGCTTTCTCGCGTC
>Ga0308160_10001038_pt1 | contig 42896 bp, 28 predicted proteins | sample PhyFR1_FD_201036 | JGI IMG/M metagenome (GOLD analysis project Ga0308160, IMG submission 201036) | Phyllosphere microbial communities from UC Gill Tract Community Farm, Albany, California, United States - DLSLF.R1 | ecosystem: Host-associated > Plants > Phyllosphere > Unclassified | place: USA... | reverse complement strand
TCCAGGTGGTCCAGCGCGACCGCGGCGCGCGCATCGACCTGTTCAATGCGCCGGCGATGGCCTTCGTGGACGGGGAGATCATCAACGGCGTGGCCGAACTGCTGTTCGCCGTGGTCCGCGACCTGGCTTACATGGCCATCGAACTCGGCCCGGACTCCGCCGCCGATCTCGAATCCAGCGAAGGCATCACCAGCGCCGTGTTCGGGCAGCTGCGCAACGCGCGCATCCTGCAGCCGGCCGATCCGAACCTGGTGGTGTGCTGGGGCGGTCATTCGATTTCGCGCGACGAGTACCTGTACACCAAGCAGGTCGGCTACGAGCTGGGCCTGCGCGGTCTGGACATCTGCACCGGCTGCGGCCCGGGCGCGATGAAGGGGCCGATGAAGGGCGCCACCATCGCCCATGCCAAGCAGCGCAAGCACGACAACCGCTACATCGGCGTCACCGAGCCGGGCATCATCGCCGCCGAATCGCCGAACCCGATCGTCAACCACCTAGTGATCATGCCGGACATCGAGAAGCGCCTGGAGGCCTTCGTCCGCATCGGCCACGGCATCATCGTGTTCCCCGGCGGCGTCGGTACCGCCGAAGAGATCCTGTACCTGCTCGGCATCCTGCTGCGCGACGAGAACCGCGGCCTGCCGTTCCCGCTGATCCTGACCGGCCCGACCATCGCCGCGCCGTACTTCGAGCAGATCGACCGCTTCCTGCGCCTGACCCTGGGCGAGGCCGCCACCTCGCGCTACCAGATCATCGTCGGCGATCCGATCGCGGTGGCGCGCAAGATGGCCGAGGGCATCCAGGAAGTGCGCATGCACCGCAAGGAGCAGAAGGACGCGTTCTACTTCAACTGGTCGGTGGACATCCCGCTGGAATACCAGCGTCCGTTCGTGCCCACCCACGAGGCGATGGCCGCACTCGACCTGCACCACGGGCGCCCGCCGCACGCACTGGCGGCGGACCTGCGCCGCGCCTTCTCCGGCATCGTCGCCGGCAACGTCAAGGAAGACGGCATGCGCCGCATCGAGGAGTACGGCCCGTTCGAGATCCACGGCGACGCGGACATGATGCAGGCCCTGGACGAACTGCTGCGCGCCTTCGTCGAACAGCGCCGGATGAAGATTTCCGGGGAGTATCGGCCTTGTTATCGGGTCATGGCTTGAGTTCAATCCGGATCGTCGCCACGAACAACGCGTTGTCCTCTAGGCCCGTGCTCAGGACGCCGCCCTGCATGCTTTCCAGGCGCGTGCGCAATGCCGACAAACCGACCCGGTGGCCACGACCCAGATGAGGCGTGGAACCGGCCGGGGGCAGCGTATTGCTGACCTCGATCTTCAGTCGGTTGTGAGTTTCGCCGATGGCGATGCGGATCTCGCCGCCATCGGGCGAGCATTCGATCCCGTGATGCACTGCATTCTCGACCAGGGGTTGCAACGAAAGCCGCGGGACCCTGGCCTGCGGCAAGGGCGACGGTAGCTCCCAGTGCACGCGCAGGCGCGGTCCAAAACGAATGGCTTCGATGTCGAGGTAGCGCCTCGCCAGGTCGATTTCGTCGTCGAGGCTGACCAAGTCGGGCGTTGCCAGCGCGGCGCGGAACAGATCGGATAGATCCATCAGCAATTGTTCGACTTGCTGCGGTTGGCGATGCACCAGCATCACCGCGGTATTGAGCGTATTGAACAGGAAGTGCGGCTGTACGCGCGCGGTGAGCGCGTCGATTTCCGCCTGCTTGGCGCGTTCGACCAGTTGCTTGATGCGGATATGGTTGTTCAGTGCGGCCATGCCGAGCAGGCCGATCAGCAATGCGATGCCGGACAGCTGTAGCGAGAGCGTCAGCCATGCCGCGGTCGACAACTGCCAGTAGTCGCCGAACGCAGACATGATCACCCAGCTGATCAACCAGGTCAGCAACTGCATCAGGCCAAGCGTCGCGGCAGTGATCAGCAGGATGCCTCTCCCGGCCAGGCTGCGGCGCAGCATCAGCAGACTAGCCAGGGTCAGCAATGCCACCCATTGGATGCCGAGCGATGCCAGGCCGAAATAGACCCAGCGGTTCCCCCCCGGGCCCTGGCTTGGGGTTAGCGCCAGGATGGCGGCGATGCATTCGCCGGCCATGACGATCCAGATCAGGGTGGATGGCTGCTTGAGCACCTGCAACTGGTCGTTCGAGTACGCGGGGGAGGGCATCGAGGGCGGGCGGAAGAGGGTAGACGCGCATCATGCCGGCAACGACGCCGGCCCGCACGATCCGTCCAGCCCCCGATATCCGCCATCCGTCGGCAATGGCTGGCGCGGCGGCGGTACACCCGTTAGCGTTCGCTTGGGGAAATTTGGGGAAACGATATGTGCGTTCCTGAGCAGCGTCGCCTTTCCATATCGGGGCAGCGCGGGTTCACTCTGGTAGAGCTGATGGTCACGGTCGCGGTGTTGGCGATCATCATGGCATTGGCATTTCCGAGCTTCACCATGCTGATCCGCAGCAACCGGTTGACCAGCACGGCCAATGAGTTGGTCGCCGCCTTGCAGGCATCGCGCTCGGAGGCGGTCCGCCTGAACGGGGGGGTCAGTCTGTGCCGCAGCGATGACGGCAGCACCTGCGCCAGCGGCGGCGACTGGACCCATCTGCTGACGGTGACGCGCGACGGCACCGTGTTGCGGGCCACGACGCTGCGCACCGGCCTGTCTGTTTCCAGTTCGGCACTGGATGCGCTGGGTGACAAGGTTACGTTCAACGCCGACGGCATCGCTCGCGACAGCAGCGGTACGCCGCTGGCAATGGACATCACTGTCTGCATGCCGGTCACCAGTCCTTCCGACAACGTGCGCACCGTGTCTATGAGCGGGGGCAGTCGGGTTTCCATCGCGCGTAGTTCGAACGGCGGCCAATGTTCGGCCCAGCAGACCGCTCTTTGACAAGCAGAGGCGCTATGAAACGGTTTCACAGTGACAGGAACATTGCCGGCGTCACCCTCATCGAGGTGATGATTTCCGTGCTGATACTCGGAATCGGCATGCTCGGCGTTGCCGCGATGCAGACGACCGCGCTACGCAACAACCAGAGCGCGATGCAGCGCAGCCAGATCGTCATGCAGACCTACACCATCCTGGACGCGATGCGCGCCAACCGCGACGCCGCCCTGATCGGCGGCTACAACACCACGGGGATGCTCTGTACGGCGCCCACTGGCGGCAGCCTGATCGAGAATGACCAGGCCGCGTGGCTCGCTGGCCTGAAAGACGCCATCGGTGGTGATCCCGAAACGACATGCGGTTCCATCGCCTGCCTCGATGGCAATTGCGCAATCGGCGTCCAGTGGGACGACAGCCGTGCAAAAGACGCTGCCGCCAATGGCAGTGCCACGCAAAAGCTGGAAACGGTGACGCAGCTGTGAGAACCCTCTCCCTTCGCACTTCACCGTCGCGCCAGTCCGGCTTCAATCTGGTCGAGTTGATGATCTCGATGCTGCTCGGTCTGCTGGTAGTTGGCGCGGCCGTCGGTATTTTCCTATCCAATCGCAAGACCTATGCAGCTACCGAAGGCCTCAGCCGTGTCCAGGAATCGGCTCGCATTGCCTTCGAGATGATGGCGCGGGACATCCGCGAGGCTGGCGGCAATCCTTGCGATTCCGGGCTGCCCGTGGCCAATGTGTTGTCCGACCCTACCGCCACCTGGTGGAAAGACTGGGCGCAGCCGCTGCAAGGGTTCGACAACAGCAGCCCGCCTGGCATCACGTCCAAGAGCGGCACCGATGCGATTCAGGTGCTATCCGCAAGCACCGGCGGTGCCACCGTTACCGCGCATAACGCCGGCAGCCAAACCCTGACCCTCAACGCCGCCGCCCCCGATCTGCATGCCAATGCGGTGATGTTGCTATGCGACCGACAGCAAGTCGCGGTGCTGCAGGCCGATGGCGTGTCCGGCACCAGCGTGACCTACGTAAGCGGTTCCTTGAACGCATGCAATCGGTTGGGTCGCTTGCCCGGAGTCTGCGTTGCCGGTTCCAACAATTACACCTACGAGATGAACTCCCTGCTGACCGAACTGCGCGCAGTGCGTTGGTATTTGGCGGACAACACACGTGGCGGCACGTCGCTGTACCAGGCCGTGATCGGGCCGGGCGGTACGGTCACCGCCAACGAAATTACCGAAGGCGTCTCGAATCTGCAGTTCGAGTATCTATTGACTGGTGCGAGTGCCTATGTGGACGGCAGCGCGGGCTTGAACTGGGCCAACGTGGTGGCGGTCAAGGTCGTCATGACGGTCAATTCCGCGGATGCCGTCAGTAGCGACAATACGCCGCTGTCGCGCGAGGTGACGACGATCGTGAGCATCAGGAACAGGAATTCGTGAGCATGAATGCGCCCATCAATCGGCAATCCGGTATCTCCCTCATCATTGTATTGATGCTGTTGCTGGTCATGACCTTGCTGGGTCTGGCGGTGCTGCGCAGTACCCTGCTGGAAGAGCGCATGTCGTCCAACATGTACGACCGCAGCCTGGCATTCCAGGCGGCGGAAGGCGCGCTGCGCGATGCGGAAAAAGTCATCCAGGGCGCCGCGGCAAGCGGTAGTCCCGTGGGATTCAACTGTGCTTCGGGTACGACTGTATGTCCTGCCGTTCCGAGCAATACCTATACCGGGAACGTCAACGGGTGTGCCCTGGGTGCCCAGGAGTGCTGGGTGGACGCTGTCGTCACCCAAAAGCTTCAGGCCAGCGCCGCGCAGTACTACATCCAGTACATGGGGCAACGCACCAGCGAAGATCAGCTAGGGCTGGGGTCGAGCATCAACCAGAACCAGTACGGCGGTACTGGCGGTACCTCGCTCGAACACTACTACCGCATCATCGCGCGTAGCGCCAACCCCACCGCTGCAGGCGGGCGCGCGATCGTCGTGCTGCAAACCAACGTCACCGTCAAGTAAGGGCCTTCACCATGACCAGTCGAACAAAGAGTGCGACGCGCAAGGATTCGTTCCTCGCCATGGCGGCAGGTCTCCTGATCGGGACAATCGGTAGTGCTGGCGCAGACGTCGATGTGTCGCAGTCTCCGCTGTACGTGGGCAGTACGGTTCCGGGCAATCTGGCGATAGTGCCCTCTGTCGAGTTTCCTACCGTCATCAGCAAGGCGAACCTATCCGATACGTATTCGGCGACCTCCAAGTTCGTCGGCTACTTCGATTCGAAGAAGTGCTACAAATACAACTACAGCGCCACAGAGACTGATCGTTATTTCTATCCGGTCAGCAGTCTCGGCAATAGTCCGGCAAATTATTCATGTGCCGGAACGCAAGGCGCCTGGTCGGGCAATTTTCTCAACTGGGCGGCTACCCAGACCATCGATCCGTTTCGCTCGGCCTTGACCGGAGGCTATCGCGTACGCGATACCGCGACCGAGACGATTCTGGAGAAAGCGGTGGCAGACCGCGCCAGTACGCAGAACTTCCCGCGGCGCGTGATCACTAACAATGCCGCACTCATCACCGGCGGTACATCGGCGAGGTGGCAGAACCTGAACATGCGCATCGATGGGCTTGGCAACAAGATGCGATTCGGCTACGGCGCGACCACCGATACGGTGGTGGCATACGATCCTTCCGTCCATGCCTTGAACGGCAGTTACCTCAATCCGAACGGGACCGCGTGTACTGCCAAGGACAACAAGGGCTGCGTCCTGGATACCACGCTTACCTTTGAAGTGTCGGTTCGCGTCAAGGTATGTGTCAGCGGCTTTCTGGAAGACAACTGCGTCGCCTACCCGAATGGGGGATACAAGCCAGAGGGCTTGATTCAGCAATATGCGACCCGCATTCGCTACAGTATCTTCGGCTACAAGAACGTCGATGATAATGGTGTCGATACGGGCATTTTACGTGCCAAGCAGAAGTTTGTTGGCCCCTATAGCTACAATCCTGATCAGGGACGCCTCGTCAACACTGCGCGCGAATGGGATCCACAAACCGGTATCCTGTATCAAAATCCCGACTCTGCCGATGCCAACGCTACGACGGCCGTGGTCGGAAATGGCTATCCGATCGTTAATAGTGGCGTCATCAATTACCTGAATAAGTTCGGTCAGCTTAATACGGGCAAGAACGTCAAATCATACGATGATGTAAGTGAGCTCTATTACGCTGCAATTCGCTATTTCAAGCATCAGGGTGGCGTCGCTGCTTATTCTTCCCTCAGTGGGGATTCGCTCAGTAAATACAGGCAGGCAGATGGCTTCCCGGTGATTACCGCCTGGAATGATCCGATCTCTTACCGGTGTCAGGTCAATGTCATCCTGGGCATTGGCGATACAAATACGCACAACGACAAAAACCTGCCAGGCAATACTTCAAATTTGAATGGGGAGCCGACCCAGCCTGCCGAGGTGAGCCGCGACAACTCCGTGAACGTCATCACCAGAATGACCCAGATTTGGCGCAAGGAAGGGCAGACTGCGGCGAATGCGGCGACCAAGGCTTCGGCAAGTCAGTTCAATGGCGGCGGCAATTCGGCCTACATCGCGGCGCTCGCCTACGATGCGCATACCAAGGATATGCGGCCGGATACCGCAAGCGACGGATTTCCAGGCAAGCAGACGCTTTCTACCCATTGGGTGGACGTAGTGGAGTACGGCGACTACAAGTCGCCGAGTACCAATCAGTATTGGCTGACGGCCAAATACGGTGGTTTTCAGGTGCCCGCAGGCTACGATCCAGATACCAATTTGGACGCTTTGTCGGATGGCACTTGGTGGAATGGCACATCCTATGTCAACGGCACTAATACCTATAAGCAACCGGACAACTATTACCTCGCCGCCGATGCGGAAAAGATGATTACCAGCTTGCGCAAAGCATTCGAGCGCATCCTGGATGAAATGAAGGGTTCCGCCGCATCGTTGGCCAGCAACACGACCAAGCTTGAGTCGGGTGCTCGCACCTACCAGTCCGTCTTCTACAGCGGCACCTGGCGCGGCGATTTGATTGCGTACAATGTCAACCAGACCACAGGCGCGCTTACTCAGGCATGGAGCGCCAGTGGCCAGTTTCCGGCATGGAATACGCGAACCATCAAGTTTGCCAGCGATGCCACCACCCTTACGAATTTTGCCTCTGGCAATCTGACCGGTACGCCGCTGTCTTCGGCCACCCAGCAGCAAATCGACTACCTGCGTGGCGATCGCACCAACGAAAAGGCCAATGGCGGTACCCTGCGCACCCGCACCGGGCTGATGGGCGACATCGTCAATTCGCAACCGGTCTATGTGGGTTCGCCGAATGCGCGGCTTTACACCACTGCGACCTTTACCGGTGCCAGCGCCTACGCGTCGTTCGCCGCTGCCAAGGCGACGCGCACGCCCATGCTCTACGTGGGCGCCAACGACGGCATGTTGCATGGTTTCAACGCCAGCTCTGGCGCCGAGAAGTTCGCTTTCGTGCCGAAGGCAGCGATGACCGGGCTGCTGAACTACACCAGTTCCGACTATGAGCATCGCTACTACGTGGATGGAGAACTCACCGTTTCCGACATCTACGATACGGCGACTGCGAGTTGGCGTTCCATTCTGATCGGGACCATGGGGCGTGGCGGCAAGGGCATGTTCGCGCTGGACGTCACCGATCCGGACAACATTTCCTTGCTGTGGGACAAGACTTCCACAGACCTCACTACGCTCGGTAACAATCTGGGCAAGCCGATCATCGGTCAGCTTGGCAATGGCCAGTGGTACGCGATGGTCGGCAATGGTCCCAATAGCAGCGGAGACTCTGCCGATCTGGTGTTGGTCAATATCCTGAGTGGCGTCTCGAGCAACATCTCGACCGGTGCGACTGGCGACAATGGCCTGTCTTCAGTGCTGGCCTGGTCTTCGAACAACGACTACATCGTCGATCGAATCTATGCCGGCGATTTGAACGGCAACTTGTGGCGTTTCGACATGGCCGGCGCGTCCGGCACGGCCACCCGACTGTTCACTGCGCAGTACGGTTCCAAGACCCAGCCGATCACGGCAGCGCCTACCGCGGCGAAGGACCCATCGACGGGATTGACCTGGGTTTTCTTCGGTACCGGCAAATACCTGTCCGATGGCGACCTTTCCAACAAGGACGTGCAGACTTGGTACGGCTTGATCGACCGTGGTAGCGCGATCGCTTCTGATCGCTCCACCTTGAACAAGGTCGATATCCAGGAACAGGGCACTGTGAACGGTTACACCGTGCGCGTCATCGAAGATCAGCCAAGTCCCGGCGTGGATGGGTGGTATATGGATTTGGTGCCGCCATCGGGAACTGCCGAGGGAGAGCGCATGGTCGTATCCAACTTCTTCCAAGGAACTGCCTTGATCGGTACCACGCGCATACCCGACTCGGGTGATGTCTGCAGTCCAAGCGGCAAGGGCTTCGTGATGGCGATCAATCCGTTCACGGGTGGGCGTATGCCGCAGTCGTTCTTCGACCTGGATGGCAGCGGTGGCTCCAGCACCGGTGATACGCTGAATGGCAAGCCCGCCTCCGGCATCGGACTGGACAGCAGTCCCAATAGTCCCATCTTCATCGGCAATCAGATGCAGATCGGTCTGGACAACGCCAGTACGATCGGCATCGGCACCAATAGCAGCGCGCTCAGCATGAAGCGCGTGTCCTGGCGTGAACTCCTGAGGAACGATTGATGCGTCCCCTTCTTGGCAACCCGTCGCGGCAGCGCGGCTTCACCCTCATCGAAATCATGATCGTGGTGCTGATCGTGGGCATCCTGGCGGCCATCGCGTTCGCGAGCTACGAGTCCTATGTCGTGAAGTCGCGGCGCTCCGCCGCGGCGGTCTGTCTGCAGCAGGGGGCGCAGTTGGTGGAACGTTTCTATACGACCAACATGACCTACGTCGGTGCAACCGCGCCCACATGCGATGCGGATCTGGCGCAGTTCTACACGATCGCGTTCGATGGCACGCCGAGCGCAAGTGCTTTCAAGCTCACCGCAACCCCGAAGGGGAGGCAGCTGACGAAGGACACAAAGTGCGGCACCCTTGGGCTGGACCAGAAAGGCGCGCGAACGACGTCAACCGGCGCGCTCGAGACTGAATGCTGGTGACCCGGTTGCCAGCCTCGTGCTGACGGGGAAGAAGAGTGCGTGGCAACCCTCTTGCCATGCTCACGAGGCCTCTATACAATGCGCCTCCCCGCCCGAATAGCTCAGCCGGTTAGAGCACTTGACTGTTAATCAGGGGGTCGTTGGTTCGAGTCCAACTTCGGGCGCCAGAAATATCAAGGGCTTGCGGATCACCCGCAGGCCCTTTTTCTTTGTGCCGGGAAAATTTCCGGGAAGTTTGCTTTTTCAGCTTTTCGCTTGGCAAGCCTGGCTTGCCGCCGCCTTGGCCAAGCGGGTTCGGCCTGCGTTGTTCACGATGACCTCAGCCATCAGGCGTCCCTTCCCGCAGATCCTGATGCTGAGGTTGCTGCCAGCGCTGCGGCCGTCCGGCAGAAAGCGCACGGCCTGCCTGCCACTGTTCGAAATCACGGTCATGGAGGTCACTGCCGGTGCGGTTTCCAGGCCCAGAACGTTGCCCGGGTCGGTCGGTTGCGGCTGCCGATCCAGATCGCGGTAGGCCATCCATCCATGGCTCCAGTCGTTGTCGGCGCGGCACCTCCCATCGCCACTCGATGGGCATACGCTGACTGGCACGCCGTAGCTGATAGCACTGCTACGGGCCAGGGCAAGTTGGGAGCTGAGCCGATAGCTGGTGACGGCCAGGCGTTGGCGCATCAGAAGGTCCTGGAAGGCCGGTATGCCGACCGCGGTCAGCACGCAGATCATCGCCATCACGATTGCCAACTGCAGCAATGTGTAGCCTTGAGCACTGGATTTCCGCATGGAAGCCGTCCTTCGATGGGGAGGGCTATCAGTCTCGGTCCCCTGGCATGGGGGCTTGAATGAGAGGGTTCACCGTTCCCATGTAAGGAATCTTCCCGGCGCTGCGTCAGCCGAGGTTCGCTCCACTCAAATTCATCTCGAGGCCCGTTCATGTCCGACCGTTTCCAACTCGTATCGCCGTACTCGCCCGCCGGCGACCAGCCGCAGGCGATCGAGAAGCTGGTGGCCGGCTTCGAGGCCGGGCTGGCCAAGCAGACCCTGCTCGGGGTGACCGGTTCGGGCAAGACCTACACCATCGCCAACGTGGTCGAGGCGATCCAGAAGCCGACCCTGGTGATGGCGCCGAACAAGACCCTGGCGGCGCAGCTGTACGGCGAGTTCAAGGCGTTCTTCCCGAACAACGCGGTCGAGTACTTCGTCAGCTATTACGACTACTACCAGCCCGAGGCCTACGTACCGTCGTCGGACACCTTCATCGAGAAGGACAGTTCGATCAACGAGCACATCGAGCAGATGCGCCTGGCCGCGACCAAGACCCTGCTGTCGCGCCGCGACGCGCTGGTGGTGGCCACGGTGTCGGCGATCTACGGCCTGGGCGCGCCGGAGGACTACCTGTCGCTGCGCCTGATCCTGTCGATCGGCGAGCATATCGAGCAGCGCCAGCTGATCAAGCACCTGACCGACCTGCAATACACCCGCAACGAATACGAACTGCACCGCGGCACGTTCCGCGTGCGCGGCGAAGTCATCGACGTGTTTCCAGCCGAGTCGGACAGCGAGGCGCTGCGCATCGAACTGTTCGACGGCGACGTCGAGCAGCTGACCCTGTTCGATCCGCTGACCGGCGAGACCCTGCGCAAGCTGCAGCGCTACACGGTCTATCCGAAGACCCATTACGCCACCACCCGCGAGCGCACGCTCAGTGCCGTGGACACGATCAAGATCGAGCTGAAGGAACGGCTGGAGCAGCTGTATGCGCAGAACAAGCTGGTCGAAGCGCAGCGGCTGGCGCAGCGTACCCAGTTCGACCTGGAGATGATGGCCGAGGTCGGCTACTGCAACGGCATCGAGAACTACTCGCGGCATCTCACCGGCAAGGCCGCGGGCGAGCCGCCGCCGACCCTGTTCGACTATCTGCCGGCCGACGCGCTGCTGGTCGTGGATGAGTCGCACGTCACCGTTCCGCAAATCGGCGCGATGTACAAGGGCGACCGCTCGCGCAAGGAGACGCTGGTGGAGTTCGGCTTCCGCCTGCCATCGGCGCTGGACAACCGGCCGCTGCGCTTCGAGGAATGGGAGGCGCGCTCGCCGCGCAGCATCTATGTGTCGGCCACGCCCGGTCCGTACGAACTGCGCGAGTCGGCCGGCGAGATCACCGAACTGGTGGTGCGCCCGACCGGGCTGATCGATCCGGAGGTGGAGATCCGTCCGGTCGGCACCCAGGTCGACGACCTGTTGTCGGAGATCGGGCTACGCGTGGCGCTGGGCGATCGCGTGCTGGTCACCACGCTGACCAAGCGCATGTCGGAGAATCTCACCGAATACCTGAGCGAACACGGAGTCAAGGTGCGCTACCTGCACTCGGACATCGACACGGTCGAGCGCGTGGAGATCATTCGCGACCTGCGCCTGGGCAAGTTCGACGTGCTGGTCGGCATCAATCTGCTGCGCGAGGGCCTGGACATGCCCGAGGTGTCGCTGGTGGCGATTCTGGATGCGGACAAGGAGGGCTTCCTGCGTTCCACCGGTTCGCTGATCCAGACCATCGGCCGCGCCGCGCGCAACCTGCGCGGCAAGGCGATCCTGTACGCGGACCGGATGACCCGTTCGATGCAGGCGGCGATCGACGAGACCGGGCGTCGCCGCGAGAAGCAGGTGGAATACAACCTGGAGCACGGCATCACCCCGAAGTCGGTGGCGCGGCCGATCGTCGACATCCTGGAGGGCGCGCGCGCCGATGGCGCGGTCGAGACCAAGTCCGGCAAGGGCAAGGGACGCCGGGTGGCGGAAGAGCCGGCCGACTACCGCATGCTGGAGCCGGCCGAGGTCGCATCCCGGCTCAAGGCGCTGGAGCAGAAGATGTACCAGCACGCCCGCGACCTGGAGTTCGAGGACGCGGCGCGGGTACGCGACCAGATCAAGAAGCTGCGCGACGCCAGCCTGGTCAGCTAGCCGCACGGCAGCTGGCCCCGTCCGCGCGGCTATTGTTCTTGGCCGCAAGGTGGGCTAAGATTCGCGCCCCTGCAGCGGTATGTCCGCAGCAGCGATGGGCGGTTAGCTCAGCGGTAGAGCACTACCTTGACATGGTAGGGGTCACAGGTTCGAACCCTGTACCGCCCACCACGACATGCACACGATGCACTCGTGGAACACGACAAGCCGGCGCCTGCCGGCTTTTTTGTTGCCCATCGTCCAGAGCAGGGCAGGGCGATCGCGTACCGGCGGCGGGTGGCCCTGGCGCCCGGCTTGCTTTAGCATCCAGGCCGACGATCAGGCGAGGAGGCCGTACGCATGATGGAATATCATCATACGATTCAAGTCAAAGGACGCTACCAGCTGGTGGCGTTGACGCGCGAACCGGAATACAGCCCCGCCAACGTGGTGGGCTACACCGTGACCACCGAAGGTGGCGCACGCCTGGACTCGCGCGACATGTCCTGGGACGAGGCGCGGGTCTGGATGGATAACCTGGTCGAGCAGGACGGCGGCGGCGTCAGCGTCGAAAAAAAGCCGTCGAAGAGCAAGCCGAGTACCCGGCGCCGAAGCTAGAATAGCCGCCAAGGTGCATCAGGGAGGATAGGGCTTGTCGAATCGTAAGATCGTTGCGGCTGTGGTCGTCGTCGCACTCACGGCCGTTGTCGGCTATTTCCTGTCCGGCTACATGGTGCTGCTGCTGCTCAAGCTGGACACGCGCCTGTTCGGGCTGGGCACCTATTACGAATACGTGCATGCCATCGGCTTGCCGCAGGTCGCGCCCTTCGTCGGCAAGATCAAGTGGGCCGGCTACCTGGGCTTCGGCTTGCCTGGGCTGCTGTGCCTGCTGACCCTGTTCTTGATGTTCAAGCCGCGCAAGCAGGCCTTGCACGGCGACGCCCGTTTCGCCGGCGCCGCCGACCTGGCCAAGCACGGCCTGTTCAAGCAGAGCGGCAACGGCATCGTGGTCGGCAAGTTCCGCGGCAAGCTGGTGCGCCTGAGCGGCCAGCAGTTCGTCATCCTGGCCGCGCCCACCCGTTCCGGCAAGGGCGTCGGCGTGGTGATCCCGAACCTGCTCGAATACCAGGAATCGGTGGTGGTCCTGGACATCAAACAGGAAAACTTCGATCTCACCAGCGGCTGGCGCGCCAGCCAGGGACAGGAGGTGTTCCTGTTCAACCCGTTCGCCGAAGACCGGCGCACGCATCGCTGGAACCCGCTCAGCTATGTGTCCGATGATCCGGCGTTCCGCGTCTCCGACCTGATGAGCATCGCCGCGATGCTGTATCCGGATGGATCGGACGACCAGAAATTCTGGGTAAGCCAGGCGCGCAACGCATTCATGGCGTTCGCGCTGTACCTGTTCGAGAACTGGGACGACGAGCGCAACATCGGCTTCCCAGGTGGCCTGGGCACGCCGACGCTGGGGGCGATCTATCGTCTGTCCTCGGGCGACGGCAGCGATCTGAAGAAATACCTGAAGTCGCTGTCGGAACGGCGCTTCCTCAGCAGCAACGCCAAGTCGGCGTTCTCCAACATGCTGTCGCAGGCCGAGGAGACCTTCGCCTCGATCCTGGGAACGTTGAAGGAACCGCTCAATGCCTGGATCAACCCGGTGCTCGACGCGGCCACCAGCGACAACGACTTCCTGCTGACCGACCTGCGCAAGAAGAAGATGACCATCTACATCGGCATCCAGCCCAACAAGCTGGCCGAAAGCCGCCTGATCATCAACCTGTTCTTCAGCCAGATCATCAACCTCAACACCAAGGAACTGCCCAAGAGCAACCCGGCGTTGAAGTACCAGTGCCTGCTGCTGATGGACGAGTTCACTGCCATCGGCAAGGTCGACATCATCGCCTCGGCGGTGTCATACATGGCTGGCTACAATGTCCGCCTTCTGCCGATCATCCAGAGCATGGCTCAGTTGGACGCGACCTACGGCAAGGACGTGTCGCGCACCATCATCACGAACCATGCACTGCAGATCCTCTACGCTCCGCGCGAGCAGCAGGATGCCAACGACTACTCGGAGATGCTCGGCTACACCACCTTCCGCAAGCAGAACGTGACGCGCGGCAAGGATGTGACCCGCAGCGTGTCGGAAGAGAGGAGGGCGCTGATGCTGCCGCAGGAACTCAAGGCGATGGGGAACGATCATGAGGTGTTCCTGTACGAGGGCATCCCGCATCCTGTGAAGTGCGACAAGATCAAGTACTACAAGGACCGGCACTTCACCGCAAGGCTGAAGCCGAAGGTGGATGTGCCCATGCTTTCCTTGTGACATAGAGTGACGTAGTTTGCAAAATTATTGGGAATTTGGCTGGATTGAACGCTTTTTTTCCAAATGCTTGACGTGAGCATGGCGCTACGGCACATTCTCGCGATGCTGGTGCGGTGCAATTGGCAATAGGAACAGGGGCGTGGGTTCTCAGGACACACGCGAGGGTGACATGGAAAGTTTTCTGACAAATTCCGTTTTTCTCGGCGCTGAAAGCCTGTCCTCGGACGTCCTTCGTCCGCGGGAGCGCGTGCGTGCGCCGGATTTACGCGACCCCCGACTCTGTCACCAGGCTCTTGCGCCGGCTGTGCGTCACGCCGTGCCGTCCCTGTGGCGAAACCTGCAGCTCTCAGACCGTCGGCCGTTTGCCGGCCGTCCATCAAAAAACGTTTCCGCAATTTAGAGGCTCGCGTGAAAAGAACGCATATGTTTCGGATGATCGCCACTCTGAGCGCCGTTGCGCTGCTGAGCGCCTGTGCCACCAGGCCGGCACCTGATTTCCGCGGCAGGTGGAAGCCGGTCAACCGGTTCTCCGAGTCGACGATGGAGATCCCGCTGTACTCCTCGTACGTATATCAGGCTGCGCCGATGGACGGCACCCTGAAGACGATGCTCGAGCGCTGGGCCAAGGACTCGAACATGGAACTGGCCTACAGCATCCAGTCCGACTACACGCTCTATGCGCCGGTGGCCAAGATCAACACCACGAGCATCCAGCAGGCGGTCGCCGAACTCAGCGTGGTCTATGCGCAGGAAGGCGTCACCGTCTCCGCTGCGGGCAACCGCATTCTTGTGCAGCCATCTTCTTCGCTGAGCGGGACGGCGGCGCCGGCCGGCGACGGCAACGCGAAGTGACTTTACTTTCGGAAGCCATCCATGTGCTTCCGCAGCCACATTACGTAACCTGGTGAAGTCTGATGTTCGGTAAAAAACCAGTTGAGAGCGAAAGCGTCAACAAGGCGGTTGCAAAGGCTGTCAACTACGAGGTCAGCATCGCTGATCTGGCGCGGCGCAGCGAGCGCCGTGCCTGGTGGGTCGCGTTCGGCGCGATCGTCATGTGCCTGCTGCTGGGCGGTGGCTATTACTACATGCTGCCGTTGAAGGAGAAGACCCCGTACCTGGTGATGGCCGATGCCTACACCGGCACTGCAACGGTCGCAGTTCTGCAGAACACTGGCGATGTGCGCAACATCACTGCAAGCGAGGCGCTGGCCAGAAGCAATGTGTCGCGCTTCATCACCGCTCGCGAATCCTACGATTTCGAGATGATGGGGCTCAACGACTGGAACACCGTCTTTGCGATGTCGGAGAAAGATGGCGCGGTTGCCAACGAGTATCGGGCGCTGCATTCGCAGAACAATCCGTCGGCGCCTTATTTCATCTATGGCAAGGTCAGGTCCATTCGCGTAAACATCTTGAGCATCACCTTGCAGGGTGGCGCCGGTAAGCCCTATACCGGGGCCAATGTCCGCTTCCAGCGCAGCATCTACGACAAGAAGTCGGGGCAGACCACGCTGCTGGACAATCGGTTCGCGATCATGGGGTTCCGCTATAACGGCAATCTGGCCATGTCCGATAACCTGCGAGTAGAGAATCCACTGGGTTTTCAGGTGACCGATTACCGCGTCGACACGGACTATGCCTCGATTCCTGCACCGCCGCCGGCGGCGCTGCAGGCGCCGGCAGTGCAGGCGGCACCCGTCGGCCAGGCCATGCCCGCAGGCCAGCAGCAGGTCATGCCAGGTCAGGTGCCGGGCCAGCCGATGGCGCAACCTGGTGCGCCGGGTGTCAATGGAACGGTACCCGCTCAGCAGCAGGCTCCGGTAATGAACGCTGCCGGCGTGCCTGTGTATCCGGGCACACAGCCCACCCAGGCAGCGCCCGTGCCCAACGCTGCACCTCAGAACAATGGCAATGGAGCGAACGTTAGATGAGTTTCATGACTAAAAACGGCTCGGCGCGTCTGGCGCTGGCGGCCCTGGCTTTGGTTGCGCCGCTCGCGTCCGCTCAGGTTGTCCAGCAATACGAGTACGAAGCGGACAAGATCTACCAGGTGCGTACCGGACTCGGCATCACCACGCAGGTCGAGCTGAGTCCGAACGAAAAGATCCTCGATTACAGCACTGGTTTCACCAGTGGCTGGGAGTTGAGTCGTCGCGAGAACGTCTTCTATCTGAAGCCGAAGAACGTCGACGTCGACACCAATATGATGATCCGCACCGCGACCCATTCCTACATTCTGGAATTGAAGGTCGTGGCGACCGATTGGCAGCGGCTTGAGCAAGCCAAGCAGGCCGGCGTCCAGTACAAGGTGACCTTCGTTTATCCCAAGGACACCAGCTTCGCTGCTGCCAGCGAAGAAGTGAAGGACGAGTCGCAGATCGATACCAGGCTGTCCAAGGACAGGCACTACTACTTCGATTACGACTATTCGACGCGCTCGAAGCAGACCTGGATCGTGCCCAACAGCGTGTACGACGACGGCAAGTTCACCTATATCAAGATGGATCTCACCAGGTTCCCCACCGGCAATTTCCCAGCCGTGTTTGCGCGCGAAAAGGAAAATGACGAGGACTTCTTGGTCAACACGACGGTCGAGGGCAATACGCTGATCGTCCACGGGACCTATCCTTTCCTGGTTGTTCGCCACGGCAAGAACGTTGTCGGCTTGCGTAGGAATAAGCAAAAGTGAACTCAAACATACCTCCGTCTGACGAAAATAACGGCCACAACGAGGGCCAGCCTCCTCGTTCTCCGCAAGGCGGGGATGTGGGCAAGGAAAATCCCTACTTCGCCCGGCAACAACAAACGGCGGATCCCGACCTCGATGCCAACGAACCGGTTCTGAGGTCCAGCGAGCTGCAGAAGCTCAACCGGAAGGCGCTGCTGTTCCTGGGCGGCATCGCGTTGCTGCTGATCGTGGCCATCTTCTGGCTGGTCGGCGGAAACGACTCGAAAGAGCCGCCGCCGAAGCCGCGCCAGGAAGCCGTGGTGGCGCCTGCGCTTCCGCAGACAGCGGCGCCGTTGCCGGCCGAACCTGTGCCTTTGGCGCAGGAGCAGACCCTGCCGCCGTTGCCGCCGATGCCTACGGATAACGACATCCGTACCGCGCCTGCTGCGCAACAGGAACGCGGTCCGTCGCTGCTCGAGCGGCGCATGGCGGGGATGCAGGATCCGGCGCAAGTCGGTGGCGGTCAGCAAGGATTTGGCGGGATTCTGCCTCCTGGCGCGCAGCAGCCCGGCGCCGGCCAGGGACAGGAACAGGAGACCTCGGCGAAGCCGATCGCCAACCCTGATGGCCTGCTGGTGCGCGGCACCTATATCCGCTGCGTGCTCGAGACGCGAATCATCAGCGATTTCGCGGGCTTCACCTCCTGCATCATCACCGAGCCGGTCTACTCCATCAACGGCAGGCGTTTGCTGTTGCCGAAGGGCTCCAAGCTGTTGGGTAAATACGATTCGGTCGAACCGACCGGGCCGCGCATGGAGGTCATCTGGGATCGGATCACCACGCCCACCGGTATCGACGTGTCGCTGATGGGGCCTGGTATCGACAATCTCGGCAGTTCAGGCCATCCGGGCAAGTACAACGCGCATTGGGCCAGCCGTATCTCTTCCGCCCTGATGATCAGCATGCTCAGCGATGCGTTCAAATGGGCGGCAGCCGAAAATGGTCCGAAGACCACGACGGTCGGTCTCAACTCCGGCCTGGTGACCGAGCAGCCATTTGAGAGCAACACGGCGCGCGCGGTGCAGCGCATGGCCGACCAGGCGCTGGAGCGTTCGGGACGCCGTCCTGCCACGGTGACGATCAACCAAGGCACCGTGGTCAGCGTCTATGTCGCCAAAGACGTCGATTTCTCTGCCGTGCTCACCCGCTGACAGCGAAGAGACAATCCCGTGACGCTCGACGATTCACCGACCGCGCAGATATCTTCGGATTTCCTGGATTACCAGTACTCGGTGCTGGGCATCCTGGATTATCTGAATTCGCCGGAAGTGACGGAAATCTGCATCAACCGCCCCGGTGAGCTGTACCTGGAAACGCTGCGCGGTTGGCAGAAACTCGATATTCCGTCGCTGACCTTCGATCGTGCGCGCCAGTTCTGCACCGCGGTGGTCAACGAGAGCAATACGGGTCAGCGCATTACCGATACCGATCCGGTCGTGTCGCTTACGTTTCCGACCGGGCAGCGCGCGCAGTTCGTCATTCCGCCTGCGTGCGACGCGGGCAAGGTGTCGATCACAATCCGGTTGCCGTCCAAGCACACCAAGACCCTGGAGCAGTACCAAGAGGACGGTTTCTTCAAGGAGATCCTCGAGCAGGAAGCGGGCATCGGCGAGCAGGATCACGAACTACTGGAACTGCGCAGGCAGCGTAATTATTCGGAGTTCTTCAAGAAGGCCGTGCTGTTCAAGAAGAACGTCGTCGTCGCCGGCGCCACCGGTAGCGGCAAGACCACGTTCATGAAGTCGCTTGTGAACCATATTCCCAACGAAGAGCGCCTGGTCACGATCGAGGACGCGCGCGAGTTGTTCATCAGCCAGCCCAATACCGTGCATTTGCTCTACTCGAAAGGTGGACAAAGTGCCAGTAACGTGACGGCGAAAAGCTGCATGGAGGCTTGCCTGCGCATGAAGCCCGATCGCATCATCCTGGCGGAGTTGCGTGGCGACGAATCGTTCTACTTCATCAGAAACTGCGCATCCGGCCATCCGGGTTCGATTACCAGTTGCCACGCAGGCAGCATCGGCCAGACCTGGGATCAGCTCGCGTTGATGGTCAAGGCATCGGCCGAGGGTTCGGGGCTTGAGTTCTCGGTGATCAAGCGCCTGCTGATGATGACGATCGATATCGTTGTGCATATTAAGTCGCATGCGGGGCGTCGCTATATCACGGGTATCGATTTCGATCCGGAGCGGACCCTTCATGGAAGCAAGTGAATTTGTTCACGAAAGTGATTGCTGAAGCGATGTTGGATTGACTTTGATTTTCTCTTCAGACACTATTAATTTGCGTGATCTGCGGCTGTATGGTTCTCAGGCCAATAGTCGACGGATATAGGAGGAATGACGGCATGTTGCCAGGCATGGAACTACTGAGCTGTCCCGAAATGGCAGTTCCGGCTGAAGTGATGCAGCACGTCGTGCGCGTCGAATCGTCGCACAATCCGTTCGCGATCGGCGTCGTCGGTGGCCGCCTGGTGCGCCAACCGCAGAATCTCTCCGAGGCCGTCGCCACGGCACGGATGCTCGAAGACAAGGGTTACAATTTTTCTCTCGGCCTGGGCCAGGTCAACCGCTACAACCTGCTCAAGTATGGGCTCGATTCGTACGAGAAGGCGTTCAAGACCTGCCCCAACCTGCAGGCGGCCTCACGGATTCTGGCCGAGTGTTATGGCCGCTCCGGCGGCAACTGGGGTAAGTCCTTCAGCTGCTATTACTCGGGCAATTTCGAGACCGGCTACAAGCACGGCTATGTGCAGAAGGTCTACGCTTCCATCAATCAGGGCAGGGCGCTCGCCGTCGCGTCCGCCGATGCCATCGCTGTCGTGCCGAATGGCGCTGGCCGACCTGCCCAGGCCGCCAAGGCATCCGTCGTCCGTGAAATCGACTCGGTCGTCTCGCGCCGCATCGCAGGCGCCAACCAGCTTGCCAACGGTCTGGCTGCCCAGGTCCAACCTTATCCGGCTGCGGCTGCAGCGCCTGCTCAAGTGCATCCAGCAGCGCAGCTTTCCAGTGCAGCGTCGAATGCCTCCGCAGTGCGAATGGGTCAAGCGGCCGAAACCGATGCGGAACTGTATGTAATACGCCCGACAAGCGCCGGCAAAGGAGTGGCGGTGCCTGCTGGTGGCGGAGCCGATCCAGCTTCGCAAGCATCTGTGGCCAGGGGTTCGGCCCTTGGTGGTTCCGCAGAGCCGGCCGTCCCGAGCTTGAATTCGCCACCGCTGGCCCCCGGCGATGGCGCCTTTGTCTTCTAGCGTAGGGAAGCAGCACCGCCATGGGAATGGCGTTTCGATCACCACCCCTCTGTTCCAATCAGGAGATACACCATGATGTCTAAGAAGAGCGAAATGACCACGGGCGCCAAGATGGCCGGCATGGCCGCGCTGAAGGCCGCCATTTTCGTAGGTTCGTTGCTGGTCGCCGGTGCGGCGATGGCGACGGGCGCGACCGATTACGCCGGTACCGACGGCAAGGTCTGCGGCTTCCTCACCAAGACCAACAATCTGCTCAACATGGGCTCGATCGCGGTCGTGACCATCGCCGTCATCATCGCCGGCTACCAGATCGCGTTCGCGCACAAGCGCATTTCGGAGGTGGCGTCGATCCTGATCGGTGGCCTCATCATCGGAACCGCGGGACAACTGGCCAAAATGCTGATCGGCGATACCGGTTCCACCTGCTCGGCCACGACCATGAATCTCGTCCAGCAGGCGCTGCAGCACTATGCATAAAAACGTACTTTTCCGTGGCTGCACGCGCCCCGCCATGTTCATGGGGGTGCCCTACATCCCCTTTTTCATCGGCGCAGGTGGCGGCTTGCTGGCGGGAATGTACTTCGACCTTTGGTATCTGTTGTCGATCCCGGTGATTATCTTTGGGTTGCAGCAGATGACCAAGCGTGACGAGATGATATTCAGGATGCTTGGGCTGCGTTGGTTGTTCAGGATGCGTGTGCGCAACCTGCAGCGCTACTCCGGCGCCTGGGTGTTTTCTCCCAACGAATATCGGAGAAACGTGCCTGGCGCCAAGCGGTAAGTTCGGCATTGTGCCAGTGCCTGAACCCCATGCACGAACGAGTCGTTTCGTGCATGGGGTTGTTCGGTTTTACCGTGTTGCATAAATTTTTGTAGTAGGTACGCGTTTGACTACTCCCGGTTCGTCCGAATCGGGCCTCGGCAAGACGAAATGGATTCAGAGTAATTCCCTATGTTCATCCCAGACACTTCGATCAGCGAGTTCATTCCCGTCTCTACGCATGTAGCACCATCGGTGCTCAAGACGACGGGTGGGGACTACATGTTGACCTGGCATCTGGGCGGGCTGCCTTTCGTCGGCCGCGAAGAGTGGGAAATCGAGCACCGCCACAACACCTTCAACCGCATGCTTCAGACCTTGCGCGCTCCCGACTTCGCCAACGTGGCCTTCTGGGTGCACGACGTGCGGCGTCGCCGGCGCATCAAGTCCCGCGGCAAGTTTCAGCAGACGTTCAACCAAGAGTTGTCGGATCAGTACTACAGCGCGCTCTCGTCGCAGAAAATCATGCAGAACGAGCTGTATCTGACCATGCTGTATCGTCCGGTGGTCACCGGGAAGCGCTTGATGGAAAAGTCGGCCAACCTGGCCCAACTGCAGTCCGAGCAGGATCAGTCCGTTGCCAAGATCGTAGAGCTGGCCGGTAACGTCGAGGCCGTGCTCAAGGACTACTCGCCCTATCGGCTGAGCATGTACGAGGCCAGCAACGGCGTCGTCTTTTCCGAGGCGCTGGAATTCTTCGGCTATCTGATCAACCGGATCGACGAGCCGGTGCCGGTCCTGCAGGCGCCGGTGCCTGCATACCTGCCGGTGAGCAAGCATATGTTCGCCAACAAGACCGGCGACTTCGTCATCAAGACACCCGAAGGCACCAATCATTTCGGTGCCATCCTGAATATCAAGGAATACACCGACGGTACCTATCCGGGCATCCTGAACGGGCTGAAGTACCTCGATTTCGAGTATGTGGTGACCCATTCCTTCAGCCCGATGGGGCGTCACGACGCCTTGAAGGTGCTGGATCGGACCAAGGGCATGATGATCTCGTCCGGCGACAAGGCGGTCAGCCAGATCCATGAGCTGGACCTGGCGATGGATCAGCTGTCGTCGGGCAATTTTGTGCTCGGCGAGTACCACTTCACCATTGCGGTCTACGCCGACACCCAGGAGAAGCTGTCGCAACAGATCGCGACCACGCGCGCCGAACTGTCCAATGCCGGCTTCGTGTCTTCGAAGGAAGACCTGGCCATCGCCTCGTCGTTCTATTCGCAGCTTCCCGGCAACTGGCGCTATCGCACCCGTCTGGCGAACGTGAGTTCGCTGAACTTCCTCGGCCTGTCGCCGTTGCACAACTTCGCGCAGGGCAAGCGTGACAATAATCCGTGGGGCGATTGCGTCACTACGCTGCAGACTACCAACGGCCAGCCGTACTACTTCAATTTCCATGCCACGCACCCTGCGGAGAATTCGCTGGGCGAAAAGGCGATCGCCAATACGATGGTCATCGGCAAGTCCGGTACCGGCAAGACGGCATTGATCAACTTCCTGCTCAGCCAGGTGCAGAAGTTCGATCCGATCCCGACGATCTTCTTCTTCGACAAGGACCGCGGCGCCGAGATCTTCGTTCGCGCCTGTGGCGGTAATTATCTCGCGCTGGAGAATGGTCGCCCCACCGGCTTCAATCCGTTCCAGTGCGAGCGCAGCGAAGCCAACGTGCAGTTCCTGGCGGACCTGATCAAGGTGCTCGCAGGCAAGGCCGAGTACAGCTCGCGCGACGACGAAGACATCTTTCGTGCTGTCGAGGGCATGCTGGATACGCCGGTGCAGCTGCGCAGCATGACCAATTTCCGCAAGAGCCTGCCCAACATGGGCGACGACGGCCTCTATGCGCGCATGCGCAAATGGACCGCAGGCAACTCGCTGGGTTGGGTGTTCGACAATCCGGTCGATACCATCAACCTGGAAAAGGCCAGCATCATCGGCTTCGACTACACCGATGTCATCGACAACCCGGAAGTGCGCGTACCGGTGATCAACTACCTGTTGCACCGGCTTGAGGCACTGATCGACGGGCGTCCGCTGATCTACGTGATGGACGAGTTCTGGAAGATCCTGGACGGCAAGGGTGGTCTCAAGGAATTCGCCAAGAACAAGCAGAAGACCATCCGTAAGCAGAACGGCCTGGGCATCTTCGCCACCCAGAGTCCGGAAGATGCGTTGGCCAGCGATATTTCCGCGGCGCTGGTCGAGCAGACCGCCACGATGATCCTGCTGCCCAACCCGAATGCGAGCAAGGAAGACTACATGGAGGGCCTCAAGCTGACCGAGGCCGAGTACCAGGTGGTCGTCAATCTGGACGAGCGCTCGCGTTGCTTCCTGGTCAAGCAGGGCCATGGCTCGTCGGTATGCCAGCTCAACCTGCGCGGCATGGACGACGCGCTGTCGGTCATTTCGGCATCCACCGACAACATCGAGATCATGCACCAGGTGCTCGAGCAGAAAGCGGCCGAGCACGGGGTGACGCAGGATGACTTGCGGCCCGAGCAGTGGCTCAGCGAGTTCTATGCCAAGCGCAAGGGGTCGGGCAAGTCTGCCAATAGGCCTTCTGCATCCGACAGTAAGGGCACCGCGGCGCTCGCTTGATCGATGCATCCCTGAAAGATCGTTTCGTTCTACATGACTAGATGTGAGGTCTATATGGACAACAATATGAAATCCTTCGCTCGATTCCGTTTGCTGGCGATTGCTTGCGTTATGTTCGCGTTGGCGCCGTCGACCGCGTTCGCACAGTGGTGGGTGCAGGACGACGAGCAGATCAAACAGAACAAGGAAAACACCAAGACGCTCGACAAGAAGCTCGACAATATCCGCGAGGACAACCAGATCGGCCCCAAGCCCTCTGGGGATAAGCCCAGCGGCGAAGAGGTTGAGGCGCTGAAAGATGGCGATACCAAGCCGAAGAAAGTCGAGGATGACTACGGCATCGCCAACTGTGCAGGAACCCAGGGCACACCAGTCTCAGACGAGCAAAAGACCAACTGCGAGCTGATGCAGAAGACCAGGAACGCTCAGTACAACTACATGGTTGCCATGTACGAGATCACCACCAAGCGGCTGCAGCGTCTTCGCGATCTGGAGAAAGAGCGCAATAACATCGCAGAAAACGAGATCGGCAAGCTGGAGGACAACACCAACAAGCTGATCGCGCTCAAGACCTTGATGGATATCGACCGTCAGCAGATGGAATCTGCGATGTTCGCGTACGAGATCCGGCTCAAGTATCTGCAGAAAGAGCAGGCCGACCAGACCGACGCCGCGATGAAGGGCAAGAAGAAGAACCCGAACGGTTGGTTCAATGACTGGCCTGGTCCGATCGCCGACCTGGCCAAGGCATCTGTGGCGGGTATGGTGATGAAGGGAGCGCTCGAGGGTGTCAAGAGCAGCAAGCCGTCCGGGATGCAGACGCTGAGCCTCGAAAAGTGAAGCGAAACGGCTTGAGATATGTCGCTCGCTCATTGTGCATGGATGTGCCGCCCAAGCCCATCTCCGAATTGAACACAGGTTCGGGTGCCACTTCGCCCGCATGGAAGATCCAACATGTTTAACACGACCACCGGTTTTATGGATGCCGCACTTGGCGGGGCGCTCAGCTCCTTTCTTGGCAACATGGCCAACTATGCGTTCTTTTCGCTGATCAATGATTATTTGCGCGACGAGATCGACATCTTCCAATGGGCGCTTCTGCAGCGCACCACGATGTGGATGGGTGCCATCGCATTGACCGTGCTGACCTTGTGGATCCTGTTGCAGGGGTATCGCATCGCGACGGGCCAGGCGCGCGATTCGGCGATGGCGATGGTGGTGACAGCGCTGCGCGCCACGTTGATCATCGCCTTGGCAACCAGCATGGCGACTGGCTCCTCCAAGCTGTACTGGACGCTGACCGACGGACTGAGCAAGGAGATCACCCAGGTGGTCACTGGCGATGACGACAGTCCCTACGACAAGATCGACCAGAACCTTCTGCTCATGCAGACGGCATTGTCGAGTATCGATGCGTTGCAAGCGGCCGGCAACAAGGAGCAGGAGGACGACAAGACCCGCGCGCGCTGGTTCATGGGTCTGGGCATCGCCGGACCGGGCGTGGTCGCCGGCTCGATGCTGCTGCTGAACAAGATCGCGATGGCGCTGTTCATCGGTTTTGGGCCGCTGTTCATCATGTGTCTGCTATTCAATGCCACGAAGCAGCTCTTCAGCAAATGGCTGTACTACGGAATCGGTACGGTTTTTTCGTTGTCGGTATTGAGCGTGATGGTCGCGATCACCACCAAAGTGGTGGGAGCCGTGGCTTTGGCATTCGTTACCAAATGGGCTTCAAATGGTTGGAGCCTTTCCGGCGAGGGCATCAGCAGCATGTCGCTGCAGCAAGGAGGGTTAGGCTTGGTGATGACGACATTGGTTGTGACAGCGCCCCCGATGGCGGCAGCGTTCTTCCAAGGCGTGCTCGGCCAGTTCAGCCCGTACTCGGCGATGGGTGGTGGTGGTGGCGCGGTGCCGGCTGGGCCGGGTGGTTCCTTCGTCCCTCCGACTCCTCAGGCTCAAAATAACAATCTTTCAGAAGTGAGTTCTGGGCAACAGCAAGGGCAAGGTGCGCGAGTCGCTATGAATCCTTCCGCGACCGATTCAGGTTCTACTGGAGTTATGGGGGCTGCAAATCGACCTCGGAATCAAGATTTAGGTTGAATATATGAATAAGTTATGCTTTTTTTCAAATTCATTTTTGTTGGTAATAATTTCGTCAGTTAGCTTTTTTGCCAAAGCTCAAACAGCTTGTCCCACGGGCGTAACTCCTGGTAGTGCTCTCTGTGGACCTGGTCCTGCAGGTTATGTAGAACCGCCGCCTCCTACGCCATCTGGTGAGTGGGAGACGAAATGGGGAGCTGTTGCTAGTGATACGACCGGAACAGGCAACATCGGAGTTGCGGAAAAAAAGGAATCGAAAGAGGATGCGCTAAAAGAGGCGCTGGCCCAATGCAAGTCTCTTGGTGGGGGGCAGTGCAAGGTCGACATGTGGTACGCAAATCAGTGCGCAGCTATCGCTTCTCCATACCAGAATGGTTCGCCCGCTAAGGGAAATCCGGCTTCGAGGTCTGGAAAGGACAGTTCTGTCGCGCAACAGGCGGCAAAATCTGCATGCATGAAGTATAATTCGTCTAATGTGGATAGTTGCGTAATTATATATTCTGGGTGCAGTCAGCCTGTTTTTCATAAATATTGATTTGGATGATGTCTTGTTTGCTGTGTTTCGATTTGCTGGGTGGGGCTTGGTAAATTGTAAAATATTTCTATGATTTATTTGTTTTTTGGAATTTCTAAATTATTCGCTATTATGAGATTTGGAACGGGTTGGTAGATTGAATTTTTTGAATGCTGTCTGCTTGGTTTTAAGTGAAAGTCGCATCTCGTAGAATTACTTGATTTCACGCCACCTCGGTTGCATTGCCGGGCTCATCCATTAGCAGAATTAGCGCCTTGGTCTTTAGCCATCCTTTCGAGTGGCAGTGCCACTTGTGCTATTTGCCCAGTTGGTGGGTAGATGACATATTGGTTGGAATGAATAGCTGCTCCCGTAGCAAGTGGCACGAGCAGCGCCTTCAACTTCAATGGTGAAGACGTCAGCTATGGCCTTGCAGCAAAGAGAATTGGGCTTGGTAATGGCGACAATGGTTGTGCCGCGCCCCCGATGACGGCTGCGTTCTTCCATGGCGTGCTCGGCCAGTTCAGCCCGTACTCGGCGATGGGTGGTGGTGGCGCGGTGCCGGCAGGACCCGGCGGGTCTTATGTTCCACCCAGACCTTCTGATCCCACCGGGCAACAATCTGACAATGTGAATAGTAATCAGGGTGCACGCATTGCTGGTGGCGAAAATAATACGAATATTGGGCAGTCAGGATTTATGGGGGCAGCTAATCGTCCCAGGCAAGATCCAGCTGTTTGATTGTATAAGTTGACGTGAGGTTTTGGTTATGTACCGCTTTCTTCCTCTAATTTTACTTTTTGTCTGGGGTGACGCCTTGTCGCAAACTGCTTGCCCCACTGGCGTCGCACCCGGAAGTGCTCAATGTGGCCCAACTCAATACTATGCTGAGCCGCCGCCGCCCACGCCATCGGGTGAATGGATTACCAAATATGGTGCTATTGCATCTGATATTGAAGGTATTGGGAATATAGGTGTCGCTGAAAAGAAAGGAAGTCAAGAGGCGGCAGAACGTGAAGCCATAGCGCAGTGTAAATCTTTGGGCTCCAAGGAATGCAAAGTCACACTTTGGTATGCTAATCAGTGCGCATCACTTGCTTCTCCCTATTCTGATAATCGCCCCGTTGCAGGCCTCACTTCTCCAGGCGTCGGAAGTACGTTAAAGGCATCTGCTAAAAATGCATTAAAGAGATGTGGGCAGAAAAATAAATCAAAAGAGTGCTCGGTGGTTTACTCGTCTTGTAGTGATCCTGTTTTTAGAAAGTATTAGTCTTGTCTTGCCGGGAGGTCCCGTGTGGAAATGGTTCCGTGCCGTTAATTTCCTGGCGTGGATCGTTCATTCGTTATTGAAAGTGCAGGATAAAAAATATTTTTCTGTTGGTGGCTTTGGAATTCGTTGCAAAACGAGCTGCAAATGGCTTGAGCTTCTTCGGGAAGGGCATTGAAGCATCTCGCTGCAGCAAAAGATTGGCTTGGCGATGACGGCGCTGGTTGCTAGGCAGTATTTCGGGGCTAGTTTTTTGTGCCGGTTTCGGGCTTGCCTGTTACTGCTTGATGGCATCAATTCAACGATCTTCTGTAGATGATGATATCTGATGTTCTTCGTGTTCGATCCTTAGTGGTGTGTGGATATGACGGCTGGTGTCGACAAAGTCCGTGCATGCCATTGGATGTGAATACGTATGCAGGAGTGACTGCAATTCGTGCGTCGACGTTACCCTAACGCGGCTTTCCGTGTGCCCACTGCACACGTGATCTCTGCCCGAAGGGGGGCGTTGCATGACTCAGGCTCCATGGTGGCGCGGTGCCGTCATCTATCAGATCTATCCGCGTAGTTTTCTCGATGCGAACGGCGATGGCATCGGCGATCTTCCCGGCATCGTGCGCAAGCTGGACTACATCGCATCGCTTGGCGTGGACGCGATCTGGATCTCGCCGTTCTTCAAGTCGCCGATGGCCGATTTCGGCTACGACATCGCCGACTATCGCGAGGTCGATCCGCTGTTCGGCACGATGGACGATTTCGATCGCTTGCTGGCCAAGGCGCATGCGCTGGGCCTGAAGGTGATGATCGATCAGGTGCTCAGCCACACGTCGGTGGAGCATGCGTGGTTCAAGGAAAGCCGCCAAAGCCGCGACAATCCCAAGGCCGATTGGTATGTCTGGGCGGACGCGCGCGAGGATGGCACGCCGCCGAACAACTGGATGTCGATCTTCGGTGGTGTCGCCTGGCAGTGGGAGCCGCGTCGCGGCCAGTACTACCTGCACAACTTTCTGTCGTCGCAGCCAGACCTCAACTTCCACAACCCCGAGGTGCAGCAGGCCACGTTGGACAATGTGGAGTTCTGGCTCGCGCGCGGAGTCGACGGGTTCCGGCTGGATGCGATCAATTTCTGCTTCCACGATCCGTTGCTGCGGAACAATCCGCCAAAACCTCTGGAGAAGCGGGTGGGGCGGGGTTTCAGTCCCGACAATCCGTATGCGTTCCAGTACCACTACTACAACAACACGCAGGCGGAGAACCTGCCGTTCCTGCAGAAGTTGCGCGGTCTGCTAGATCGCTATCCCGGGACGGTGAGCCTGGGCGAGATCTCGTCCGAGGACTCGCTCGCCACCACCGCCGAGTACACGCGGGCTGGGCATCTGCACATGGGCTACAGCTTCGAGCTGTTGACCGACGATTTCAGCGCACGCTACATCCGCGAGACGGTAGCGAGTCTCGAAGTGGCGATGACCGAAGGTTGGCCGTGCTGGGCGATTTCCAACCACGATGTGCAGCGTGCGGTGACGCGCTGGGGGCAGGATGCGCAGACACCTGCGTTCGCGCGGCTGCTGATCGCGCTGCTGTGCTCGTTGCGTGGTTCGGTGTGCGTCTATCAGGGCGAGGAGTTGGGCCTGGGCGAGGCCGAGGTGCCGTTCGAGGCACTGCAGGATCCTTATGGCATCGCATTTTGGCCGAGCTTCAAGGGCCGCGATGGGTGCCGTACGCCGATGCCGTGGGACGACAGCGCGCAAGCCGGTTTCAGTACAGGTAAGCCATGGCTGCCGGTGGCGCCGGCGCATCGCGCGCAGTCGGTAGCGGCGCAGCTGGCCGATCCGCATTCGGTGTTGATCGCGTTCCAGCAGTTCCAGGCCTGGCGCAAGCAGCATGCGGCGTTGCGCGAAGGCGATATCGCGTTCGTCGAGACCGCCGAGCCGGTGCTGATGTTCCAGCGCCGGCATGCGCAGCAGACGCTGCTGTTGGCGTTCAATCTGTCGGCGCAAGCCACCGAAGTGGCGCTGCCCGAGGGGCAGTGGCGACAGCTGGCAGTACCTGGCATCGACCCAGGCAAGGTCGAGGGTGGCCTGCAGCTGCCGGGTTACGCGATGGTGTGCCTGGAAGGCATGTAACCTTCGCGGAATTCTCCAGTTCCGCTGCCTGCATGACAGGCAGCGCAAGCACCGTTCTTCTTCCGGACGGCTGACGCTGTCGGGCTTGGGAGTGCAGATTTTCTCGCTGATGCAGACGTTCGCTTGTTTCCTGCATGTGGCTACGCGTGTTGTACGCGTGCCGCCTGCTGCACGATTGCATATCCAAACCCGCATGGTGCCGTCATGGCAGCGCCCAGAGCGCGGGCAGGTTGCGAAGCATCGGCTTGTGCTGTCCTACGGTGCACAAGCCGTTGCTCTGACTGAAATGGTGCTTGTCCATGATCTATGGGCGAAAGCGGCTCTTGCGATGTATGCGCCCGTTTGTCGCGGACGACACCGACACCGACACCGACACTTGCACCGGCACGGCCGTGGCCGTTACGCGCGTGGTGTGGGCAACGAATGGACGGCACTCGCCCGCGTCATTCATTGTTCGCGCGCCGGCATCGCCGGTTTGCTCAAGCTGGACTGGCGGGCCGATGCGTTTCGCCGTGCGCCACAGCGCTGCGCATTGGACACAAAAAAGCCCGCCGGCATCGCGCCGGCGGGCTTGCTGCAGGCACGGAGGGTTGGCCTAGAACTTGTAGTTCACCCCGAGCACGTAGGTGCGGCCCCACTCGATGTATTCCAGCGGGCGATCCTTGGTCCCGGCATAGGTGCGGTACGGCGAGTTGCTCAGGTTGCTCGCCTGCAGCAGCAGGCTCAGGCCTTTCAGGCTGCTGAGGTCGCCGAAGGTGTAGCTGATCTGCGCGTCGGTGATGTTCTCGCCGACCACGTAGCGCAGGGTGCGGTTGCCATTGAAGTTGCCGATCTCGCCGATGAAGTCCGAGCGCCGGCGCTGGCTGACGCGCGCTTCGAAGCCGTTGCGCTCGTAGTAGGCGGTGAGGTTGTAGACGCGCTTGGACAGGCCCGGCAGGCTGATCTCGCCGTCGCCCACGCTGGATGCGCTTTCCGGGTCGCGGATCTTGACGTCGCTGTCGTTGAAGGTCGCGCTGGCCTGGATGCCGAAGCCTTCGAGCGGGGCGAACAGCATGTCCAGCGGCAGCGAGGCGGTCAGTTCCAGGCCGCGCAGGGTGCCGCCCTTGCCGTTGAACGGGGCGCTATAGGTGCCGGTGGTCTGCACCGGCGTCGAGCCCGGCGGCGGCACGTAGCCGGAGACCAGGTCGGAGAAGTCGTAATCGTCGCGGCTCTGGGTGTAGATGTAGGTCTTCAGGTCCTTGTAGAAGAACGCAGCCGCGACATAGGCCTTGGCGCCGAAGTACTTTTCGTAGGAGATGTCCAAGGCATTGGCGCGCCACGGATCGAGTGTCGGGTTGCCGCCGCTGGCGCCGGGCTTGCCGGTGGCGTTGTCCACCCCGAATTCCAGCGAGGCGCGCAGCTGGTCCACGCGCGGACGCGCGACCTGCTTGGCCAGCGCGAAGCGCAGTGTCTGCTCGTGCGGGAACTGGAAGGCCAGATTCAAGCTCGGCAACCAGTCGTTGTAGGTCTTGCCTTCGTCGATCGGCCGCACTTCGCTGCCGACCGGCTGCGAGGCATCCCAGTAGTTCGCCTGCGACGACTGGTCGGCGTGCTGCAACTGCACGCCGATGTTGCCGCGCACGCCCACCGCGCCCCATTCGGTGTCGATGTTGGCGCGCATCCAGGCGGTGGTGATCTTCTCCTGCACGGTCCAGGCCTTGGAGACCAGGAACGAGGCGTCTTCGTTGGGATCGAACAGCATGTAGCGCGACACCGCCCCGGGCACGTTCCAGGCGGGGATGTAGCCGATGCCGGCGAAGCCGAGGTTCACCGGCGCGTACTGCAGGTCGGAGGCGATGGTGGTGTCGCCCTGCGCGCCGAGGGTGATGTTGCCTTCGGGCTGGTGCTTTTCCTTCTCGCGGTTGGCGTAGTTCACGCCCACGTCCAGATCGGAGAACCAGCGCAGCGCTTCGGGCATCGGGAAGCTGGCCTGCAGGCGCGCGCCCTTCAGCACGTCCTCCACGCGCGGCGCCTTGCCGTAGCCGGAGCCGTAGATGGTGTTGGTGATGTACAGCGCATCGGGATTGGAATAGTCCAGCCCGGGCGACAGCTGCGAGAAGTCGTTGTTGCGGTAGGCCAGGCCGACCGTATCCAGCTGCGGCATCGGCGTCAGCTGCAGGTTGTTCTCGAGATTGAGTTCCTTGCGCGTGGCTTTGGAGTAGTTTACGTCGGTGATGATGCGCACGGCACCGGCATTGATCTCGTTGTTCCAGCCGAACGCGTCGATCTTGTCTTCGCGCTTGTTGTACATGCCGCGCACCAGCGGATAGACGCCGCTGGCGGTGCCGCCGGTGAAGGTGCCGTTGCCGTTGACCTGGGGGCCACTGATGGCCAGACCCGGGGTGTAGCCGCCGTTGTAGTTGCTGAGGTTGAGCTCGAACTGGTTGGCGGTATCGATCTGCTCGGCTTCGGTGTGGAAGGCGTCGAGCGTGCTGGTCCAGGCATTGGAAGGACGATACTGCAGGGTCGCCATCACGCCGTCGCGCTTGGAGTCGCCGGTGCGGCGCAGCGCCTTGATGCCGTCGGAGAAATAGGTGCCGGCGGCCACGCCCGGGCGCGCGCCGCTGTCGGTGTTCTGCGTGGTCCACGGTTCGTACAGGCCGACCTGGTTCTCCTGGATCGGCGTGTCGGTATGCGCATAGCCGATCGCCAGGCCGATGGTGCGGTCGGCGAACTGGTCGATGTAGCTGGCGCTGAAGCGGTTGCCGTAAGGATCGGTATCGGCGGCCTTGCCCAGCGAATTGCGCTGGTAGCGCCCGCCGATCGCGATCACCCGCTCGCCGAAACTGAGCGGGCGCGCGGTCTGCATGTCCACCGTGCCCGACAGGCCCTGGCCGACCAGGCCGGCATCGGGGGTCTTGTAGACGGTAACGCCGCTGACCAGTTCGGACGGGTACTGGTCGAATTCGACGCTGCGGTTGTCGCCGGTGCTGACCACTTCGCGGCCGTTCAACAGGGTGGTGGAGAAGTCGGGCGACAGGCCGCGCACGCTGATGACCTGGGCGCGGCCGGCCACGCGTTGCGCGGCCAGACCGGGCAGGCGCGCGAGCGATTCGGCGATGCTGACGTCGGGCAGCTTGCCGATATCCTCGGCCGAGATCGCCTCGACGATGGACGTGGAATCCTTCTTGATGGCGATCGCGTTCTCGATGCCGCGACGGATGCCGGTTACCTGGACCTTGTCCAGTTCGGTGACCGGATTATCTGTAGCTGAGGTGGCGGTGGCGGACTGCGTCTCGGACTGTGCGGCGGCCAGCATCGGCGTCATGGCGATGGCCAACGCCAGCGTCAGCGCATTGCGCTTGTGGTTCAACATTTTCCCCTCCCAGGCAATGTTGTTGTGCGAATTTTCAGATCCGGAAAATTGGCCGGATGTAGGGATCGCGCCGCCCATTTTCGGTGACGCGACTGCGACGTATGGTAGACACGGCAATCCGCTGCGAACGCCGACTGCATACGTATTCACTGGGTTTCATCGCATTGGAATCGATTCCACGGTGGCGATGTCGTGTGGCGGCAAAGCGCGAGCGTGTCGTGATCGTGAAGGCGGTGTGTGGGAATTTGTGGCGCAGTGCGCTGCGAAGTGCGTGGAGGTGCGGGATGCAGGCGATGGCGGCAGTCCGACGCATGTGAATGAGCAGAGCGGATGTCTTGGAGAAAGACTCGGATACGAGCACGAAGAGCGCTATTGGCCAGGGCGGCACGCGTTCGCGCGCAGCATGCTCGGCTAATGGAAAGGGCGGCGTTGCGCGGATGCGTCAGTCATCTGCGCGAGGCAGAGATTTTGCCCATCGCATGGGCGATTGCGGGCTGTTAGGCGGCTTCGGTTGTGGCAGGCATTGTCGGTAACGCCTGTCGCGGCTGAAGCCGCTACTACAGGTAACGTCATCCAGCGATGCAGTCCGGAGCGTAAACGCTAGCGCCGCGCCGCTGGATCGCCGTTGTCGGCCGCCGCTGCGTCCACCGGCGTGAAGCGGATCGCCTGGCCGCCGCCCGGTGCCAGCTTCAGCTCCAGCCGGTCGCCGCTGCCGACCTCGCGTTGCTCGCGCACGAAGTCGAACGGGTTGTGCCGGTAGTCGGCGGCGTCGCCGTCGCGGTAGATCTCGGCGCGGTAGCGCACGCCCGGTTCCAGGAACGACAGCGACACCGGCACCACCCGGCCGCGTTCGTCGGTGATGCTGCCCAGGTACCAGTCGCGGCTGTGGCGGTCCTTGCGCACGATGGTCACGTAGTCGCCGACTTCGCCGTCGAGGACGCGGCTGTCGTCCCAGTCCACTGCCACGTCCTCGATGAAACGGAACGCGTCGCGGTGCTGCAGGTAGTGCTCGGGCAGGTCGGCGGCCATCTGGATCGGGCTGTAGAGCGCCACGTACAGCGACAGCTGCCGCGCCAGCGTGCTCGGGATCGGCTGGCCGTCGCGACCCTTCAGGCTGAGGATGCCCGGGGTGTAGTCCATCGGCCCGGCCAGCATGCGGGTGAAGACCAGGTTGACCTCGTGCTCGGGCGGGTTCGGCGGCTGCCCCCAGGCGTTGTATTCCATGCCGCGCGCGCCTTCGCGCGAGAGCCAGTTGGGATAGGTGCGGCGCAGGCCGGTGTCCTTGATCGGCTCGTGCGCGTTGACCGACAGGTGCCGTGCCGCGGCTTCGCGCACCACCTTCAGATGATGCTGCGCCATGAACTGGCCGTCGTGCCATTCGCGCCACAGCGGCCCGCCGGCCGGATTGCGCCGGTCCACCTGGCCGTCGTCGCAGACGTAGCCGGTCTTGAACGTGTCCACGCCCAGGCGTGCATACAGGTCCAGGGCGGCATCCAGCTGGTCTTCGTAGTGCTGCACCGCGCAGCCGGTTTCATGGTGGCCGATCAGGTGCACGCCACGCTTGGCGGCATAGGCGCTGAGCGCTTCGATGTCGAAATCCGGGGTGGGTCGGGTGAAATCGAAGCCACCGCCGTTGCCGAACCATTCGCCGTTCCAGCCGGGATTCCAGCCTTCCACCAGCACGCCGCGGAAGCCGTGCGCGGCGGCGAAGTCGATGTAGCGGCGGGTATTGGCGGTGGTCGCGCCGTGTTTCGGCCCGGTCGCCCAGGTCTGCTGGTTCAGGTGCATCGACCACCACACGCCCACGTACTTGGCCGGATGCACCCAGCTCACGTCGCCCAGCGCATTGGGTTCGTTGAGGTTGAGGATCAGGTTGGAGTCGACCAGGCCGCCTGCATGGTCGGCGATCTGCACGGTGCGCCACGGCGTATCGAACGGCAGGCTGCGCTTGACCTTCCAGCCTTGCGCCGACGGCGACAGCTGCGCGTGCAGGCGCTGGCCGTCGCCACGGCGCAGCCACATCCCGGCGTAGTCGACCAGGGCCGCTTCGTGCAGGGCGATATGCAGCCCGTCGCGGCTGCGCAAGGTGATCGGCGTATGCGCCAGCGCGACCTGGTTCAGCGGCGTCTGCCGGTACAGGTATTCGTAGTGGATCGGCTCGCCGGCCGGGATCCACCATGCGCTCGCCTCCGGCACGATGTCGAATTCGGTCAGTTCCTCGTCGATGATCGCCTCGCGAAGGCCCGCCTGCTGCGGGAAGCTGTAGCGGAAGCCCAGGCCGTCGTCGTAGACCCGGAACACGACCGCGAAGCGCCGCCGCAGTCCGCTGCGCTCTCCCAGCTCCACGCGCAATTCGTTGTAGTGGTTGCGCACGTAGCGGCGCTCGCCCCACGGCTGCTCCCAGGTTTCGTCCACGCTGCGTGTGGCCTGCGCCAGCACCGCCAGATCGCGGTCCAGGCGCCCGTCGCGCAAATGGAAGCCCAGCCTGGATTCGCCGATCACGCTGTCGCCCAGGCGTTGCACGCGGTAGCTCGGCTTGCCGTCGTCCAGTTGCAGCGCGACCTGCAGCACCTTGCCCGGCGAGTCCACGCTGGCCACGGTCCTGGGTTCTGCGCGCAACAGCGGTGCGATGCACAACAGCACGGCCGCGAGCAGCATCCGCAGAGGCGGCGATGGACGCACGCGTGGCATGGCATGGACCTGCGGCATATCCCCTCCCAAGGCGGCCGTTGCACCTGCGGCGACTATAACGAGGCGCTGCGCGCCCGCTGCGGCCAAGGCGATGAATACGTATGCAGCTGCGCGCAGTGCGCTGCGGCGCGTCTACCATGTCCGCAGCGCTTCTCGAAGAGGCGGCGAGCGCGGTGCCGGCATGCCGGTGCGGCGAACCCACAATGCAGGCAAAGAGGGAGGGAGGCCGACGGGCGCGAGCCGGTCCGCCGCTTCGATGCTGAAGATGATCTGCTTGGCCGCCACCTTGGGTGCCGCGGTGTCGGCGTCTGCGTGGCAGACGTCGTTGCAATGGCGCGGCCAGACCGCGCAGGCCGTGGCCACCGCCGACGGCGGCTTCGTGCTGAGCTCGGCGCAGGGCACGCGCACGCTGGCGGCGCAGCCGCTGCGCAGCGACACCGCCAGCCCGCTGTTCGATGCGCTGTTCGCACTGGCGCAGCAGGAGTTGCGCGACGACCAAGTGGACGCGATCCGCGATCCGGCCTTCGATCACGGCAAGCCGCTGCCATGCGACTGCTACCAGACCGGCGAGCGCTGGCCCTACGTGTGGACCCGCGACGTCAGCTATGCCGCCGATCTGGCGCTGGCGCGACTGGATCCGCAGCGCACGCGGCGCTCGCTGCGCTTCAAGCTGTCGGCGATGCGCGGCGCGGATGCGCTGCCTGGGCTGTTCGTGGCCCAGGACACCGGCTCCGGCGGCAGCTGGCCGGTGAGCAGCGATCGCGTGGTCTGGTTTCTGGCCGCGCGGCACCTGCTCGACGACGCCCAATTCGCCGCCGACACCCGCGCCGCACTCGAGGCGACCCTGGCGCAGGACCGCGCATTCGCATTCGACCCGCGCATCGGTTTGTACCGCGGCGAGACCTCATTCCTGGACTGGCGCGAGCAGACCTATCCGGCCTGGACCCGCAACGACGTGCGCTTCATCGCCGAATCGTTCGCGCTGTCCACCAACGTGCTGCATTACCAGGCGTTGCGGCTGGGCGAGCGGCTGGCGCGCGGACAGGGCGACAGCGCGGCGGCAGCGCGCTATGCCGGCTGGGCGGACGCGCTGAAGCAGGCGATCGCGCAGCGCTTCTGGCGCGAGGACCGCGGTACCTACGTCAGCTATCTCGGCAGCGCCGCGCATCCGGTGGCCTACGAAAGCTACGATCTGCTCGGCCTGTCGCTGGCGGTGCTGGCCGACGTGCTGCCGCGCGAACGCGCGCGCCAGGCGCTGGCGCGCTATCCGGCGGTCGAGGCCGGCAGCCCGGTGGTCTGGCCGCAGCAGCAGGACGTGCCGATCTACCACAACCGCGCGATCTGGCCGTTCGTCAGTGCCTACGCGCTGCGCGCGGCGCGGCACACCGACGACAGCGCGCGCATCGCCTTCGAAGTGCGCTCGCTGCTGCGCGGCGCCGCGCTGGCCGGCTCGAACATGGAGAACTACGAATTCCTGAGCCAGGCCGCGCATGTGGACGATGGCCCGCTCAGCGGGCCGGTGGTCAATTCGCCGCGGCAGCTGTGGTCGGTGGCCGGTTATCTGGCGATGGTGATCGAAGGCGTGTTCGGCGTCGAAGACGACGGCAGCGTGGCGCCGAAGCTGCCGGTGAGCCTGGTGCCGATGCTGTTCGGCGAACGCGAGGAGATCGCGCTTCAGCTGCGCGAGCGGCGCATCGTGCTGCGGCGGCCTGCGCAATTGCATGGCGACCTGCTGGTGGCCGGCGACACGCGCACCCATGACGGCGTCACCACCGTGCAATTGGTCGCGCGCGACACGGCGAGTACGCCGGTGCCGCTGCTCGCGGCCGCCGATGCGTTCGCGCCGCTCGCGCCACCAGCGCCGCGCGTCGAGCGCGATGCGCAGGGCTGGCGAGTCGCGGCGGCCGCCGACACGGTGCTGTACGTCGATGGACAGCGTCGGCCAGGCGCTGCCGACGGCGCGCGCTTGCCGCTGCGCGAGCAGCTGCAATGCCTGAGCCTGACCCGGCGCGATGCGCACTGGGAATCGCTGCACAGCCCCAGCGTCTGCGTCGGCGACGTGGTCCGCCTGGCCGGTGGCGATGACTGGCGCTGGACCGCGCCGCGCGATGGCGAGTACCGGCTGAGCCTGCGCTACGTCAACGCGCATGGCCCGATCAATACCGGCGTCACCGCCGCGGTGAAGCAACTGCAACTGCAATGCGGCGATGGCGCGCCGCAGCGCATGCCGGTGGTGATGCCGCACAGCATCGGCGAACAGGAGTCCACCGCCGCCGTGTTCGCGCTCAAGGCCGGGCAGTCCTGCCGCATCCGCCTGGCGCCTGCGGCGAACATGAGCGCGTTGCAGCACTTCGCGCGCTACACCGGCGGCCAGGGCGGCGCCGACGGCGTGGTCAATGCTGCCGATGTCGCCGCGCTGCTGATCGCGCCGGCCGGCGCCGTACAGGTGCGCCGATGAGTACGGCACCGCGCGCCAAGCCGGCGCTGTCGTTCTGGCAGATCTGGAACATGTGCTTCGGCTTCCTCGGCATCCAGTTCGGCTTCGCGCTGCAGAACGCCAACGCCAGCCGCATCTTCCAGACCCTGGGTGCGGATATGGAGCAGGTGCCGGGGCTGTGGATCGCCGCGCCGCTGACCGGGCTGATCGTGCAGCCGATCGTCGGCTATCTATCCGACCGCACCTGGAACCGCTTCGGTCGGCGCCGCCCGTATTTCATAGTCGGCGCGCTGTTCACCACGCTGGCGCTGCTGGTGATGCCGAACTCGCCGGCGCTTTGGGTGGCGGCCGGCACGCTGTGGATCCTGGATGCGTCGATCAACATCTCGATGGAGCCGTTCCGCGCCTTCGTCGGCGACCAGCTGCCGCAGCGCCAGCGCGCCAGCGGCTATGCGATGCAGAGTTTCTTCATCGGCGTGGGCGCGGTGGTGGCGAGCATGCTGCCGTGGCTGTTGGCGCAATGGGGCGTGAGCAATACCGCCGCGCCCGGCCACGTGCCGGCGACGGTGCGCTACGCGTTCTACCTGGGCGGTGCGGTGCTGTTCCTGTCCATCGGCTGGACCGTGCTGCGCACGCGCGAATATCCGCCCGAAATGCTGCACGCGTTCGACGACGCGCCGCCGTCGCACGCCGCCGAATACGCGACCACCATGCCGCGTTCGGATGGCGCCGCGGCGATCTGGCTGCTGCTGGGTTTTGCCGGCGCGGCGGCGATCTTCTGGAGCGGCGGCGATCGCATGCTGTACGTGCTGGCCGGTTTGTTCGCCGGCTACGGACTGCTGCAATGGCTAGCGCCGCGACTGCGGCCGGAGCACATGCTGGCCGCGATCATGCGCGACGTGCGGGCGATGCCGCAGGCGATGCAGCGCCTGGCCTGGGTGCAGTTCTTCTCGTGGTTCGCGCTGTTCGCGATGTGGATCTATACCACCGCGGCGGTGACGCAGACGCACTACGGCGCCACTGACACCACCTCGGCGGCGTACAACGACGGCGCAAACTGGGTGGGCGTGCTGTTCGGCGCGTACAACGGCTTCGCCGCGCTGGCGGCGATCGCCATTCCGCTGCTGGTGCGCGCGGTCGGCCTGCGCGTCAGCCATCTGCTCAACCTGTGCCTGGGCGCGGCCGGCTTGCTGTCGTTCCTGTGGATCCGCGATCCGCAGTGGCTGCTGCTGTCGATGCTCGGCGTCGGTTTCGCCTGGGCCTCGATCCTGTCGCTGCCGTACGCCTTGCTGTCCGACAGCGTGCCGGCGGCGAAGATGGGCGTGTACATGGGCATCTTCAATTTCTTCATCGTGATCCCGCAGCTGGTCGCGGTCAGCGTGCTCGGCTTCGTGCTCACCCACTGGCTCGGCGGCCGGCCGCTGTACGCGCTGGGCATCGGCGGCGTTAGCCTGCTGCTGGCGGCGCTGTGCGTGCTGCGGGTTCCCGCCGAACATGGGGCAAGGCAATGACGTATCGGATCTCGCTGCTGGCGCTGGCCTTGCTGGGCGCTGTCGCGCCACCGGCGCGTGCGCAGGCGGCGGCGGAGTACTACGGCACGCTGGAGCCGTTCGCCAGCGAGGCGGTGTACTTCGTGGTCACCGACCGCTTCGTCAACGGCGATCCCGGCAACGATCACCGCGACCAGGGCGGCGCGCACCGCACCTTCGACATCCCGCTGCCGGCACCGCCGGGCGAGAGCGACAACATCGGCTACCTGGGCGGCGACTTCAAGGGCGTGGTCGACAATGCCGGCTATATCCGCGGTCTGGGTTTCGGCGCGGTGTGGATCACCCCGATCGTAGACAACCCCGACGAAGCGTTCACCGGTGGCAAGCCAATCAGCTGGGGCAGCAACCTGAGCGATCGCGGCAAGACCGGCTATCACGGCTACTGGGGCGTCAATTTCTACAAGCTGGACGAACACCTGCCCAGCCCGGGCCTGGATTTCGCCGGCTTCACCCAGGCGATGCATGCGCAGCGGCTGAAGGTGGTGCTGGACATCGTCGGCAACCATGGCTCGCCGGCGTACACGATGCCCAAGCGGCAGCCGATGTTCGGCCAGGTGTTCGATCGCGACGGCAAGCTCGTCGCCGATCACCAGAACCTGCCGCCGGCCAGGCTGGATCCGGCGCACAACCCGCTGCATGCGTTCTACAACACCGGCGGCGGCCTGGCCGAGCTGTCGGATTTCAACGAACGCAATCCGGCGGTGATGGAGTATTTGGTCGGCGCCTATTCGCAATGGCTGGGGCAGGGCGCCGACGCCTTCCGCATCGACACCATCGGCTGGATGCCGGACAGCTTCTGGCACGAGTTCGTGCGCCGCATCCGCGCGCAGCGGCCGGGCATGTTCATGTTCGGCGAGGCCTTCGACTACGACGCACGCAAGATCGCCGGGCACACCTGGGCGCGCAACGCCGGGGTCAGCGTGCTGGATTTCCCGTTGAAGCAGGCGCTGTCCACGGTGTTCGGGCATGCGCGCGGCGGCTTCGAGCAATTGCAGGCGCCGCTGTACCTGGAGCGCGGCCCGTACGCGAATCCTTACGAGCTGATGACCTTCTACGACAACCACGACATGGCGCGGCTGGACGCCAGCGATGCCGGTTTCATCGATGCGCACAACTGGCTGTTCACCGCGCGCGGTATCCCGGTGATCTATTACGGCTCGGAAACCGGCTTCATGCGCGGCCGTGCCGAGCATGCCGGTAACCGCAACTATTTTGGCCAGGAGCGGGTGGATGCGGCGCCGCAGAGTCCGATCTTCGCGCCGTTGCAGCGCATCGCGCTGCTGCGGCAACGCACGCCGGCGCTGCAGCGTGGGCTGCAGCTCAACCTGCGCCTATCCGGCGACGAGGCGGTGTTCTATCGGGTGTTCCAGCATGCGGGCAGCACCCAGACCGCGCTGGTACTGCTGAACAAGAGCGACGCGCCGAAGACGCTGGAAGTGCGGCGTTACCTGCAGCCGGGTACCTGGCGCGACGGCTTCGACGGCAGCGCCGTCGAGGTCGGGGACGGTTTGCGCGCCGAGGTGCCGGCGCACGGCGTGCGCGTGTTCCTGTCCGACGCGCCGATCGTGCGCTCGGATCTGCGCGCGCGGCTGGACTGGCTGATGGCGGCGAAGGACGGCGTGGAGCCGCCAATGTAGGAGCGGCTTCAGCCGCGACCAGACATTACCGGTAACGCCCGGTCGCGGCTGAAGCCGCTCCTACAAGAAGCCAGCGGTGTTCACGCCGCCGCCGGCTGCGGCTCGGCCCACACGCTGTTCGGCTCGCCATGCCTGGCACGGCGCGCGGTTGCGCGTGCCAGCGCGGCGAAGCCCACCGCCATCGCCACGGCCATGCCGTCGACCCAGAACAACGGCCATTGCCCGGCGGCAGCGCTGGTCCACATCCACCAGCCGCTGGCCAGGCCGTGCGCCAGCGGGATCGCCGCAGTCACCGCGGCCGCGGTCCACAGCAGCTCGCGCGCGGCCTGCGCCGGCGCTCGCAGCGCCGCCCACAGCGCGCACAGCGCCCAGCTGCCGAAGCAGGTCCAGCGCATGCCGGCATCCACCGCGTCCGGCGCAGCGCGTTCCAGCACCTGCACCGCGACGAACGCCGCCGAGATCGCCACGCACAGGCCGATGCACACGCCGACCGTGGCCCGCGCCATGTTGATCTGCGCGCGGCCCTGCTGCGCCTGGCGGCGCTTGCGCCGCGACTCGATCCACAGCAGGTTGCCCGAATAGAACAGGAACGCGCCGCCGATGCCGAGCAGGAAGTACAGCCATGGCACCAGCGCATTGCCGTACTCGCCGAAATGCAGCGCGTAGGCCGATGTCAGCGTGGCGTGGTTGGCGTCGCGGCGGCCGGGCAGCTGAGTGGCGATCACCTTGCCGCTGGCCGCGTCCAGCGCCACCGTTCCGGTCGGCCCCAGCGTGCCGGGCGACTCGCCGCTGATTTCCACCGTGGCGTTGCGGTCGCCGGCGTGCTGCAGCTTCATGTACACCGGCTCGAAATCATGCAGCCCTTGCCGCCGCGCCTCGGCCACGGCGCGCGCGCTCCAGTCAGCCAGCGTGCCCACCGGCGCAGGCGTGCCGCTGGCGCTGCGCACCGGCGCGGTGTCCATCGCCACCGGCACCGCGTCCTGCACCTTGCCGTCGAAGACCAGCGGATTCAGCGCCGCCATCAGCACCAGCGACAGGCACAGCACCGCGCCGGTCACCGCGAACATCAGGTGCAGCGGCAGGCTCAGCACCCCGACCACGTTGTGCGCATCCAGCCAGAACTGCTTGAGGTTGCGGCCCGGGCGCAGCGCGAACAGGTCCTTGAGCAGCTTCGGCAGATGGATGATCACCCCGGACACGATCGCCACCGCGTACAGCAGGCTGACGATGCCCATCAGATAGACGCCGGCCACCGGCAGGCCCAGCGTGTAGTGCAGTTCGTTGACCAGGGTGGCCAGGCCCGCCTGCGGCAGTTCCGGCCCGCCCTCCAGGTCGTCGAGCGTGGCCATCTGCCACACGCCCTCGGCATCGGGCCAGTAGATCAGCGCCTTGGGAAATTCGCCGCTGGGGAACAGCATGCCGAGCATCGGCTTGGCTTGCGGATGCCGCGCCAAGGTCGCGTCGAGCAGGCGCTGCGCATCGTCCACGGT
>Ga0308160_10001036_pt1 | contig 42926 bp, 62 predicted proteins | sample PhyFR1_FD_201036 | JGI IMG/M metagenome (GOLD analysis project Ga0308160, IMG submission 201036) | Phyllosphere microbial communities from UC Gill Tract Community Farm, Albany, California, United States - DLSLF.R1 | ecosystem: Host-associated > Plants > Phyllosphere > Unclassified | place: USA... | reverse complement strand
TGACTTCGCGCGGGAGTCAGGGAGGGAGGTAGATGGCGTGCGCCGGGGCAGGGCAGGGCAGTCGGTCGAGCAGGGTAGGGCGGCTCATGCGCGCGAGCTCGGCCAGCGTGGGCGTCCTGGCGGCTGGCACGAACCGCACGAGCATCTCGGTCGACGGCATGCATGTCAACGCCGTCGCGTCCACCTGCCGCCGCTCTGGCTGGGTCTTGAAGAGCAGGAGAGAGGATGAGGCGGGCCAGATGTCGGAGGCAGGGGGCGGCGAGGGTCCGCGCAGCAGCCCACCGACCTCTACCCCTTGCTTCCCCTCCCCCCGCCGCCCGAGGGTCCAAAGATGCGGCCAACAAAGAGGGACGAGCCAGAGCAGAGAAAGCGAGCCATCACAGATACAGAGATAAAGCAAAGGGGGGTAGCTCTCTCTTACTTGATGCGGGCGAGGATGGCGTTGGTGAACTCGGTGGTCGAAGCCTTGCCGCCCAGGTCGCCGGTGATCGACTTGCCCTCGGCAATGGTCTGTAGGTCGACAGAGAAGGGTCAGAGAGGACCCGAGAGGCGGGGCTGTTCAGGCTATGGGGCTTACCTTGAGCGTGGCGTTCTCGATGTTCTGTGCAATGAGGTACCGACAGGGTCTACGTTGAGAAGGCAGACTTCTCGCGATTGCTCGTGTGCTTGTCGTCATCGTCGTCGGAGGTCGCAAGTTCGGCGATTGTGCCAGTGCTTGACGCTCGGCCATGGTCCTCGGCGTCTTCTATGCGCGATGCCGCCGCCCGCCGGCGTGCGTCTCGTCTCTGAAGGGACCAGATCAGGCCGACCCAGGGGATGAGCGCCGACGACAGGGTGATCGACCAGATGTGGCCGCGCGTCGCCTTCGGGAAATCGGTCGTCCGCCAGATCTTACAGTCGTCGCGTAGGTAACAGGAGGGGTGGGGGGTCAGCCGAGCGGTCGCTCGAGCGAGAGTGCCTCAGTCAGCGCGCTGAGAGGGGGCGACGGACGTAGTTGGGAGCGATGGCCTGCACCAGATAAGCAAGGTCATTAGAAGCTGAACAAGAAGGGCGCGGGCGAGGTCAGCATGACGCCGCGATGCTGAGAACAGAAGGCATAGCACTGTACCTCCGATGACAACCGCGCGTCGCTCGCTGTCGGCGCCGGTGATCTCGGCGGCCCAATTGAGGAGGAGCGCGCCGATCGAGCCGGCCGCCGGAGTGAGCGAGTAGAGTGCGAATCGCCGAGTAAAGTGCGTGTAGAGCGGTGTGCTGACGAGGGCGGCGTTGACGGCGATCTGATCATCGAGCAAAGAGAAGGAGTCTCAGCGCCATTGTCGAGCGCTGCAGACGGTGTTGAATGGCGACACACGTTTAGAACCGATCCGAAGAGGATGAACGGCCAGCGGAGGCCGCCGAAGGCGTCGCTTGTCCAAGAGTAGCCGAGCGTGAGGACGACGAAGACGGCTGTGCCGCCGAGCGGATATTGATTGATATCAGAAATGGAGAAGGTCGTGCCCGGCACGGGTGCGGCGTGAGTTGCCGTCGGATTGAAGGACTGCGACGAATGCGTACGAAGGCCTCAGACTCAGCACTATGGCCTGTGAACAGATGGTCGCAAACGAGTACGGACCTTGAGCCAGTAGCCCGTGATGACCTGGGCGATGGCGTTGTTGTAGAGCATGTACGCGATCGGCAGAACATAGAGGTGCCATGACCGGAAGAGGCCGATGACCCGAGCCTTCGTCCAGGGCCGGCTAGCCGCCCGACCCGCGAGCTGCATCCGCTTCTGGGCGAGCTCGACCTCCTGCAGTGAGTGTAAGGCGAAGCATCGTTCGTCAGCAGAGGGTGAGCGGAATGTGTGTGGTGCGGCAGAGATTGCGCACCTCCAGCGACAGCCAGAACGGCTTTGACGCCGTCCAAGGGAGGCCTGGAAGCAGGACGAAGCCCAAGATGGCGATGGGAATGGTGATGATGGCGTCCTGTTGACCATCGGGAGATCAGTCTTCGGCCCGGGCTTCAGAACAAGTGGCACCGACGAAGGACGGACGACGATGAAAAGCCAGCGCCACCCTACCAACAACAAGTTAAAGCGCAGGTTAGTGAGCGCTCCAGCAAGACCAGCGAGTATAATTCCGTCGCCGGTGACGCACCAGCCAGGCCGCCGACGTTGTGCAGGTTGCGCGACGCGGCCGCTTGCAGGATGCCCGAAAACATCTGGCCGAGTCTGGACGATCGCCAGGTCTTTGTCAGTCTATGACACGGGAGCGTCTGATCGACGTGCCGACGTACGATCCGGAGCAGTAGAAGATCGCCGTTCGCTTGGCGAGCTCTCGCGGCGTATACTGAAGAGGCACGGCAGACGGCGGTCAGCAGCCGACCAGGCAGAGGGCCGAGATGTGAGCGCACCCAGCTCGACAAGAGAAAGTGGATGGCTGGCTGTCGACGCGAAGGAGCGAGGCCATCAGCTTGGTTGCATGCGGAGCGAGGCACGGGGCAACGCGAGAAGGCAAATCGACGGACGTAGAAGCCGCTCTCAAACAGCCCGACGAAGAAGCGAAGCGCGTAGAGCGCCTTGAAGCTCTTGACGTTGTAGGTGGCGAGCGTTGCGATGCCCCAGAGCAGCTCGAGGCTGGGTATCTGAGCAAAATAGCAGGAGGTTAGCCCCTCGCGTCGGAGCCGGCCGGCGTGCGAGTGGAGCGAGCGACACATACGATCCATCGGGGCGAGACGCGGGTGAGCAACAGCATGATTGGCAGCTGCCCGATGACGTAGCCTGCTGTCCAGATCGAGACGCTCGTCACGAGCTGGTTGCCCTCCATGCTGGCATCAGGAAGTTGGCGGTTAGCAGCAGCGGCAGCGGGCGTCGTGCTTCCGTGCGGCGATACGATGCCTCGTGCAACTCACTCGAGATCCTCCTTCATCCCAGAGAGGAAGGCGCTGTTAACGTTCGTTTGATCGAGGTTCTTGATGAAGTATCCTAGCTGCGGGCGGAAGCATTGCTTGGGTGAGCAATGGCGAGACGTGCCGCACGGGCTGGAGGCACAAAACGCACCGAGGCGAAGACGAGGAGCGAGGCGTCGACCTTGAAGAGCAGCCACCGCTCGGCCGGCGGGAGGTCAAACGTGTCCCAGAGCCGGCCGGCCCAAGAGGGTTTCCGAGTCTGGTCGGCTGCCTCGACAGCGGTCGTCGCGGGCGGGTCAAGCTTGCTGCTGGTCACGTCGGTCGACATCGTCTTGTGCGAGCGTGGGAGAGAGTGGGGACGAAGGGTGAGGGAGGCTGCCCAGTCTGTGAGGCAGCAAGTCGCGTCAGCTACTTCAACCCTTGCAGCAGGGCAGGCTCGGACGGGGACGATAGGTTCGGGCTGCTGCGGCGCCGGCTCGTTCGTCGTGCGAAGGCGTCGTCGCTTCCGGCCGGGCCCTGCGACGCCCAAAGACGCCATCTGCCTCAGGCGTGGCGTCGGCTACCCAACCCAGCGAGCTTCCTACTGGCCACCCCTCGGCGATTAGGCGATCAGCGATGGGTGCGCGCTCCTCCTTCGTGTCTGGCCAGGTCAGCATCGCCTCGAGGGCCGCCGGACAGGGACGAGGGTTGACGTCCAGAGCTGACCAGCACCAGGACAGGACGACGCGACCGTGCTGTCGACGCGCGCGGGCGGGAGGGCGGACTTTGAAACGAGGGCCCGGCCTCGTCCGACCAAGGCCGTCGCAGTGCTGGCGGCCTCCCAACCTTGACCAGCGACTACCCGGAGGCTCGGCTGATAGCGTGCTGACCGACGCCGCCAGGAGCAGCCGAGAGCCGGCCCGATACGAACGCCACGAGCCCGCTCGCGCCTCTCACCCGCGAGATGGTGTGACGAGCCGGCTGACGAACAGGGGCCGGTCAAGTCGCCGACGGCCGGTCCGAGGCAGCCAGCAGCCTCTCGTGCTCTCGCAGCCTGCTCTTGGCTGGTCTACAAAGGCTGGCTTGGTCTGGCATCTCTCACTCTCGAGCTGCCATCCTCCTCCCGGACTCTCACCGACACCTCTGCCCATCATGACCATCGCCCCCGCCGCCAACCTGATTGAGCAGATCTACGCCACGCCCGAGCACCCGTACTCGACCCTGCCGGAAACGCAGGAGGACCTCAAGTGGGCCGACCTCGTCAACCTCGACCTCAGCAAGTTCGACACCCCCGGAGGAAAGCAGGCGCTTGCCAAGCAGCTCAGGCACGCTGCCCAGTCTGTCGGCGTGAGTCGCGTCGTCCGCATGCGCAGCCCCCGGCCTGTCAGTGCTGACATGCGCATCTGCCGTCAGTTCTTCTACGTCACCAACGCTGGCTTCACCCAAGAGGAAGTCGACGAGCAGTTTGCGATCGGACGCGACGTCTTTGATCTGCCGTACGAGGCCAAGGAGCCGTTTGCGGCTGACCACGCCAATGGCGGTTACAGTGCGTCGCGGCGCTGCCTGGCTCCACGCCCCTTGCGCATTGACACTGACTCGCCTAGCCTGCTCTTCAACTCTTCTGTGCGAACGCTGCAGATGGCTACACCGGACCGGACCTCCCCCACTTCTCCAAGAAGGACTCGTTTGGTTTCCAGAAGCAGTCCAACATCGAGGTCTTCAACCTGCCCCGCTTCGTCACGCGCTTCGACGAGTGGCACGCCGCCCATCAGCCGAAGCCGATCGCCGACAAGTGGTCGACGGTCGTCGACTTTGGCAAGCGGGTGCACTCGCAGGTGATCGAGAAGCTGCTCGTCATTCTCGCGCTCGTGCTCGAGCTCGAGGACGAGCAGTACTTTGTCGACCGCCACCGCTACCAGGACGAGGGCGAAGATCGTGCGTGCGCCTCTGCTCAACCTCTGGCCCCGATCCCCTAGTCTTACATCTGATCTGATGCACCCGCCGTTGCAGACCTTCGCTACATGAAGTACAAGAGCCGGGGCAAGGAGTCCGAGAACACGGATCTCTACACCGGCGGCCACACCGACCTCGGCACGCGTGCGTCTCCTGCTCGACAGACTTGAGACTCGGTCAGGCGGCATCGGGAGCTGATCTTGCGCCGTCTTCGACATCTTTCCCGCAGTCACTCTGCTCTTCCGGCAGCCCGTCGCTGGACTTCAGGTCCTCGGCTCGGACGACGTCTGGCGCTGGGTCAAGCCCCTGCCGGGATCGGTGCGTCCTTGGCTTGAGCCGACTCTCGCGCTACCGATATCGCATGGCTGACCTCCTCGCCCTTCGTTTCTTTGGCCCTCGCAGATCACCGTCAACTTTGGCGACCTCTCGTCCCTGCTGACGGGCGGCCTGCTCAAGTCGTCGATCCACCGCGTCTCGCGCCCGCCGGCCGACCAGGTCCAGTACGACCGGCACGGCGTCCTCTACTTCGTCCGGCCGTCGAACAACGTCCTCGTCGAGACGGTCCAAGGCTCGCCCGTCATCGCACGCGAGGGCATCTACGCCCGCGAGGCCGAGCAGGAGCACAAGGCGCCGATCACCGTCGAGACGTGGGTCCGCGAGCGCCAGCGGCACATCTTTTCGAGTCAGCAGCAGGCGCGCTACAAGCAGCTCGTCACCTCGGACGCGAGCGAGGGCGCCGAGAAGAAGGAGCTGGAGACGGATGTCGCCGGTATCCGTGTCAAGTACTGGAACTGAACTCGGATCGTTCTATCTCATGCTCCCCCCGTTGTACCTCCCGCTCTACGCGCCGCGGTAGCTGCCAGTCGAGATCTTTGCGCACGCGGCGAGCAGGACCTTGGCCACGTAATCAAAGTCGTCCAGCTCAAGCCAGACCTGGGCCGAGCAGCGGACCCACCTGGATCAGCAGTCTCAAGTCAGTCTGTCGCTATGAACGAGCACCCTAGGCGACGGACGCACCATCGCTCGCCGTGCTTCGAGCAGGCCGCAAAGCAGTCGTTGGCTAGCAGCTCGTCCTCGAGGAAGCGGTGGACGGCTTTGCCATCTTCGGTCGACACGGCAGAAATCGGCAGCTGAATCGTGACCTAGGGCAAGACGTGCGTTGGGTCAGCTTCTGCCAAGCAAAACGGTAGGCGAGCGCGTGGACACACGAGGTTCGCCGTCAGCTCGCCCTTTTCGCTCTCCATGATGGCGATCGCCTTTCCGGTCTCCGTCTCGAAGAGCTCCTGCATGCGTTTGCCGCCGGCGACGGCGAGACCATGGCAGTAGTCGTTGATGCGCGCTTCGCCGCCGAGGAAGGCTCGAAAGGCAAGCGCCGGCGTCACCGACAGATACGGGACCCAATCTGCTCGAGGCGGAGGCTTAGTCAGAACGCCTGCGTACGGAACAGAGACAGAGTGACTTACCGATCGTGCCCGTCCAGTCTGCGAGGTCGCGGCTCCCGTGCATCAGCTTGGCACTGGCGGCTGCGAGAGCCAGGTGACGCACCGAACTGCTTGACAAAGTTCCACGGGCCTTTGCTTGTCCCGGGGTACATCTCGCTCTCGTAGTCGAACGAGCTCGGGAACGAGCTGCGAATGAGGTGCTGATTACGAACCGGCACCCAGAGCATGGCCGCCGACCTGCTCGTTGACGCTCAGGGTCAGTACCGGTGAGTCCGGAGGCCAGGACATGCGGCCAAAGACGCACCGCTGAGCATACTGTAGCAGAGGGGTCCACGCAGGGTGTCAGAGCGGAACCCTTGCTGCCAGAAAGGAGACGTACCAGCCATTTGTGCATGTTGGTGACGAGAAAGTCGCAGCAAAGGTCGTCCGATAGATCGACCTCGACCTGGCCTGATTGAAGCGAACGCCAGTCAGCGCGAGGGGGGGGGGGGAGGGCGTCGCTTGCGAGAGCGGGTGCTGGGGCTAACCGATGAGATGAGCCCCGTCGACGAGCGAGAGGACGCCGTATAGCCTGGCAAGGGCTGAAAGCTGTCGCCAGGGCATGATGACGCCAGGCATGCTCGAGATGCCGTCCTGCGTGAACGCGCCCGAGAGCGGTCAGCGTCTTGTCAGGGTCGCAGCACAAGGGAGAGTTCGCAGGCGCACGCACAACGACGATCATCTTGACGCGCCCGCCGTCGCCCTTTGCGTTGTACGTGCCGAAAACGGCCTCGGTCCGTCGGATGACCTCCTCGTGCGACATGGGAAATTCAAGGTCGACGAGCACGAGCTCTACGTGGATGCCGCTTGCCTTGGCCCGGTCGCAGGTGTAGCGCAGGATCTGAAGTACGGCGCCGTACGAGGTGCCAAAGGCAACGATGATATCGCCCTCTGCCCAAATCATGTTGCTGACGACCGTGGCAACACCGTGCGAGGCGTTGGGAACGATGACGACCTCGTCCGTCTTGGCCTTGGTCAGGTCGGCGAGTGACTCACGGACCTTCGAGCGGACGATTGGTGCAGGAGCATCAGCGGCTGCTCAGTCGTCGAGTGCGGGCCGGCAGGCCGCACCTCAGTCAAGAGAGGCAGGTAGTCGCGCCGCATGAATCGGTCGACGTTGTTCTCGACCTGCGCGGCCAGAGTAGAGGTCGTCTCAGTGAAACCAGATCGCATGCGCTTTGTCTTCTCACGAACGGCGAATAGACCGACCTGAAGACGAAGCTCTCTGCAGTACTTCTGCACGGGCAGCGGCGTCGAGCCGTACGAGCCGTGGTTGAGGTTGACGTAGCCGGGCGCAAACGACCAGTACTTGAGAAGGCCGTGACCGAACGCCGGCGGGTCGGCCGACGCGCCGGTCGACATCGACGTCCAGAGATGGAGCTTCTCGGCTGCGAAGTGAGCGAAGCTTAGGGGTGGAGGAACGATGAGACGGTGAGCGGTTCAGCGGACGAGTGCAGGGCGTCGAGGCGCAGGGTCGCGCGCAGCCCGGCCATGCGAAAGGCGATGATGGTCAGGCGGTGACGCCAGCGAGGCAAGAGGGACGTACTCCCAAGGCTCCGTCTCGAGCAGGTGCTCGCCGGCGATCCAGACGTAAGCCCTCGCCTTGACCTCCTGCGGACCGAGGTGCTCCGGTAGCTCGCCAAGGATGTCGATAGTCGTGCCTCGCTCGAGAGGCGTTGCTGGGCCGAACGCGGTGACGACGAGCGGCTGGAGCGCATACTCTGGCCCTTCGAAGGCGGTCAGACGGTCGATGTCTCGCTCGGTCAAACCGTGGACGAGCGTCCCTCGAACCGAAGCGTCCGGTCTGACCCAGGTATCCAATGATGGACGAGTCGGGTCAGCAGGGTTCGGAGGGACGGCGAGTCGCGCCGCGCAGGAGGGCAAGGAGGCCATCGCACCTCTTGCTCCGGACGAGAGCCGGATAGTCCTCGCCTTCGACCTTGAAGCGTGCCCAGCCGGCAACAAAGGCCGACTGGAACGATAGCTGGCCGCCGTCATGCTCTATTACGCTCGTCAGGACGTCGGGGTGCTGCGATGGATCGAGCACAGAGGGCCGAACAGGGGTGGATTAGATCCGGAGGGAGCTCGATCCCCGTAAGCACGTGGCGAGCTGGACGCGTACCATGAGCGTGCCGTAAAAGAAGAAGCTCGGCATGGTCAATTACTGAGAGAGTCTAGGTGACAGCAGAGGGCGGGACGATGAGAGGGGAGTGGGGGTTGCGGATGGACGACGGAGGCTGCGCTCGCGTCCCCCTCCTCGCGGTCGTCGGCGGAGGCCGATCCAGATCCCAGCTCACAGCGGCACGAGCGGTCACCAAATGGCTTGCTTATACGAGCAAGGCGGTTCTTGATCATTGAGCGCATGCATTACTACAGTGGCTGAGAGGGACACAGTGACAGGGGCTAAGGCAAAAGGCCAGGGGGGAGCGAAGCAAGGGGCGGGCAAAGGGGTCGACGCTTTAGAGCGATTTGGGCGTGCGGCGGGTGCCGTTGATCGAGTAGTTCTGGTAGACGATCGAGGCGTTCTCGTACGCGGCGTAGGCGACCCAGGCAAAGTAGGGCAGGAAGCAGACGGCGGGCGAAACGCCGTGAACCTTGGGCAGGGTGTTGGCCTTGGAGCAGATGGCACCGACGACACCGGTCAGGGCGACAATGTCGGCCAGGGCGAGGATCGGCTTCTGGAGACCGAAGAAAAGGGGCGTCCAGGCGACGTTGGCGGCGAGCGAGATCCAGTAAAGGTTGAGGCACTCGATGGCGGCTGATGACGAAGCAAGGATTCGAACTCGTCAGTCAACCTAGCCGAGGAGGAAGACTCAGAGACGGCGTCGCGAGCGGACTGACTCTCGCGCGAGGCAGGGTTGAAGGCGCCGACGGTGTTGGCGTTGGTGGCGTCGATGTTCTGGGCGATCAGGTACGAGCCGAAGCCCGAGACGGCGTAGAGGATGGGCCAGACGATGCCGTAGGCCTCCTTGGGCGCGCCGTAGGCCGGGGCCTTAAGCGAGTTGTACCAGAAGTTGCTCTTGGCACCGTGGGTGGCGTAGCCCGAGGCCGAGCCTAAGCAGAACGGAGCGGGAAAGTCAGCGAAAATTGAACGGGCTGAGATGAAAGAAAGACCGGGCCGAGCTACCGCCCCGTCCGAGGAAGCCCGACAGCGGCGACCTCTGGCGGCGGGTGGTAGCGAGGAAGGGGGTGGGCGACGCACCGAGAACGAGGGGGATGCCAACGGCGAGGTAGGGGTTGCGCGGGGCGTCCCAGATGAGCGACGGAACGGAAGGCATTGTGAGGAAGGAGGGCTGGTGGGTGGTCTGCGAAGGCGGGCAAGCAGGCAGGCGGGCGGGGCGAGCAGGCAACGGATGAGAAGGAGCAGCGGCGGGTGAGGTAAAGCAGGGCAGTCAGCAAGGACGACCTCGTGCGAGCAGACAAACGAAAGGAGAGACACGCACGAAGGGAGGTTGAAAGGCGGGGTGTTGTGTGAGACGGGGTGTGGGTGGTGAGAAGGAGATGGGCCAGTGACCTGCCGGCTCTTTCAAGGGCGCGCGCCCTGCCCGCCCATCGAGCCAGCTGCCGTCGATGACGCGTTGTAACAAGCACACGGCCCGGCCCGCTCGTGACCATCCCCGTAACGCTCGTCTGCTCAGCTTCCCTCGCCGGGGCTCCCAGCCCTTGCTGCATGGACCGCCGGGCTGGCCCCGCCGTCGCCGACGCCTCGTCATGGACCGGCCTGCTCTCTTGCTCGCTCAAAGCAGCAGCGCGCCCTCTTGCGCAGAATGGCCCCAGTTCCTCCGTTCCAGTCCGCCGAGCTGCGTCTGCGACTGATTCGGTCATGGCATTAACTGAGATCAACAAAAGGAGGAGGGGCGTCGAAGATGGCTACAAGGGAAGAGAGAAGAGGAGGAGGTCGGCACGCGACGGCCGGGTGAGAGATCGAGGTGAAAGCACAACGGAAGGGAGGACAACGGAGGTCGACGGGTCGCGCCGCTCTACTGCGGCGCGACCGAGCCGGCCGGCTGGGCGTCGAGGGACGAGCCGAAGGCGGGCTTTTCGGCCGAGGTCGAGACGCCGCTCGCGCCGGGGACGGCCGAGGGCGCGCCGGCCGAGGTCGGGACGGCCGTCGCCGAGCCAGCGGTCGAGGCAGACTTCTTCTCCTGGCCAAGCGAAAAGAGCGAGACGAGACGGGAGAGCGCGCGAGAAGGAGCAGGACAGGGGTGGGCTGGTCAGCGGGAGCCCTCGGGAGGAGGACGGAGCCAGAGGGGGGACAGACGTCGGCGATCCGGCGGGCCTCGTGGTGGACGTCGGCCACCTGCTTCGAGGTCGTCGTGTAGAAGTCAAAGATCGAGCGGCCAAACGGCGTCCGGAGAGCCTTCTCGTAGTAGTCGCCGGCGGTCGACGAGATGCCGCGCTGCTGGTCGACCTCCTTGGTCTTGCCGACGACCTGCTGGACGACGGGGTTGGTCACCTCGAGCACCTTGGCCGAGATGGTCTGCTGGGGGCCGGCCAGCTTCTCGCCCGCCTTGTGGTCGAGCGAGTGGAGGAACGACAGGAAGCGCGACGAGATGCCCTGCTGGCGGTCGGCCTCGATCGCCCGCTCGACAATCGTGTCCGAGAGGTGGTAGCCGTGCGCGAGGAGCTCGGCAACGATGCCGGCCTGGACGAGAAGGCGACAGGGTCGATGAAAGCAGCTCGGTCAGCCGAAAAGTACGCAAGAGGCTGGATAGCCCGTTGAGAGGGGAGGGAAAACGCACCTTGGGCTTGTCCTCCTGCGAGATGCCCTCCTCGCCCGAGACGGAGCTCGTCGAGCTGAGCGACTCGGACGTGACGTGAAGGTGAGCGCCGTCGAGCGTGCCCTCGTTCAAGAGGAGTGCAGTCTTGGCGGCCGACTCTGCGTGGTAGACGACGAGGAGGTCAGCAACTCTCTCGAGCAGAGGCCCGAGCGGTAGGCGGACCGCGGCCGTCGGAAGCAACCCCTCCGCTCGGACGAGGCAGTGCGATAAACGCCGGTACGCACCCTTCTCAAAGACAATGACGGCCGACTGGGTGTTGTCGGCGCCGGGGGTGAGGTTGATGGACGAGATCCTGAGAAAGGGAGAGGCAGACGAGTGGAAGTTCGGCGACAGGGGAGGGGGGACAGGGGGCAAAACGTCATCAGCCACGGATCTACGCCTTGACCTCCCCTGCTCGCTTCACCACTCCGAGATGCCCCAGCGAGAGGGCAAGCGAGCCGTTGCGAGGAGACTGAGAGAACGAGTGGACGCACTTGCCGCAGAACGAGAAGAACTGGTCGAGCTTGGTCTCCGTTGAAGCCGACGAGATGCCGGAGACCTGGTGGAAGGAGAGTCGGCGGGTCAGTGCGCCGGCCGAGGGCAGACCTGTCGAGGAGCGAGGGACGCACGTGGATGGCGAACGAGGGCGACATGATTGAGAGCGTTGAAGAGTTTGGGTGAGGGTGAAGGTAAGGTGGGTGAGGGAGGGGAGCGAGGTGGATGTCGAGGGGCGAGGAGGACGAGTTTGCGATGCCGGCCAGGCTTTCACGAGGCGAGAGGGCGGCCGCTGCGGGGCGGGGGTGCGGCTTTTAGTTTTATTTCTCGTCTCGATGACCGCACCGGCGGCGGGCAGCGCGGCCCGGCTCTCCGCCCCCATCGCGACGGCCCCGCTTGCCCCTGGCCAGCACCACCTTCCCAACCCCTTCCCCCCCCCTTATCCTTATCCTCACCCTTCAACCATGTCCGACGTCGGTCCTTCTGCTGCACCTCTGACCTCCTTCGCTCGTAGTCTTCAAGCTGACACTCGCTCGCCCGCTCTTCCGCTCGCCCGCACGGCAGCAGCAGCAACAGTCTGAGCAGCAGCAGCAGCCCGCCGGCCTCTACGGCGCCGTCTCGGGCGGCGGCCTCGGCTCGTCCGATATCGTCAAGAACCTGCCCAAGTCGACCGGCGGCGAGGGCATGACTCGGGCCGAGCTCGAGGAGAAGAAGCGCAAGGAGGCCGAGGAGGCCAAGTGAGGCCCGTCTGAGGTGCGTGAGGCCTGGCTGGCTGTCGGTGCCTCTGGGCCGCGTGGTTGAGCGAGCGACCATCGTCGGCTGACCCCGACCCGGCCTGCCTCCTCCCTATCGCCCACTCCCAGATATGCCCTCCATCCGCCCTGCCCTCCTCGCATCACTGCCCTCTCTCACCTCCTCTCTCTCTCTTGGATCTGTCACTTGCCCGCCCCACGTTGTAGCCAGCTCGCCACCCTTTCGGCCCGATCCAGGCCCGCCGATGGATGCATGCCACCCTGCGTCCCCCGGCCACGAGACGCACCTTAGGCCTCTCGCCAGCGACCTCTCGCCGGGCGCCCTCCCGACAGGACCTGACACGGAGCTGGACCAGCGCGTCCGGACGAGGTCGGCATCTGAGGGGACTGACCGGTCCGGGCTCGACTTGGTCAAGGCACGCCGCCCCTGACGGGCGCCAGGCACCCTTTCCATCCAGCCACCCGTCGCGTCGATGGCGCCCGACCGCTCCGTTGTGTCAACACTGGCAGCGACCGGCCCGCTCACTTCTCTTCTTCTCTCTCTTTCTCCCTCTCTTCCTCGCTCCCCTCCAGCTTTGTTCCGACTTCTTGCCCGACCGCCTATCGCTCTCAAAGCCAGACCGCCCCTCCTCGACGCCCCCGACCGCCGCGCCATGGCTACCTCCAGCCCGTCCGTCGCCTCCTCGACCGGCAGCGCCTCCGTTCTCGAGCTCGACCTGCACTCACCCCTCCGGCCCTCGACCACGACCAGCTCGTCCGCCGCAGCCCCTGGCGGGCTCCCGCCAACGATGCCGAGCTGGACGTCGACGACGCCTGCCGACCGAACTCGTATGCGCACTCGGTCGTTCGACTTCCGGTCGCCGGTGCTTGGGCCGACCTCGGCCTCGCCCTCGGCCGCTGGTTCTCGAGGCCAGCCGGGATCGCCCTCACCCTCGCCGGCAACGAAGGCAGCACGGTCGGCTGCTAGAAGCGACTTCGAGCGGGACCTCGCCCAACATTTGGCTTCGAGCATGCACGGGAAGGCGACGACTTTGCTGGCCACTATGTCGGCTTTGCCGGCAAGGATGCCTGCTCTGCCGGCAAGAATACCGGCTTTGCCGGCAAGAATGCCTGCTCTGCCGGCAAGAATGCCGGCTCTGCTGGCAAGAATGCCGGCTCTGCTGGCAAGGGTGCCGGTCCTGGTCCTGCTGCCGGCCAAGGGGCTAGCGCTATAAAGCACGCCGTCGACGGCGGCCTCTTCAGTCCGGATCGGGTCCAGACCTACACCTCGTCTCCCCCTTCAAAAGCAACCGCGACGGTCGACCGGTCTCGCGAACGCAAGCGCACACGCACGCACACGTACACGCTCACGGTGGCAACGATGCAGCAGTGGCTTCCGCACGCCTTTGTCGACGAGTCGTCCGAGGGCGGCGTGCCGTGCGCCTCTTCGTCTGCTGGGAACCTCTTATTGTCGCTGACCCTGGCATGTTGCCCTCCTTGCCCCGCCTTGCAGGCTACCGTCGGCTCAGTCGACCGTCTCCACTCACCGCTTTGCCACTACGACCGCCCTGCGCGTGCCCGAGCTCCTCTCGCTCGTCTTCGACCACCTGCCCTCCTCGCCGGGGACGCTCGCCGCCGCCCTCCGGGTCAGCCGGAGCTGGTTTGCCGCGGCCGCGCCCGTACTCTGGCAGAGCGTCGCCTTTGAGATCTGCGGGAGACTCGTTGAGATGGCCCATCTCGTCGACACCGGCGGGAAGTGGGGCCGCAAGGAGCGGCAGTACACGGTCAGCCTTGCATCAGCTTCGACTGCAAGAGTCGGCCGCTCGACGCGCTGACCCTTCTCTTCTTTTCGGTCTGCATGAGCAGCGCGACGTCTTTCCTATGCCCGAGGGCACGGCCGACCGGCATGAGGTTTACACAGGCGCGGTCCAGGCCGTCCACATCACAGAAGTTGTTCACCCGGTCGAGAGCGTCGACGTCATGATCCTCCGCAGCAACTACCCAGCGATGTACGTCGACCAAGCCGTTCGCTTTCGAACTGAAGGCTCGCGGAGCGACAGACAGGTACTGACTCGTGGTCTGTCTTGCTTTGCCCAGGGCCCCGTTCATCAGTCTGTCGCTTCAATCGCTGCAAGTGTGCGGCTCTGTGAGCATCGAGCTGACGACCTGAGACGCGTTCCTTCTCCTCCCAGACCTCCGGCGGGTTCACCTCCACCGGCTGAGCCCGCATGCGCGGTACGCAGAGGAGTTTACGTACGAGGTGCGCCTTCTCGGTCTAAATTGACTGCAGGGCTGCCGTCTTCTGACCTCGCACTTCTTCGTCGCGCGTCAGGTCAAGCACCCCGAGATGTCGGTCGCCAATCCCCTCCTCCCGGTCACCGCCGACTGCTCGCTGACGTTCGTTGCCTTCCAATCATAGGTGGCTCGACCTGACGTCGACGGCATGCGCCCATCGGCTCGACGTCCTCTCGACCTCGACCGCCTCGGCCGACACTCGCCACCTGCACGTCTCTGCGCGTGACCGCACGATGGCGACTGAGGCGATGGCGGCGATCGACCGGTCGAACGAGACGGACGGCTTCGTCTGGATCCAGACGAGCGTCTTCCTTCACTACCAGTTTCTTCGACGTTTCTCGCTCGAGATGCCGCCGAGCTGGCAGCTCGACCGGCGGTGCGTCCTTCGGTTGGATAAGCCACGTGTCCGTCGACCCCTGACAAGCGCTGCCGTCTTCGCCGTCCGCTAGGCACGCGTCGGACCTGCTCCGCGCTATCGCGACCTCGTCGAACCGGGCGCACATCGAGGAGCTCAAGTGCAGCCCGCCTCTGCCGGTGCTCGACCCGGTCCTCGCCTCACCGACGGTCGACGAGCGCGGTATCGCCCTCGCCCCAGCGCGACTCGTCATCCCGGCCGACTCGGCCCTTCTACTCTTTTCGCTCCACGCGCTGACGACGGTCGAGCTCGAGTGCGCCTTTACCGACGTCCACATCGCCTTCCTTGTCAAGTCGTGGCCACACCTCCGGTCGTTCGTCCTTCGCTCGCCGGCGCTCATCTACCTCGACCGGGCCGAGGCGCAGACGACGGGCGCGCACTTCGTGCCCCGGCCGACGATCAGCGCCCTCGCGGTCCTCGCCACCCACTGCCCTCAGCTCGAGCACCTCGAGATGGACCTCGAGCCCCTTCCCGTGGCAGAGCTCCTTGATTTCCGATCGGTCATCCACCACTGCCCGATCTTTGGGCCCCGGCTTGCTCGACTGTCGATCACCGGCTGGACGAACCCTGTCGCTTACGTCGGCAAGCACAAGGACGTTTCCCAGGCACGCGCCCGCTTCCTCGTCGTCTTTGCGTGCCGGGCCGTGCCGCCGACGTGCCGACTCGACCTGCCCGTCGTCGCTCTCGGCGGTCTCACCGATCTCTTCGTGCGCTTTGCCGACGACTCCCTCTTGGCGGCCGGCCAGCAAGAGCAGCAGTGGAAGGCCATGCTTGCCCGTTGGACGCAGCACGACTTGTTCCGGCGCCTCGCTTGGCCCGGTCAACAAGGCAACTCCCCCTCGGAAGCCTAGCCAGCGTCGAGGTTCACCCGCTCCAGCATCGAGCCCTTCTGTACGAGTAAACGTCTCTCTCCTACTTGACCACCGGTTCCTTTTATCGCACCTACCCTGTACCATCACCCAGACGGCGCAACCTCTCCTTCACGTGTGCGCGTTCTCGTGACGATGATGGCCTCATGACCTGTCCACTGGCAGATCCGCTCGCTCGAACAAGGGCACGCTTATCCGTCCAACGCATTGACAGCTTGTTTTCTTGTGTCTGTTCAGGAGCCATCGAAAGGCAGCCAGTGCACTGAATCTTCGGCAGCATGGTACTGCAGCGGGCAGACGACGCATGCGCGCGGAGAGCGCCGACGCAGCCGACGTCGCTCCCCTCCGCCGACTCTCACCATCTCTCTGCCAGCCCGTGTTTCTCTCTCGCGCCATGCCGCCCGCCAGCTTGTCGGTGCTCGTCGAGGGCGTCAAGGACAAGGTAGACGCCATCCTCGCTCATGGTCAGTCATCACCGCCAAGCCCAGCTGCTGGCAGCGAGCGCTGACGCTCGGAGGCGATCCTTCCTCCTAACCGGACCCAGGCGACAGGCTGTTCGTCGCTCTCGGCGCCGGGAGCCTCAACGTCTATGCGCTCGAGCCCCGAGATGGTAAGCTCGCCCTCGGTCGGACTGGGTCCCGGCAGCGGCAGCTGGCCTGACGCTGACCGATCTTCACGCTCGTCTCTTGCGGCGCAGATGGCGGGCCGCCCGAGGTTCGCCTACTCGAGGCCAGGAAGGCCCTTTTCCGGAGGGCCATCGACCAGCTCGGCTTCGTCCGGCAGATCAGCGCTCTCGTCGTCCTCGCTGGTGCGTCTGCTGCCTGTCGCTTTTGGTGTCATGTCGTCCTGCACTGACTGCGGCATCCTGCTTGTCCGGGCCGCCAGACTCGAGCTTGACGCTGCTCGACCCCCTCACCCTCAAGCCGCATGCGACGCCGCTCCCGGCGACGAAGGGCGTCCTATCGTTCGCGATCCACACCTTTGTCCGCCATCCGCCGCCAGACAGCCCAACGTCGTCGACCGCAGCCCCGAGTCCACCGGAGCTCGTGACGCTGCTCGTTGTCGGGCTCAAGCGGCGGCTCATGCTCTACTCGTGGACCGATGGCTCGGCCTCACCGTCGCCGACGCCGCTCACGCTACCCCACTCGCCGCGGTCCATCGCCGTCCTCTCGCCCACGCGCGTGATCATCAGCTACTCCAGCACGCACCAGGCGCTCGTCAGCCTTGATCCGCTCGCGCTCGAGCTGCAGGAGCTGCCGGCCGTGCCGGATCCGACCGGCACAGAGGGGTCGGCCGGGAAGGAGGACGATGCCCGACCGGTAGGCATGATGAGCGGCCTCGCCGGCGTCGGCGGCTACATGGGCGGCCTTGTTGGCGCAGGGAAGGGTAAGGCGGCCGTCCTCAGGGTCGCTGAAGGCGAGGCGCTCGTCGTGCGAGATGGTCCGTGCCGTCCTCTCTGGTCCTGTCGGTTGCGCTCGCCCCGTGCTGACATGTGAACGACTGCCTTCGCACGCTGCAGCGACGGCCGTCTTCTTTGACGCTACAGGCACTCCCTCCCGGAGCAGGACGCTTGGCACTCCGGTCCCACTGGAGGACGTCGAGTCGACCTTGCCGTTCCTCGTCTCCCTCCTGCCTTCCTCGCACGGCGGGTCGTCGCTCCTGCCGCACGGCTCGGCAAATGCCAGTCTGCCCGCCCATCCGGCGATCCAGATCCGGTCCGCCTCCAGCTTGACGCTGTTGCAAACACTGTCCCTCCCGACGCTGGTCCCGGGCTCGACAACCGGCCCGCTGCACACGCACACGCTCCATCATCTCACGGCCTCGTCTACGCCGAGCTCGCAGTCGTCCGACACCCGGCCGCCGCTCTTTGTCGTTTCGACTCCAACAGAACGCAGCGGACTCGCCGCCGAGGGCGGGTCCAAGATCTGGTGGATCCCATTTCGACCGGTCGGCGAGACGATCGACGAGCTCGTCCTGGCTGGTAGCTACGGCGAGGCTCTCGCACTTGCGCAGACGTCGGATGCCCGCCAGCTGCCCGATCGTGAGCCGAGGCTCACGCTCCTGCGGGCGCTGAACGCGCTCGCGCTCTTCCGCAGCCCGCGGGCCAAGGACAAGCAGAAGGCGGTCGAGGAGTTTATCGAGCTCGAGGTCAACCCGGCCCGGGTCGTCGCCCTCTTTGGCGACGTCGTCGGCTGGGAGCGGCTGAGCGTCAAGGAGGAGGATTGGGTCGAGATGTTTGGCGGGCCCAAAGGCGCAGCCTCCAGCCACGACGACGGCGGCTCAGCACCGGACGACAAGGGCGAGCTCGGTGCGTTGGCACTACGCAGCGAGACGTCATCAGGCAAGACAGGACTCTGACGCTCTTGCGCCAATCTTCCCTGCAGCAAACACCAAGGCATCGCTCGAGTCGCTGCTCCACTACCTCTCTGACCGACGTCAAAAGGTCCTCGGCGTCTTGCCCAACCTCCCTCCCTCGACCATCGCCACGCTCGAGGCCTCGCCGCCGCTGTCATCGGTCACCAAGGAGGACCTCTTCTCGATCCCACCCGAACCAATTCCCGACCTCGAGGTCGAGCAGGTCTACCGGCTCGCCCAAGTCGTCGACACCGCCCTCTTCAAGACGTACCTGCTGATCCGGCCGACGCTCGTCGGAAGTCTCTGCCGGCTCGCAAACTACTGCGAGGTCGCCGAGGTCGAGGGCGTGCTGAAGGAGCGCAAGGTGCGGAGTGATGTGACGTGCAACTAGCTCCTCAGTGCTGACAACCTGGCCTTCCGAACAGAAATACTCGGACCTGATCGACCTCTACCGGACGCGGAAGAGCCATCAAAAGGCGCTGGACTTTCTCCGAGAGTGAGTCTCCGCTCGAAGCGTAGTAATCTCAATCTCAGCATGGCGCCCGCTGATCCCTATAGGGCGTGCCCCTCGCAGGCTAAGCAAGGACGAGTCGGACCTCGAAGACAAACTTGAGCCGAGCGTACGATATCTGCACGCGCTTGGACCGGCATACACCGATCTCGTCTGCGAAACGTCCAGGTGGATCTTTCAGACCGATTTTGGCTGGGGCATGAAGGTCGGTCCGCGCGCCCGTGGCTCCTTCACTATTCGCGCAAGCGCTGAAGGCTTCCGCTCGTACCAGATCTTCACCGCCGACCCTGAAACGGTCGAGCCCCTGCCGAAGCACAACGTACTCCAGCATCTATCGACGATTGGGCCCCAAGCCGAGATCGCCTACCTTGAGTTCCTTATCGACGGCCACGGCGACACAACGGCCGAGTGCCACGAGCGGCTGGCCGAGCTCTACCTCGATGCGACGCAGCAGCTGGCGAGGCAGAAGGCCAAGAAGCGAGGTGCGATTGTCGGCGTGTGACAGAAACGTGCTCTGGAAAGGATCGTCTGACCTGACCGTGCCCCACGGACCTTCGCTTCCTCAGACGATTTTGCCATCGCCTACGAGCGAGCACTCGTTTTCCTCCGGTCGTCGAAGTCGTACCGAGCGAATCGACTGCTCCGCTTCGTACCCGATGATGGCGCGTCCCGCCGAAGCTCCAAGCGTCGAGTCCTCGTTTCTCTCTCTGACTGACACGTGCTGGCTCCGCCCGCGCAGACCTGTACGAGGCCCGGGCGATCCTCCTCGGCCGGCTCGGCAACCACGAGAACGCGCTCCAGATCTACGTCCAGCGGCTGCAGTCGTTCGACAAGGCTGAAGCGTCCGTTCGCTTCCGGCCTTAGCGGGGCGTCTGGGCAGCCCGGCTGACTATCGCTTGCTTCTACACTCGCTGCAGGTACTGCTCGGCCGTGCACGAGACCCAGCCCGAAGCTCGCGTCTTTCTCATCCTTCTCCGGATCTACCTCGTCCCGCGCGACCCGGCGTCGGGCGGCTCGACGGCCGGCCCACCACCGAAGCTCCTCGTGCAGCCGGCGCTCGCGCTCATCGGCCGGCACTCTACCAAGCTCGACCCGGTCGAGGTCATTCCCCTCCTGCCGCCGCTGCTGACGATGGCCGACGTCGGCGCCTTCTTCAAACGGACGCTCATCAAGGCTGCGAGCGAGCGCAGCCAGGCCCGCGTCGTCGCCCAGGTTGCCAAGAGCCGCAGGGAGACGCTCGACTGGAAGCTGCTCCGCTTGCAGGACCGGCGAGTTCGAGTTGCCGAGACGCGGCTGTGAGTTCGCTCGCTCCTTCCTCAGCCAGTCGACGGCCGACTGACGCAGACTCCTCGTTCGTCTTCCGGCAGCTGTCCGCAATGCAAGAAGCGGCTCGGCAACTCGGTCATCGCCGTTCACGCCCCGCACGGCGAGGTCACGCACTTGCACGTGCGTCTGCCCATGGACCCCGCGCCATGTTGCTGGCGGCAAGCAACTCTGCCTGAGGTCGTCTGGTCGCTGTCGCTGACGCACCCGTCTCTTGCTCCTCGATGGACCGGCCAGTGCAAGGACGCCTACTCGGCGACGCTGCGCGAGCGGGCCATCCAGTCCGCGGCCTTTCTCGCAAGTTGAGACGCTCCTCGTCTCACAGGCTCTGCGACGTCGAACCCAGCCTTCTCCGACCTGTCGCAACCTGTAACCGTCTTCGACCTGCGACAGAGCGTCACCCTTCCCATCCGGCGGTCACCCGTCGAGCGTCGCCGGCCACGACGGCGACGGAAGGGTCCATCGGGGCCGAAGCGTCGTGCGGGGGCGGGGCCCTCCTGGTTTGCTCCGTCTTGACGCCCGCTCCGAGAGATTTGCCCGGCGCGACGACGACGCCGACGCCGACGTACGCAGCATGTCGCTCGCGTCAGCGCACGAGGAGCTCGTGTCGGGCTGGCCTCGCGCTCGTCCAAGGTCTGTATTCGATGCCCTTGGATGCCCGCGACCGCTCTGTAGTCCCTCGTCGGACGGTCCGAGAGTTCGGCTCACGATCGTGTTTGGTCCGACTCGGGCGACGCGCGCGCCGAGCGAAGCCCGCGACGGCTACCACCTGAGCGCGAGTGGGCGGGTGGGCGGGCAACCCACCGGGGCGCGAGGCTCCTTCCCAGCTGCCTGCCAGCCGCCTCCCTCCTCCCCCACTCCCTCACTCTCGGACTCGCAAACGGGCTCTCTCTATCTAGTAGTAAACCGGCAGCCTCGCAGCACCCTCCCTCGCGTCCTCGCAGCCCCCTTCGACCTCTAATCCTTGACCGGTCGGCTCCCCTGACCGCGGGCGCGCAGAGTGAGCGAGCGAGAGGTTCCGATGCCGGCCCCCTGGCTTACGTCGGACGTCGAGGCGAGCCGCGCCGCACACGAGCCAGCCCTCTCGTCCGACGACTGGTCCAGCGCCAGCAATAGGAGCTATAGCAGCAGCAGTAACGGCAGCAGAGGCAGCGCCAGTAGCGGCAGCAGACGTCGACGCGCGCCTTCCTCGTCGACGGCGCCGGCCCGACGGGCGCCGAGGTACGGCTACGACTGGACGAACTACGACGGCCCGGCCGTCGTCAACCTCCAGATGGTCGAAGCCGCCTCGGGCGTGTACGTCCTCGTTCTCAGCTTTGATGCCCCACTTGCGCGCCCCCGGTCTACGTTGCGCGAAAGGCGGACTGGGGGGGACGCGTCGCGAGAGCGCCGGCTCCGTCCTCTGAGCTTGGAAGCTGACTCGGCCAACGCCTCTCTCCGCCCTCCCTATCCGGCTCCGCCCGCTCCGGCGCACACGTCCTCTCCCAGATACTACACAATGCCGGTCAAGCTCGGCGGGACGACCTACAACCTTCAGCCCGACACTGGCTCGTCCGACCTCGTACGTCTCCTCCCTTCCCGCGATTTCCCGTCGAGTCCCCCCCCCCCCCGCCCCGGCACGGAACGAGGGCAGCAGCAGTGCGCGACTGCTCCTCTGTACGAGCCCAGCCGAATCGTAGACCTGCCAAGCTCATGGCCTATTAGGCGCTCATCACGGGCAGCAGTAGCCGTTGTGACGGGAGCCCCCCTGGCATGCAGCCGCCGTCCGCAGCAACAGCGTGGCTCACCTGACCCCCCCCTCCCCTTTGCCCATCTGCGCTTCGAACAGTGGGTCGCCGGCAACGCCTGCAAGCTCGCTGCCTGCACCAACGTCCAGCTGTACACGCCGGTCGACAGCGAGACGGCCCACGATGCGGTGCGTCGCTTGACCTTCTCGCCGCTGCTCGTGCCTGACGCTCGTGCGCACGTCCTCTGATGACCTCCCGTCTTGTGTCCTCGCAGGAGATGCCGTTCACGATCGACTACGTCGTCGGCTCAGTCAGCGGCGAGATCTATTGGGAGGAGATGGAGGTCGGCGGCCGGGTCGTACCTTACCAGGCGATGGGTGCGTCGTCCCTGCTTTCTAACTCCTTTGGGAAAGGCCCAGCTGACGTGCTTCTCCCTTTCGTCGGATGCTTCCAGCCGCCGCGAGTCAGGTCGAAGACGAGGATCTCTTTGGCGGCAAATTTTCGGGCGTCATCGGCCTCTCGTTACCGGGCAACTCGATCGTTCGTCCACGTTCTCAGCGAGGGGTGTCTCCCACCCGACAAAGCGCGTGCTGACTGACCCCTCCTCCTTCTACGCTGCCTTATTCCACGGCAGATCGACAGCCAGCTTGACTCGCCTTGGGGTCTCGGTCCTCTGACCAACCTCGAGATCACCCCGCCGCCACCGCCGGATGGCGCCGACCTCAGCACCGGTCCGGACGGCTGGTACCGCCGGCGACGCCGGGCCACTCACCCGAAGCGGAGCGAGTCCTCGTCAGCGACGCCCAAGCAGCTGTCGGACCGCGCGCTCACCTTCACGCCGTACATCTCCATGTCGCTCTCGCGACCCTCGGCGCCGACGGTGCCGTCTCAGATCGGCTTCGACACGCACCTCTCCAACCTCTGCCCGGCCGAGTGCGTCGACAAGCTGGCCTTTACGAACGTGATTGAGTCGCCGACGGGCGTGCCTCTCTTCTGGCGGGCGCCGATCCAGGGGATCGCCGTGACGGATGCGACCGGCAAGAACACGACGCTCAGCATCGGCAAGAGCGCGATGGACGGCCAGGCCTGGCCGGTCGGCGTCCTCGACAGCGGCGCGATGGGCATTTACTCGGGCAACCGCAACCTGCTCAACAGCATCTATGGCTCGGCCGGCTACGGGCCCGGCAAGGACGGCAACTGTGCGTCGGGTGTGCTCGCCGGTTCGTGGCTGCGGCCCTGGAGAGGCTGACCTCGCTGTGCTGTCGTCTCCCCCTCGCTCCTGGGCAGACTACATCCCCTGTACGCTCGCAATCAACGTGACCGTCATCATGTCGATCGGGTCCTTCCCGATCCACCCGCTCGACATCAGCAACCCGATCAGCGGCGATTCGACAACCTGCCTCGGCGCGCTCCAGTACATCAGCCCGTCGGTTCTCGTCGGCAAGGGCGACATCATCCTCGGCGCCGCCTTCATGCGCAACGTCTACACGGTCCTTTCGGGCCCGGCCTACACGCGCTCCGGCGCCTGGCACACACCACAGCTGTCGCTACTCGCCCTCACCAACGAGCAGAAGGCAGCCGACGAGTTTTACCGTGTCCGCGTCCTCAACCAGAACATTCCGACGCCGTCGTCCCAGACGCCCTCGTCGGCAACCTCGGGCACGGCTGGCGTCCACAGCGGCAGCAAGACGAACGTCGCGATGATTGCCGGCATCAGTGTCGCCGGCGTTCTTGCGCTCGTTGTCGCCGTCTTTGTCGGCCGCTTCTTCCTCGTCCGCCGCAAGATCCGCCGGGCCGTCAACGGGCCGCTCGCGGCCGGCAAGAAGTCGTCGTCGTCCTCGGCCGGCGGCTCGGCCACCAACGGCAGCAGCATCGCCCTCGCCGAGGGCGCGGCCAGCGGCCAGGCGCATGCGGCTTACAACCGCGCGCTCGACTCGCCCGGCGCCTACTTCGGCCTCGGTGACCGCGCCTCGGCGATGACGACGAGCGGCTCGATCGGGTCGAGCACCGTTGCTGGCTCGTCACTGTACGACACCGAGGACGAGGACAAGGGCGCGGTGGCGGCAGGCTGGAAGAAGCGCCCGCCCGGCCCGCCCCGCCGGCAAGTAAGCTCGCTCATGGGCGGTGGCTACGAGGATGTCGACGACCTCGAGGACGGGAAGGGCGGCTTGACAGGCAGCTACGCGCCCTGGGGCAAGGTCGATGACGACGACGACGAGAGCGCCGACGGCCGGACGTACGACATGGCCCGCATCTCGAGCTACGACGCTGCGACGGCCGACGTGCCTGTGCTGGCGAGCTCCGCTGCCGCTGTTAGCAACCGCGACCGCTGGATCCAAGCTTCGCCGTCCAAGTCGTCGTCGTCGTCGACTCGAGCTGATGGTCGACCCCGCTCATCGCGTGCGGCATCGCGGACGCCGGCCGAGGCCGATCAGCTCGACGTCGACCGGCTGATGAAGGAAAAGCGCAACCGGCGCGACTCGCGTCGCTCTGGCGGCGGCAGCGGCAGCGGGCGGACCGAGTCGCCCGTATCGGCCGACCGGATCTCGCAGGCGTCGTCGTCAAACTGGACGCTCTCCTCCACGTCGACCGTCCTCGGCGGCAGTGGCTCGCAGCACTCGTACCCGCCGGGGGCAGCAGGTGCTCGTGGGTCGACCTACTCGTCTACCTCGAGCGGGTCGGCGCCGCTCGCATCGCCGTCGGCCCAGTCGGCGCGAGACCGGCCGTCGCTCGTCACGTACGCCTCGAACCGGACGCCGGGGACGATTGTCGAGTCGCCCTCGGCCTCGCCGATCGACACCGACCGCAGCTTCCAGACGCTCCTTCCCGAACCACGGCGCACCTCATCCCCGCCGCCGACATCGGCAACGACGTCCCCTGGTGGCCGGCGCAAGGGGTTCCTGCCCTTCGAGCGCCTGCGCGGCGGATCTCAGCCTCCGCCTTAGTGTACTGTTTCCACCCTCTCGTTCTGACCCCGCGCCAGCCCCCTCGCATGGACGCTCCGACATCACGCCTTCCTCTTGCTCCCCTTTGCAACGCCTCTGTTCCAACGCCTCTCGTCCCCGCACCCTGGACTGCATCCTGCCCCTGCTCTCTCCCATCCTGTCGCACTTTCCGGGACCCCGCACGCCTTTTTGTACTCTTCCGTTCCGCTCGTTAGGATCATGACACCCTTTCTCGCCGTGTGTCGCCAAAGCGGGTCGGGGGACGTTAAAAGGCCGACGTTCAGAGTCGCGCAGGCGGCGTGCAATGCGCTGTCGAGTTGAGCGAGCCGGTCGTCGTTGCCACAGCCACGGCATGCAGCCACGGCATGGAATTCAGCGTTCAAACGAACGAGGCAGCATACTGGGCGAGGACGATGCCGACGCCGGCGACGAGCAGGCCCGTCACCTTCTCGAGCACCGTGTGGAACCAGATGGACGTCTGGGCTGTGGGCGGGCGGGGGGCGGGCAGAGGAGCAACAACGGTCAGGACAAGGGGGCAGGGGATGCGGTGACGGTTGGATGGGGACCGACTGAGGATAAAGACCCAGAGGGCGACGAGGACCGCCCCGCCGAGGGCGACGTACGTCCTCAGGCCGGCCTGGCGAATGTCGTAGCCCGTGCGGTGGAGCTGTGCGAGCGTCGGATAGATCTCGCCAAAGAGGAGGACGGCCGAGAGCGTCAGGAGGAAGACGTGGCCCGAGACGTCGTGTCCGCCCGACCACCGCGGGTGGACGGCCGACCACCACTCGGCCAGCGTCTCGCTCCTGACATCACCGCCGGCGGCCGACGGAGGCGGGGCGATCGTCTGCGAGAGTCTGGCGGCGAGGCCGGCCGATGACGGCGCTCGGACGTGGCAGAACTCGCTCGGGACAGAGACGAGCGCGCCGTTTCCGACGGCGACGCCGAGCGAGCAGTCGACCTCGCCCGAGACGCAGGCCGCGCGGGGGACGAGAACGCTGCACTCCCCGCCGGTGTAGATCATTGTCCGCTCGAAGAGCGAGGGTCCGACGGCCCAGACCGTCAGGAGCGCCCAGTAGGCGGTCGCCGTCAGGTAGCGGGCGAGCGAGCGCGCGCGCGAGGTTGCGGCCGTCGCCCGGGCCGGATGGAGCAGAGCGTGCGCGAGGAAGGGCAGCGTCGTCCAGGCCCAGGCCTTCTTTGCGAACCTGCAAGCAAGAGGGAGGGAGGCAAGCGGAGGGCGGGAGGAGGCGTCAGCGACGGGCGGTCAGGCGGCCGAGATGGTGCCTCCTCCTCCAGCGTGGGTTGCAAGACGTGAGCACGCACCACTGGTTGAAGAGGTTTGACTTTCTCGCAAAGTAGCCCCGGTCGGCCATGCTCTCAGCCCAGGCACTCGGCAGGAGCTCGTCTCCGTTGAGCGAGGCGAGCGCCTGTGCGGGCGATGGCGCCGGCTGCGAAGAGAGGCCGTAGTGTGACGAGTAGAGCGTGAGCGAGAGGACGACGAGGGCGATCGCGCCGAGCAGGCGCCGCTGCGGAGCCGGAAGCAGGGGCGGCATGGAGGAGGAGGTGGTGGTGGTGGTGGAAGCGGGGCTAAGTCGACGAAGGAGCTGATGGAGAGGAGGAGGGCGGCGGACGGGGTCGGAGGGCGCTCGTGTTGGGCTGAGCGCCGAAGGGCGATCGTGACGTCGTCGTCGTCGTCGGTGCGGTTGCGGCCGCGCGCTGCGGAGGCAGCAAACGCGAGCGTGACTTGCAACGTCCTGCTGAGCCGGCTTGGGAGTACACCGACTGCTGAAGACCGACCCAGGCGAGCGCGAGGCCATCTAGTACAACCTGGAAGAGTTCTTTTCGTCTATGTAGCCCGGGGGACAGAAGGGGCGAGGAGGAGGGGGGGGGGGGAGATGCAAGGGGAGAGGTAGGCGGAGCGAGTCGTGCAAGGGGGAGGGGTCGAGAACAAGTGTCCAGCCGGATGCGAGGGATGAGTGAAGGGGAGGATCGGAGGGAGGGAGTCTAGGGTAGGGTTCCTTCACTGCTGCTGCTGCTTGCCGTTAGTCGTCGGCGTCGGCGTCGGCGTCGGCGTCGGCGTCGCGCTCGGCGTCAGGCCTTCCCTCTCCTCGAGCTCCTGCTCAAGCGCGTCCTCGTCCTCCTCCTCGCGCCACTTGCGACTCCGGTCGACCGCCCGCTTCCAGCCCTTCCACTTCTTTTCGCGCTCGCGCTCGCCGAGGACGGGCGAGAAGGTCGTCATGGCCCGGGCGTTGACCTTGCGAAGCGTGTGGGGGTCGGCGAGATCCCAGCCAAAGAGATTGAGGGCCGAGCCGGCGAGGAGAGCCGCACCGAGCGCGGTTGACCTGGAGGACGTTGCGAAGGCAGGCAATCAGCCACTTGCCCCTCTCGAGCAAGAAAAGGGAGGGAGCAGAGCCGGACGCACTCGCGCATCTGCGGCCGCTCGACCGTGAAGCCGCCGAGGTCGGCCTGGATCTGCATCGCATGGTCGCTGTTTGTGACGCCGCCGTCGACCTTGAGCTTGAGCAGAGGGATGTCCGAGTCGGCCCGCATGGCCTCGAGGATCGCCCGGGTCTGCTCGGGGGTAAGGAGAGGGGTTGGAGGCGGCGGGGTCAGCAGGCGAGCTCTTTCCCTCTTTCGCGACGGCGAGGGGATGCGCGCAGGTGCACGGACCTGGAAGGAGACGGCCTCGAGCGTCGCCCGGCAGATGTGCGCCCGGTTTGTGTAGGCCGAGATGCCAATAAGGAGGCCGCCGGCCTCCGAGTCCCAGTACGGGGCGAGTAGGCCCGAGAAGGCCGTAACAAAGTAGACGCCGCCGGTGTCTTTGACGGTCGAGACGAGGTCGTCAATGTCGGACGACTTGTGGATGATCTGCATCTGATCGCGCAGCCTGAAGAGGAAGGTGGCAGAAACGAGGGGCTGTCAGCAAAGGACTGCGAAGGGGGCGACGATGGCGAGCACGAAACGCACCACTTGATGGACGAGCCTGCGACGCCGACACTGCCCTCGAGCGCATACACCGGCTTGGCATCCGGTCCGGCCTGGTAGGCGACCTGAGAGACGAGGGCCGCGGACAGGAGCCCACGGGGTAAGCGCAGGCTACACTGATTGGACGACCGCCGGCGGGACGACGTACGGTGGATATCAGGCCGTGTCGGCTGCGGACGATCTCGTTGCCCGAGCAGGCGACGATAAAAGCGCCCTGGAAAGAGCAGAGAGCGGGGACGGAAGGGGGGAGTCATCAGCCTCGGCGTGCCGAGCGCAGTCATCCCTTTGCGAGAGACGCACGGTGCCGAAGGTCGCCTTGGCCATGCCGAGCGTGAGGCACTTCTGGCCGACAAGTGCCGCCTGCTGGTCGCCTGCGATGCCGCTAATCGGGACGCCCTCGAGCGGGCCCTCAAAGCAGGTGCCGTAGACCTCGCTCGAGGACCGGATCTCGGGCAGCATGCTCTCCTTGAAGCCAAACCACTGCAGCAGCGATGGACTCCACGAGACGGTCTCGAGCGTGCAGAGGAGCGTGCGGGAGGCGTTTGAGACGTCGATGACGTGAAGGCCGCCCTGGTCGGGCCCGCCCGTCAGATTATAGACGAGCCACGAGTCGACGGTGCCGAAGCAGAGGCGGTCGTCGGCGTCGGCCTGGCGGATCTCGGGGTGGGTGTCGATCATCCAGCGGGCCTTGATGGCCGAGAAGTAGGTCGACAGCGGGAGGCCGGTCCTGATAGGCAGAGAGAAGGGGTCAGCGACGTCAACGTTCAGAGGCGTGAGCTCTAGCGGAGTGGCTGGGACGGACAGGGCCTTGAGACCGTCGGTGCCCATGAGGAAGCGGGCCTTGCGTGTGCCGCCCTTGTCGTCGCGGACCTCGCGCTCGACGCAGACGCCCTCGCCAAAGCCCTTTGCCGACGAAAAGTCGAGCTCGGCGTCCTTGCCGACGAGCTCGATGCCCGTCTCGTCGAGCTTGCGCTGGAACGCATGGACCTCGGAGGCCGTCCGGCTGTCGTCCCAGACGATGGCGTTGCAAAAGGGCTCGCCCGTCTGCCGGTCCCAGGCGAGCGTCGTCTCGCGCTGGTTGGTGATGCCGATGCACTTGACGTCGGAGCGCGAGTAGCCGAGCTCCTCCATCTCTTCGATCGCGCCGTCGATGCAGTCGTTGACCGAGTCCATCAGATCGATCGGGTCGTGCTCGTGCCATCTGTCGAGCGAGCGCGCGAGCGAGCAAGTTGTCAGCCGGGGAGGGGAGTGAGATCGCGCGGGGCTTTGATCCGAGCGGTCGCACCCTGGCTCCGGATAGTGCTGGACCGTCTCGACTTGGTAGGACGAGACGATGTTGGCGAACTGATCGAAGACGATGAAGCGCGACGATGTTGTGCCGACGTCAAGCGCTCTGCAGTTTCAAAGCACGGTCGTCGAGAGAGAGGGGGAGATGCGTCGTCGCCAGAAGGGGGGGGGGGGCGGAGACGGCCGAGCGCGTGCGGGCAGGAGCAAGGCGAAGGACGGCGACGTCGCAAGGGAGCAAAGGCAGACAGGGAGGTTTGAGGGAAAAGATGGGAAACAAAAGAGGTCAGCCAGGAGCGCTGAGTGGCCGGGCGACGTCGGATGAAGGGGCATGCAAGACGGCCGCCGGTATGACGCTAGCCGGAGCTGCAAGCCAGCCAGCGGCGTCAAGCCCAAGTGGCTCGCCCGCCGGCTGATCCTGTGCCGACAGCTCCTGGACGAGGGAAGGGGGACTGACCCGATAAAGGAGGATCCCTCTGCTCCGTCCGGCGAGCGAAGGCGAGGGTGGAGGCGAGGAAGGGAGCGACAGAGAGAGAGGAGCCGGAGCAAAGCGGCGGGCGTGCCAGAAAAAGGTCGGTCCGGCGGGAGGAGGGCAGCGCCAACAAAGACGGGCAGGGCGGCCAGAAAGGAGGGAAGCAAGTCAAAGGCATCAGCTCTGAGCCAGAGCAGATGACGAAGGGCCCGCCCCGGCCTCCTTCAGGGGGGGGGGCAGGGCGGCGTCGGACGTACCTCCTGGCGAGGGAGGTCGGCTCGGCAGCCTGCTCGGAGGGAGCGAGCCGGCCGGGCTGCCGGGCGAGCGTGCGCCTCCGCCGCCGGGCGTCGGCGGATGCGAGCTGACGGGCGTGAAAGAGGTCAAGGGGTTCATTCGCGACTCTATCCCTTCGTGTGCGTATCTGTAAGGGGAGGTCGAGTAGGGTAGGACGGAGGATGGGGATGGGTAAGGGGTGTGAGGAGATGCGGCTGGCCCGCTCTCTCCGTTGCCTGCCCAGGCAGGGCGCTGCTGCCAGTTCCCGGTCCGGCCGGCTGGGAGAGGGCGCGCGCAGTCCATCCCGGGGCCGACGCACCGCACTCCACAAGCCGCTGAGCCCCAGACTGATCCAAGGCTTTCCCGGTCCTCCGCTCTCGTCGTCGTCGTCGTCGGTCGGTCGCGTACGTAGCAGGGAGCCCTCCCTCGTCTCGCGGGGTGAAACTGGCAAGAGGGAGAGGGAGGGCACAGACATCGTGCAAGGGCGGCTCTCACCGCCGGAAGTCGCCGGCCCGGCCGCCACTGCTGCCGCCGCCACCGCCGCCTCGCCTGTAGCTCGTCTCCCTCGACGACAACGATGTCGGCGGCGGTCGGCGGTCGTCCCACCCTCCTCCGTTCCCTCCTCCTGCTCGACCGCCGCCCTCGTACGGCCCACCCCGCCGGCGGTCTGGGCTACGGCTCCGACTCCGTCGCCGAGAGGACGACGGCGGCGGGCCAGGCTCACCCCGCCGGTCGTCGCCCCTCGACGGTCGGTCGCGCGAGCTGCCGCCGCCGCCGCCGCCGCCCCGGTGCGCGAGGTCCCGGTCGTCAAAGACGAGACCCATCTCTGGCCTGCCACCCCTCTGCTGGAAGCCTCCTCCTCCTCCACCTCGTCCTCCACCTCGGCCGCCCCGTCCGCCGCCGCCGCCGCCGGACGCTTGGACGCGGAGAGCGGCGTTGCCCCATGAGCCGCCGAGCTTCGAGACCGACTGCGAGAAGTCGACCCAGATGCGCCGGTCGTCGACGAGGACATTCTGCATCTTGAAGTAGGCCTTGGGCGCGATAAGTTGCGCCGCCATCGTCAAGTCAGTCCTCGTGCGTGTGACGGACAAAGGAAAGGGGGGACGGGGACGCACCTGCTCGGCGTCCTCCTGGCGATCAAACTCGATGAAGGCGTACTGGAGCGAGTCGCCCGTCTTCTTATCGCGGATGACCTCGCAGCTGAGAATCTTGCCGAAGCGAGAAAATATGAGCTCGAGGTCCTCGTCCTGGGTGACGGCGTTGAGCTTGCACACGAAGAGGATGTTCTCCGGCGGCCGGACGTTGGCGAACGGCAGGTCGCCGATCATCTCGAGCGTCAGGGCTGAGGACGAGGCGGCCGTCTTGCGAGCTTGCTCGGCGAGCTCGGACGGCGGAAGGGGCGCAGAGAGGTCGTCGCTGTCGTCGATCCGGAGCGAGGGGAGCGTGTCGGGGATCCGGGTCGGCGAGGCCGGCGGGACGACGAGGCCCTCTGGATCGGGGAAAGGGTCGTCTGCGCAGGATGGAAGCGCAGCCTCAGCGCCAGCTTGGATCGATAGAAGAGAGGTGGTCGATCCTCACCGAGAACGATGACATGTCGGATGCGGATGTCCTTGAGCGGCCGGCCCTCGCCGTCGACGAACGCCTCGTTCATCTTCTGGAGGACCTCGAGTCCTTCGACGACGTGGCCAAAGACGGCGTGCCGGCCATCGAGGTACTCAATCGGACCGTCGTTGAGCGTGATGAAAAACTGGGAGCCGCACGTCCGAGGCTCGGACGGGCTGAGGGCCATCGAGACGGTCCCGAGCGAGCTGTGCTTGAGCTTTGGCGCGACCTTGGGCGTGAAGTAGCGTGCCGGTCGACTGCCGCCAAGACCTTGGGACTGCAGGGAGGCGAGGAAGGAGATGATCGACTCGCCACCGGTCCCGGTCGCCGTCGGGTCGCCGGTCTGGGCGATAAAGTCCTTCGAGACTGGGGTGAGGCGAGACGAAAGGAGGGGCGGTCCGCAGCGTGGCAAGGCAAGGCGAGGCGATGGTCAACTCGGACGCTCACGCGGAGGGCGAACGCTCGCTGAAGTGAACTCGCACCATTGAAGAAGGCGTTGAGGTTATAGTAGTATACCTTACAGAGCTGCTCGCGAGCGCCCGAATCGCAGGCGAGGGGGAGGGGGTTGGGCCGAGATCAGTCGACCAGCGAGCTGCCAGGAGGCCGAGGCCGGCACGAGGCAAGGAGAGGAGGCCGAGAGACGGGCTGACCTTGAGGAAGTTTGAGCAAATCTCGGGGCAAGCCTCGACCTCGAGGTCGATGACGAGGTCGCCGAGACTCGTTTCAAAGAGGACACTCATCGTGCCCGGACCGGAGGGGAGCTCTGTCGGTCGGTCGGTGCTCGAGGGTGCGACGGTCTCGACGACGCGAACGAAGCTCGACGACGAGGTGGCCCGGTTGCTCGCTCCGACAGCCATCCCCTCCGTTCGCCCGCCCGCTCCTCTGCTCGACGGCAAGCCCCTCGTCCTCTCGCTCGACCTTGTCCTTCCGGCACGAGAGCCCACGCCAGCCAAGACATGTCGCCTCCTCTCGGAAAGCGCGGCGCTCCGTGCGTCCTCCTCGGACCGCCAGCAGCTGGCAGGTCTCGCGCGTCAACCGCGAGGCTACCTTCCCAGCTGACCCCCTTGATCCCGCCGGCCTCTCGACTTGCGCTCGTTCAGGATCCAGGAGGACGCCTCGCAGCTTATCCTCGGCGAGGGTACGTCCCTTCGTCTCGGCCCTCTCGGGGGGACGGCTCGAGTCGACCCGACCCGACTCGACCGAAGGCTCAACGCCTCGCAGCCCGCCTTCACGCTCCCCCGCTGACCCATACCATCGCCCCCCTGCTTCATGCCGCCCTCGAGCAGAGTTTGACACGGCAGACTGCCTGATGGTCTCTGAGGTCCAGTTCCTCCTCAACGACGCAAAGGCTCAGAAGACGGGCGACGACGAGTCGGCGTGCGTTCCTCCGCTCCTTCTCCACTTGCTGCTGTGTGCGGCAGACCGGTCTGGTCCTGCTAGGCTTGCCAGCTGACCTGGATGGCTCGCTCTGGGTGCTTTGCTTGGGACCCCCTCTGTAGAGTGTACCAGAAGACGAGGTCGCATATCAACGTCTTTGCGAAGGCCTCGCTCAACGAAGTCCGAACGATCCGAGGGTGCGCACACCTCCCCTCCGTTCTTGCGCCTGCCCGTCGGCCCTTTTTGCTGACCGGCGGCTCCCCCTCTTGCTCCATTTCTGCTCTTTCGTACCCCATGGTCGCATCCGCCTTGCGTCTGACGCTCTCAGCATCCTCAGCCGGGAGCCCGACCTGATCAAGCCGTTTGAGCTCGCCCAGCTCGGCAACATCCTCCCCGACACGGCCGAGATGGCCAAGTCGCTCATCCCGTCGTACGTCCTCGATTTATGCTCCCCTCGCGACGCCGTGCCTTAGCTGAAAGAAATGAGAGCCGAGGGCTGACCCCGTCTCAACGACATCGTTCCGCGCACAGGCTGGCAAGGGTAGAGGACGAGAAGCTCCAGGGGCTGCTGGACGAGCTGGCCGTCGCCCGCCGGGCCGCCGGCCAGGAGTGAAAGCCAGACGGGGGAGGGGGGGGGAGGTTTACGTGTCGCGCGCGTCATCCATGTTGTACGAAGACGAGGCCGCCGTCATGCCAGATCCAAGTCGAAGGGCGTTCGTTGCCTGCGTCCATCAGCGCAGGCCGTTGAGTTCCCACACGACCGACGCCTCCGCCTCGGCATCTGTAAAGCCGGCCGCCTCGCCGGTCAGCAAGCCGCTGGCCGACCCCCCCGTTCTCCACCCTCAACCACCACCCACCTCCTCCTTCTCCTTGGACTGCAAGGCCTTCCTGGACGTTCTCAACCTCTCGCATCAGCGTCCGTCTCTTCTCGCCTTCCTCGTTGGTGGACGATGGCGTCGAGCGTCTCCTCCTCCCTCCGCCGCCGTTCGGAGCTGACCGACGCCCGACAGGCGTCGTCGTCCTCGTCGGTGTCGTTCCTTGCTGACCGACCAGACCTTCTTGCTCCCTCACTCCCGGTCGCCGCCTGTCTAGCTTTCAGCTCTTTGCAAAGGACACCTCCTCGTTCCCATCCGCGCCGCAACTCTCAACACCTTCCCCCCCACCCCCCCCCAGCAGCTTCGATCCAACTCCGCCCCCGCGCCCTTCGACATGGCCGCCCTCGCAGCCACCACCACCGCCACCGGCTCCGCCGCCGCCAAGGTCATCAACCTCAGCATCACTTCGAGTCCTCTCTGCCCGTTCTGCTAGTGCGTGCCGTTTACCACAAGTCGATTGTCCTCGCCCGCTCTCTCCGCGTTCGCATGCCTCCGTCTCTCGACCGCAAGAGCTGATCCGTTCGGCCTCTTGCTCCCTTGTCTCTCGTCGTCTCCGCTTCAGCATGTGGGTCGCCGCCTTGTCCAGACCGGTCGATCGCTCCTCCACTTACCGTCTGCAGGAGCTGACCTTCATCTCGGACACTTCGGATGCCCTGCCACGCCTTCCAGCGGCTTGCGGAACATCCAGAAGGCTCAGGCGGCGACGCCTGGCGTTTCGTACCGCATCCAGTTCGTCCTTTTGCCCTTTTGCGTTCCCTCAGATGACGGCCGGGCTGACGTCCCATGCTTTCCTCTGTCCCGCCCTCGTCACGACAGGTTCATGCCCTTCTTGCTCGACCCGACTCTGCCCTCGACGCCCGTCAATAAGCGTGCTCGGTACGAGGCCAAGTTTGGCGGCGCCGAGAAAGTTGCGGCAATGGAGCGCGTAATGAAGGAGAAGGCTCGCGCCTGCGGCATCAACCTCTCGTACGGCGGGGAAATGAGCCAGCCGACAGATGCGCTGCGACTTTCATCCCTTGCCTGGGAGATGGGCGGGATGGAGCGGCAGCTCGACCTGATGGAGCGGCTGTTCAAGGTGCGTCTGCGTTTGGCGAGGCGACAGCCCTGGCCGTTCGAGGTGAGCGCCATGCCTCTTTGCTCACGCTCCGCGTTTACTTGTGCGCTCTCTCGCAGGGTTACTTTGAGCAGGAGAAGGACCTCGGCGACCGGACGTTCCTCGTGTCCCAGGCGCTCGAGGCAAAGGTCTTTTCTTCGGAGGCCGAGGTTCGTCTGACCCTCCTCTGCTTCCGACCCTCCGTCTACTTACACGCTCGCTAACATTTGTAACTCTGATAGGCTGAGGCATTCCTCTCGTCGACGGCCTTTGCAGCCGAGGTCGAGGCAGGCTACCGCAAAGCTGCCGAACTTGGCATCTCTGGCGTCCCCTTGTACGCCCACCTATGCTCTGCACGCCGTCCGCTCCAGCGGGTCCTACGGGTGCAGACAACTGACCCACAACTCCTTGCCCTCCTGGCTCCTCCCACGCACGCCAAACAGCACCGTCATCAACGACCGCTACGCGGTCGAGGGCGCCCAGCCGGCCGAGGCCTTTGCTGAGATCTTTGCCAAGGTCGCCGAAGGCGTCGCTCCGGCCTGAACCACCCTTTGCACCGCACCGCTTGCCTCTCCTCGCGGCCTCGGTGGGCCGACCCTAAGGGGGCACTGTATCTAGCCTTGCGGCGTGTTTTTCTGCCTTACTTTACGCGCAGGGGTCGAAAAAGGCATGACAGCCCGTGAGAGTCGGGGCTCGAGGCGGGAAGAGCGCTGCTACAGAAGATGGGGCTAGGAAGAGACAACCAGAGGGGTCAGGGACGCTACAGAGTGGGGGAACAGACTGAGAGAGGCGGGCGAGGAGACGAGGCACGACAGGGATGCGGTCAAGAACGAGAGGGCGTACAGCTGGGCCGAGGGGCGGCCCAAAGGGGTGAGAATGAAACTTGAGACTGGAGCGAGTCTCGCAAAAGGAGTGCAGGTGAGAAGAGGGAAGAGCCCAAAGAGAGGGGGCGGGTGGAGGGAGAGGAGGATCGAGCTTTGGCGAGGGATCGATGAGGCGCGGCGGACGGACGACTGCGGGTCCTACTCCGACCAGCCGCTGTTGTGCTCGCAGCAGTACTTCTCGGCCTCTTTCGCCGCCGCCTCGGCCGCCGCCGTCGTCTGTGTCTTCCACGCCTCTGCCTTGGCCAGCATCTCGCGCTGGAGCTCGCCACTCTTCGCGACGAGCCTCTCCAGCCCCCTTCGAGCATCGCGCAACGTCCCGGCGCCCTTGACCCGACCGCCCTCGACGACGTGCCGGCCGACCACCGAGCCCGAACGCCGTAGCTCGCTCAAGGCGACGTGGACGGCTTCGCGCGACTCGTGCAGGAGCGTCGACGCCATCGGCTTGTGGCGTGCGGCCGAGGGCGGGCCGTTAGCCGACTTGCGGACGGTTGGCGCTTGCTTGACCGGGTTGGGCAAGAAGAGCGAGTGAAGCTTCCGGCCGAGCGTGTCGACGCCGCGCTGGGCGAGCCAGAGCTCGTCGTCGACACGCTGCCAGACGCGCTCGGTCCGGCGCCGCATGTCTCTTGCGCGCTCGAGCGCGCGGAGGAGCAAGGGTTCGATGACGACCTCGTAGGTGAAAGCCGTCGCCGCCGAGAGGGCGCGGAGGAGCGCCTGGACGTTGTCGACCGTGACGAGCGCTGCGTAGGCAGAGACGGTCTCGGCTGCTCCGTTGGCGACGGCCGAAACAAAGTCTCTCGCCGGCCTGACGACGTCGAGCGTACCGACGAACGGGACAACCACGCCGGTCGCATCCGGCTCCTGCTGCGCTGAAGGGGCGGGGTCGGTCTCCATCGTTTGATCGTCGAGCGGCGGAGTTGGCTTGTGCCTCACGACATCCGCCCGAGCTGTCGTCGTCGTCGTCGCCCTTTGCGCGGTCGACGTCGAGACCTGCGAGCAGCACCGAGCACCTCCCGGAAAGCGAGGGAAGCCTACTTGCTTCGCTTCGCAGCCCGTCGCGGAGGGCGAGACCGATGGCGGCTCGATTGTAGAGATGACGGCGAGGGCGACAACAGTCTCTGCCGGCGGGCATGCAGTGAGGACGGCGGCGGTCAGCGGCTCCTCGCGGTCGTCGATCGGCCGGACGGCGGCCAAAGGGCCGGCCGTCATCGTCGAGCTAAGGATCTCGACCGTAATGGGCGACACTGGGTGAGCGTTGCTGACCGATAACGGCTCCGAGGCGGCTTTCGTGGTCGGGCGTCCGCCGCCCAGCATCGAGGAGGCCGTCGTGAGGAACGGCCAGATCATGACGGCGTAGGCAAACACCCAACTGTCGAAGGGCAACCCCGTGTCAGTCTGGCCTATTCAAAGGTGCACACGAGCCGAAGGGGTAAATAACCTACAGCAGCAGCAGCTTGTGACCGTTGTCAAGCTTGAAGGCCTTGGACGATGTTGGCATCGGCCTTTCGGCCGCTTCACCCTCGTGGATGATCGACCCCCAGACGGCAACCGCCTCACGGACGCCGCGCAGCTCGTCGAGCGCATCGAGCGTGAGCATCTTTGGCCGACCGAGCTCAACTGCGGGGTTGACACTGATAGCGGAGGTGGCGCCGATTGCCGAGAGGTCGACCGAGAGGACGCGCGTGTGATGCTCGGTCGAGCTGGAGAGCGTGAAGCGCAGGAGGCCGAGCGCGATCGACGACGCTGTCGCAGAGGAGGCCGAGACCGATGAGCCGGTGCTGCCGCCGGCGTTGTCGACGAGGTGGACAATGAGGATCGAGGAGGGTTGGAGTGTGGTGAGCGAGCGAACGTAGCGGTCGAGGTCGGTCTCTTCGTCCGCCAGCGTCTGGATCGGTCGTGAGAGGCCGCACCAAGATGGGTCGAAGATGGGCGAAAAGAACGCGACGATCAGCAACATCGACTTTGTGTCGATCGCACAAATCAGCACAGAGAGCTTCGGACGGACTGTTGGGATCCCGATCGAGGTCAGGTCGTCAATCTTGACGCTCGACCGTGCCGTCTCGCCTGCCTCGACCTCCCGCTGATCCCGCACGTCCCAGACGACCGGCCTCGAGGTCTGACCATCGAGCGCCTGATTCTCCGCCAGAGCGATGCGAGTGTCGGCCGCGGCGGCCGTGTCGGGGTCGAGCAGCTCGCCGAGCAGCCGGAGCAGGCTGCGGACGAGGCGCGCACGGGAAGACGAGGTTGGGCGCGGGCCGAGGAGGATGATGCGGATGCGCTTCGGCAGCCGGTCGAGGAGCCGGGCCTTCACGGTGTCGGATGCCACTTTTGAGGTCTTCTCGTCGCTGGCTTCTTTGATCGAGGCTGCCGAGCGTGTCGTGGCCGACGGCCCGAGCAGGCCGCTTGCCGTCGGCGTGTCAAAGCTCCCCCAAGTCGCATCCGAGATGTACGAGTTGTGGCCACTCTGGGCAAACGAGAGGAGGCCAGCGGCGGCAGCTACATCGTTTCTTGGTTGGCCGCTAATCCGAGCCGGAAAGCCGGGCTGGGTGTCGGAGGACGAGGACGACGACGAGAGCCCAAGCTGCCGGCCATGCTTCTTGTTCCCGCCGCCGCCGACGGGCCGAAAGCCCTGCTGTTCCTGCTCGACGTGCGCGTACTCGTTGGCGGAGGTCGACCGCCGGCCGGGTCCGGGACAGGCCATCGACGATGTGAACGACGACGAGACGTTGGCCGGGTCTGGAAAGTCGAGCTCGCACGCCTGGCCTTCGAGCCTGTCCCTGGCTGTCGCCGCTGCCGGCGACGACGACAAGGATGAAGGCAGGATGTAGGCGGATAACGCGCGCGAGTGACGTGAGCTCGAGAGGGTCGGGTCGGAGTAAAGTGACGGTTCGAGGTCGGCGTAAGACCCTCCGAGCGAATCGACCTCATCGTCGACCCCTTCGAGCGCCGCCTTCGTCAGCTCGTCGTCCGAACCGCTCTCGCTCTCGCTCTCGCTCTCGTGCAGACGGAGGGGCTGTCCGCAGGCGCTTGAGCTGAAGGAAGCCGTGCCAGAAACGGACGAGACCGAGACCGAGATCGAACCGTCCTCGGACGAGTGCGATGACCAGCTCGCAGCACCATCTCCGTCGCCGTCGCCATCGGTCCCGCTCGCCATCTGGCTCGGTAAGCGGCCTGCGATGCTGCTGTCGGTGCTGTCGCTGTTAGTGGCGCTGCGGCCGATCGCGAGCCAAGCGGATGAAGGCCGGCCGCCGTGCGGGTCGTTGTCGTCGATGTCGTCGGCTTCCGACCCACCCTCAAGCTCATACGACCGCAAGGACGAGACGTCGGAGAAGGCTTGCTCGGCGTCGGCTGAGTCAGAGTTTGAGCTTCCGGCCGACGACGGACCGCCGGACGGGCCGCCGCCATCACCGCCGCTGGCGCTCGTACTTGCGCTGCCGATGCCCTTGCTCAGCAAAGGTGACGTCCGATCTGCCTCCGACGACGACGACGACGACAGCAAGAGCTGGGCGCCGCCATCCGGCTCATGATCGACGAGGACGCCCGAAGCGTCGAGTGCCGTCGAGCAGGTCGCGGCCGGCGTCTTGGCGGGAGCGGCCGGGCCTCTCATCGCTGCCGTCGCGAGAAGGAGGCGGGCGCAGAGGTTCGTCAGCAAGGTCAGCTCAGAGGTGCCGGGCCTCAAGGGGCGAAAGGTCGTACTAGCTTTGCGAGTTGTGCAAGGATCAGGAACTTGAGGGCAGGCGGGAGAGAGCTGACGGACGAGGACGAATCGTCTCTCGCCTGCCGGGGTGAGTCTGCTGCGCGGTCCGACGGTCGCCGCCTAATCAGCCTTTCCCGTCCTCTCGCCGCTCTGAGACGGGCGGGCCGTCAGCCACAAAGGGGGGATCGCACCGACTCAAGATCGTGTGCAAGAGTGGCGGGAAGAGGTTGGTCGGGGGCGACGGATCCTGGCGATAAATCAAGAAGGAAGGTCAGCATGGGATGAGGCCAGATGAGCAAAGAGTACCTGCCGCCGATTAGCGAGGGCAGGGCCGGGCCGGGCCGCGCAAGGGGGGATGCTGTCCCCCTTACTGCTCAGCTCGTCGGCCGCCACCCGCCGACTCGCCCAGCACCAGACGAGCCCCTCGATATGAGGCCTCTGGCAATCGAGCGACCTGATCGGCTCGCTCGCACAAGCCCAGCGGCGGGACCGGGGGTGATCGTCAGGCGAGGGGGAAGGGTGCGTGGGGGGAGGGTCCAAGCCCGCCCGCAGCGGACCCCCCTCCTTTGCCCTCCGATCACTAGGCCTTACCCGGACGTCTGTGCTTCCGCCCGGATATCTCTTACGAGAGCTGAAGGAGGACCAGACTGACTGACCTTGGTCTGGTGAGGCTTGGCCGGCTGCGCCCCGGGTCGTGCGGAGAAGGGAGAGAGAGGGTCGTCTGTGGGCGGGCGGCAGCAGGGGATCGCTCGCCCTTCCCGCTGGCTTTGGCCGGGGCCCCGCGCCCCGGCTTGCCGACCTTCCGACGACGACGACGACAACCCTTCGCCCCCAACCCTTCCGACCGCTCTTCGCACTCGTCTCTGCTCGACCGGTCCGGGCTCGCCGAAAAGGAGAAGCTCTCATCGTTCACGATCGCCTGGGGTTTCGCCGCTCAAGACCCTCGAAACCCGCGCCACCCGCACGCTCCCTTTCCTCCGGCTCGATCGCTCGCCCGCCTGCCCGACCTCGCTCCTGACCGCTTGTCGAAGAGGGGGCCATGCGCTCGTCGGCCGTCCTCCGCCAGACCTGGCAGACGGTCATCGGTCTCGAGCTCCACGTTCAGTTCCAAGCGAACCAGAAACTCTTCTCCCGTCCGTCCCTCTTTCCTCGCCGCCTCCAAGAGCTCCAGCGCCGCCCCCAGTCTGACCGTCCTGACGTCTCGAACGGGCTACTCCGGGCTCGCACCATAGAATCGAGGACGAATTGGAACGACGAGGCCAATACCAACGTGGCACTCTTTGACGTCGGCTACCCAGGAACGCTGCCCGTCCGTCCGGTTCTCTAGTTCTCCTGCTCTCGCAACTGCCCGCCCGAGAGGGCCAAGCTGACCCTACGCTCTGCCCTTCGCCTCCGGCGGCTTCGACGGCCCCTGGACGAGGCAGACGATCGCACCCCAAGTGGTCAAGCAAGGGCTCAGCACTGCTCTAGCGCTCAATTGCACTATCGTGCGTTCCCCCTCTCCCCCCTTCTGCGTTCTTATGCGCGCGAGACGAGGTGCCCAAAGGCTGACGACCCCCTTTGGACGGGCTATGCGCGAACGGCCCGGACCACAGCCTTCGGCCTCGCAGTTTGATCGCAAGCACTACTTCTATCACGACCAGCCGCTTGGCTACCAGATCACCCAGCACTACCGTCCGTCCCCTCCCCCCTCCACCTCTCCCTCGTCACACCCCCAGCGAGCGCCCGGCTCGCGCGAGCCTCGTAGCTCAAGGCCAAAGACATCCAGGCTTGGGGAGACCTCGACGTCGCTGACCTTCGGCTTACGTGCCGGTGACAGATCCGCTGGCGCTCAAGGGTTACATTGACATTCCGACGAAGCCGCCGAAACGTATTCGGATCCAGCAGGTCCAGCTCGAGCAGGTTCCGTCCTCATTGCCCCCTTCCACCCCCCTCCTTCCCCTCGATGTGGCTGATACCTTCGTCCCGTCTGCCTCACTGTCATACGCATTGAATCAATCTGGTCGGAGGGAGGATAGGACACGGCTAAGACGGCAACGGCGGGCGAGGTTGTTCTGATCGACTACAACCGGGCCGGCACGGGCTTGATGGAGATCGTCACTGAGCCTGACATCGAGTGCGTCTTTTCTCGACACCGCCCCTTCCACCTGCCCCTTTGCCTCTCTCCACGCGTTGGCCGCTGGCACGACTTGTATACAGACGGGGGGGAGAGGCGATGCTTCTGTCTGACGACGTCTGAGGCGCTGCAGGTCGGCGGAAGAGGCGGCCGTCTTTCTCAAGACGATCCGGGCCATCCTCCGCCGGATCGGCGCGAGCGGGGCCGACATGGAGAAGGTGCGTTTCGCCCCCTCTGCGTCTTCAATCCAGATCGGCGTCCTCCGGCTGATCACCTCCGTCGGCGGCTCGACGTTAGGGCTCGCTCAGGGTCGATTGTAACATCTCGATCCATCGGCCGGGCGAACCAAGAGGTGGCCGAGTTGAGCTCAAGAACTTGGCCGTCATGAACCAACTCCAGAAGGCTGTCTGTTCGTCCCCCCCCCCCCCCGGAGCACCTTCATGTCTCCTCTGGATGTCGACCGCTCGTCGCCAACGAAGAGCGGACGCCCGCCCTTCTTCCCTCGATACTGATTTTTGGCGCCCCTCTTACGCCCTCGCCTCCGTCACTTGGCCCGCCCCCAACCCAGCCTTCGAAGTCGCCCGCCACCGACAGATCCTTGAGTCAGGTGGCGTTGTCCCGAACGAGACGCGGGGCTTCGACCAGTTGACGGGCCAGACGTACAGCCTTCGGAGCAAGGAGGAGGTCAAGGACTACCGCTACATGCCCGATGGGAACCTGCCCGTCCTCCGGCCAGATCCGGTTCGTCCTACACCCCCCCATTCCCTTCCCCTTCCCCCTTGCCCTCTTGTGTCCTCCACCCCTGCGGAACCGCCAGCTCACTCCCTGCCACTTTTCGCTCGCTCGCCCGCTCGGCCCGATCAGGCCTACCTCCGCCTGCTCCAGTCAAGCCTCCCCGAACTCCCCTACCCAGCTACCCTTCGCCTCGTCCGATCCTACCCGGGCCTCACACCCGAAGCGGCCCAGCTGCTACTTACGCTCGACCCAGAGACGTTTGCCGGCATCGACTTTTTCGAGGCCGCTTGCGCGTGGGCTGGCGTTGGCCCTCGAGCGGCGGACGGCGAGGAGAGAGGAGCACGTCTCCCTCCTCCTGCGCCACAAGAGCAGCAGGAGCAGCCACGGCAGCAGCAGCAGCAAGACGGGAGGAGATGGACGGCCAAGGCCCTGGCCAATTGGACGACCAACTACGTTGCCGGTGCGCTGGCCAAGGAGGGCAAGACGTGGGACAGCCCAGGGGCGGTGACGCCGATCGAGCTGGCCGAGCTCGTCAATCTCGTCGATCGAGGCAAGATAACGCGTCCGTTCCGGCGAACACCCAACCCTTTCCTCCCTCCTTTGGCTCGTGTTGCTGACCTCTGACGACCAATCCCTTCTCTTACGGTTCTCCCCCCCCCCCCTTTTCCTCTCCTCACAAAACAGATGCCTCTGGCCAAAAGCTGATCCACCTCCTCGCCGCGTCGTCATCGGCCTCTCCTTCAACCAACTCAAACTCCTCCTCCTCCTCCTCCTCCTCCTCCTCCTCCTCCTCCTCCTCCTCTCCCCCACCCTCTCG
>Ga0308160_10001035_pt1 | contig 42933 bp, 49 predicted proteins | sample PhyFR1_FD_201036 | JGI IMG/M metagenome (GOLD analysis project Ga0308160, IMG submission 201036) | Phyllosphere microbial communities from UC Gill Tract Community Farm, Albany, California, United States - DLSLF.R1 | ecosystem: Host-associated > Plants > Phyllosphere > Unclassified | place: USA... | reverse complement strand
AATGCCTTGAGGCAGGCGGTCAGGCCGGGCCGGGCATCATGCCGCCCGGAGGCAAGATCCTCGTAGATGCGGGTAGGGTCGATACCAGCTGCGAGCAGCGCATCACGCTGCGGCGCCAGCGTCTGCGACCCGTCCGACTTCGACACCCGGATATAGCCGATGAGCAATGCCGACTCCGCCAGAAAAGACAGCTACGTACCTGCAACGTGACGCTGGTTTCCGCAACGGGTTTTCTGGTTATTTGATGGCGCCTGTGCGCTGCAATCCGGCAACCGCCAGAAAACCGGTCGTTTTTCTGATTACTTTGTAGCGTGCCACAAGCCTGATGGACGCCTTTCCCGGAACGGCCTCCTCACAGGTCATTTTGGTTGCGGCAACTCGTCGGCAAGTTTTGGGGCTGCCGCTATATACTCATGCGTGGGCGGGCCTTAATAGCGCGCCGCTTCCTCGCCTATCGAGAAAGCGGCGCCAGTCTCCGCCTGTTTAATCTTTCAACGACGGCTCAATTTGGAGCGTCAGCAGTAGCAGGTAACACCGACCGTCACGTTGTTCGGTGCCCAAGCCGTCAGCGGGGTGAAATACATGTTAGTGACAGGGCCGGGCGTCGGATTTCCCCCGTCACGTCCGTGAACCTGTCCGAGCGCAATCGACCCGGTGAAGACCGGGCCACCACTATCGCCTTCAAGGCTCTGCCGCGGATAGGTCGAGTTACTGTTCATTCTATAGAAGGCACCGTAACTATCCGTATAGGTGTATGGGTCGGTGTAACCGCATGTCTGACCTGTCGATCGGCCATACTTGCAAATATACTGCCCTTGCGCGACACCTTGCGCTCCAGTGACGGTAACGACCCCAGCACCGTTATAGAACTTCGGAACAACCAGATAGTTGTTTCCGCCGGAGAATGTGTGCCACTGGCTATCCACGCCGTTTGACACCCATTCTTGGCGAAATGCGAGTGAAACCCCGGTGGTTTCATCCCTGCCATTATTCTCGCAGTGGCCTGCGGTCGTCACGCCATAGAGCGAGCCGTTGGTTTGTTTGACGTTAAAGCCTCGCGTACATTCATTGATGTCGCCGTTAGAGAACGTGCCGCGATAGTTCTGGCCGCCCGGAACCTCCGTTGCCGTGAGAGCAATGCCGTCGAATTGCTCTATCTGCGTTCCAGGCGCCGCACGAAATCGTCCGCCAACAATCGCCGCGAGGGCGGAAGTGGGATCTTTCACCAATAATTTGATTTGCCCCGTTCGCGCATTGGTGGCGATCGTAGCGTTTGAGCCGAGCGATGAGAGATATCCCCGCGCCTGCGCCCCTATCTCAGACTCTGATACTGGTGCAGTGCGAACATCGAGAACGCTGGCGAGTTCACCTTTGCCGGCGAACTGACGTGCGGCGTTACCGATCGCTTCGAGGTCCGCAGCTACACCATAGATAGCAACACGGAAGTCGGATCCCGTAGTCGCTTCGGCCCCAGCGAAGCCTTTGGGAAAACGTGCCGAGAGCGCGGGCGCCAGACGCCCCAACTCTCCCATGATCCGCAAACGTCGCGACGCCTCTGCAACAGTAAGGCCCTCCGTCTTCGAGAGCTGTTTGGCAGTCGCATCGTCAGGATCGTTGAACGGTTCGTCAAACGTTGCAAGTCGAATGGTTTTCGTGTTCGATACGGCATGCGCTGCCGAAATCGCGACCGAGGCGAGGACGCAGGCTGCGCCAAGCCGAAAAGCACGCTTCTTCATCACCCTTCTCCTTCAACATAGCTACTGGTTACGTACGGACCTCCACATGCTTGGAGCTGCTGATATGCCTCTGGATCGCCTTGCAGGAACTCGATCGACCCATCACCGCCGCGGATCGTAACCTGCATTCCACTTTTGAAGAGGCGGCCATCGGGTGCCTTCACTGCCTTCGCGGTGCTGTCCCACACATGACCATGAGGCCAGATCAGCGTCCGCTTTGATCCAGAAACCATAAGGTAGGTACAGTTGCCGCGGTACGACAGCCGGCCATTTAAATGTTCCGGGATCACGATATCGGTAGGTGGAGATGCCGCTACGTACGGCGCTACAGCTGAGCATGCAGAAAGTTGAATGCAGCCGGTAAATACAAACAATCCCTTGAGAGCCACGGATCGTATGATAAAGCGAAACGGCATCTCTTATCGCTCCACCTGAGCGATATCACGCGAGACGACTCTGCTAAACGATACCCTCACCGGGTCGTTTGAAATAATGCTGTATGTTGGACTTTTGTCTGGCGTCAAGCCGCTTGCGCGCAAAGCTTTGTTGACTGGTTCGCCAGCGATCCGATTTAACACTTGCGGCAAGTTTGAGCTGCTAAGGCCCGAAAGCTCACCCTTGATTTCGCATCCGGCTGATCGACAATCTACGGAAATTTGCGTGGGAGCGCCAGCCGAGGCAAATACTTCTCTGATCTTGCCTTCGGTACCCGGTGCCCATGCGAGATCGCGGCTTTGGCTGTGAAGGGAACGCCGGACCCGTTCCGGATCGCCTGAAATATCGAATGCGCTACTCTTCTCCTCTGTGGTATCGGCCACGCGTGAGGAGATAGCGCTGGGGGTCAGGGAAGGCAATGCAGAGGAGCCGGTGACCACCTGGACCTCGCCGCGCTTATCGCTATAGGATCCAGATTGACGAAGAACCAGGGAACTGACAACGCCAAGCGCCGCCAAGGCAATAGCCAAAACGCCTAGTAGCCGAGGTGACTTGCGCCTTTCCATCACCGCAGGCTCCGATTAGCTTTGATATTAATTCCAGGCTTTAACATGCGATGTGTACAGCACGTTTGCTTCAAATTGATGTCACAGCAGTTGAAGATCGCTGAAAAAGGCCTTGGTGGAGGTTGACCCGATTTGGTTTACACCAAGCTCGCCGAGCTCCGAAAGCTGCTGCATGGTGGCCTCGACCCGGTGCGGACCCGTGAACTCACCGACGAGATGAGGGCGGCAGGGTTGCCGCTGTGATGGCGCCAAACCGGCATCCTGCGTCAGCGTATCAGCATTGTGCGTCCGTCTCACCGATCGTGCGCTGCGTCTCACGCAATGTGCGTCGAGCAACGCCATCCGTCTCAACTAATCTGCGCCGAAAACTCCCCTCTATTGCGCGTTTGGTCGAGCATCATTGCAGGCCGCTATAGGTAGGTGACGCACGGGACACCTTTAAGATCGGCGGGATCACCGATCTTCGGCAGGCCGCCTAGAAGCGCCGGCGAGCCAACGACGGCCATGCGCAGATCGGATGTGAGGGGTACGGAGATCATGTCCCGTTCGACGATCCCGCCGGACCGGATGCCGGCATCGAACCCTCTGGCGACCACATCGGTGATGGCGTCGTCGATCGCGAGATCGACCCGCACGTCGGGATAGGCGTCCCGAAAGGCTTTTAGCTTAGGCATTATCACGAGTTCGGCCGCTGCGCGTGGCAGGTTGATCCGTACCCGTCCGCGCGGCCGTTGCTGGAAAGCGGTGACGTCGCGCACCGCTTCGTCCACTTCGGCTATCGCTGGTCGTAATCGATGGAGAAGGTCCTGGCCGGCTTCGGTAGGCGCAACGCTTCGCGTGGTCCGGTGGAGCAGCCTTGCGCCGAGCCGCTCCTCGAGCGCTCGCATGCTATGGCTGAGTGCAGAGGGCGATACCCCTAGCCGCTGTGCCGCTCGCCGGAAGCTCCGCTCTTCGGCGACGGCGAGGAACGCCATCAACTCCGCAAATTCTGAACCGCGCATTGTTGAGCCTCGTTCAATAACCCGTGAAATTAATCGGCCATTCTCACATGTATCTAGGCCTTCGATATTGCACCGCAACGGAGATGCGGTGGCTATGACGATGATGCGACGATGGGAAATGGAAGGGATCGGCCGCGACAAGCTCGCTCTGAGAGAGCGGGACGTTCCAGTGCCTGGCCCTGGCGAAGTGTTGGTGAAGGTTGGAGCCGTGTCGCTCAACCATCGCGATAAGATGGTGATCGAGACCGGTAGGGGATTGCCTCTGGCTTTCCCGTTCACGCCTGCCTCGGACTTGGCTGGCACGGTGGTTCAGCTCGGCGAAGAAGTGCGGCGCTTTTCTCTTGGCGATAGGGTGATCTCGTGTTTCACCCCTGAGTGGATCGACGGGTCTCGGCCTGGCAATGCGCGATCGCCGGCTTATCGAACGCTCGGCGGCTTCTTCGCAGGGGTGCTCGCCGAATACGTGACCTTGCCGCAGGATTGGCTGGTCGCCGCGCCGGCGTCGCTGAGTGACGCGTATGCCAGTACCTTGCCCTGCGCTGGCGTGACTGCCTGGTTCGCGCTCGTAGAGCGCGGCCATGTGCGAGCCGGCGAGACGGTGCTGATCTTGGGAACGGGAGGCGTCGCGCTGTTCGGTCTCGCCATCGCTAAACTTCACGGCGCGGAGGTGATCGTCTCAACCACGCCCGACAAGTTCGAACGGGTGCGGGCATTGGGTGCGGATATCGTAGTCGACAAGCGCTCCGAGGACTGGATCGCCACGATCCATGCCCTGACGCTTGATCGCGGAGTGCATCATGTTCTGGAGACGGTCGGTGGCGCGCACCTTGGCCGCTCCATCGAAGTTGCTGCGGTCGGCGCAAAGATCCATCAGATCGGCGCGCTGGCGGGGTTCGACATCGCGTCGCCGGTCATGCCATTGCTGATGAAGAACGTCTCGATCCACGGCATCGCCACGGGACATCGTCGCGCTTTGGAGGATCTGGTCCGTGCGCTCGATCGCACAAGCGCCAAGCCCGTCGTCGACAGCCGCTTCGCGCTTTCCGATCTCTCCTTGGCGCTGGATCAGCTGGACGAAGGGCCGTTTGGCAAGGTCGTGATCGAGATGGCTCGGCAGGAAGGAAGCGGCGATGACCGATGAGATCCAGTTCCGCGACGCGAACATGCGTGATGCCCAGCCGGTGCTCTCGGTCCGGGGACTTGCCCTTCCTGCAGGAGATCGGGGCGAAGAACTGCTGCTACGAGTCACCGCCCCATTGGTCGGCAAAGGGCTGCCGGTGGTCCTGTTCTCGCATGGCTATGGGTCGTCGATGGATGCCTATGCGCCGCTTACCGACTATTGGGCGTCCCGTGGATTCGTGGTCATCCAGCCGACGCATCTTGATGCGCGGCGGCTCGCTCTCTCGGCCGACGATCCTCGTCGACCCGACATCTGGCGCATTCGCGTTGCCGACATGGTCCAGGTTCTCGACGCGCTACTGTCGATCGTAGGTGAATTGTCTTGGCTGAATGGCCGTGTGGACACGTCAGCCGTCGCGGCAGCTGGCCACTCTTTTGGAGGGCAGACGGTTAGTATGCTCCTGGGAGGCCGCATGCAGGGTTCGATGAGTGGCGAGGACTGGCGTGATGAGAGGATTCGAGCCGGCGTGTTGCTGGCGTCCGGCGGTCACGGTGGGACGGATCTGAGCGATTTCGCCAGGAGGCACACTCCATGGCTGGATATGACCTTCGAACATCTGGTCACGCCCACGTTGGTCGTGGTGGGTGACGCCGACCGCTCGCCCCTCACCGTTAGAGGACCCGACTGGTTTGCCGATCCGTATCGGCTGAGTCCCGGAGGACGGGTCCTGCTGACGCTGGAAGATGGCGAACACATGCTGGGCGGGATCTCCGGCTACGCGGTGACCGAGACCACGGATGAGTCGCCTGAGCGCGTGGCATGCGTCCAGTCTGCTACTGCTGCTTTCCTCGATGCCATGCTGAAGTCGGGCGATCTTCGACAGCCGGATCTCGCAACGAGCTTCAGAAGGGCGGTAGAAGGGCAGGGAACGATCGAGCGCAAATGACTTGCGACAAGTGGCGGTTCCCCCTGCTTCAGCGGATAGTGTTGTCCGGCCATCTTCGCTGGGGCATTGTTGGTCTTCCGGCTTTCGGCCAACCTGCATTCGCCAGAAACGATCAGGAGAGCACGTATGCGGCGGACCAGCTATGTGGCATTCTTGGCGCTAGCGTGCGGACTTCCGGCATGCGACCGCGCGCCGAGGAATCAGGAGGACGCCAGCAACCCAGCCGCCACGGCCCCAGCTGCCGGCGTGAAAGACTCATCAACTGAGGTGGATGCGTACCTCCGCCGCTTCGCTGCCGAGAACCCGGAAACCTGTTTCGGTGAGGCGTCGGTGGGCTCGGCGACTTTCGAGGCCAAGTCGAACGAGCAGCCCTTAGGGTCTCCGCAGCGCGTGCTCATCGCTGTGGATGCATCAGGGTCGATGGCCGGGCGGGTCTCGGGTCGAAGTAAGCTGGACCTAGCGCATGCAGCAGCTCGTAGCTTTATCGATGGGCTGCCCGCAGAAGCGGAAGTCGGCCTGCTCGTATTTGGGCAAGCTGGCGACAACACGGCACGCGGGAAGGCCCCTTCGTGCGGCGCGATCAGCCTCACCGTGCCGCTTTCGCGCGATCGAGCCGCGCTTATTCGCGGTGTGTCGGCCGTAAAGCCTGTGGGGTGGACACCCCTCGCAGCCGCTCTCCGACAAGCCGAGATGCTGCTCATCGAGGGCGGCAGGCCGGGAACCCAGGTAATCTATGTCGTGTCGGATGGTCAGGAAACCTGCGGCGGCGATCCGGTCGACGTTGCCCGCCGGATCAACGCAGGGCCGACAAAGGCTATCGTGAACATCATCGGCTTCTCCGTCCCCACTGGAGAAGCCGCGGCATTGGCCGCTGTCGCCTCGGCCGGAGGCGGGCAGTTCATCAACGTCGATGCCGGCAATCAGGTCGACGCCGTCGCGGCCCGCATTCGCGAAAATGGGCGACAGGCCGCGAACAGGCTCGCGGAGAGCGGCAGCACGGCGCGCAACAACCTTTCTACCTCCGGTACAGCCGCCGAGGCCCAACTATGCACTAGCGGCATCATCGCACGAGAGCGGTTGGCGGTAAGCGCCGATGTCGCCAAGAAGCGCATCGCGGGTCAGGATGTCGCAATGGAAGAGCGGGCGGAAAAGGTCCTGAACGACCGGCATAAAGCGCTCGAGCGGCGGACGGCTGCTTTCGTGGAGCGATTGCAGGCGAAACTCGGGCGAGCGAATGACGCCGTCGCAGCAGAGGCCGCTAAGGTTCGCTAATCCAGCCCAACAATATCTGAGGTGGGTGAAGGCGTCGGGCAGGATTGTACCGCTCAGCGTCAGAGCGCGAATCCACGCCTTATTCAATAAACAAGCTTGCCCGGTGTGCCGGCATTTACGTTGCGCATATACCGTGCGGCGGCATTGATATCTATGCGCAGCGCATATATCTCAAACGCATGCTGCATGAAGTTGCTAGGCTCCAAGTCACGAGCGGCGCTCTCCTGTGGGAGCGGCTGAGCAGCTCTTTTCCCCGGGATAAACACCGCCTGAACTGCAGAGCTTAGCGAGGTGCCATCCTGGCTCGACTTCGCTCTATGCGTACTGTCTTTCGGCTTCGGATTCGCCGCCAACCAGGGTGGGACGTGCCTGGTCGCCGCCGCTGACGAGCTGGCCAAGAGACACCCTCCTCGCATTCTCATCGGGCTTGTCTCAGCATCGGCAACTGCCGGTCTCGTTGCCGTTCCGCTCGTCTGGGCCGCGGCGATAGACGGACTAACAATCACCGCGTCCAGTATCGACTCCTCGCTCCTCGCTGGTGCCGTCGCGTTCGGAATAGGCGCCCTCGTCAACGACACCTGCTTGCTCGGATCGCTCGCTCGTTTGGGGAACGGGGAGGTCCGACTTGTAGCTCTGCCCTTTGGACTAGCGGCCGGGATGCTGCTCATTGACCGAGCGCGACACGATCGTATCGCAATGTGGCCAAGCCTGCTCGCGGAGCCGAGCGTGCAGGGTATGGTCTGCCTCTTGAGCTTTCTGATCATTCTTACGCTGGTGTCGATCATCCTGGCGGTCAGCGAGGTATCGCGACCAAGGGCGAGATGGCCGCTGGCATTATCGATGTTGGTCCTTGGAGTGACCGGCGGAGCGCTCTTTGCGCTATCGCCGTCCTGGACGCTTGCTCAGTTGCTGCAACACAGCCTTCTTCTCCACGACATGCGCACCGGGATTGTCGCACTCCCAGCTGTGGCCGCATCGGTAATGGGCGCATTCGCCGCCTCTGCGGGGCAAGGCAACATGGGCCTGCAGGAACCTTCTGCCCGTGACCTTCTTCGAACCCTCTTCGGCGGCTTCCTTATGGGGGTTGGGATCTCTCTCATCCCCGGCGGGAATGATGGTCTTATCCTGTCAGCAGTGCCCGCGCTGTCACCAGGTGGCTTCGCAGCCGTCCTAACCATGACTGCCACCATTCTGATTGGCTTGGTCGGACGCCGTAGGCTGGCACGCGGCGGGCGCATCGACCATTAGCGAACGTAACTGCTGATCAGGCGATAGGCTTTGGCCGGGCCCACCACGTCGATGATGGTCTCGAATGCACCCGGCCGCCCGAGAATGTAGCGAACCTCGTAAGTGTCGGCACCGCAGCGGTGGACGTCGTCAGCTACGAGCTGTTGATCGTCCACGGCGCCGAAAAGAAGCCGTACAAAGATATTGCCCAGGGTCGGCCCGTCCGCGAACGCGACCGTGAACCCCCTTTCGGAGGGACGATAGGTGTAGCTCCGGTGGGAGGATAGCTCTCGCCCGTCTCGCAATAGAAGCGTCCCGCATTCTCGGTAATTGGAAGTGCCATCAGGTTGAGGCTCGAAGACGGCCTTGCCGAGGAACTGCGCGCCGGCACCCCTGATCTCCCGATCGAGTTGCCAGGCGCCACTTAGACTTCGAAGGAGACGGGAGCCTTCGATCACCGGCGATTTGTCACCCTCCCTCGCAAGCTTGTACCAGCATGCTTAGGGTTAGGCCGACTGTACTGGTCGCCGTTCGACCGAGTTGAAGAGCAACACGAGCGACGCCGCGAGGAGAACGGCGTCCTTGAGCAGGAACTGTCCCGGCGCGGCCGATATCGCAGGGAAGCCTCCTGCGCTTGCCTCCGAGACGCCCGGCGTAGTCACGAAGAAAGTTAGTGTGATCAGGTAGGTTGACACCGACATCAGGGCGCCGAGCGCTGAGAAGATAGGCCGAAACGCGCCGACGGTCAGCGCCGCAGCCGTCGAGAGTTCGATGATCCCGACGAAGTAGCTCTGCCCCTGCGTTCCGAACATGCCGAGCCAACTCATCAGCGGGCTGTTCCCGATGAACGGGGCGATCCCTTCGGCCTCGTACATAGTGAACTTCATGCCGCCGAACCATAGGAAGACCAGGACGAGCGCCCACCTCAGCAGTGCCAGATCCCTTCTGTTTTCCTCGGCAACATGAAAGCGATAGCGGTTCAGAAACGGCATCGGAACTCCTCGATGAAGATTATGTCGGTTGTGGATAAACGGAAGATTTCAGTGGCGCCGTGTGCCCATCGGGCAGCCAAGACACCGTGCCTGATCGCAGAAGCGGCACGTCGCCAGCGCGCTCTGCGGATCATCCAGCAACGAAGTCAGAATGGTGTCGGCGATCCGTTCCAAAACTATGCGGTCGTTGGCAGAGACCCGGACCAAAAGGCCGGAAACCGCGGCATTTCTCAGGCTGAGGAGTTTGGTTCGTTCGGCATGCCCCCGCCGCGTCAGCGTTATACGTGCGACGCGGCGGTCAGACTGAGACTGCGACTTCCCTACAAAGCCCTGATCATCCAGCCGCTCAACAACGCGAACCGTCCCGGCATGTGAGAGGCGAAGGATCCGGCTGATCTGATCGATCGACATCCCCGGATCGTGACCGATCGCAATCAGCGCAGCAGCGGTTTCCCCACCCGCGGTAAAGGCCTCAGCTATGGCAATCCGCACCCGATCGGAAACGGCCTGAGCGAGCGCGCCAAAGACGTTGATCAGTCGATCTGAGGGCTCGTCCAGCATCGTCATCACCTTGCGTGATATATGCGCCACGCATACACCTTGGTAGGTCCTCTGTCGAGTTCGATCGAAATTTGATCGCGCTGCCTGTGTGGACCACTTCGCTCAGGATGGTGCTTGAAGGACGCGAGAGTAGGGTGGCGCAAACGGCGCCTTAGTTCGCGCGAACGCTCGCTATGGGGGTCGGCGCCTGCGGTCAGTTGCCGAATTTGGCCATCTCGAGCGCGGTATCCGCCATGCGTGTCGCAAAGCTCCACTCGTTGTCATACCAGGCTAGAACGCGGACCAGTCTTCGATCGACAACGTCGGTCTGGGGCAGTGCGACGATCGACGACTCGGTCCGATGGCTCAGATCGATCGACACCAACGGTTCGGTTGTGACCGCGAGCACGCCCTGCATTGGTCCATCGGCAGCAACCCGAATGGCTCCGTTCACCTCCTCGATGGTGACGTCACGCATGGCGGACACGGCTAGATCGATGACCGAAACATTGGGTGTGGGGACACGGATTGAGGATCCGTGCAGCTTGCCCTTCAACTCCGGCAACACGCGGCCGATTGCATTCGCCGCGCCCGTCGATGTCGGAATCATCGATAGAGCGGCTGCGCGTCCTCGATAAGGATCCGTGTGCACGGCATCCAACGTCGGTTGGTCGCCGGTGTAGGCGTGGACCGTCGTCATGTAGCCGCGCTCGATGCCGAATAAATCGTTCAACACTTTTGCCACGGGTGCGAGCACGTTGGTCGTGCAGGACCCGTTCGAAACGATTACATCCTCGGGCGTCAATGTCGCATGATTGACCTTGAAGACGATCGTCTTGTCGGCTCCTTCGCTGGGTGCGGAGACGAGAACACGTTTCGCACCGGCGCGGAGATGCGCGCCGGCCTTGTCTTTCGAAGTGAAGAAGCCTGAGCACTCCATCGCGATATCGACGCCGCACTTCTGATGAGGCAAGTCCGCCGGGTCGCGCTGCATGGTGACTGTGATTCTCCCGTAGCCGACATCGATCCAGTCGGCGCCGACGTCGATTTCACCCGGAAAGGGACCGTGGACGGAGTCGTATTTGAGGAGGTGAGCCAGGGTGCCGACCGGTGCGAGATCGTTGATAGCCACGACTTGGATATCCTGACGGCGAAGTTCGACCACCGAGCGCAACGTCAGTCTGCCGATGCGCCCGAAACCGTTGATCGCGACCCTGACAGTCATGCGCATTCCCTTTCGTTGATGAGAAATCGCCGCCGGGAACGAGTATCTCTCGCTACCGCTCGTAGGAAAATTGTCGCTCAAGTCGACGATATATGCGTGACGCATAGACCTAGGCGTGGGTTCCGAGCAGGTCAACACGGCGAGGCGACCGGGGTTGACTGTCCGTTTCCGGCGCCTGCTCGGCACCGTCGCGTAGAGCATGCAGCGCGCGACGGAACTGCGCGAGGAAGGGAAGGAGGATCTAAACGGTGTCTGACCTTGAAGCAGAAAAGGCTCTCGCAGCCAAAAGGGCAGTCGATGAAATCCAGGACGGCATGCTTGTCGGGTTAGGGACCGGCAGCACGGCGAACTACGTTCTGAAGTATCTTGGAAAGCGAGTTGCTGCCGGGCTCCGCATCACGGCTGTCCCAACCTCGCGCATGACCGAGGCTCTGGCCCGCGAATTGGCCGTACCGCTGGTTGCCTTCGGGGGTCTCAGTTCAGTGGACCTCACGATCGACGGCGCCGACGAGATCGATCAAAACCTCCAGGCAATCAAGGGCGGCGGGGGCGCTTTGCTGAGGGAAAAGGTTATTGCTGCGGCATCCGCTCGCGTCATCGCCGTGGTCGATTCAAGCAAGGTCGTAAGGCGGCTCGGCCGCTTTCCGCTACCCGTCGAAGTTTTCCCGTTTGCCGCTGAATTCGTCGGAGCGCGCCTCGCCGACCTTGGAGTTCCGGTGTCCCTCCGATTGCAGAATGACGATCCGCTTTTGACAGATCAGGGCAATCACATCCTGGATGTGGCCTTCGGGGTCATCACAGACCCGCAACAGACCGCACTCGCGATCGCAGCCATTCCGGGTGTTGCCGCGCACGGCCTTTTCCTCTCTGAGATCGATACGATCATCGTTGGGCGCGATGGTGCGGTTGACGTTAGACACGCGGATCGATCGTGATCCCAGTACTGCGGGTTGAACCTTTTGCCCCAGCCGCGTCCTTGATGAACCGAAGGGGGAGAGACGCCGGGGTTCTCTCAAGCCGCCATAGCCGCAGCGTATCGAGTGATATGGCAGCTCGTCGCAAACTACGACTGATGAAAATCGGATGTGCCTCGGTAAGTCTCTGACTTTGCGGGACTTCCGGTTGTTCTAACCTGCCAGATCAATACGCACCGAAGCTTGCTGTCTATGCGTCGCGCACATATACCCGCACGGATGGATGAACCTCGAGACCGTAACGTTTTCGGGGCGTTCGCACTTATGATCAGCGACGACATCGTTCGCGCTAGTTCATCGCGGGCGCCGGAAGAAGGACCTGCCGCGTCAGCGCTAGCGCTGCTCGCGCACCAGCCTGGGCTTTCGGTGAGAATGCTGGCGGTCGGCGTGGGCTTGTCGCACGCAGGGACGGTCCGCCTTGCCGATCGGCTCACTGCCGAAGGACTGATCGAGAGCCGGGCAACCGCGACTGACGGCCGCGTCCGTTCCCTGCACCTGACATCGGCCGGTCAGAAGGCGAGTGCTGCGATCCTAGCCGCAAGAGATAAGGTCATCGAAGAGGGCTTGTCGATCCTCAACAAAGACGAAATGAGGATCCTGGCCGACATTGCCGAGCGCGTCCTTCGTGGCCGTTTGGAGAACCTCGAGCACTCCTATCGCATCTGCCGCCTGTGTTGCTACGAAGGCTGTACCAATTGTCCTATCGACGCTGAGCTTCATGAGCGGGGGCAGGACCGCGAGTAACGGCCGCACCAGTGGTCTTGAAGCGCGTGCTCAATGCTACGCGATTAGGTAGGTGGCCAGAAAGCCAAGGACCGTGATAAGCCCGATGAACGGAGGCGCATTCTCGAAGGCTTCCGGGATCATGGCTTCGGCGAGCATGGCCAGTACGGCACCAGCGGCGAATAGGAGGATGGCAGGCTCCTGCGCCGATGCTGATCCGAGCAGGAAGTTTCCAACACCTGCCGCGATCGCGATTATAAGCGGTATCCCGATCCATATCGTGTAGATGTATGTGCGAGACCGGCCGGCCAGCTTCATGCCTGAGGTGCTCGAGAGTCCCTGAGGCACGTTCGCCAGAAAAAAGCCTACGATTACGGCCAGGCTGATCGCGCCGCCGCCGGCGACCGCCATCCCGATTACCAGGGCCTCAGGGATGCCGTCGAGCACGCTGCCCACGGCGATCGCAGCTCCACTGCCATGATGCTCCGCTTCGTTGGGTTGCTCGACGCACTCGCCACAACGCTTTCGGTCCCTCGCCCCGCGCCTAGCGAGGTACCAGTTTATGCCGCTGAAAATTCCCGCACCTACTGGCAAAGCGATGGTCGGCCATGTAGCCGCCCCGCCCGCATGTGGTCGAACGACGAGTTCCGTGGCGATCACGGCAAACAAGACACCGCCCCCGAACCCCATAATGGCGGAAACCATCCGATGACTGAGTTTGCCAGATAATGCATCTGCAACGATCGCACCCAAGAGCAAGCCGCTGCCAGACACTAGCCCCCACATGCCGGCAACGACGAACTCAGGGACGGGTGTCATAGGTGATCCCACCGTCGCAGCCTCCTTCAACAAACATCGACTTGCGAGCTGGCGCGTTCAATGGCGCTGTGATGTGCCAGCAGGTCGTGGCTTGGCCGCATCATCAGCGCGATCGGTCGAGGCGCCACGTGGGACGCGCGAAGTGGCAGCTATACCCCCTCGGATGTCGCACTAGATACTTCTGGTGCTCCGGCTCTGCCTCCCAGAATGGCTCCTCGGGATTGATCTCGGATAAGACTGGCCCGGGCCATCGACCCGATGCCTCGATATCCTCGATCGTTGCCAAGGCGACCTCCATCTGACGCTTGTCGGTATAGAAGATGGCGGAGCGGTAGCTTGGGCCGACGTCGCTGCCCTGTTGTTCGTACGTCGTCGGGTCGTGGATCTGGAAGAAGAATTCCAGCAGGGAGCGATAGCTCAGAACGGCGGGGTCAAAGACCACCTCCACCGCCTCTGCGTGGCCATGATGATCATGGTAGGTCGGGTCTACCGTTTCACCGCCGATGTACCCGACGCGTGTCGAGACGACTCCCCGCTTTTGCCGCAGCAAATCTTCCATGCCCCAGAAGCATCCGCCGGCGAGTAACGCTCGTTCCATCGGGTTTGCTTCGCTTTCGACAGACGGATCGCTCACAGATCCCTCGCTTCTGGGTCGGCTCGATTCCTCTTGATCATGCCGCCGGCTCGGAACTTTGCTTGGGTAAGGGTGCGTCGACGAGGTCGGTCTGGACATCTGATCCACGGATCAGCGTGAGGTCGACGGGACAGCGGTCGGCGATCTCGAGAATGCGCGCGCGCTGCTCCTCATCCAGAGGTCCTTCAAGGACAATCGTCCGAGTGAACCGGTCTGGAGGCATCATGTCCGCCACCTTCTTGTGCTCAACCCTCGTGCTCGCTCGTTCGAGCGGAAAGCCTTTGCGGTTGGCATAGAGGCGCATCGTCATCACCGTGCAGGCAGCGAGGCCGGCGGAAACCAACTCATATGGCGAAAGACCGCTCCCTAGTCCGCCGACCGATGTCGGCTCGTCCGAGTAGATCGAATGCTTGCCGCTGCGGACCTTGAGCTGGAACTTGCCCGCCAGCGTCTCGATGGCCTCGACTCCATCGGCAGCTTCAACCTGCGGAAGATCGGCCACGAGGGGTGGCAGGTAGCGATTGGCCCAGGTGGCGACCATGGCGGATGCAAAGTTCGCGTCGGCGGCATCTGCAAGAAGGTGATCGGCCGCATCGAGCGATACGAAGCTTTTCGGGTGCCGAGCAGCGACGAAGATGCGCGACGCATGCTCGACCCCAACCACCTGATCGAGGGGGGAGTGCAGGACGAGTAATGGACGACGGAGCGCAGCGACCGCCTTTTCTACATCCACCTGTTCGACGGCGTCGACGAAGCTGCGTCGGATGAGGAAAGGCCGGCCGGCAATGTCGACCGATGCCTCGCCTTCGCGTCTGATCGTGTCGAGATCGCTGGCGTTGAAGACCTTGAGGATGTGCTCGAGTTCCGCCGGCGCGCCGATGGTCGCCACGGCGACGATGTCCGGCAGATCGGTCGCAGCCATCAGAGCAGCGGTTCCACCTAGGCTATGTCCGATAAGAAGGGCGGGCGTCATCCCCGCGGTCGTCATCGCCCTTGCCGCTGACTTGAGATCCGTCACGTCCGCGGCGAAATCCACTGCCTCGCCTTCGGCGCCGCCGACCCCAGTGCCAGCAAAGTCAAATCGCAGGACGCCGATCCCTGCCCGTGACAGTGCGCGGGAAATGTGGACAGCCGCTCGGCTGTCCTTCCCGCACGTGAAGCAATGAGCGAAGATCGCCCATCCGCGAGGAGTGCCTTCCGGAGACTCTAGGAGCCCGCTGAGAAGCTTGCCCTCTCCGTTCTCGAACGTGAACTTCGCTGCAGGCACGTCGATACCTCCCAGAACATATGAGCGCGCCGTTCCAAGCCGGAACTCCGCATTCCTCCGCCATTCAACGATCTCCCCCACCCGCGAGCCGGGGCGAGCATTGCCTCGCGCTCTATCGTTGGGCCGGGCAGCACCTTGCATGGGCACCAGTCACGACAGGACATACCTTTTATATGCGTCGCGCATATAGACAACCCCTAACCGGCAAACTATATGCGTCGCGCATACTTCTCCGCTCCGGTCGGTCGAAGACGGATCTGCGGAGGTAGTCGAGAGACACATGGGCCGAGGGGTGATGGAACTCAATCAGGTCAGCTATTTCATAAACTTGGCTGAGACGCTGAATTTCACCGAGGCTGCTCGGTTAAGTGGCGTGTCGCAGCCAAGCCTGACGCGTGCCATTCGTCGCCTGGAGGAAGAACTCGGCGGGGCGCTGATCTATCGGGACGGAAAGAACAGCCGGCTCACGGGCCTCGGCCAGGATGTTGAAGCGGAATTCCGACGTATGCTCTTGGCGTTGAGGAGCGTGCGCGATCACTCTGAAAACTGGACGATGGGGCGCCACCGCGTGCTTGACATCGCTGTCGCGCCGACCGTCGGACCGAAAAGGTTTGCATCCTTTTTCGAGGGCGCCCTGGAGGAAGTCCCGTCTATCGAGATCAGACTGCATTCACTTCAGTCGGGCGAAGACTCGTCGGAGGTCCTATCCGGCAAGTATCACGCGTGTATCCTTCCGCGGGAAGTTCGCCCAGATCGGAAGCTCGATGTTCGACCGCTCTTCCAAGAGCGCTTCGTACTCGCCTGCGCAGTGAGTCACCCGTTGGCGGCAGCGGAAATTGTTCGTGGAGAAGACTTGGCGAAATTCCCGTTGGTCGATCGCCTCAACTGCGAGTTTCGCGACCAGATACAAGAGCACTTTGCGCGGCGCGACGTAGTGATGCGCCCGCGCTTGCGTTCAGACCGCGAAGACTGGGTCCACCGCATCGTTGCCGAGGGTAGCGCGATATGCATCGTCCCGGAGCGGTCAGCCGCAGAGACCGGCCTCGTTACGCGGCCTATCGAGGGTTTCACGTTGGAAAGGGAGGTGGTGATCGTGACTGTTTCCGGATCGACGGCGCCGGTTGAAATCCGGAAAATCGCGCAGCTTGCGGCGCGACATGAGTGGCGGTGAGCCGCATCAAGCAAAGCGCCGAGGCTATGGAAACTATGCGCACGACGTATTGGATAAGTACGTATGCGGCTGCGATAGTCGACTAGATGACACATCAGCCATGCTGATCGTGGTGCGCCTAAAGTTCTGGACTTAGCATTGGAGGTCTAATCATGAAGTTTGAGAAAACACAGGCCGCAATCGATCGCCTGACCCCTGAGCAGCGTCGCATCACTCAGGAGCACGGCACGGAGAGGCCGTTCACGGGTGAATACAATGACAACAAGGAGCCGGGGATCTACGTCGACGTTGTTTCGGGTGAGCCACTGTTCGCATCCACCGACAAGTTCGACTCACGCTCCGGCTGGCCAAGCTTCACCAAACCGATCGTCCCTGCGCATGTCAACGAAGTGCGGGACAGCTCCCATGGGATGACAAGGACCGAGGTCAGGTCGGTGCATGGTGACAGCCATCTCGGCCACGTCTTCCCGGATGGCCCCGCCGACCAGGGCGGCCTGCGCTACTGCATCAATTCGGCAGCGCTCCGCTTCGTCCCCCGCGATGAGATGGAGGCCGAGGGATACGGTGAATATCTCGATCAAGTAGAGGAGGTTTAACATGCATCAGCGCGCAGTTCTCGCTGGCGGCTGTTTCTGGGGTATGCAGGATCTGATCCGCAAGCAGCCGGGCATCATCTCGACCCGCGTGGGCTACACCGGCGGCGACGTCCCCAATGCCACCTATCGCAATCACGGCACGCATGCCGAGGGGATCGAGATCACCTTCGATCCCGAGGCGACGAGCTACCGGAACATCCTGGAATATTTTTTCCAGATTCACGATCCAACGACGAAGGATCGTCAAGGCAACGACCGCGGAGCCTCCTACAGGTCCGGCATCTACTATGTCGACGAGGAGCAAAAGCGCATCGCCGAGGACACGATCGCCGATGTGGATGCATCCGGGCTCTGGAATGGCAAGGTCGTCACCGAGGTCGAGCCCGTGGGCGACTTCTGGGAAGCCGAGCCGGAGCATCAGGACTACCTCGAGAAGCGGCCGGGCGGTTACACATGCCACTTCGCACGACCCGACTGGGTGCTTCCAAAACGCCAGGACGCCGGCGGCGCGCACGGCGCGGCTACGGCATAGGCGGACTGATCGAGCGGATCCACGCTCCTTCATAGCATCAGCAGTTCCCTTCGTGGTCGCGTCGCCATGCGATCTGGCCACGAAGGGATGATCGTTCTGACAGTCTGTTGGACCGGCTTATTTCGAGAATTGCAGCCGAATGCCAGATCTCTCCTCATTCCCGATCGCGCAGAGGTGGCCAGCAGCGCATCCTGATCGCCTGCAGCTGTATGCGGCACCGACGCCCAACGGCGTCAAGGTTTCGATCATGCTTGAAGAGGTCGGTCTGGCATACGAGCCGCACTTTGTAGACATCTCCAAGAACGAGTCGAAGGACCCCGCGTTCGTCTCGCTCAATCCGAACGGCCGCATCCCGGCGATCATCGACCCCCATGGGCCAGGCGGCGTGCCGATCGGCGTGTGGGAGTCCGGAGCGATCCTCGTCTACCTGGCGGAGAAGAGCGGAAAACTCATGCCGACCGCGCCTGAGAGGCGGTATGACACGCTCGCCTGGGTTTTTTTCCAAGTGTCGGCAGTCGGACCGATGTTCGGTCAGTTGGGCTTCTTCCTGCGCTGGGGCGGCAAGGACTTTGAGGACCGGCGTCCTCTGCAGCGCTTCGCGGACGAGTCCAAACGCCTACTCAGCATCCTGGATCGCCAGCTAGACGGGCGTGACTGGATCGTAGGCGAATACTCCATTGCTGATGTGGCGACGCTCGGCTGGGTGAACGCGCTCGTCACGTCATACAATGCCGGCGGACTGCTCGAGTACGAGACCTTCTCCAACATATCTGCTTGGCTTAAGCGCGGGCTAGCGCGGCCGGCGGTACAACGCGGCCTTCTCGTTCCGGAGAGACCCGCATGACCGTCATAGCAAGCTATTACTATAACGAGGGGAAACGCGTAAAAAAGGTCGCGATCGATGAGCGTATAGCCCATGACAACAGCCGCTCGGGCTTTTGTTGGATCGGGCTGAGTGAGCCGACAGCGGGGGAGCTTCGCTCCTTACAGGAAAGCTACGGCCTCCACCCCCTTGCCGTCGACAACGCGATGCACCCGCAATGTCCTCCGAAGCTCGAGGTATATAACGACGAACTCTATGTCGTGGCCAATACGGCTGAGCTGGACGGGGACCGGATACGCTACGGCAAGACAGCGATCTTCACCGGTCACAACCACCTCATTACGGTCCGGCACGGTACGCCTGGTGCGTTGGGAAATCTTCGAGAGCAGCTTGAAGCGTCGCCAGCGCAATTTGGCAAAGGCGTCGACTACGTCCTGCATGCGATCCTGCATCGGATTGTCGATCAGTACCTGCCGATCTTCGAGATGATCGAAGACGACGTTTTGGCTATGGAACGTCGATCACTGGACGACTTCCTCGGCCGCGAAGAGATCGCTCGCATCTTCGGCCTGAGGTGTGAACTGACCAGGTTTCAGCGCATGCTGGGAGCGATGGCCGAGCTTGTGCGCAAGCTCGTACGGGGACACTTCCCCTGCATCAGTGCCGAGGTCCGACCGTACTTTAACGATGTCGCAGACCACGTTTCGCGTGTGCAGGCAATGGTAGACGGCCTCCTGCAGGTTCTGTCCACCGTCTTTGAATTCAGTAGCCTGCTTGAAGCGCAGCGGATCGGGGTGATCACCCGGCAACTCGCCGCGTGGGCTGCGATACTCGCCGTACCCACGGCCATCGCCGGCATATACGGGATGAACTTCAAGCACATGCCGGAACTCGAGACAGCCTATGGCTACTTCGTCGTTCTCGGGGTGATGACGTTGTTCTGCCTCTTCCTGTTCGTCCGCTTCAAGAAGTCAAAGTGGCTGTGAGGATCGCGTCAGGCGCCTTCCGTGATCGCGGCCAAAGCGCAGTTCTCGCTAGGACTGCTCCAATCAAACGTGAACTAAAGGTGCATTGATGAAGAGTCAGGTGACAGACGTCTTACAGGAGGTGCAGTCATTCGTCTCGAAGGGCTATGATCGCGAATATCGCATCAAAGACGGGCGCCTGTTCGATCTTGAGCTTGGATCAACGCTGGATGCCTGCACGATACAAGTGGATGCAGCCTTGCGCTTGGAAAGTGGCGACAATGCGGGAGATGCATCGAACATCTATGCGATCACCGATCCCGCAACCCAGCACAAAGGGCTGCTGATCGATGCCTTCGATGTTTTCGACGAGATCTGCCACCGTGACTTGGCAGAGCGTCTGCTCGAGCGCCGCGAGACGACGCCAACAGGCGATGAAGATGTTCCGAGTAAGCATGGTCTCCGCAAGGTTTACAAAGCTGAGTTCGAGAGCGATCCCGAGCGTTACGTCCTGCGCGAAGGCTTTCCGGATTTTCCTGCCTGTCCATTCGGCGGCGCCTTCAGCATCCTCGGCTTCGACACGGCAGAGCAAACCTACGTTTGGCTGGTCACAAGTATCATTCGCGACCCGCGGCTAATCCGCATTCCGTATCAGGGCGAAGACGTGATCACAGACGAATGATGTGAACGGCGAGCAGGGCACCGTCGAGCCGGTCACTGCGCTGTCAGAGTGTAAGTTAACGAACCTAACGAGGTGGTGATGGACTGGAACAAGGATCACGTCCGGGAAACGATGCTCTCGCTCGAAGCGGCTACCTTACACGGTGCTCGCGAGAATTACCTGGACTACGTTTCCACTGCTCGTCTCGATCGGAGCGAGCCGATCGAGAACGATGAACAGGCGCAAGCTGAAGTCGCGAGCGATCTTGCAGAGGCGCTCGACGACACGCTCGATGATTATGCCGACAAGCTCGACAAGCTTAGGACGATCGACTTCGGACCGAAGTCCGCCGTCGCAGAAGGTGCCCTGGTCAAGCTATCGGGGCGCTACTTCGTGATTGCCGTTTCAACGAGCAAATTCGTGTGCCACGGACAGGAGCTCATGGGGATCTCCACGATGGCGCCGATCTATGAAGCCATCGAGGGGGCTCGACCCGGAGAGACGGTGCAATTCAAGGGCCGGAGCCTTTTGGTCGAGGAGGTCGCGTAGGATGTCGTCCGGGCATTCCTAGCTCATACCGCGCTCATCCCTGTCGTTCGCTTGTACCATCGCGTCGAGCGAACCGGTGATCATCGGTGTGCTCGGGCAGCGCGTGGCTTTCGCTGCCGCGGTGCGGACGGGGCATCCACGGACGATTGCCAGCACTGACAGGATGGTCAGAAGCGCTGCAGCGTACAGGAAGAGACCGCCAGGACCCGCGAGGCTCATTGCGGCTCCTCCGATCAAAGGTCCCACCGCAGTTCCCACACCGTTGATGAGCAGAAGACCACGCGCGGTTCCTAGCAGCTGTCCAGCCGGAAGATTGTCGTTCGCGATCGCCACGCACAACGAGTAAATCGGAATGCCGAACCCGCCGAAGAGCGCGCCTGCGACGAGAAGCAGGGGCAGGGGGGCTTCGGTCGCCAGCGCCACGCCGGCTGCCGCCAATGCAGACGCCAAGGCGGCGCCGGCGATGATCAGATTGCGAGGCACCCGGTCAGAAAGCCAGCCGAGTGGCCATTGCAATGCAAGGGTTCCCCCAAGGACACTGGCCATGAACGCGGAGATGCCGCCGATGTCGAGTCCGATACTTTGCGCGAAACTCGGACCCAACCCCCAAAATCCGCCAATGGCTAGGCCGGCCAGGAACACTCCGAATGTAGCTAAAGGGGAGACTAACAGGAGATTTCGAAACGCGACTGGTTCCTGTGTCACCTCGGCTGGCGAGTGGCTTGGCAGAAGCGTAACAGGGACGACAGCCGCCGAGATCAGGACGGAGACGATAAGGAACAAGGCCACTCCCGCTGGGGGAGCTACGTTGAGGAGCGCTTGTCCAAGGGCCCATGAGCCCATGGATGCAACGCCGAAGATCGACAGGAGCTGCCCGCGCGTCGAAGGCACCGCGTGCGCGTTAAGCCAGCTCTCGGTCGACAGGATCATGCCGGCGTAAGCGAAGCCGGTGACCATGCGCAGGGGCATCCATGCCCACGGTTCCACCAGCACGGCGTGGAGAAGGGCAGTGATCGATGCGACGGCCGCGAAGCCGGCGAACGTCCTTACGTGGCCGACGGATACGATGATGCGCGGCAGCACTAGTGCACCGATGGTGAAGCCTGAGAAGTAGGCGGACATCATCGCGCCGATGCTGCCGCTGGAAAACTCCTCCTGCCCAGCCCGGACGATCAGCAGGGTGCCCAGCAGGCCGTTGCCCATCATGAGGAAGGCGACGCTCATAAGCAGAGCCGCCACTGGCGCAAGAACGAGACCGCGCGTGCAAGCCGCCCTGAGCGATTTCATCGTGGAGGGCATGAGCTACCCTGACCCTCCTTTCTCTTCTCCGCACTGCACCGCACGGTGCTAAAGATCACCGCAGCGAGCTTGCGAGGTTGGTACCCTTCGAGCCTCATGAGCCTGTTGCGGGTCGTTGATATTCAGCGGCGCTGATGAAGCGGTCGAAAGACTCGCACCAAATCACGACGGTGGTGAATGCGGCGACGTCGATGTCGGGCGCGACGGAGATGATGAAGCCATCGAAGGTTTTTACGTCACCGACACGGCGGGACATGTGCTTGATCGCGAGAAACTCGTCTTTGGTGCGCACGAAGTGCGGGGCGAGGTAGAGCTTGTAATCGGGGCCAGGGGATAGGCGGCCGATATGCGCTATCTGGTCGCGCGACACCTTCACGTTGCCTTCGCCCCAATGAACGAAATCGCTGCCCTTCAGACTACGCTTGAATTGCCCAGTGTAGAGCGCCTGTCTCACGGCCGATGCTAAGTCAGCTGCATCTGGCGCAGGCGGTGCCGTCAGGATCGGCAGAGCGTAAATACCGGCAGCAAACCCCAGTGCCAGCATCGCGACGTGGGTAGTGGCAAGGATGAGCCAGCGGCGCATCGATCAAGCTCGATCCAGATGTGCCACCAGCTTGTCCGCGTCCAAATGAAAGTCCGAGAATACTACCGTCCCGCGGGCATCGATCACGCTGAACCACGGCGTGCCACGAGTGTGGTAATCCTCCATGAACGTCGGGAGCCGCGCGCCCTCCATCAGCGGATCATGGCCGAATGGCACCGGAAGCCCATACTTCGACTGGTTTGGTCGCAGCTTTTCGAAGGTGTTCTCCTGCTCTCCCTCAAACACTGTTTGAATCACCGCGAAACCAACGCCTCGATTCGCCAAGTCGGCATGGAGCCGCTGTAGCGTGGGAAAGCCGTGCACATGACAGCCGCGGCACCAATGCTGAAACGCGAAGAGGATCTTCGGTCCTAACCCAAGATCGGAGAGCTTGACGGGAGTGTCCAGCTGCTTGCCGTCCGCTCCGATCCATTCTCTAACACGAAGTTCAGGGGCAAACTGTTCGACGTCGGTCATGACGAGATTCCTCTCCTCCGAATGCCCGTCAACACCTGGAGTATAACGAGGACCAGCCCTCGGCCGAACTCGTGGTGATCCATCTCCGCTTTTGATCCGGAGATCCTGGTACACTGTTTTCTAGGGCATCAAACTCAACCCGGGCGGCGGGTACTATGAAGCTTGCGCCCGCGCCTTTCCAATAGCTGGAGAGTATAGTTTCCATGTTTGCGGGGCGGTGGCGGTGATTTGGATTTCGCCTCACTACATAGTGGGCATGACAATGACTGGAGTTTCGCATCGCGACCATCGCGAGCTTGGCGACGTTCCATGGCTGCGCGGCTACGACCACGGCATGGCGCTGGCCTCCGCGCAAGGCAAACCGGTGCTGCTGCTGTTTCAGGAAGTGCCGGGTTGCTCGACGTGCGTGCACTTCGGGCAGGACGTTCTTACGCATCCGCTCATGGTAGAGCTGATCACCGACCGGTTCGTGCCGGTGGCGATCTTCAACAACCATCCTGGAGCGGATGCCAAAATCCTGCGCCTCTATGGCGAGCGATCCTGGAACAATCCGGTCATGCGGTTTCTCCGACCCGATGGCGCCGAGCTGCTGCCGCGCTTGGCCGATCGCTACGATCCGCTCGGGCTGCATGAAAAGCTCAGCGCCGTTTTGCAGATGCTCGACGGTGATGTCCCGCCGTACTTCCGTTTGCTCGGGCGCGACTTGCTGATCGAGAGTGGCCTCACCGAAAACGCTGTCTACATGACGCCCTGTTTCTGGTCGGGCGAGACAAGCCTTGCACAGCATCCAGCGGTGATCACGACCGATGCGGGCTGGGTGGATGGCGAGGAAGCGGTGCAGGTTCAATTCGATCCGAAGACGGTCACGCGGGCCGACTTGAACGCTTATGCTCGTGTAGAAGGCTTTGCACCGGCGGCGCCCGGCGGCTTCAGCGTGGATCGGGAGCCGCAATTCTACCTGCGTAAGAACATCGTCCGCCATCTGCCGCTGACGGCGGCGCAGCGAACTCAAATCAACCTGGCGCTGCCCTACCGCAGATCCATCCCCGAGTTGCTCAGCCCGTCGCAGGCCGCCTGGCTTGCCAATCCGCTTTTGCAGCGAGTGAGCAACGCAGAGACTTACCGCGAAGACATTCGCCATAGCTGGCCGGCGCGGAGGGCGCAGCTTGGTTCGGCTCGCAAAGCCGATTGATGTCGAAGGGTCTCAACGAAACTTAGGTTTGCGGTGGGCTCGGTGATCACGCGGAAATTGATGCCTTCGTGGCTATCGAAACTATAGTGACAGGGTATTGGGAAAGAGCGTTGCTCTAACGGTATAGTCGGAACGTACTCGTCACGGTTCCCGGCGGGTGACGTCTGTTAATACTGACAGAGCATCAGGTAACGAGTTTTCTCAAGATCCGTTTTCGAGCGGATCCGCGTGCGAAAAGTCCCTTGTCGCAGGAGTGTGAGCGGAAAACCAGGCCCGTGCTGTCGCGACGAGAAGGAGAGTCCGGCATGGTCACAAGAGGTTTTACCGGACGTGGATCGGGCGGGGATCAGTCCGGCCGTATCCCCCCTGGCCAGCATCTCGTCGACAACTTCCCGGTTCTCACAGCGGGACCGACGCCGAACATCGATACCTCGAAGTGGAACTTTACGGTCAAGGTCGGACCAAAACCGGCGAAGGTCTGGGACTGGAGCCAGTTCAACGCTCTGCCACAGACCAAGGTGAAGAAGGACATCCACTGCGTCACTTCGTGGTCCAAGCTGGACACGGCTTGGGAGGGCGTGCTGATCGAGGACATCCTGGCCGATGCTGGACTCGAGCGCCCGACCGATTTCGTGCTGGTGCATTCCTACGATGGCTATTCGACGAACGTCCCGCTGGCGGATCTGCTCGCCGATAAGGCGATGGTCGCGCTCAAATATGCAGGGCAGCCACTTCCGCGTGATCACGGTGGCCCAGCTCGGCTGCTCGTTCCGCACCTTTATTTTTGGAAGTCGGCCAAATGGGTGAAGGCGTTACAGTTCACGACGCGCGATGAAGCCGGTTTCTGGGAGCTGCGCGGCTATCACATCTACGGCGATCCATGGCGCGAGCAGCGGTACACGCATGATTGAGAGCGCTGTGCAGGCTGCGCTGTGGCAGAAATCCGTCGTTGAAAGAATCGTTCAGCAAACGCCGGCCATCAAGAGCTTCTCCCTCCGGTTGGGCAACCCATTCACTCATGTGGCGGGTCAGCACGTCGATGTGCGATTGACCGCCCCTGACGGCTACATGGCGATGCGCAGTTATTCGATCGCCTCACCACCTGATGGGTCAGGCATTGTTGAGCTCGCCATCGAACGCCTTCCGGACGGGGAGGTCTCGCCCTTTTTTCACGACGTGGCAGCGGTCGGTGACGAGATCGAACTTCGCGGGCCGCTTGGCGGACACTTCCTCTGGCCGCAGGACGCAGCTGGGCCTGTATTCTTGATCGGCGCAGGCTCGGGCCTGGTGCCGCTGATGGCGATGATACGACAGCGCCGCGTAGAGGCGCAGAATGTGCCGACGGCGTTGCTCCTATCGGCGCGCACCGCTCGCGACGTCCTGTACGCCAAAGAGCTCCAAGCCATCGAGTTCGATGATCCCGGCTTCGTGCTGTCGCTGGCGATCACGCGTGAAGCGCCGACGCGTGAAACCGACTTTGCGCGACGGATCGATGGCGCAATGGTCCAAGAGGTCATCACTCGCCTTCCCCGCACGCCTGCGCACGTCTTCGTCTGTGGTTCGAACGGCTTCGTGAACATCGCAACGGACGGCGCGCTGTTCGCCGGCCTGGACGCCGCGACAATCAAGACCGAGCGCTACGGTGGCTAACGGCGCAGATCCAGTGTCCCGGGAGACTATCATGAGCCGTTTCGCCAAACCCGTTTTCTTGGCTGCCGGTCTTCGGACCGCATTCGGTCGCGGGGGCGGAGCGCTGGCCACATACGATGCAATCTCGCTGTCTGTCCCGGTGGTACAGGCGATGGCCCAGCATGCCGAGCCCGACTTCGTCGTCTGGGGAACCGTGATACCGAACTTGGGCTGGAGCAATATCGCCCGCGAGGTCTGGCTCGACGCCAAGCTCAACCCGAGCGTGCCGGCATTCTCGGTCGTTCTCGCCTGCTCGACCAGCATGACTGCGACCTTCGCCGCTGCAGGCATGCTCGGCGGCGGAGCAGACCTGTCGCTAGTCGGCGGGGCCGAGGTCATGAGTCGACCCTCGCTTGCCCTGACGGCCGAGGCGTCCAAGCGGCTCACGGACCTCTTCGCAAAGGATGCAGGTGCCGCGCTGGCCGCGCTGCAGTCGCTTACCGTGCGGGACTACGTCCTGCCAACCAAGGGTTGGGCCAATCGCATCACCGGCCGTACGATGGGCGATCACATGGAGGAAACCGCCAAAGCCTGGAACATCTCGCGCGCGGCGCAGGACGATTGGGCGCTCAAGAGCCACCAGCGTGCAGTCGCTGGCTGGACTAACGGCTTTTTTGACGATCTCGTGGTCCCGCTTCCTGAGCTGACGCGCGACGCCAACCCGCGGGCCGATACGTCGATCGAGCGGCTCGCCGCGCTGAAGCCAGCCTTCGACCGGGATAGCGGGCTGGGGAGCATTACGGCCGGCAACAGCTCACCGATTACCGATGGCGCGGCTGGTTGCTGGGTCGCCAACGAAGCCGGCATTGCCAGACTGCCGACTGATACCCCGCACGTCCGGCTGGTCGATTACGAGGTATCGGCCGTCGATCTTCATACCGAGGGACTGCTGATGGCGCCGTCCTATGGCATCCCGCGCCTCCTCTCACGGCATCGGCTCGGCTTCTCCGACATCGCGCTGTGGGAAATCCACGAGGCGTTTGCAGCACAGGTGCTGGCGAATGTCGCGGCCATCACCGATCCCGACTGGGTGCGCGCAAAGGCGGGTGTCGAGGCGGACATGGGCCCGTTCGATTGGGAGCGGGTCAACCCCATGGGTGGCTCAGTGGCGATCGGGCATCCGTTCGGCGCCACCGGCGCCCGCGACCTCAGCCAGGCGGTGAAAGAGCTGTGGGCGCTACCGGTCGGAGCACGCGCGATCGTCAGCATCTGCGCCGACGGTGGCCAGGGCACTGTCGCACTTCTCGAACGCGTTTGAGGGGAGACCTGAGAAGTGAAGGCTATTCGTTTCCATGAGTTCGGCGCGCCGAGCGTGCTTCGATACGAAGATGCGCCAAAGCCGGAGGTGAAGCCGGGTGAGGTGCTGGTCCGCGTATCGGCGGCCGGGATCAACCCGCCCGATTGGTATCTTCGGGAAGGATATGCGGAGCTGCCGCCCGAATGGCGGCCGGAGGTCGCATTCCCGGCGATCCCTGGGTCCGATGTGTCTGGCGTCGTCGAAACTGTTGCCGATGACGTGCAGGGTTTCACGCCGGGTGACGAAGTCTTCGGGATGATCCGCTTCCCAAGCTACGGCGACAGCCACGGATATGCGGAGTACGTATCCGCGCCATCATCTGATCTTGCCCTCAAACCGAACACGATCGATCACGTTCACGCCGCAGCGATTCCGATGTCTGGCCTGACCGCGTGGCAGTTCCTGATCGGGCTGGGTCACGACGAGCCTAATCCTTTGCAGCCAGATAGGCACCGGCCTGTCCCGCTCGCGGGCAAACGGGTCCTTATCAACGGCGCCGCGGGCGGGGTGGGGCACTTCGCAGTTCAGCTCGCCAAGCAGGGAGGTGCGCGGGTCATCGCCGTCGCATCCTCTCGGCACGCAAAGTTCCTGGTTGATCTCGGCGCTGACGAGTTCATCGATTACACGAAGACGGCGCCGGAGGATGTCGTGCGAGACGTCGATCTGGTGATCGATGCTGTTGGGGGCCCTGCGGCAGACCGCTTCCTGCGCACGCTCCGCAGCGGTGGCGCTCTGTTTCCAATTTTCCCGTTAGGCTTCGCAGGGCACGACGAAGCAGCCCGGCTCGGCGTGACCGTGTCGGCGACACAGGTGAGATCAAACGGCGCGCAGCTCGCGGAGCTCGGGCGGTTGCTTGCAAGTGGGGCGGTCCGCGTCGCAGTGGACAGCACCTATCCACTATCGCAAGCGGCTGCCGCGCATGAGCGCGCTGCGGCCGGGCACATCCAGGGAAAAATCGTGCTCACCGTCGATGGCGCAGAGCCGCATCCTCATCGAGCAACTTCTGCGTCCCAAACGACGTGGCCGCCGCGTCTGACCGGACACTGAGGTGAAGGCGCTAGCTCCACCCTTTGATTCAGACCGCCAGCAGCTCTGCGCTGTGTCAATGGGTGCTCGCGTCAGCGGTGCGACGCGGGGGGGGCTTCGCTCTCCGGAGCGATGCTCGGTATCGTCTCGCAGTTTCGCGCCCTCACAAAGCAACTTTTTGCTGGGAGGAGAGCAGTGGGACTGAGCGCTGGCACGACTGCCATGAGCGCGATTTCGCGCCCCAAGGCACTTGCGGACCTGATGGTCCTCGACACTCCCGCCGAGCAAGCGTTCGACGACCTTGTCTTTGTTGCGGCCAAGGCTTGCGGCGTGCCGATCGCGCTGATCACCCTTCTCGATGTCGATCGACAGTGGTTCAAGGCCAGGTACGGTCTAGATGTCCAGGAAACGGAGATCGAGCACTCCGTCTGCCGGATCGAGATCGATCGTGCAGAGATGCTGGAGATCGCGGACCTGACCGCCGATGGGCGCACGGATTGCAATCCGCTTGTTACAGGCGCCCGGCACTTCCGCTCATATGCCGGCGCTCCCCTCGTCCTTCGTTCCGGGGCCGTTGTCGGCAGACTGTGCGTCATCGACACCGCGCCTCGCCCGGAGGGGCTGAGCGAATTGGAAAGGTCGATGCTGCGGGCCCTCGCCAGGCTTGCCAGCGAGAATCTCGAACTTCGTCGTATCGCTAAGGTCAGCGAGCGTCAGACAGAGTTGCAGGTCGCGTTGGTCGAGATCGGCGAGATCATTCGCAACAGTGGCGACGCAGGGCAGATGGCCTTGGCGACCGCCGCCGTTGTCGGGCGGGTGCTGACCGCCGATCGCGCCGGACTGGGTTTGGTCGATGATGCTGTAGAGGTGCTTGACGTCGAACGTGACTGGACTGCTCCCGGTGTCCTCAGCGTCGCCGGCCGGCACGCGCTTGACGAGTATCACGGCTTGCAAGCTCCCCTCTCCAGCGGAGATCCACTTGTCGTATTCGATTCCCTTGCCGACGAACGGACACTGCCGAACCTAGCGCTCGCCTTGCGCAATGGGGTGCGCGCGCTTGTCGACGTGCCGGTGCGGGACCCCGGCCGGACGACCGCCCTGTTCTTCGTCCATTCGACACGGCCCAGGTACTGGCTAGCAGAGGAGATCGCGTTTCTCCGCAGCGTCGCCGATCGTCTTGAGGCGGGCGTGGCGCGCCATCGATCTGAGGAGCAGCAGCGCATTGTAAACGGGGAGATCGCGCACCGGCTCAAGAACACGTTGACCATGGTGCAGGCAATCGCGAGCCAGACGCTGCGATCAGCGACCGACCGTGAGTCCGTCTATGCTTTCGAACGCCGCCTGATGGCGTTGAGCGGCGCGCACGACGCTCTGCTCCATAATAGCTGGGCGCGGGCTGACCTCGCATCCATTGCGACAAATGCCATCGAGGCGATCGGCTTCATGGATCGCGTCAGTATGAACGGCCCGCCGGTTGCGCTTGGAGCACAGGCAGCCTTGTCTTTCTCCTTAATCGTGCACGAGCTCCTAACAAACGCCTGCAAGTACGGGGCTCTCAAGGGCGACAGTGGAGAAGTATCGCTGACATGGGAAATCAAGAGCGACGGTGATGAAGCTGGCCTCATGATCAAGTGGCGCGAACGGGGTGGACCTCTTGTCATCCCACCGGCGCGCCGCGGCTTCGGCTCCAAGCTCATCAGCATCGGTCTAGTCGGGACTGGCGGTGTGGATACTCGTTACGATCCGGAGGGGTTTGAGGCCGACTTGCGAGCGCCGATCCGCCATCTGGCAAAGGGCTGACGTAGGAATGCGTATGATCATCAGGCCGATAATTCTCGTCGTGGAAGACGAGCCAATCGTCCGGCTGTTCGCTTCGGACATAATCGAAGAGGCTGGCTTCGAAGTGCTTCAGGCGGCGGACGCCACCGACGCGATCAGCACCTTGGAAGAGCGCTCAGATGTCCGCGTCGTATTTACGGACGTGGATATGCCTGGCGGGATGGATGGCATCATGCTGGCGATCTGCATTCGCGAGCGCTGGCCCGACATCCAGGTTATCATCACGTCAGGACGACCTTGGCCGCAGGAAACCAAACTGCCGAAAAACATGGTCTTCTTCCCGAAGCCGTATCGTCAGGACCGGGTGTTGGAGACGGTCCGGAAGATGGCGGCATGATAATTCGCGCCTGCGTATTGCGCATCGACGCCGCCGAGCGTCCGAGTACCATTAGACAGCGGGCCTCTCACGACCCGAAACCCAGGCTGTTTCCATGGTCGGGGAGGGATCGCCCGTGCTGCTGCTGATCCTCTCTTACCTCGCCGGCGCGCTGACCATCATCAGCCCATGCATCCTGCCGGTGCTCCCGTTCGTGTTCGCGCGAGCGGGTCAACCGTTCATGCGCAGTGGTCTGCCGCTCCTATTGGGGATGGCGGTGACATTCGCCGGAGTGGCCACGTTGGCGGCAGTCGGCGGCAGCTGGGCCGTACAGGCGAACAGCCTCGGGAGAGCGGTAGCGCTGCTGATACTGGGCGTGTTTGGACTGCTGCTGGCGTTCCCCGCGCTCGCCGATCGCGCCACCAGACCGATCGTCAGGCTCGGCGCCCGGCTCACGGAAGCTGCCGGACCAGAGCGGACTGGTGATAGTTTCTGGGCATCACTGCTCCTCGGGGTAGCCACCGGTCTTCTTTGGGCGCCGTGCGCCGGACCGATACTGGGGTTGGTACTGACCGGAGCCGCGTTGAACGGCGCCACTATCGGCACTTCGCTGCTGCTGCTGGCTTATGCCGCTGGTGCGGCAACATCGCTCGCGCTGGCGCTGCTCATCGGCGGACGTGTGTTCGCTGCGATGAAACGGTCGATCCGTGTGGGAGACTGGTTCCGCCGCTCTCTGGGCGCGCTAGTGCTTCTTGCAGTAATCGCCATCGCTCTGGGCCTCGACACGGGCTTATTGACCAAGCTGTCGCTCGCCGGAACGTCCACCGTCGAACAAAGACTCCTGGACAGCTTCCGGGTAGACGATCGTTTGGGGCAGACCAGCACTCTTGGGGATGGTCCGCTCGAAATCGAAGGGGAATTGCCACCGCTCACGGGCGCAACGAGTTGGCTGAATTCTGCGCCGCTCACGCGCGAGACGTTGCGCGGCAAGGTCGTCCTGGTCGATTTCTGGACCTATAGCTGCATCAACTGCCTGCGGACGCTGCCCTACGTAAAAGCCTGGGAGCAGAAATATCGGGCGGCCGGGCTGGTAGTGATCGGGGTTCACGCCCCCGAGTTCGCTTTCGAGAAGGATCCTGACAACGTCGCGAAAGCCGCGCGTGACTTAGGCGTCACCTATCCCGTAGCGCTCGATAACAATCACGCGATCTGGCGCGCCTTTGACAACCGTTACTGGCCGGCCCACTACTTCATCGATGGTCGCGGCCGCGTCCGATACCATCATTTTGGCGAGGGAAATTACGCCGAATCCGAGAAGGTCATCCAGCGGCTTCTTGCCGAAAATGGCCACGCGGTCGGCGACATGCGAACTGTATCGGTGCGCACTGCGGGATCCTCTGCGGCAGCGAGCTGGAACGATGTACGCTCACCCGAGACCTACCTGGGCTATGTGCGTGGCGAGCGTTTCACGTCACCGGGGGGCTTCGTGCGCGAGACCGCGCATGACTATGTCGCGCCGCCTCAGTTGCCCCTGAACGCCTGGGCGCTTTCCGGACGCTGGCTTGCAGGGTCGGAACATGCCTCGTCACAATCCGCCGGGGCCCGCATCGTCTACCGGTTCCATGCCCGCGACGTCCACCTTGTGCTCGGCCCTTCCGCTACGGGCCGACGGGTCCGGTTCCGCGTCACGATCGACGGCAAGCCACCCGCTAGCGATCATGGCTCGGACATCGACGACGCCGGAAACGGCACGATCGAGGGACAAAGACTCTACCAGCTCGTACGGCAGAAGGGCGCCGTTCGCGAGCGCACGTTCGCGATCGAGTTCCTCGATCCCGGCGCTCTGGGTTTTGCCTTCACCTTTGGCTGAGTCTGTTAGGTTTCAGCCGTTGCAATCCATCCCAACTACGTATGATCGGAGACGAGAGCCATGACGCCAAAGATTCTCATCTTTACGACCAACTGGTGCCCCTTTTGCCGGCGCGCGAAAGCACTGTTCACCGAAAAGGGTGTGAAATGGACTGAACACGACATCGAGGATGATCCTGCTCAGCGGCAGGCGATGGAGGAAGCGACAGGACGGAGCACCGTTCCGCAGATCTTCATCAACGGCAAGCACATCGGGGGCTCTAATGACCTCTTGGAGCTCGATGCCAAAGGCGAGCTCGACAAGCTTCTCGCCGGCGAGGTCTCCGCCACCTGATCAATGGTGCCGCTCAGCCAACCGATAGAGCGAAGGAGCGCACGATGGTTTCTGCAGTTTGGAACGACGCCACTATCGCCGCGAGCGACAAGACCGTGATTGTCGACGGCAATCACTACTTTCCGCCCGAAGCCGTCGATCATACTCGGCTCGAGGGAAGCGATCATTCGTCCGTCTGTCCGGTAAAGGGTCGGGCGCGCTATTATCACGTTCGGGTGGGCGAAGAGTGCAACCTGAACGCGGCTTGGGCCTACCCCAACCCGACACCAAGAGCCGAAGCGATCAGAGATCATGTCGCTTTCTGGAAGGGCGTTGAGGTTGCGTAGCAAGCTCCGCGCCGGGGGCGGCCGCTGATGCCGGCAGCGCTTCACGCTCGCGTCTCCGAACACGTCGGGCGGGCGCTCGACGGGCTGGAGACGTCTGGCGAGCTGCCGACCGGTCTCGCACGGAGCGGCGTGACTGTGGAAGCGCCGCATGACGCTGCGCACGGCGACCTGTCGACCAACGCTGCGATGGTGATGGGGAAGCGCGCCGGGGTCCCGCCGCGGCAGCTCGCCGAGGCGCTGGCCAGCCGGCTGGCGGCGCTCGAGGAAGTGACAAGCGTCGACGTCGCCGGGCCGGGCTTCGTCAATCTGCGGGTGACCGATGACGCATGGCGGGACGAGCTGGCGGCGATCGCACATGCGGGCGAGCGATATGGCAGTTCGGACACTGGTGCCGGCAAAACGGTGAACGTCGAATATGTCTCGGCTAATCCGACCGGCCCGATGCATGTGGGGCATTGCCGCGGAGCGGTCGTCGGGGACGCGCTGGCGAACCTGCTGGTGTTCACGGGGCACCGCGTAATCCGCGAGTACTACGTCAACGATGCCGGCGGACAGGTGGACGTCCTCGGGAGATCCGCCCACCTTCGCTACCTCGAGGCGCTGGGCGAAAGTATCGGCGACATCCCGGAGGGCCTGTATCCGGGCGACTATCTTAAGCCCGTGGGCCAGACCTTGGCTTCGGACTTCGGCGACCGCTACCGACATGCCCCGCAGGCCGCGTGGCTTCCGATCTTCCGCTCGCACGCCGTGGCAGCGATGATGGAGACGATCCGCGCGGACCTTACGTTGCTGGGCGTTCGCCATGACCGCTTCGCATCGGAGGCCGAACTTCTCGAAGCGGGACGGCCCGCCGCCGCCGAGGCTTGGCTGCGCGAGCGCGGCCTGATCTATGATGGCGTGCTTGACCCGCCCAAGGGAGAAACCCCGGAGGACTGGCAACCGATCGAGCTGCCGCTGTTCCGCTCGACGCTCTTTGGCGATGATCAGGACCGGCCGATCCGCAAGGCAGATGGAAGCTGGACCTACTTCGGCGTCGACCTCGCCTACCACTTCGAGAAGGCACGCGACGCCGATGAGATGATCGACGTCTGGGGTGCGGATCATGCCGGCACGGTGAAGCGCATCGTCGCAGCTACCGATGCCCTCACCGAAGGGCGCAAGCGCTTCGACGTCAAGCTGGTGCAGATTGTTCGGCTGCTTCGCGAAGGCGAGCCGGTAAAGATGTCGAAGCGTGCAGGCAACTTCGTGACCCTCGCGGATGTGGTGAAAGAGGTCGGCAAGGATGTCGTTCGTTTCACCATGCTCACCCGCAAGGCGGAGGCGCCAATGGACTTCGACTTCGCGAAGGCGGTCGAGGCGTCGCGTGATAATCCGGTCTTCTATGTTCACTACGCGTACGCGCGCATACATTCGCTTTCTCGACGAGCAATCGAGGCCAAGATCGACTTGAGCGCTGAGCCCGACCTTTCCCTCTTAGACGGTCGGGATTTGATCCTAGTCAAGCTGATGGCCCAGTTTCCGCGAGTAGTGGAGGCGGCCGCGTCAGCGCGCGAACCGCATCGGATCGCCTTCTTCCTCGCCGATCTGGCGGCGGCTTTCCACGCCGTGTGGAATGCCGGATCCGATGATCCGGCACGCCGCTTCATCCGCGACGATAACGCGCCGCTCAGCCGCGTACGGCTCTTCTTGGCAGCTGCCGTCGGACAGAGCATCCGCAATGGCTTGGCGCTGATGGGCGTCGAGCCGATGCAGCAGATGCCTCGGAACGACGTTGATTTCGGTTAAGCGGATGGGTTCGCTGCGCAGCGGTTGGGTAAGCCGGGTGGCTGGCTGGTCGGCGGTCATGCTGCGGATCGGCACCGTTCTTGCTCGCCGAACGAGGGCCATCTTCGGTTATGCACTCGCCGCCTGAAATGGAGAAAGCCGCCTTTGAGGCAGCGTTGGAACGGCTGCCAAGCGGCTACAGTGAAGGCGTCTTTGACGGCTACCGCTACGGCGTGACCGTCAAGCGATCTGACGACGGTCGGCGAAACAGTCTGTTTGCGAGAGATCTCGCCGCCACCGATATCGTAAGCTTCAACCTGTACCGCCTGGAAAGCGGCGAGACATTTCTCAGACCCTGCGAAATGTCCTCAGACAAGGTAGTGAAGTTCGTGCTCGGCTTCACGCCCTCAGAATAGCCTCGTGTCGAGTTCTGTTTAGCCACTGCCATGAGTGTTTTGCTCGCAGCCTCCGTAACGTCAGGCTATCGAAACTATAGCCGCGAGTCATTGGACTTAGACCTTGGGCAGCCTCATTCTGATGGCCTCTACGGCCTTAGGGGAATCGATGCCGGCTCCTGCGAAAGCCACCGATCAGGGAGCCTTCTGATGACCGACGCTACAGCTGCGCAACTTGCGACTCCGACCGACCTTGATGAGGCCGCAACGATGACCGTAGCGGACGCACTTAAGATTATCCTCGCAAACAGCTATGCAGTCTACCTGAAGACCAAGAACTTCCACTGGCATGTCTCTGGACCCTACTTCAGGGACTACCATCTTCTTCTCGACGAGCAGGCTGCGGAGATCCTGGCCGTTACCGACGCCATCGCCGAGCGCGCCAGAAAGACGGGCAATCGCACACTTACATCGATTGGTGACATCGCGCGGCATCAGACTATCCGAGACAACGATGCCGAGTTCGTGACGCCGCAGGAAATGCTGGCCGAGCTAAGGGCCGACAACCTCCATATGGTGGAAGGGTTTCGGAAGGCGAAGGCAGTCGCGGATGAGGCAAAGGACAACGCCACCTCTGGCTTGGTCGACGCTTGGACCGATGAGGCCGAACGCCGTGCTTGGTTCCTGTTCGAGGCCAGCCGGCCGAGCCAATGAGCGCTAGCCCGAGGTAGAAGATGTTGAAGGTAGGCCTTGGCGGCGGTTGCCATTGGTGCACCGAGGGGGTGTTTCAAGCATTACGAGGGGTCACGCAGGTCGATCAGGGCTATTTGCAATCCGAGCCACCGGCGGACACTTGGGCCGAGGGCGTGGTCGTGACGTTCGACCCGTCCACCATCAGCCTGGGAATGCTCGCCGAGGTACATCTTAGAACGCATTCATCGAGCAGAGCTCGTTCCCCGCGTGGGAAGTACCGCAGCGCAATCTATATCTTTGAGCCCGGACAACGGGCGGAAGCTGAGCGAACGGTGCGCCGGTTCGCGGAAGAAGCCGCAAAGACGATTCACACGCAGGTGGTGCCGTTCGTCGACTTCTTGCCATCGCAGGAGCGCTACCAAAACTACTATCGCAACGATCCCAATCGGCCATTCTGCCGCCGATACATCGATCCGAAACTCGATCTCATCCGCCGCGAGTATGCGGAACATGCGCTACCAGGTGGGTGAGCGCGTGTGTGCCTCGTCGAGCTGGAAGGTGAGGTCGATGAAAGACCGCTTTGTTGTGCGCTGCCGATTTTCTGCATGCGGCGCCCATCTGCTCGCGAGTAGATCCCACGCGGACTCGCAGGATTACCCGGTTAGTGAGAGCGATCTTTCTCGGCAGACGGTTTGAAGGTGCGCTCCCTCAGGAAGATCAGGTCTGAAACGGCAATGCAACTTCGGAGCGCGCGTTAGGGGAGGTAGATCGATGATGGTCCCGATGATCTCAGTTCTGTCCCCGTCCCGGCTGTGATCGAGGGAGTTAATGGAACATGCAGGTGACGATCCTCGCGATCATTACGGATGGCACACACTGCCTGAGCCTCCATCATTCCCATCTTGCAGCCTGGAGCCAACTCATGAGCTTCATCGACGCGAGATGGTCCGAGCGTATGGGATCTACAGCTCCGCCGGCTGATGACGAGGCGAAAGCGCAGATGTTCTTTCGACACAATGATGACGACCTGTACGCGATCATCGATGCTGACGTCTCGGAACTCCAAGAGGCGTTGGGTTCGGCCAGCGACCCCGTCATTGGTTAGCGCGGCGGCCCGCCAAGCTGCTTCGACCACATCGAACCAAGGGGCGCTCTATGTTCGAATGCCTTATTCTTGGCGACAGCATCGGGCTTGGCACAGCGAAGGCGATTAACAGCCAGTACGCTCCACGTTGCGACGTTCAGGCGGTCGAAGGGGCGACGGCCGCGCAGATCCTGAGTTGGAGAAGGCCGATCAAGATCTATGGCAGTTGCGTCTTTGCGATCGGCTCGAATGATCCGCCCGGTGCGCCCCTCGCCAGAACCCTCTCGCGCATCCGCGGCAGCATCTGCTTTCGTCGAGTGATTTGGTTGCTCCCGTACGCGCGCGGCCAGGCCTATACTGTCAGCTCGGTAGCAGCTCGGTACGGAGATGAGACCGTCGATCTCACCCGGTTTCCATCCGTGGATCACATACATCCTCGCAGCTACTCGCAGCTGGCATCGGCGCTTCTCCGACGGCCATGACCGATTTATCTCCGCACAGTCATATGGTTGGTAATTGGCTTGGAACCCTGCCGGTCAACAGGCATTCACCTAGCAGCAGCAAGGCTGGTAATGGCCCATCTGAGCGAAGCTGAACTGACCAACTGGACGGCGCTTTATACCGCGACCGCGCTGTGCTGCGCGATCGCGATGAGCTTGGCCATCCTCGTTCTCGCCTGCCGTCTCTGGCGTGAGAAGGTCTGGACGCAGCTGCGAGGTGCCAGGCAAGTGGCGCTTTTCCTGCCGAGGACCTGGTGGCGGTGGCAGAAGCTCTACCTGCTCTCGACGCCCGTAACGCTCGCGATCGTCATCTCGTTCGGTTTGACGTTAAGCTGGGGCTGACCCACTAGAGGCCGAGGGCGTCAGTCAGTCGGGCTACCAGCACTCCAGCGGCGCAGTCGGTCGTTGTGACCGTCAACACCGGCGCTATGCGCCGAAGCCTGTCACGTCTTTGGTCCTCGCGCTCGCCGAACTCCATCATCTCCAAGATCAATTGCTTGATCTCGCCGGTCCTGTGTGAGCGCGCCTCGATGGGGGCACCTCAAGGTTTGTGGCACGGACAGCGGTAAGCTGAACAGGTGGCGAACAGGGCGGCTCAGGCCACCTTGGCTCCGGGTCCGCCGGCGATGTTGAGTGCGCGGTAGCCGTCTTGATCGAGCTCGGCAGCAGCATCCTGCCAGAGGTAATCGCCGGTGAGGCTGATGTGTCGCCAACCAAGCGGGGCGACATGGCCGAGCAGCTCGTCGAGCGCGGGCTCGCCACTGGCGCGCAGATGCTCGACCGCACGGCCCATGTAGAGCGTGTTCCAGTACACGATCGCGGCGGTGACCAGCGTCAGCCCGGACGCCTTCAGCGCCTGGTTCTCGAATTGCGGATCGCGCAGGCGGCCCTGTTTATGGACGAACACGGCCTGGGCGAGCGTGTGACGCGCCTCGCCCTTGTTGAGCCCGGCCTGACACTGCTGGCGGAGCGCCCTGGATTCCAACCAGTCGAGCGTGAACAGCGTGCGCTCGATCCGGCCCAGCTCCTGGAGCGCGAAGTCGAGCCGGTTCTGGCGACGGTACGCGGCCAGCTTCTTCAGCATGACCGACGGTAGCACCACGCCGGCCTTCACGGACGCGGCGAGCCGGACGATCTCGTCCCAGCTTTCGCGGATGGCAGCGATGTTGAACGGGCGCCCGATCATCTTCGCGAGCGCCTCAGGGCGGGCCGTGCCCGGGAACAGGCCGAGCCGGCGGTCGGCTAGATCGCGCAGGCGGGGCACGAACCGGAAGCCGAGCAGGTGCGCGAGCGCGAACACGTGGTCGGACGCGCCGCCCGTGTCGGCGTAGTGGATCGCGGGTTCGATGCCGCAGCCGTGCGCGACCAACCCGTCCAGCACATAGGGCGCCTCCGCCGCGGTCGCCGAGATCAGCCGGACATGGTAGGGCGCGTAGGTATCGGCGACATGGGCGTAGATCTTCTGCCCCGGCTCCCGGTCGTAGCGCGCGTTGGTGCTGCCGGCCGCGCCCCGCCTGCCCGAGCGGAAGAACTGCCCGTCCGAGCTCGACGCGGTGCCGTCGCCCCACACGCGCGTGAGCGGCAGCGCGGCTTGCGCGTCCACCAGATGGCGCAGCCCTGCCGCGTAATTCTCTTCCGATACGTACCAGCCATGCGTCCAGGCGAGCTGGGCGTAGGTGACGCCCTGGCTGGCGTTGGCCATGCGCTCGATGCCGAGGTTCGTCGCGTCTGCAAGGATCGCGGCGAGCACGGCCTGCGGGTTGGAGTGGGCGCGGCCCGAGCGCAGTTCCGGAAATGCGCACAGGAACCCGGTGCGGGCTTCCACCTCGGCGAGCAGCTCGGTGATGCGCACGCGGGGCATGAGCCGGTCGACGGCCGCGTCCAGCCTGTCGGCCGCAGCGGGCGTTACGGCCGCGAGCGGGCTGACCCTGAGGTCACCGCCCCGCAGCTCCACGCCGTCAAGCGTGCCGCGCTTCAGCGAGCCTGCGAACCGGCGCAACCGCCAGTCGAGCAGCCTGGCGCGCCCCTCCAAGTAGCGGCCGACGTCGGTGTCGAACGGCAGCGTGAGCGCGATCTCGGCCGCTTTGCCGGGCGGGAGCATATAGCTGTCGAAGCGCAGGTGTTCGCGCGTACCCTCCACCCACAGGTCGCCCGATTGGAGCCGCTCGCGCACGGTCGCGACCGTGGCGGTTTCATAGCGACGGCGGTCGATGACGCCGCCCTCGGTGATCGCCGCCTTCCATTTTCTGGAAAACGGCATGGGCGCATCGGCCGGCACGGCTCGCCGCCCGGTCGCGTTCAGCGCGCGCACGACCTTGATCGCGCCGAGCACGCCGTCGCGCGAGCCTGCCGCCTTGAACCGGAACGCGTCAAAAAACGCGGGCGCGTAGCGCCGCATCGTCATGTAGCGCCCCGCCGCGCGGATCAGCGGCTCGTCACGGGTCAGGTCGGCGATCGCGGTCGCCTCGCCCTCGGCATCCAGAAGCCTCGTCCAGCCCACTCCGTCTTCGAGCGCCGCCCAGACGTCCAACCCGTCCTCGCGCGCGACCCGGAGCGCGCCGACCGTGGCGCCCAGCAGCCGCATGAGCCGGTTCACGTCGCGTGTGGTCGCCTCGATGCCGCGCTTCTGCGCGGCCCTGGCCCTGGCGAACAGGAGGCCGGTCTGCTTGCCGAACATCTCGATCGCGGCGTCCGCAAGCCGCGCTTCCAGGTCGATGACGGCTGCGGCGAGTGTCGCGCGCCTTCTGCGGAGCGAGTAGTCGGACAGGAGGAACGCGGGCGCGACATGGCCTTCGCGCACGAGCTGCTCGAAGCGGTGCTCGTGGATGCGGCCGGCAATGCCCGGGTCGAGCCCGAGCCGACGCACATGCGCGAGCCGGGCGAGAATGCCGGCGAGATTGCGCGCGGTCGGGCTGTCCGACGTGTCGCGCAGCCACGCGAGCGGCGTCGTGCCGCGATCCTGGTCCACGATCAGCAACGCATCCAGCCCCGCCACCTGCTCCGGACCGAGCGCATCGACCAGCGTGTCGGCCGCGAGGCGGCGCGCCATGGCGCGTCCCGCCACCCCGATCCGCTCGATACGGGCGGGCGCGGGCAGAACGATCCGGGCAGCACGCAAATGGCCCAGCACTGCCGCGGCGATCGGCTTGCCCCGTTCGGTCGCTTCCGCCGCGCGGGTGGCTGCGCCGAGCGCGCCGGGGACGTCGGCCGCCTCGAACGCGCGCAGGCGCAAACGCTCCATCGCCTCCCAGGCGTGCTCGAGCCGGGTCTGGGCGCGATGCGCGTAACCTTCGGCCACCGCAGGCGTGATGCCGAGCTGCGCGGCCACATGCCGCACCAGGAAGTCGGGGACGACCTCGTCGTGGCGCATGCCGAAGCCGGGATGACGCAGCAGGGCGAGGTGCAGCGCGAAGCCGAGCCGGTTGGCGTCGCCGCGCTTCGCTTCGATCAGTGGCCGGTCCTCATCGGCAACCGTGTAATGCTTGGCGAGCGAGGCATGGTCGAGGGGCACGCCGAACAGCGCGCGGCGCTCGTCGCCCGTCAACAGATCACGTCTGGCCATCGACTCATCCCCCGACCCGGAGCGTACCGGTCCCGCGTCGCAGGGGCGAGGTGTCGCGCAACTCTCAAGTTTCGCGACAGCGGCCCTGACCGGTCACGCCACGAGGGCGGACGCTGTCGCAAATGTCTGTTGCTAATCAGCCGTGTTCCAATGCACATCTGCGACATGCTCCTCGGCTATGCGCGCGTATCTACCGACGATCAGGATCTCACGCTTCAAAAGACGGCACTGAAGGCGGCCGGATGCCGGCGGACATTCGAGGAGAAGGTGTCCGGCGCCAAGCGCGCCCGACCGGAACTCGACCGGATGCTGGAGCAGCTGCGCGACGACGACGTGGTTGTGGTCACCCGGCTCGATCGCCTAGCGCGGTCGACGCGCGACCTGCTCGACATCGCCGAGAAGCTGAACGAGGCGGGAGCGGGGCTGCGCTCGCTCGCCGAGCCCTGGGCCGACACGACCACGCCTGCGGGACGCATGGTGCTCACCGTGTTCGCCGGCATCGCGGAGTTCGAGCGCGAGCTGATCCACCAGCGTACCAGTTCCGGCCGCGCGGCAGCCATGGCGCGCGGCGTGAAGTTCGGGCGTAAGCCCAAGCTCACTCCGGACCAGATCGCGCTCGGACAGCGTCTCGTCGGCGAAGGCACATCGGTGCGCGAAGCGGCGAAGCTGCTGAAGTGTCATCATGCCACGCTCTATCGGGCGCTCAACCATCCGGCGCAGATGCCCGTACATCGCTCGACACGTTGATTGAGGAGTAGGATTTCGCCATGATCTTCGCGCTTCTACTAGCGGCAAGTTCGCCGAATTCCGCGCTGGAGGCGGAGCGGGCCTACTCGGAAGCTGTACTTGCCAGTGGCCGTCAGGCAGCGGCACGCAGTTTCGGTCCACAAAGCGACCCCTGGCCAATACAACATGCGCCCGAAACCGCGCGCTCTCCATCTGTGGCCAGCATGTTGCAAGCAGCCGAGAGTAGCCGAAGGTGGTGGCTCACAATGATGAGTGTCGAGAGCCATGCCGAGCGCAGACCCGAACTTGTCTTTCCGTCCTGTGATCCGAGCGGGTCGGCAGTTGTTATCGGCGGGCTGTACGATGGCGGAAATCGAGTTGGATCATATAAGACGCTTTGGCGGAACAGTGCTGAGGGGTGGCGCTGGGAAATCGACGACTATCGTCGGGATGGATCGAAGGCATTAGCGGCAGAAAGTTTACAAGCGATCGAACCTGAGTGCTCGGCAAAACTCACCAATGAACAGCTCCAAATCCAAGCCGTTAGCGATGCGAAAGAGATCGCGTCTGTTTTGCGACAGGAGCAGGCCGGCAAACAGGTCGACTGGTTGGCTGTTCCAAGACGAAGCGTGGCCGAAGACGTTATCTTTGTCGGCAACGATGGCCGACGCATCCGCAGGCTCCCCGCCAAGCTGCCCATTCGGCGCATAGCGGGTGCGTTATCGTCCGGAAGCAGTTACGATGAAACGCTACGGTGGAGTAGCCGCGTCCTGGACGGGTCTGCACAAGCCCATAGCTTTCAGATCACCCAGTGGCGCGGTCCCAAGAATGGATGGCAGATCGTCTACTACGAGCTCCGCGGGTGAAACATCACGAGAGGTGATCCGGTAACTTCCAACTCGTCCAACCTCACAAACCCACGAAACTTAATATACTTTGCGGCAACGCTCAGGCCTTTGTTGACCATTTGTTCCGACTGCCGCTGTCCATATGACAAACCTTGAGGTGCCCCCAAGCGTGGCGTCGAGGGTCCAGCGCCGCCAACCCCAGTGCGTCTCCGGATCATCGGCGAACGTCGCCTGTTGCCACTCGCGACCACCGTTTACCGACACTTCGACCCGAGAGACGCGGCGATCATAGGCGATGGCATAGCCCTCGATCCGCACCTCCCCGGCCGGCAGGCTTTCG
>Ga0308160_10001034_pt1 | contig 43043 bp, 38 predicted proteins | sample PhyFR1_FD_201036 | JGI IMG/M metagenome (GOLD analysis project Ga0308160, IMG submission 201036) | Phyllosphere microbial communities from UC Gill Tract Community Farm, Albany, California, United States - DLSLF.R1 | ecosystem: Host-associated > Plants > Phyllosphere > Unclassified | place: USA... | reverse complement strand
AATTTAAAATACCTCTGGATCCTTTCCCGGACCAAAGAAATTCCCGATAGCATCAGGCAGAGGTTTCTGGCAAAAGCAAAAAGCATAGGCTATAATACCGATGCGCTGATCTGGGTGAAGCATGATTGATTTTAAAATCACCTTATTTTTGTAATTGGCTCCGTCGAATCTTCGATTTCCGCAGACATCTAAACCCGAATATTTCTGCTCGATTCTTTAATACTATGTTTGGATTCCTACAGAAAGACAAGTTTTTACGTATTATTTTTGTCAATAAGTTTTTTATTAAACATTTAATTAATTACCACAAACTTTGTCATTCCGCAGGAATCTAGCCGCAAATCTTTCCGCTCGATTCTCTAATACTGTGATTAGATTCCTACAGAAATCGAAGATTCGACGGAGTCAATGACAAATGTGAAATACATGAGAAAGAAAATATCAGATTTTCTTTCTCATGTGTTCTAAAATCTTATGTTTCTTATGTGTTAAAATTTCAGTTCAAGCCTTTATACTCCTTCCACTCCTCAAAACGGTGATCGATCACCTGTTTCATCAGGTCATAGTTTTCATAGGTATCTTCAATATGATAAAAGGTTTCGTATTCATAATCGTTCTCTTCGGCTTTCGTATCAAAGAGATTCACGTAATCGTCTGCAAATGAGCTGAACCGGTTTCCGAAATCCGTTTCGTCCTTATAATAATCCTGTGCAAAGGCATTTCCCATCGGATTCAGGTCGGATTCAGAAAATTTCCCGTCCATGCAATCCATCACAAATTCAGCACCCGTCATTTCACGGCGCATGACTTTTTCGATTTCTTCTTCGGCATCTTCTTTCAAATCCTCTGAGATCAGGCCTTTACTGATGCACCAGTTCAGGAACATTCCGGTATGGGTGGCACCATTGTTTTCAGAAAGCTCTTCGGGAAAATCTCCGCCGTAATGCCATGAAGCGTCGTCGTATTTGGACATAATGATCGTTTTAGATAATTTCCGTCAAAAATAGAAAAAATCAATTTATATTGTTTAGCCAACAGAAATTTCCGTCATTTGTGTAGAAATTCTTTCGACCTAAGATTATATGAAAAATGCTGTTCTGATCACCATCGGTGACGAAATCCTTTCGGGAAATACGGTAGATACCAATTCCAACTTTATTGCGAACGAACTGAAAAACATCGGGATAAAAGTTTCACAGATCTTTACGATCTCCGACGAGATTGAAACCATCAAAGACACCATACAAACAGCCTTCAGAACCGGCGATGTAATCATCACTACCGGCGGACTGGGACCGACCCGCGACGACAAAACGAAAAAAGCCATCGCCGAATTTTTCGATGATGAGCTTGCCCTTGATGAGACAACCTTCAGTCATCTGAAAGCCTATATGGAAAAGCGAGGCCGCCTGGAGATCCTGGAAAGAAACCGGGAGCAGGCTTTTGTGCCTACAAAATCCAGGGTTTTCCAGAACCACTTCGGTACGGCACCGTGTACGATGATGGAAGAGGACGGAAAACTGCTGTTCAGCCTTCCGGGGGTTCCTTATGAGGTGAAACCGCTGATCAAAGACCAGATTATTCCGTATCTTCAGGAGAAATTCAGCCTGAATTACATTTCAACAAGAATCGTTTCCGTGGTCGGTATTCCTGAAAGTATTCTGGCCGATACCATTGAAAGCTGGGAACTGGCGCTGCCGCCGAATCTGGCCCTTTCTTACCTGCCGGTAGGAACCCGGGTTAAACTGCGATTAACGGCAACCGGTGAAAATGAAACGGTTTTGCAGCAACAGCTGGAAGAAGAAATCCGGAAACTCCTGCCTTTAATCAAAGATAACGTCATTGCCACTTCTGAAGACAAAATAGAGAAAATCCTTGCTGAAATCTTAACGGAGCGGAAACTTACGATTTCGACGGCAGAAAGCTGTACCGGAGGAATGCTGGCTAAAATGATCATTTCGGTTCCCGGAAGCTCAACCTATTTCCTGGGCGGAATCGTTCCCTATGCTACGGAAAAGAAAATCGACCTCCTCAAAGTAAAAAGAGAGACGGTGGAAACGTTTACGGTAGTCAGTGAACAGGTAGCGGCGGAAATGGCGGAAGGCTGCCGGAAATTATTCGGTACCGATATTTCATTGTCTTCTACGGGCGTGGCGGGACCAGGAAAAGGAGAGGACGGCAATGAGGTGGGCACGGTTTTCTATACCATACGGATCCATGATCGGGAAGTCACTTCCAAACTACATATGCCTCACCTGGAAAGACAGGACTTCATGTATTTTGTTTCGCAGAAGATAATCCAGGATTTGGTGGGAATTCTTATTAATAACCGAACGTAACGTCTGATTTTAATAATTTTTTAATTAAATACAAGCAGATATTTCACGACTTTTGTAATTCAAAATAAAAGAGTACAAATCGTGGGAAATTCAAAACAGATTTTTCAGACCGACAACAAAAAACGTTGGAGAAATGTGCAGTGGGGCAGCCGTATTTTTATTTTCGTTGCCGCGTTGCTGTTTCTGGCTTTAGGTCTGATGATGAAATTCGGCAGGAATCCGAAAATACCTTTCAAAGAAGATTACAAAGCCGTCATCACCGCCAGCAAACCTTATCTTCAGGAGAATAAGATATCCAAAGAATACAAAGGCTTCAGGAGTTTTATTTCTGAAAAAACCATCCATACCAATCTTGCGAAGATTAACAGGGCAAGAGCGGAAAGACTGAAAAACCAGAACCGCAACTGGTCCCAGTTTCCCGGCGGGATACGGTCTGCATTTTATGTGGCCTGGGACCCCCAGTCCCTGATGTCGTTGAAAAGAAACATCCGGCACATCAACCTGGTTTTCCCGGAATGGTTTTTCCTGGATCCCAAAACCGGTGACCTGAAAACCAACGTGGATCCTGAAGGTTATAAGATCATCAGAAGAACGGGGGTGGCCACGATGCCGATTCTCAGCAATAATTCCAATCAGGAATTCCATTCGGAAGGATTGGGGAAAGTGCTGAAAGACCCTGGCAAAAGAACGCAGCTTATCCAGAAGCTGAAGCAGCAGTGCCAGAAACTTCATTTCAAAGGAATCAACATCGACTTTGAGGATATGAACCTGGATTCCGATGAAAATCTGATTGCTTTCATGAAAGAGCTTTCGGCAACCTTCAAGCAGAATAACCTTCTGGTCTCCATGGATATTATGACGGACAATGACGATTATAATGTTGAAAAACTGAATCCGTACGTTGATTATTTTATATTGATGGCCTATGATGAATATTCTGCCGACAGCGATGCCGGGCCGGTTTCATCCCAGAAATGGATCGAGGCACAGACCGGGAAAATTCTGACGAAAACCTCGCCGGAGAAAATCATTCTGGGATTGGGGGCCTACGGCTACGACTGGAGTACGGATAAAGACGACAACAGCTCCGTAACCTATATGCAGGCCATCACCAAAGCCAGTGCCAGCAAAGCGAAAATCAATTTCGATGACAATACCTTCAACCTGAACTATTCGTATACCGACTCAAAAAACAACACCCATACCGTGTTTTTCAATGACGCGGCATCGATTTTCAATACCATGCGCTTTTCCTCGGAATATCCGCTGGCCGGTACCGCACTCTGGAGACTGGGAAGTGAAGACAGCCGGATCTGGAATTTCTATGATAGAGACCTCACGTTTGCAGGGCTTTCAAAATTAAATCTGAAGGTACTGGAAAATGTAAAAGGGCAGACCATGGTGGATTATATCGGCGACGGCGAAGTGCTGGACGTGCTGAATACCCCGCACGACGGGAAAATTGCCCTGGAAATCGATCCGAAAGAAAAAATTATCACCGACGAAAATTACATCACTTATCCGAGTTCCTATGAAGTAAGGAAGTATGGCGGGGCTCCCCAGAAAGAGCTGGTGCTGACCTTCGATGACGGGCCGGATGAAACCTATACGCCGCAGGTGCTGGATGTGCTTTCAAAATACCATGTTCCGGCTGCTTTCTTTCTGGTCGGTTTAAATGCAGAGAAAAACCTGCCTCTGGTGAAAAGGATTTACCGCGAAGGTCATGAAATTGGAAACCATACGTTTACCCATGAAAACGTGGCGAAAGTAAGCCCCGAAAGAGCCCTGCTCGAAATGAAGCTCACGAGGCTGCTGATCGAATGTATTACCGGACACAGCACCATCCTCTTCAGGGCCCCTTACAATGCGGATTCCGAGCCGACGACTTCGGAGGAAATCATTCCCGTCGCACTGGCAAGGCAGCAGAATTACCTGGATATCGGCGAGAACATCGATCCCGAAGACTGGCAGCCCGGAATAAAAGCCGATGAAATTGTAAAAAGGGTCATGGCCGGAGTAAAAGCCGAGCGGGGAAACATCATCCTTCTTCATGATGCAGGCGGCGACACCCGGGAAGAAACGGTAAAGGCACTGAAGATTCTTATTCCTACCTTACAGAAACAGGGATATCATTTTACCAACCTGACCAGCATCCTGCATAAAAGCAAAAACGAACTGATGCCGGAAGTGCCGAAAACAAAAGCCTATTATGTAATGCAGCTGAACCTCATCCTTGCGACGGTGATTTACGGAATCAGCCATTTCCTGGTGGCATTGTTTACCATCTTTATCGGGTTGGGGCTGATCAGGCTGTTTATCATGCTGTACTGGGCGTTCCGGGAAAGAAGAAGAGAGAAAAAATTGGGGATTTTCCCGGTACTGGACTCCTATCCTAAGGTTTCGATTATTGTTCCGGCTTATAATGAAGAGGTGAATATTGTTTCTTCACTGAACAACCTCCTGAAACAGACCTATCCGAATTTCGATGTCATTATGGTGGACGACGGAAGCAAGGACTCGACGTATGAAAAAGCCAGGGAAGCATTTTCTGATAACCCGAAACTTAAAATTTTCAGCAAAAGAAACGGAGGGAAAGCGACGGCCCTGAATTATGGGATTTCTGAAACGGATGCGGAATATGTAGTCTGCATTGATGCCGATACCAAGCTGGAACAGGACGCCGTGAAGTATTTAATCGCCAGGTTTTTAAATTCCGCTCCGGAAGATAAAATAGCAGCCGTTGCAGGGAACGTGAAAGTAGGAAATACCGTCAACTGGCTTACCAGATGGCAGTCGATCGAATACACCACCAGCCAGAATTTCGACCGGCTTGCGTATGCCAACATCAATGCGATTACCGTAATTCCGGGAGCCATCGGAGCTTTCAGGAAATCCGTTGTCGAAAAAGTGGGAGGCTACTCTTCCGACACCCTGGCAGAAGACTGCGACATTACGGTAAAAATCCTGAGAAAAGGATATACCGTAGCCAATGAAAACAGGGCGGTAGCCGTCACCGAAGCACCGGAAAGTGTAAAACAGTTTCTGAAACAGCGCTTCCGATGGACCTACGGAATCATGCAGATGTTCTGGAAACAGAGACAGACCTTCCTGAACCCGAAATACAAAGGGCTGGGATTGTGGGCAATGCCGAATATCTTGCTGTTTCAGTACATCATTCCATTTTTTTCGCCGATGGCCGATCTTATCATGTTTTTCGGCCTGTTATCAGGAAACGGCGGAAAGATATTCGGGTATTACCTGATCTTTTTACTGGTAGATGCCTCGCTGGCTTTTATTGCCTTCATCATGCAGCGTGAGAAGCTTATTCATCTGGTATATGTAATTCCGCAGCGGTTCGGTTACCGTTGGCTGATGTATATTGTCCTGTTCAGAAGCCTGAGAAGAGCGCTGAAAGGCGAAATGCAGTCCTGGGGATTCCTGAAAAGAACCGGAAACGTAAAAGAAATTGCAAATTCTTAATATTTAATTAAATTTGTTTTCATAAAAAAGTAACGAATTAAAAAAAAGTTACACTTATTCTATAAATTGTAATTATAATGAAAAAACTAACGCTTTCCCTGCTTTTATTGGGAGGACTCTGTTCACAGGCAGTGAACGCTCAGGCGACAGACAAAGGTCTGGACCTTAGCCTGATGGATAAATCGGTACGCCCGCAGGATGACTTTTACAGCTTTGTGAGCGGAACCTGGATGAAGACGGCGAAAATCCCTTCCGATAAACCGACCTGGGGAAGTTTCAACAAACTGGCTGAAGATACGGACAACAATTCGATGACGATCCTGAACTCGCTTCTGAAAGATAAGTTTGCCGACGGAACGGAAGGTAAAAAAATCCAGGACCTGTATGCATCGTACATGGATATGTCCAAAAGAAATGCAGACGGCATCAAGCCGATCCAGGCCAACCTGAATAAGATTGACGCCATTAAAAACGTGAACGATCTTCAGAATTATTTAATTTCCGTAACGAAAGAAGGCGAAAACAATTTCTACGGATGGGGCGTGGACGCAGATCTTAAAGATTCCAAAATGAATGCGGTGTACCTGGGAGACGCTTCTTTAGGATTGGGAAGGGATTATTATCAGAAAGTAAACGAAAAAAATACCGAAGCTCTGGCGGAATACACAAAATATGTGGCTTCCATGCTGAAAGAATTGGGCTATAAAAACGCAGATGCCGCAGCAAAGGGCATTGTTGATTACGAGAAAAGCATCGCTAAGACGTATCTGACGAACGAGCAGAGCCGTGACAACACCCTTCAGTACAATCCGAAAACCATGGCTGAGCTTTCTGCTTTGGTGAAAAATGTAGACCTTCCGGGTTACCTTAAAAAAGTAGGCGTAACTTCGGATAAAGTAATCATCGGAGAATTAGGTTATTATAAAAACCTGGATACATTTATTAATACGAAGAATCTTCCTGTGATCAAAGATTACCTGAAATTCCACATGATCCACGGCAGCGCTTCTTATTTAAGCGAAAAAATCGGGGATATGAAGTTTGCATTCTACGGTAAATACCTGAGAGGGCAGCAGGAGCAGAGGGCTTTGAACAAAAGAGGATTTGAGCTGATCAACGGAACTCTGGGCGAAGCGTTCGGAAAGCTGTATGTTGAGAAATATTTCCCGGCAGAAGCCAAAGCGCAGATGGTGGAGCTGATTGACTACCTGAAGAAAAGTTTCGCAGTTCACATCAATAATTTAGCCTGGATGTCTTCCACAACGAAGGAGAAAGCCATGCAGAAACTGAATAAGTTTACGGTAAAAGTAGCTTATCCGGACAAATGGAAAGATTATTCCAAACTCACCATCGTTCCTGAATCCAAAGGCGGAAACCTGTATTCCAACCTTCAGAATATTACCGAATGGCAGTACAACAAAGATCTGGCTAAAATCGGAAAACCGGTAGATAAATCGGAGTGGGGAATGACCCCACAAACGGTAAATGCTTACTATAACCCGGTAAACAATGAAATCGTATTCCCGGCTGCCATCCTTCAGCCGCCGTTCTTCAATCCTAAAGCGGATGCTGCGGTGAATTTCGGAGGAATCGGTGCCGTAATCGGTCACGAAATGAGCCACGGATTCGATGATTCCGGAGCCCAGTTTGATGCCGACGGAAACCTGGTAGACTGGTGGACGCCTGAAGACAAAGCCAACTTCGAAAAAGCAACCAAAGCATTGGCTTCCCAGTACGATAAGTACGAGCCTGTAAAAGGAACTTTCGTAAACGGAACCTTTACCAACGGGGAGAATATTGCCGATTTGGGTGGGGTAAATATCGCCTACGACGCTTTACAGATGTACCTGAAAGACAAAGGAAATCCGGGAGTAATCAGCGGATATACGCAGGATCAGAGATTCTTCTTAAGCTGGGCAACCGTTTGGAGAACTTTATCCAGTGAAAAATATATGGTGAATCAGGTGAAAACCGATCCGCACTCGCCGGGGTATTTCAGAAGTTTCGGTCCTTTAACGAACGTTGACGCTTTCTACAAAGCATTCGATGTAAAAGAAGGCGATAAACTGTATAAAAAACCGGCAGACCGTATCAAAATCTGGTAGTCCTTTTTAAAATATCATAAGAACCGTTCAGCAATGAGCGGTTTTTTTTAGCTTAAAATTTAAAATAATTGTTTATTGAACTCACGTTAAATTTAATTACTCAACAGTTTCGATGCCGTAGAATTTTTTATGAAGATCAGGTAATCAAAATCATCGGTTATAATACCGGATTTAAAATCCTTTGCGATCGGAGAAGCCCCTACGGTTCTGTAGTTTATTTTTTTCAGGAGTACTTTAGCCAATTTATTGTTCTCCTTTTTAATGCTTTTTAGATCAAGAATAAAAACAGGAATATCAAAAGAATTGAGAAGTTCTTCCAGCGAATCCGGTGCGTTTTTTTTCAGATAACCGGCTTTGATTTTTTCGTCATGCAGGTCGAAAACGGAATGATAACCTTCATAAAAGAACGTTCCGCAATTAACATAATTATTAAATTTATCTTTCAGAAATTTTCCGGTTTCCTCTCCCGTTTTCTTCAGATGTTCATTATGCGCCCACAATACAAAAGCTGAATCAGGATATTTATTTTTGAGCCAAGAAATATTATCTGCCATGTATTGGTTCCTTCCAAGATAGGTTCTGCTGATATACTGGTCAAGAAGAGTAACATGCTGTTGAAACCAGGAACGATCTTCCGCATCCAATATCTTTGAAGAAAATGTTTTTATGGCGATTAGTTCCGCTGATGCCTCTTTATTCAATTGTTTTTTGTCGGAAAGCTGATTTCTTTTTAAGCGGTTTTCATTGTTAAGCAGCTGTGTTAATTTCATCAGAGGGTTAGTCGAAATGCCGTATTTGTCCATCATTATTTTAAGCTGTACAACAGAACCCCGGTACGTGGTCATATCGAATCCCGTAAACGTTATTTTGGATGTATTTCCGTCGTTGTATTTTTTCATCCATTCCGTCATGTCCAGGATTTCGTTGGTTTGATAAATCCAGGAATCGAGGTTCATTACGTACTCTTTACCGGTTTTTTTTCCATTCACGATATATTCGTTGAGAAGCATGGCTTTAGGCATTGGAGATTCTATGGAAAATACGCCGCCGTTATTTTTCATCAGAATATACCGGGTCAATTTGTCTTTTATTTTAAAAATTTCATCTGAGCCATGGGAAGCTTCACCCAAACCTATCATTCTTGCATCGGCAAAGAAACGATTGAAAACCAGAGAATCTTCTTTGAAACCGATGTCGGGATTATGGGATTGAAGAGGATAGATAAATTTCCGGAGATAATTTCTCTCATCAGTATTTTGGGAATGAAAAAATGTAGAAAAAAGAAGAGCAAAGATCATCAGCACATTTTCCGGAAATGATTTTTTCATGGTTAAAGTATTTTTATTTCATGGTAAAAATAAATTTTTCCTTTCTCCGATAAAAACAATACACCGGAAGAAGAGAATGTTTTAACAAAAAATTATCATATTTATGAGATATAAATAAGCGATACGGGATTACAATCAAATTTGTATATTTGGTAAGTTTGTGTAAATCAAAAAATATCTTAATGAAAAAGCTAAATATCGGGATACTTGCCCTTTCGGGTCTGGTGTTCTTAAATTCGTGTGGTACGGCAAAGACGGCGGATGCTGAGAAACCGGAAATGACCAAGGAAATGACGGCAGAGCCGGTAAAAAAGGAAGAAATGAAAGAAGAAGGACTGAATTTAGCCTATATGGACAAAGCAGTACGTCCGCAGGATGATTTTTTTAGCTATGTGAACGGAAACTGGGTGAAAACCACGCAGATCCCTTCCGATAAAGCCAGCTGGGGATCTTTCAATGCCCTGAGGGAAAATGTAGACGATGCCTCTCTGGATATTTTAAATAAAATTTTATCCGAATCCTATCAGGCAGGTTCCGAAGGTCAGAAAATCCAGAATCTCTACGCTTCTTTTATGGACACCGGCAAAAGAAATGCGGAAGGCCTGAGCCCGATCAAAGGAGACCTGGCGAAAATCGATGCCATCAAAAACCTGAATGATCTTCAGAAATATTTACTGGAAGCAACGAAAGTAGGTGATAACTCATTCTACGGCTGGAGGGTAAGCGCCGATATGAAAAATTCCACCATGAACGCAGTCTATCTCGGCGGTCCGGATCTTGGTTTGGGAAGGGATTACTATCAGAAAGTGAATGAAGCCAATACCAAGACCCTGGCGGAATACCAGACCTATGTCGGAAAACTCTTCGGCGTTTTAAACTATAAGAATGCGGATGCTGCTGCTAAAAACGTAGTGGATTTTGAAAAACAGCTGGCCAATTATTTATTGACGCTTGAGCAGAACAGGGATGCCAATTTAAGGTACAATCCTAAAAATGTATCCGAACTGCCGGCAATGGTAAAGAATGTGAACCTTTCGAAATATTTGAAGGAGGCAGGCGTTGATACCAACCGTGTAATCGTCGGCGAATTGAAATATTACCAGAATATGGATTCTTTCCTGACGCAGAAAAACCTGCCGTTGCTGAAGGATTACCTGAAATACCATCTCATTAACGGAAATGCCAGCAACCTGGATGAAAACCTGGAACAGATCCGGTTCGATTTTTACTCCAAATACCTTCAGGGCCAGAAAGAGCAACGGCCGATGAACAAAAGAGGGCTTTCTCTGGTAAACGGCGTTCTGGGAGAAGCATTCGGAAAACTCTATGTAGAAAAATACTTTACGCCTGAAGCCAAAGCGCAGATGGAAACGTACATCGATTATATTTTAAAGTCATTCAAAACCCACATCAACGATATGGACTGGATGTCTCCGGAAACCAAAGTAAAAGCACAGGACAAACTGTCGAAATTTACGGTAAAGATTGCCTATCCGGATAAATGGAAAGATTACACCAAGCTAAAAGTGGAATCTCCGAAAGCGGGAGCGACTTTATATTCCAACTTGCAGAATGTAGCGGCCTGGCAGTATCAGAAAAGCCTGGATAAGGTGGGGAAACCGGTAGATAAATCGGAATGGGGAATGACGCCGCAGACGGTAAATGCTTACTATAGCGGATCCAACAACGAAATCGTTTTCCCGGCAGCGATCCTTCAGCCTCCGTTCTATAATCCGAAAGCGGATGCTGCGGTAAACTTCGGTGGGATAGGAGCGGTTATCGGCCACGAGATTTCCCACGGATTCGACGACAGCGGTTCCAGATTTGACGGAGAGGGCAACCTGAATAACTGGTGGACGGATGCCGACCGTAAGAACTTTGATGCTAAAGTAGCCCAGCTGGCTGCCCAGTACAGTGCTTACGAACCCGTAAAAGGAAGTTTCGTAAACGGTAAATTTACCAGCGGTGAAAACATCGGGGATCTGGGAGGCGTAGCGGTGGCTTACGACGCGCTTCAGATGTACCTGAAAGACCACGGCAATCCGGGACCGATCAGCGGCTTCACGCAGGACCAGCGGTTCTTTATGAGCTGGGCAACGGTATGGAGAACCAAATCTACCGATCAGTACATGACCAACCAGGTAAAGACCGATCCGCATTCACCGGGTGTTTTCAGGGCATTCGGACCATTGGTAAACCAGGATTCTTTCATCCAGGCATTCGATATCAAGCCGGGCGACAAAATGTACAAAGCACCTCAGGACAGAATAAAAATCTGGTAAAAAAAGCCGGAAAATGGGTAGAAATGAAAAACGCATCGGAAATGATGCGTTTTTTATTTATTTTTCCTAGTTTAGTGATGCCGGAAATATGAGCTGCTGCTGATGTTGATCCGGTACATATTATTTCAAAAAAATCTTAACAAAATTTTTTATGTTACAGTTTTTTTTTAAATTTAAACATTGGATTGGTCAGTTATTTGATGCTGATAAAAACAATGAACACCAAAATAAGAAATCTCAAAATAACAACAATATGGCAATGTTTAATTATGGCGTTGGCGGAAACGAAGTAAAAGTAGACGCTAACGAAGCTATCCAGCAGATTCAGGAGAATAAGTCGCTGATAGTGAGCCAGCTTACAACAGATGAATCTTACGTTCCTGAAATCGTAACAGGATTAAAAACCGTGGACGACGTCTTCAGGCATTTCCAGCCTTCTGTGCAGGTGCAACACGAAACGGAAGACGGTAATGTGGTAGAAGAAGAGTTCCGTTTCCAGAATCTTGCGGACTTCACCCCCAAAAACCTTACGCAGAAATCAGAATACCTACAGAAACTGAGCATGGAGCAGGAACAGTACAATAAAATCGTACGCCAGCTGAAAACCAATAAAATTCTGCGCAATATGCTTGAAAATGACCAGACCAGAGCTGCATTTGTAGAGGTATTGAAAGAAGTGGCCCAGGAACTTGAAAAATAATCTAAAGACTCACGAATCATGGATAGTAAATTACAGGCAGCGGAGAACCAACAACAGCAGGGGCAGCAGCAACACGCAGGCCAGCCCAAAGGTAATCCGCTTGCCGAACTCAATAAAATAGGAGGTTTCGGTTTTGTAGAATCCGTTGTAGACGGGATTGCCAACATGAACCCCACCCGGAAAGCCAGAAAGGAAATCTTCCTGAACGACGGCAATAAAGCAGAAGAAAGAAAAGAGCTGCTTCAGAAAATCAACCTTTGGGTAGAACTTCTGGAAGGCAATGAATCGGCAGATAAAATGGCGGACACCTGCAAATCCAAAGCGCAGACAGCCGATCAGAATCTGAAATTGAACCTGAAAAATACACTGGATGCCGTCCGGATGCTGGAAACCAACTACCGGACTGTTGCCCAGTTTTACAAGAATACCGAACTCGATAAAGTAGACAACGTAAGCATTGTCAATGCAAGCCTCGACCAGGTTTCAGACCTTGACAATCCGTTATTTATCGATGCCGTAGCGGAAGAATTCAAAAATTACTACGACCGTCTTGACCTTAGGGACAACTATTCCATCCTGGCTATTCCGGGATACCTGGGTTCCAATAAAGTCATTGAAAAGTGGGCGAAGATCTGTAACGAGAATAAAGTGATGATGATCACGGATTTTGCCAATCTCGATAAACCGGATGATGTGGTGGATTTATTCCATTCGGCCAACCTTACCGGCGGCGAGCTGCACAGAAGTAACGTGATCATGACGTGTAATTGGCTGGTGGGACGCGGAAAAGCCGAAGAAGTAGGAGAAGAGGAAAACGTAGAGCTTCCGCCTTCCACTTCACTCGCCGGAAAAATCCATAAAACCCTGATGTCCCAGGTGGCCGCAGGGAAAAAGCACGGAAACATCAATGAAGTGGATGCCGTAAAATTCGAGCTGAAGAAAAGCGAAATTTCCCAGCTGGAAAAAATGGGCTTGGTGCCGATGGTAAACGAATACGGGAAAATCATGGCATTCTCTGCCAAAACCCTGTTTACCGGAGACAACATTGGGCTTCAGACCTACTCTGTTGTACGGGTATTCGACTATGTAACCAAAGTTTTACTGGACTTCCTGAACAGAAGGGCTTTCGAAAACTGGAATGCCAAGAATGAAGATGATCTGAGAAGACAGATCGTTACTTTCCTGGATGGCATCAAAGGTCCGGATAAGCTGATTGAAAAATTCAAGATCGTCCGCTTCGAGCAGGATAAAGTAAATAAAGACCGGGTTTGGCTGGATATCCGTCTGACCCCTTACTTCCCTACCAAAAGTTTCGTTATCAAGCTTGACGGACATAAGGGAGATGACGGTAACGAATGGGATGCTGAATATCTTCAGGATTAATCTTTACTGAATTTAAATACTAAACCGATGGGATTTTCACATCGGTTTTTTTCTACCGAATTATTAAACGATTATGAAAAGAAAGCTGCTGTACTTTTTGCCGGTGCTTCTGGGACTGGCAGGCTGTGAAGAAAAAAAACTTCAACAGAATCATAAGATTGACCTTTTCGCCGATGAAAGGAAGGAGGGTAAAGCCTACGTGATGAAGCCTCAGGAATGTTTTTATGAGAGCGATATGGTGGTTTCGTCGGCAGACATCCAACTGGTCGACCAGTCTTCAGGGCGTGGGAAATCCATTTTTATCTATCGCGTAAATTCAGGAAAAGTACTCAAGACCACCAGGGATTCGGTGGTGGCTTTTCCGTTTCAGTTTCTTTCGAATCAGCGGCTGATGTTCCGCCGCGATTCTGCTTCCTACGCGTATCTCAAAAAGCTCGAAGGCTACCGCTTTATTGCCAAACCGATGAATCTGAAATACCAGTGGCTGAAAGCAGCTCCGGTCTATTCGGTAAAATCTGAGCAATAAAGCATTATCTTTGCAGGATCGACATTCCGGTATCTGGAAGCTGAGCATCCGCCGAAAAGCAGATCCTGTCCGCTTTGTATTGAACCTGCCGGGATATCCGAATAAAGATTAAAAATTTGAAAGACATACATAAAGAGCCGGATTTCAGGCATATCGGCAATAGGCTTCTCAACTGGTACAGTACAAACGCCAGAGACCTGCCTTTCAGGCAGACAAAAGATCCCTACAAGATCTGGATCTGTGAGATTGTTTTCCAGCAGACCCGGATCAGCCAGGGCCTGGGACATTACAATAATTTTGTGGCAAGATTCCCGGATGTGAAAACATTGGCTGAAGCTGAAGAAGATGAGGTTATTCTGTATTGGAAGGGCCTGGGCTATTATTCACGGGCGATCAATATCCATAAGGCTGCCCAACAGATCATGACTGATTATCATGGTGAATTTCCTCATGAATATGAAGAAATTTTAAAGCTGAAAGGAATCGGGAAGTACACGGCGGCGGCAGTTTCCAGCATCTGTTTCAATGGGAAAATGCCTGCAGTAGACGGGAATTTCTACCGGGTATTGAGCCGGCTCTTTGCTGACGGTTTCGATATTTCAAACTCGCGTGCATTCAATTATTTTTCAGAGCTGGCACATCTCATTTTACCGGAGAATGTCGGGGATTTCAATCAGGCCATGATGGATCTGGGTTCCGAAATCTGCAAACCCAAAAATCCGCTTTGCAGGGAATGTCCTTTGAATGAATATTGCCTGGCTTTCTCCATGAACAAAGTTTCGGAATTTCCGGTGAAAGCCAAAAAGACAAAAGCGAAAGACCTGGAACTGAAGTATTATTTTGTGCACCGGGACGGGAAATTCCTGATTCAGCAGCGGAAAGATGACTTCATCTGGAAAAAGCTGTTTGAATTTCCACCTCAGATTTCCGATGCGCTGATCCCGTTTATCGTAGGCGTGAAAACCGTCAGCCATAAACTCACCCATAAAAACCTCAGCATCGAAATTTATAATGTGGAAGTCACCTCCGAAGAAACCTGGACTCATTTCATTGCCGGAAATGAATATCTGATCACGGATGTAGAAGCGTCCCACGAAAAATCATTCCCGAAACCGCTGGAAACCTACATCCGGAATTATGAGGAAGCCTACCGGTTTTTGTAATAAAACATGAACCCGAAGAGAAATCAGATAAGCCGGAAGCTGGAAGTTACTTTGTTAAAATACGATTAAACGTAGTGATGGTCAAATGAAACCGTTTGGGATTTTATCAAATTAAGTTTCTGGCTTACGAGCTTTACTTTTTTTGCTTCAATAACCCGTTGAACCCGGAGAGATTCGAGGTTGGCTTTCTACGGAAATCGCAGATTCGACGAAGTCAATAACAAATCACAGTTTTATATATTACTTACAACTTTTTTACACCCTGTTTGTCATGCCGTAGGGATCTAAACATAGTATTAGCGAACAAATGGCCGGAAAGATTCGGGTATGGATTCCTACGGAATGACAAAGATGCCGAAATATTGGATAAAATTCTACCACTCCGTTTGTTATTCTTCAATCTCAAGATAGATTAAAGAGATGTACGGAAAAATTCGCATCTAGATTCCTACGGAATGACAAAGTTTGTGGTAATTAAATGCTTAGTAAAAAACTTATTGACGAAATAATACGTAAAACTTGTCGTTCCGTAGGAATCTCAACATAGCATTAGAGAAGCCCGGAAAGATTCGAGGTTAGATTCTTATGAAATGACAAAGATGCCGGAAAGTGTTGAGGTAGTTTTACCACATCGTCTGTCATTGACTCCGTCGAATCTGCGATTTCCGCAGGAATCTAGAAATAGTATTAGGGAAGTTCGGAAAAATTCAGGTATGGATGAGTTCCTGTAAGAATTGCAGATTCGAGGAATTCAATGATAAAGGTGCTGTGAAAATAAACCTTTGCAGTCTCTTTCAAGTGAAATCGAAGATTCGGCGTAGTCAAACGGCTTTGTGAGCCTGAAAACAGTTGGTAATAAAAATACTCTGTGCGTTCTGTGTCCAAAAAGAAGCATTCAATTTAAATCCAAAACTCCTTGAAATGCTGAAATTTGTCTTCCGGAATCTGAAATCTAATTTGTACTTTTGCAAAATGTTTAAAAACGCGATTTTTATTTTTGTAGCCCTGCTTTTGGTGTCGTGTGGAAAAGATCCGGTTCCGAAGCCTTACGGGGAACTCCGTCTGGAATATCCGAAGCCTCAGTACCGCAAATTTGAAAACAATTGTAATTATACCTTTGAATATTCCGGTTTTGCAAAAATTACCGATGCGAAAAAGCCGTGCTGGTATTATCTGAATTATCCGAAAATGAAAGCCAAGGTTTTCGTGACCTATTATCCGATACAGAACGATTTTGCCGATCACATCAAGGAAGCGGAAAAGATGGTGTATGAACATACCATCAAGGCCAGCGCCATCGATACCAAATCTTTCGAATACCCTAACAAAAAGGTATACGGGAATTTTTACGAATTGAAAGGGCAGAGTGCCTCCAATCTTCAGTTTTACATCACCGACAGCACGAAGCATTTCGTGACGGCTTATTTATATTTCAACACCAGGCCGAAGCCTGATTCACTGGCTCCAGCAGTAGACTATATCAAGAAAGATATGATGCACCTGCTCGATACTTTTGAATGGAAAAAATAATTGACTTTTATAATACTTTGAAAAAAATATGAAACTTTTAGTTGTAGGAAGTGTTGCGTTCGACGCAATCGAGACGCCATTTGGGAAAACAGATAAAATTTTAGGCGGTGCCGCTACATATATCGGCATCACTTCATCCATTCTGGGTGTAAAGTCCGGGATTGTTTCCGTCGTGGGAGGGGATTTCCCTCAGGAGTATCTGGATATGTTTACCAACAGGGACATCAATGTGGAAGGAATCGAAATTGTAAAAGAAGGGAAAACATTCTTTTGGGCAGGAAAATACCACAACGACCTTAATACAAGAGACACTTTGGCAACGGAAGTCAACGTGCTGGAAAACTTTGATCCCAAAATACCGGATTCCATGCAGGATGCGGAAATCCTTTTATTGGGGAACCTTCACCCGGGCGTACAGCTTTCCGTACTGGAAAAAATGCACAACCGCCCGAAGCTGGTTATCCTGGATACCATGAATTTCTGGATGGATTCCGCTTTGGATATTTTAATGCAGATGATTGCCAAGACCGATGTGATCTCCATCAACGATGAAGAAGCGAGACAGCTTTCAGGAGAATACTCTCTGGTAAAAGCTGCTAAAAAGATCCATGCAATGGGTCCTGAATACGTCATCATTAAAAAAGGGGAGCACGGTGCTTTGCTGTTCCACGACCATAAAGTATTCGCTATTCCCGCATTGCCACTGGAAGATGTCTTTGATCCTACCGGAGCCGGAGATACTTTCGCCGGAGGTTTTGCCGCCTACCTGGCCAAGAAAGAAAAAATCGATTTCGAAACAATGAAATCCGCACTGATCGTAGGTTCCGCCATGGCCTCCTTTACCGTTGAGAAATTCGGAACGGAGCGCATCCAGGAAGTAAGCGAATCCGATATGTTCGACCGATTGAGACAATTTAAAGAACTGACGACCTTTGATGTAGAACTTCAGTAATATCTTCTTTTAAGAAATATTTATAATAAAAAATTTAGTGTAATTCATTAAGAATTCTAAATTTGCAACTTGTTTAAAATAGTATAATGACAAATAAACTTAAGATCACTTTTCTTTTTGGAATTTTCATCCTGCTGTTCAGCGCCAATGCAATGAACGCTCAGCTGAAAAAAGGAGATTTAGTGGATGGTATCTCTGCGGTAATCGGTGATGAAATTGTGCTGGAGTCCGATGTAACCGAGCAGATGAACTATGCAAAACAGCAGGGCGCTTCCAACATCGATAAGTGTGAGTTTTTGGAAAATTTTCTTAACAACAAACTTCTTGTTTACGAAGCTAAAAAAGATACGCTGATCGAAAACCGTTCGGCAGCCATTAAAGAGCAGGCCAATTCCAAATACCAGCAATTGCTTTCCCAGTTCCCGGACGAAAAAACCATGCTGGCGGCCTATAAGTTCAGAAACGGTTTCGAAATGAAAAATGCGATCGAAAAAATCGATGCAGACCAGTATTACGGACAGGCAAAATACCAGAGGGTTACGGATAAAGCCGATGTTACCCCGAATGAAGTAACGGATTTCTACAATACGTTCAAAACACAGCTGCCGGAAATCAAGGATGAGGTATCCCTATCCCAGATCATGATGTTCCCTAAGCTTACGGAAGCCCATAAAGATGAACTGATCAACAAGCTGAAAAAAATCAAACAGGATATCCAGGGCGGCGAAACATTCGAAAGCCAGGCCAGAATCTATTCCGAAGACCCGGGATCGGCATCAAACGGCGGCCTGATGAAAAATATTTCCAAAGGACAGATGGTAAAGCCTTTCGAGGCGGCCGCACTGAACCTTCAGGAAGGCGAAATTTCAGACCCTATTGAATCGGAATTCGGATACCACATCATTCAGCTGGTGAAGAAGTCAGGAAAAATGTATGACGCAAGGCATATTCTCCTGATGGCCACCCCGACGGATGAAGAAATGAAAATGGCAAAAGCAAAACTGGACAGCATCAGAGGATTGATCCAAAGCGGAAAAATGACCTTCAAAGATGCTACGTTCAGGTTTTCCGATGACAAAAGAACCAAATTCAATGCCGGGGTTATTCCGGGGGCAGACGGTTCCAGTAAAATTGAAAGAGAGACGCTTCCCGGAACGATCAGCTACGAACTGGCAGGTTTGAACAAGGGAGATATCACGACGGCTTTTGACGATGAGGATGAAAGAAAGAGAAAGGTGGTAAAGATCATCAAAATGGAGGACGTGATTCCTGCGCACAAAATCACCCTTGAAACCGATTATGACCGGATCAAGCAGATGGCCCTCAACAAGAAGAAAAATGAAATGGTTGAGAAGTATGTAAATTCAAAACTTCCGACCACCTTTATTTCCATTGACAGCCGCTACGACACCTGCAGCTTCAAAGGACGCTGGAAAAAAGATTCAGTAAAAAAATAAAAAAAAACCTTCAGAATTTCTGAAGGTTTTTTTTGTGGAGAACAGTCCGGTAACGGAGGTTTTTATTATTTTTACACCATGAGCAGTTTTATAGATTTCAATTCAGCTAAAAAGCTTCACGGGATGCAGTCCCGGCAGAATCCCGTTACCCAACTCTTTGGCATTCAGTACCCGGTTATCCAGGGCGGGATGATCTGGCATTCCGGATGGAGGCTGGCTTCGGCAGTTTCCAATTGCGGCGGATTGGGCCTGATCGGTGCCGGAAGCATGTATCCCGACGTATTGAGGGAGAACATCAGGAAATGCAGGCAGGCTACGGATAAGCCTTTCGGGGTGAATGTACCCATGCTGTACCCGAATCTTGAGGAAATTATCAGTATCATCCTGGAAGAAGGGATCAGGATCGTTTTTACCTCGGCCGGAAACCCGAAAACCTATACGGAGACGCTGCAGAAAGAAGGATTGAAAGTGGCTCACGTGGTTTCGTCCACCAAATTTGCCGTCAAATGCGAAGAGGCAGGCGTGGATGCCATCGTGGCGGAAGGTTTTGAAGCAGGCGGCCATAACGGAAGGGATGAAACCACCACCTTCTGCCTGATCCCGAATGTAAGGAAACATATTTCAAAACCCCTGATCGCGGCAGGAGGAATTGCTTTAGGTTCCCAGATGAAGGCGGCGATGATCTTAGGCGCGGACGGCGTGCAGATCGGTTCGCGTTTCGCAGCCACCACAGAAGCCAGCGCCCATGAAAACTGGAAGCAGAAAATCACCGAACTTCACGAGGGCGATACCCATTTGACCCTGAAAGAACTTGCTCCCGTGAGAATGGTTAAGAATAAGTTTTTTAACGAACTTGAAGACATTTATCATACCGGAAGAAACAAAGAATCACTTATTGCTTCCCTGGGCCGCGCGAGGGCGAAAAAAGGGATGTTTGAAGGCGATATGGAAGAAGGCGAACTGGAGATAGGGCAGGTTTCCGCTCTGATCGATGAGGTATTGCCGGTAGAAACGGTATTCAGAAATTTGCTGGACGAATTCAACAATACGGGTACTCCAAGTCTGTAACCGGATTAAAATAATGGAATCACGGATGATCGATGTAAAAGGGAAAAGGCTTTATACCGAATATCACTATCTGTCTGCAGACAGCCCGACTCTTGTTTTTTTACACGACTCTTTAGGCTGCACGCAGCTTTGGCGGGATTTTCCTGCCGACCTGGGGAAAGCCACCCGATGCAATGTGCTTTTATACGACCGGCTGGGCTATGGAAAGTCTTTTCCTATGCTCACCCATAAGAGGGAAAACAGCTATATGGAAACTGAGGCCGGCGTGCTGAATGATTTGCTGGATGAGCTAAAAATAAATGATGCTATTCTTTTCGGTCACAGCGACGGTGGAACCATTGCTTTGATTGCTGCTTCAAAGTATCCTGAAAAGATAAGCGCAATCCTTTGTGAAGCCGGACATATTTTTGTGGAAGACATTACCGTAAAAGGAGTAAGGAATGCATTGGAAGCCTATCAGACCACCGATCTTCCTGAACGCCTTGCGAAATACCACGGTGGTAAAACGGAAATGCTGGTCAGGGCCTGGACGGATATCTGGCTCAGCGAGCGCTTCAAAAGCTGGAATATCGAATCTTTACTGAAAAACATTACTGCACCGCTACTTTTTATTCAGGGCTCAGAAGACGAGTACGGAACACTGGATCAGGTAGATAAAACCGTTTCGCAGGTAAGCGGAAGTGCGGAAAAATTCATCATTCCCAACACCGGGCATACGCCGCATAAAGAAGTTCCGGAAATTGTTCTGAAAAAAGCCGCCGGTTTTATCAACGGCATTTTGGGAAAGTGAATGGTGAATCCGCTGTGCTCGTCAATGGTGAATGGTCAATTCGCTTCACTCGTCAATGGTCAATAGTGAATTTTACATAAAGCAATTATTGGCAAACGCAAGGTAGCAAGAGGTTTTTAATGTCTTGTGTTTTAAGTCGCAGGGATTTAGTCTTGATAAAATTGAGTTAGGTCTTAACGAATTTCATGACATCGGAATTTAAAGGGCCGAAAGCAATACGTTTAACCGCAATTCCCCTTCGGGCCGGAGGGATGTCGAAAATTCAAGGAATTTTTGACGGGGTGGTCCTTAGAAAGTGAATGGTTAATGGTCAATCCGCTTCGCTTGTAAGTAGTCAATAGTGAGAGTGCAAAGCCGCAAAAAGCTTTCAGTGCTTTAGCAAATGATCAATCCGTTTTTCTTATCAATTTTTTTCAGTAAACGATTTACCATTGACTTGCGAAGCAAAATTCACCATTCACCTGAGAAGCCGCTACAAACTCCCGATCTCCCGGCTGATATTCTCCCGCGCTGCACCTTCATACTTTTCCCTGAATTCATCAGTTTTAAAGATGCTTTCCTGTTCTAAAAAGTGCTGCAATACTTTTTTTCTTCCCGGTTTATACAGAAAATCGGGATAAACGGAATATTCCTTCCTTATTTTCCGGGTGTAATCCAGATAGGTTTCCCGGTCTTTTCCCAAAACCGAAAGATCAGCATCCAGAAGATAGTTGATGTCATGATCAGCGGACCTAAGATGGGCTTTGGTCGCGATAATCTGCTCTGAAACTTTATTGATGATGTCCTGGCTGATATTTAATGTTTTAAGCCTCATTACAGCCCGCTCTGCGCTTTTTTCTTCATTGGCTTTTGAAGCGGCGTCATAAATTACGTCATGGTAAAAAACGGAGAAGGTAACCGTTGAAAAATCTGCGATGTGATCTTCTACGGCATCAAGCTCGGAAAACATCTGTTCAAGATGTTGCAGGTTATGGTAGTGCCTGCCTCTTTCAGTGTATTTCTTATGGATTTCTGCCCAAAAACTTCCGATCAGCTGAGGGTTATTTATAAATTTCAGACCTTGATGGGTAAACCTTTCCTGTAGATTCATATCCGGCATTTTTCAGATAAAAAAAAGGAACTTTTAAAAAGTTCCCTGATTTGCTTCGATCGTGGCTTTCAGTTCGGACCAGCCTCCGCCGTTATAGCCGTCCTTCAGCCCCTGTGTATTTAAATATTCCAGAGCTTTTCCACTTCTGTTTCCGCTTCTGCAGAAGAGTATCACCGGCTTTTCGATCGAAAGGATCTCTTCCTGTCGGTCTTCCACTTCGCCCAGCGGGATATTTTTTGCTCCTTCTATGGATCCGTCCATTTCCAGTTCCATGGGTTCACGAACGTCGACCAACTGATAATTTCCTGATTTTAAAACTTCTGATAAAGACATATTGCTTTGTTTTTAGGGTTCAAATGTGAAACGAAATTACGTAAAATTTTACGGATAACTCATGGTTTTTAAAAGGTTTTTTATTTTTTAAAACAAAGTATAGCCCAGTATGAAAGACATCGTCTGGTAACGGGAGGTGAACGTATTATAATTTTGTAAAAGATTTCTGTGGGTCGTGGCACGGAACTCGGCTGAGAACCGGTCTTTGTATTTATATCCGATACCGAATGCCATATTGTTTCCGGAACTGATTTCCAGAATCTGGTAATCATATTTTATTTCCGATTTAAGATTAAAATCAAAAACATAGGCCAGATTGACAAAAATTTTTGATTGATCATTAATAAAGAAATAATGTCTCACCCCAAACGGAATTTCAATTGACTTATAATCCACGGTTCTTGTGGATTTCATTTCAAAAGACTGTCCTGGATAAACTACAGATTCCTTTTCTGTTTTGTAATACTGAAAAGTGGGTTCTGCGAAGAGGGCCCATTTATTTTTGTTGAAGGGTAACACGAATTCGGCTTCCAGCCCAATTCTGAAAGAAGATTCCCTGTTAAATTTTGTAACTTCACCATTACCCCCGAAGTATGATGATAAAACCGTTTCAAAAGATGAAAAATTAATTCCCGGCCTTACATTCAGATTAAAAAGATCTCTTTTTTCACTTACCTGATTGTAGTTTACCGCTGTTCCGGTATGGATACATTCATTATAATCCATAAAAGCTTTCGATAGATCATTGGCCTTGTATTGTATCTTTTCAATACGGTTTTTATCCAGGTCGCAGTTCAGGCTTTTGCTAAGCGTTTGTTTATAATCTTCATTATAGGAAATCTGGGAGCTGTTAAGATAATAAGATTTATAGATAAGTGGGACCACCTGAGAATTATCGATATTGAAAAAAAACTTCTTCAGTTCGCTGTTTTCATAATAAAAAAGATTGGCTTTTCCTTCCACCAGATATTTCAGGAAAACCGTCTCTTCTTTAAATTCCGGTTCTTTTCTATCTGAAATTTTATCCAGAATTTCAACGGACTGATCGACTTTTACCGTTTTTCTTATATATTTTCGCTCATGATCGATCCCGAATTCCTGAATATTTTTAATGCTTTCTTTTCTCACCTCCGAAGCTTCGTCTGTTTTGAATTCAAATTCTGTAGGATTGTTCTTCCAGTCCAGATTTTTGATGAAGGCTTCGCTTCTCTTTCCTGAATTGGTTACAAAATAGCCTTTTTCAAATTTAATTTGTGCATTAAGGAAACACGCCGAAATAAGTCCGGTAAGCAGGCTGATTTTCTTCATGGTTTTATTTTTTCTGAATATAATAAGGTCTGAATTTTTCAAACGCGGCAAATTTATAAAATAATCTTAGTTTTGCAAGATAAAAGATGAGTGCAACCGCAGAAAGATATTCACAGCTGATCAAAGCCAAAGCAAAAAGTTTTGGGTTTCAAGGCTGTGGGATTTCCAGGGCGGAATTTCTGGAGGAAGAGGCCCGTCCGCTCGAAAGCTGGCTGAAGAACAATTTCCATGGCGAGATGAAGTACATGGAAAATTATTTCGATAAGAGGCTGGACCCGAGATTGCTGGTGGAAGGCTCCAGATCGGTGATTTCTCTTTCCTACAATTATTTTCCGGAAGAGAAGATTTCAACCCTTGAGAACTTCAAGATCTCAAAATATGCTTATGCGGAAGACTACCATGAGGTCATTAAAGACATTTTGCGCGACATGGTGGCTGAACTGCAGGAAGAAATAGGGGAGTTCGGGTTCCGGGTATTTGTGGATTCCGCGCCGGTGCTGGAAAGGAGCTGGGCACGAAAATCGGGGATCGGCTGGGTCGGTAAAAACGCCAACCTCATTACCCGGCAAAGCGGATCGTTCTACTTTCTGGCGGAAATCATCTGCGATCTGGAATTGATTCCCGATCATCCGGTAACGGATCATTGCGGCACCTGCCGGAAATGCATTGATGCCTGCCCGACCGGTGCGATTGTCTCAGAGAAGCTGGTTGACGGCAGCAAATGTATATCCTACGCCACGATTGAATTGAAAGATTCAATCCCGGATCATTTCAGGGATAAGATGGACGATTGGATGTTCGGCTGCGATGTCTGTCAGGATGTCTGCCCGTGGAACCGGTTTTCCGCACCGCACCAGCAGAGCAAATTCAAGCCGAATGAAAATTTAAAAAACTTTAAAAAAAGGGAATGGCGGGAGCTTACGCAGGAACTGTTTTCCGAAATATTCCGGAAATCCCCGGTGAAACGTACGAAATTCGCCGGACTGAAGCGGAATATCGAATTTCTGGATCAGTCATCAGATCAGGAATAAAATACGATTTCTGCAGAGATGGCCTTATCCCAAAAAACCGAAGTTCCGGGCAAAGGCGGTTAAGCGGTCTTTCCTGAAATTAAAATTTTAAGAAGGTAAAAATTCGGCAAAAGAAAGGCACAGCAGGCTAAAAAAAAGACTTTCAGAAATTTTTATACTGAAAATCAACGTTTTTTCTGAACTCTTTTAGGTGCTGTTTTTACCCGGATTTTAAATCTTTTGCTGGATTTGGTGTTTTTCTGCATATTTGTGAAGGATTTGTACTTAAATTTAGAGAAAATTTCAATCGAAACCAATACTTTTACAAAAATTCGAGATTAAATTTTATTAAAATAGTAAACATGACGATGAAAAAAATGGCATTGCTGATTCTGAAAACATTGGGAATTCTTCTGGGGATTATTGTAGTGTATGTTGCCGCCGGATATTTCCTTCCTTTTATAGAAGTTCCCGCAAAAGATGACGGCCAGGAGAAAGAAATCCCCATCTACATTTATACCAACGGTGTTCATACCGATATCGTCATGCCTGTAAAAAACGATCTGCACGACTGGAGTACCAAAATCCCGTTCGGCAATACCAAATCCAAAGAAACGGATTACCGGTTTGTCGGAATCGGGTGGGGCGACAAAGGATTTTATCTGGATACGCCGACCTGGGCCGACCTGAAGTTCTCAACGGCTTTCAAAGCGGCATTCTGGCTGAGCGAATCAGCGATGCACTGTACCTATTACAAAACAATGAAAGAGGGCGAAGACTGCAAAATGATCATGGTCAGCAGAAATCAGTATAAAGACCTGGTGAAGTTTGTCGATGAAAAATTTGATAAAGATACCAACGGAAACTATATCTTGGTTCCTACCAACGCCGTGTATGGAAATAATGACGCCTTTTATGACGCCACAGGAAAATACAGCTTCCTTGATACCTGCAATACCTGGGCAAACAATGCCCTGAAAGCGGCCGGACAGAAAGCGGCCTGGTGGACGCCTTCCGATTATGGGATCTTCCTTCACTATAAATAATTCCGTGAGATTTTTAAACTTCATTTTTATAATGTTCCTGTTTGTGTCATGTAAGCAGGAATCAAATTCCGTGAATGTATCGGTTTCAGGAACCGCGGATGAAGTCCGGCCCTTTGGAGATTCCGTTAAAATACGGAAGAAAGCGGAAGAAGCCCTGCAATTCTGCAAAAAGAAAAATTTCAGTACCGATTTCTGTCTCCTGATCGACATGAGCCTGCATTCGGGAGTGAAGAGGTTTTTTGTCTGGGATTTCAGGAAAAATAAAGTTACCGGAAAATATCTCGTGAGCCACGGCTGCGGTACAAATCCATGGAGTAGCGACGGTTCGAAAGACAGGCCCGGATTCAGCAATGAGGACGGAAGCCACCTGTCGTCGCTGGGAAAATACAAAGTGCAGGAACGGGGCTCCAGCGATTGGGGGATCCATGTAAAATACCTGATGCATAGTCTGGAAGAAACCAACAGCAATGCCCTGAAAAGATTCATCGTGTTTCATTCCTGGAACCTGATGAGCGATGAAGAGGTCTTTCCCAAAGGTTCCCCGGAAGGGTGGGGCTGCCCGACGGTTTCCAACAATGCCCTTCGAAAGATCGATCCTATGCTTCAGAAATCCCAGAAACCGGTGCTCATGTGGATTTATAATTGAATCTTATCCCGAATAATCTCACGCAGATTCTGCAGATAACGCAGTTTTTTTGGTCTGAATAATTGCTTGAAACGGTAGAGATTTAACAAGAATTTGAACCATTAAGATTTGTTTAGAGGTTTAGAGAAATTAAGAGGAGCTTTGCTTTAAGGAAGCATGCCGCTAAATAAAGCCTTCTTTCTTATTTAAGTGAAGAGTTTATGCTGAGCCTGTCGAAGTAGCTCTGTGAAACTTGAAAACGTCATGCAGGAAAAAAACCTTAGTGCACTCCGTGTTCAAAGCAGGTTGATGACAATTTAGCGTTAAATTGACCTCACGCAGATTTCGCAGATTTTTTTGAATTAAAAATATTGTTGTCAAATAAACCCTTTCTTTTCTTCGTTAAGTGAAAAATTTATGCTGATCCTGTAGAAATAGCTCTGTGAAACTTAAAAACGGCGTGCAGATAAAAAAATCTCAGTGTGCTCCGTGTTCAATAAACCCTCAGTACAAAATAAATCTAAAGAATCTCCATCTTATCTCTTCACACAACATAAATTGTGGTATTAATTTGAGCTTTCAGAACTTCGTACCATGTTTAGTCTGATTTTTGTATGACTCCACCCGATAAAAATTTGGAATACATGAAACACCGACTCTACCGTGAACAGCAGCTCAACTGTGATATTGAGACCGCCTGGAAATTCTTCTCCTCTGCCAATAACCTTTCAAAAATTACCCCGAAAGAAATGAACTTCATTGTACTGACAAAATTTGAAAATGATGAAATCTATCAAGGGATGATCATTGATTATTTCGTGTCGCCTTTATTAGGGATCAAAATGAAATGGCAGACTGAAATCACTCATGTGGATGACCGGAAAAGCTTCACGGATTTCCAGAAAAAAGGACCTTACAAGCTGTGGCACCATTTTCATGAATTTATTGAAAATGAAAACGGCGTGCTGATGAAAGACACGGTGGATTACGAACTGCCGCTGGGCTTCCTGGGAGAGCTTGCCCACAGCATTATGATAAAGAAGAAAGTGGAAGGGATCTTCGATTACCGGTACGGAATTCTGGAAAAAATGTTCAATCAAAAATAATCCGATGCCTGAAAAAGAAAAAATAAACATCTTCTGGTTCCGCAGGGATTTCCGGCTGGATGACAACTGCGGACTGTCCGAAGCTTTGGATTCAGGATTAAAGGTGTTGCCTGTTTTTATCTACGATACCGGTATTCTTGATAAGCTGGAAAACAAATCCGATAAAAGGGTAGATTATTTCCACCGTGCCCTGAAAGGCATGAACGAAGAGCTGAAGAAGCACAAAAGCGGCATCACTACATTTAAAGGAAAACCGGTGGAAGCGTTCAAGAAGCTGACCAAAGATTTCGAAATCGGTACCGTTTTCTGCAATGAAGATTATGAACCGCAAGCCATACGGCGAGATCAGGAGATCGCCGAATTCCTAAAAAAGCAAGACATTGAGCTGAAATCCCTGAAAGACCAGGTGATTTTCCATAAAGATGAAGTCACCAAAAAAGACGGTAAGCCGTACACCGTCTATACACCGTATTCCAAAAGATGGAAAGAAGTCCTGAAGACCAATAAAATTAAGACCTATAAAACCGACTTTTCTCAGTTCCTGGCCTATTCGGTACCGAAGTTTCCTGAATTAAAAGAGATAGGATTCGAAAAAACAGACCTCCGGGATGAAAAGCCGGCTCTGAAAAAATCGGTTATTGAAGATTACGGTAAATACAGGGATTATCCGGGACTTGACTATACAACGCATCTGGGAGTTGCCCTCCGCTTTGGAACAATCTCTGTCCGCAAATGTGTACAATATGCTTTGAAAAACAATGAGACATGGCTGAATGAGCTGATCTGGAGGGAATTTTTCATGCAGATTCTCTATCATTTTCCAAAGGTCGTCAACCATCCTTTCAAAGATAAATACGAAAACATCCAATGGCGGAATGATGAGAAGGAGTTTAAAATATGGTGCGAAGGCAAAACCGGATATCCGATTGTGGATGCGGGAATGCGGCAGCTGAATGAAGCCGGGTTTATGCACAACCGGGTAAGGATGGTAGTCGCCAGCTTTCTTACCAAGCACCTGCTGATCGACTGGCGGTGGGGGGAGGCTTATTTCGCCGAAAAACTTCTGGATTACGAACTGTCTTCCAACAACGGGAACTGGCAGTGGGCGGCAGGCTGCGGTTGTGATGCGGCCCCGTATTTCAGGGTTTTCAATCCGTCCGAACAGACCAAAAAATTCGATAAGGATCAGAAATATATCAAAACATGGCTCAGTGAAGAAGATTTGAAAACCGAACCTGTGGTTGAACACGTATCTGCCAGGAAGAGAGCCCTGGAAGTTTACGGCAAGGCAGTGAAAGGATGATCCCAAATATTAAAATTTTAAATTCCCAACGATTCCCGGCAATCCGCGGGAATTTCTCTTTTACTGGCTTGTGCAAAGCGTTTCAGAAGAGATAAGGGTATTTTATTAACAATTTATTTATGTTAATTATTACAAGGTTTCAAAAAGGGGTACAGACTTTGTTTATTAAGAATAAGAGACTTAAGATGGGAACAACCATACGAATTTCAAAAGTCTTAAAAATCATTTAATTTTAAAAAATCCGTTATGGCCAAGCAGATACTCAACTTACCGGTAGTTAAAAAAGTCGTTAAAAAACTTTCTCTTTTTTCAAGCGCAAACAAAAATATGTCGGAGTTCATTTCTTTGATCAATGAAGATCATTTTATCCGGTAATTATTTTTGAATACCAATCTTCTTCAAAGCGGTTTCATTCAGGAATATATCATTAAAATGCGTCAGTGATTCGATATGGCTGAAATTCTGGAAGGCCTTCTCATTTTTATTAAATGACAGTTCTACCGATCCGTCATATTCCGCAACAATTCTCACCACGGAATAGCCGTTATAGGCAATTTTAAATCCTTCAAAAAGACATTTCCTTTCAGCTTTCTGATACACTTTATATTCTTCAAATACTGTAATTTCCGTACTTTCTGCAGATTCCTTTTGATTATGCTTAAGCGATTTCCAGGAAACATAGTTTTTTGGCTCTTTCAGGATATTTCCTTTTTCATCTACCGGAACAAACATTCCTAAAGTCAGCGGCTTTTTCAGAAACGTCGCATAGTTATTCATCAGTTTCAGGGTCTGCAGATCGGCATATCCCTCATGAGAATAATATTCTATCACGAAATCGGTCATCGGAATCAGTTTGTGCGGGCTGAATGGCATACGTACTATTTCTTAAAGCAAAATTAATTATACATTTTGAAAAGCGAATATAAATAAATTGTCCAAAAACCGTAAAACAATTTTACAATAAATCATTATCATTATTTAATCTAAATAATGAATAGAAATCAAATCAACGGGGGTGGAGAAGACAAGCCAGATACCGGAAGTTTTTCGGGTCAATATCAACAATATCGTTGCTAATTAAACCGTCTGGCTTTTTATTTTGTTCATTATTGAGCACAAATAAACATTATTGAATTCATAGTAATTAAAAAAATAAGCCCCGCACATAGGTTTGAGGCTTATTGATAAAGTTAAATATAATGAATTAAATATGAGATCAGTCGTAATCTAAAATTTTCAAAAGTTCCGTCTGCCGGATCACATCATTTTTGCTGCTGATCAGGTTGTAATTGGCCTGAAGCCAGTTATTCCTTACGACAAAGAACGTGTACGCATCCATCAGTCCCTCCTTATATTTTTCTTCCGATTTGCGAAATGATAGTCTTTGGTTTTCAAAATTTGTTTCCAAAAGACTATATTTTTCCTGAGCGTTCAGAAACTGTGCTCTGATGGAATTGATGCTTTGTGTGAGATTATTGATGATCAGGTCTTTATCATAGCTGGAGTTGATGACATTCAACTTTGCAATTTCAATATTATTCTTTACTTGCAGCTTATTGAAAACCGGGATATTCAACCCGAAGGATAACTGCTGGTTCCTGTTGTTTTTGATCTGTCCGGAAAAAGCTGTTTCGGGCTGTCCCATGATTTTATTATAAAAGCTGGACCAGGTATATGAACCGTTTATGGTTGGAAAATATCCTGACCTCGCAATATCCACTATTTTCTGCTGTGCCTTTATTTCCGTAAGAACCGTTTGATACGCCGGATTTTTCTCCAAAAGGTGCTGAACGAAATGGCTATCGTTAAAATCCGCAATGGCCAGGTTTTCTTCTGGCCTTTCAAATTCCAGGGTATCTTTTGTGATGGCCAAAGCATTCAGGAGGTTGATTTTAGCCAGATCCCTCTGGTTTTTTGCGGAGACCCACTGTTCCTGCATCGTTCCAAGGTTGGCTTTGATGTCATAAATGTCACTTTTCGGGCGGTTCCCGATTTCCACTTCTTTCTCAGTTCGCTTGATCTGGTCTTCAATACCTGAAAGCTGCGTTTCCAATACTTCCAGCCAGCTTTTGCTGTTCTGATAGGTGAAAAACATCTGGACGACATTCAGCCTGACTTCATTCTGCGCCTGTTTCATCCGGTAGGTTGAGGTTTCCTTATTAATTTTAGATAAAGAAATATTAAGGTAATTCCGCCAGTTCATCAGCTCCCAATTGGCCTGTGCGTACAGATTGTCACTCTGCGTATTGATCGTTTCCCGCTGGTTGTTCTGCGGGTTGATCCCGTTTCCGAAATTATAATTATGGCTGATTCCTGCATCCACCGAAGGCAGCAGCATTCCTTTTGCCGCAGAAATCTGTCTTTCGTTTTTCTCCAGCGTTACTGCCGACTGCTTGACCAGCGGATGATTCTCCGAAGCATAATCCAGGCATTGTCTCAGGGGCCAGCTCTGTTGTGCAGGAAGGAGATTGATGGTTAATATGAAGAATAATTTTTTCATTGTTTTTATATGGTTGGATAAAGAATGCTGGAAGATGGATGTTAATTATTGCGCGGAAAAACTTCCGGCTTCCATTACCCAGCTTCCGGCTTTATTCGTATTTCAGGTATCTTACAAGATTCACTTTCGTGGCCTGGTAAGCTTTGATGCTGACGACTGCAAACGTAAGGATCAGCAATAAAATCAGGCTGAGAATGAAAGGGAAAACCGGCATATCGATGCGGTAAGCGAAGTCTTTCAGCCATTCGTTCATCAGGTAGTAGCTGATCGGAATACTGATCAAAACGGCTATCAGCGTAATCCAGAGGAATTGTCTGGTTAAACCTAAGATCAGGGTGCTGTCCGACGCACCGAGGGTTTTTCTGATTGCGACATCTTTCAGCTTCTGTTCGATCATCAGGGAAGATAAGGCGAATAATCCTAATAAGGCGACCATGAGAACCATTGCGTTCAGGATCGTGAATAAGGTCTGCTGTTTCTGATATTTCACAAAACTCTCAGCAAATTTTTTATCAATAAAGTAAGAATCGAAAGGATAACCTGGCTCTACATTTTTCTGCCAGTAAGCTTTTATTCTTTTCACTGTTCCATCGATATCGTCCGGTTTTATTTTCACTTGGATATTGTAGACATCAAATCGCTTCCAATCGGTTTCTCTGTAATGGAAAAATACGATGGGTTCTATGGTCGTTTTTAGATTTCTGATATTAAAATCTTTTACAATTCCTACAATGTGATAATCCCTCTGATAATCAAACCCGGGATGGAATATGTTCTTCAAGGCTTCCTCATCACTCCAGCCAAATTTTTTCACAAAAGCTTCATTAACCAAAACATTACTTATCGTGTCAGATGCAAGTTTTGGATCAAGCCAACGGCCTTTTTTTAATTTTACATCAATGAATTTCAGATAATTATAATCCATAGATCCGTGCTGGGCTTGTATGCTTTTATCCATATAATCCATATTGGAATCGCTTGATCTGCCATTTCCCGGAACTGCTTCTCCATAAGAAACATCACTTACACCTTGAATCTTTCTCATCTCGTTTTTAAGTCGTTCATATTTCAGCCAGGGTTTGGTACTTTCTTCGCTGAAGTTTACCATCAAAATCTGTTTTCCACTGTAGCCAAGATCTTTATTCAGCATATAGTTAACCTGCTGGTTTACAATTATGCTACCGATGATGAAGAAGGAAGAAATGATGAGTTGCAAAGTCAAAATCCCATTTCTCAACCAAATGCCGTGTTTGCTTCTGGCGAAGTTTCCTTTCAAGGTTTCAATCGCTTTGAAATTGGCCAGGTAAGTTGCCGGAACCAATCCTGAAATCAATGTAACCGCCAAGACCATCGCAAATGAGTAAAAGTAAATATGCCAGTCATTCATTACTATTTCTTTATCATAAAACTTGTTGAAATTTGGTAAAAGAAGCTCTGTTAAAGCCAAAGACAAGAGATATGAGGCGAAACAAACCACGAAGGTTTCCAATAAGAACTGCAGAACAAGATTAGACTTTGTACTTCCAATTGCTTTTCTAACACCAATTTCTTTGGCGCGCTGAGAAGCCTGTGCTGTTTTAAGATTAATAAAATTAATCGCAGACAAAATAACAATCAAAACAGAAAGTGTAAATAGAATCATTAATGTTTTGAAGTCAGGATTACCAAACCACGAAGCTTTTGCGTGAAGTTTTATTTTATCAAGAGGCGTAAGCAAACAATCATTAGGTCCATATAACTCTAAGAATTTTTGCGGTGTGACGCCTGAACCTCCAGCATTTACTTTAGCTCTATATTCAAAAACATTTTTTACAATTTTTTGTTGAACAGTAATAGGATCTGCATCTTTTTTCAACATAAAAAAACACCCATAGCTGAAGTTTCCCCATTGATTTTCATCGTTTTTCATTGGTTCTACTGGCTTTAGAAGAAACTCTGGTTTTATCTGGCTGTTTTCTTTTGGTAATTCATAAACTGCTGTTACAACAAAATTTTTATTATTGAACTTGAGACTTTCACCAGCGACATCAGTTTTACCAAAAAGATTCTTAGCGGCAGTTGTAGAAAGTGCAATAACGCCTCCATCTTTCAAAGCATTTTTGTAACTCCCGTCAACCAGTTTGAATGGGAAAAATTCAAAAAAATTATCAGAAACATTCATTCCCCCTTCTTGATAAAATGTTTTATTTTTAGTGGTTATTTTGAAACCCATGCCAGAACTTTTGAACAAGACATAATTCTCAACACCTGGAATAACTTCCTTGGCACGATTTGCTATTGGAATAGAAATATTGTCACCATAAGAATTTTCTTTTTTATTATAAGTCTGAAAATAATAAATATTGTCCTTTTTCGGGTTCCATTTTTCATAGGATTCTTCGTCATTCCAGTGCATCAGGATGAGCATGAATCCTGTCAAACCGATCGTGAGTCCAAACAAATTGATGAGTGTGGAAAGCCAGTTCTTTTTATAATTGATAAAGGCGATTTTGAGCCAGTTGTTGAGCATAATTGATGATTGATAAATGGTTATTGATAAACTTTGCATCTTTTAAACCTTGAAGGTTTGGATATGGAGCATGATGTTTTTATCCGAAATTTTTCGCATCCGCTTTTTCAAATACATCTTTTCTCTGCGCAGAATGTTCTTCGCTGAAAATTTCACCGTCCTTCATATTGACAATCCGGGAAGCATAGCCGGCATCATAGGAAGAGTGCGTCACCATTGCGATTGTAGAACCTTCTCTGTGAAGTTCTGCGAGAAGATTCATGACCTCGTTTCCGTTGGAGCTGTCGAGGTTTCCGGTGGGTTCATCGGCAAGGATTAATTTTGGTCTGGTTACCAACGCTCTTGCCACGGCTGCTCTTTGCTGCTGGCCTCCCGAAAGCTGCTGGGGATAATGTTTTGCCCGGTGTGCGATGTTGATTTGCTCCATAATTTCTTCTACCCTCTTTTTTCTTTCGGATGAAGAAACTCCGTTATAGATTAATGGCAGTTCGATGTTTTCATATACCGTCAGTTCATCGATCAGGTTAAAATTCTGGAAGATGAAGCCGATATTTTTCTTTCGGATATCCGATTTTTTCTTCTCGGAAGTTCCGATGGTTTCTACCGATTCAAATCGGTAAGAGCCTGAAGATGCGCTGTCCAGCAGTCCTAAAATATTGAGGAATGTCGATTTTCCGCATCCTGAAGGCCCCATGATTGCAACGAATTCACCTTGTTTGATTTGCAGGCTTATATTATTAAGTGCATTGGTTTGAACGTCTTCTGTCTTATAGATTTTGGAAAGGTTTGTAATGTTTATCATTTGAAAAATTTTTAAGATTAGATAAAATTTAAAATATGATCTGATGAATAGGTTATTGATTGTCCTTAACGAGCTTTTACTTGGTTTTAAATTTAATGGAGGTTCGCTGCAGAGGATATCCATCCTTCGATATAAATTTATTACCCGTTAAAACAAACTCATATTCCGTATCCGGTTTCATTTCGGTCTGAATTTTTATTGCTGTATTATTGTTGAAGTATCCTTCAAATTTTTTCAGCGGAAAATGTTCTTTTCCCGATTCTCCCAGATTGATGGAAACTCCTTTGCCTGACATTTCCCTGCTGAAAGTAATGATGATCTCCGTGATCTTAGAATCTACATCGTTCTTATCCATAATATCCGGAGAAATCGAAACGACTTTTGGCTGGTTATCAATAATTCCCTGTAATTTAGGCTCTAAATTTTTATAAAATGCAATGATTTCCGGATAAAAATCCTCCAGAGTAGGGAATCTATTTCTGTTTTCTTCATATTTTCCGAGAAGTTCCGTCAATTCTTTGATCCATAAAAATTTACGTCCTCTCTGCATCTGAATTTCTTCATCAATCGTGCTCTGGGGATAATGGTTGTCTGTCATGTACCGGATTACTGCTGCCCTTACAAGACTTTCGTTAATCATGGTTTCCCAATCACCATAGGCCTGCGATTTCATTTCTTTTTCTACCAGAGAATAGATTTTTTCTGCGGGCTCTTTAAGTTCGGATTTATAATTCTTCATCTCCAGGATATAATTGACAAATGAATGATTGAATTCGTGGATTAATAAAGGCTGGAATTCATTTTTATCAAATTTCGCGTTTCCGTTGGAATCAAAGTCCGAAACGCCAACCACAGCGTATACGATGGTTTTATGATGCTCAGGATGCAGGGTGATCCCATAATTTCCGCCGCCGTTCCCATAACCTAAAATGATCCTGTATTCTTCATTGGGGGCTTTACCATAAAAATGGGAATACCAGTTCTGATTAAAATCCTTCAGAATACTTTGCCTGTATGCCTGTACTGCCTTTGCATAACTGTCAGAATGGTTATTGAAAAACTTTTGAAAATCAGACTTTTTATAGAGTTCATTCAGTAGGGAAACAAATTTTTTCACCTCTACTTTTTCCCATCTTTTTTCCAGTGTGCTTTCCTTTTCTTTCGTGAAGCTGAATTTTTTATTTTTAAATGAAAGATGGAGTGCCATAGACATCACGGCATCATATCCAAGACCATATTTGTTCCGGTTTTCCTGCACAAACTTCACAACTTCTGTATTTTTGTAAGGTTCAAAGTAAGCATTAATGTCTTCTGCATATTTTTTATTATAATCCCGGCTGTATTCTTCTGCTCCTGCCAGTCTGAAAACAATACTCACCATCTCCACTCTTTCATCTACTTCCGGCATCAGCCGTTCCTGTGCAGAACTGAAAACCGAAAGCGCCATAACGCATACATACAGGAATTTTTTTATTAAAATCATTTTAATTTATTTTTTAATATCAAGAATTTCATACTTCTTCAGCTCGGAATAATCTGAAGTAATTACCGATTCGCCGGGTTTCAGGCCGGAAACCACTTCATAATACAGTGGGTTTTCCCTTCCCAGGCTGATGTTCCGTTTTTCGGCTTTGTTGCCTTTCACGACGAAAATCCATTTTCCGTTGGTGTCTTTATAGAAATTGCCTTTCGGGATCATCATGCTTTGGGTATCGGCGGATAATTTCAGCTTTACGCCGAATGTCATCCCGATTTTCAGATTCTCAATTTTTGCATCAATGAAATTCAGCTCTACCGAGAACTGCCCGTCTTTCACTTCCGGAAGGATTTTGGTAATGATCACCTCGTATTCTTTGCCGTTATTGTCCAGCGTTCCTTTGATGCCGTTCGTCAATTTATTGATGTAATATTCATCCACTTTTGCTGTCAGTTTATAACCGCCCATCAGATCGATTTTTCCGATGCTTTCGCCCGAGGTTAAATTTTGTCCGGGAGAAATATTGAATGAAGACAATCGTCCCGAAGCCGGCGCCATAATGAGGAAATTATTTTTGTTGGAACGGAGAATGTTTAAGCTTTTTTCCATTTGATTAATGGAATTATTAATTGCTGCAAACTGGGAATTTCTGGAAGATTTTTCATTAGAAGCACCTTTTTCGACAATTGATTTTCTCTGGTTCTGGTAATTCAGGTTCTGAAGTGCCACATCATAATCCGTTTTCCTGCCGATTTCCGCATCGTATAATCTCTTCTGAAGGTTGAAGGTCTGCAAAGCTGTATTATAATCATTCTGCGACTGCAGCAGTTCCTTATCCTGACTGAATTCCTGGTTTTTCAGTTCCAGAAGCGAGCTTCTCATCTGGCTGATCTGCTGCATGATTCCCGTTTCCTGATTCAGGTAATTAAATTCGGTATTCGGATTATAAACCCTCGCAATCGGTTGTCCTTTCGTCAGCATTTGCCCGTCTTCCGCAAAAATTTCTTTCACTGCACCGCCTTCCAGGACATTGACCAGGGAAGAATTAAGCGACTGCGTCTGGGCAGTCAGCATCAGCATATCTTCAAATTTTCCTTGGGTTACTTCATCAATGGTGATGTCTTCCTGTTTTACATTATATGTTTTTTTCTGATTAATAAAATACCACCCAAAAGCCGAAACGGCCAAAGCCGAAGCGATAATAATGGAGATAAATTTCAGTTTGGATTTATTTTTTACTATTTTCGTATCCATATTGTAGATAACTCTTTTATTTACAGAAGATTAAACAATGGAGATGCCATAGAATTACAATACCGTAACTTCCTGTAAATGTGAATCGATATAATTTTATTAACTTTAAAACTGTTCGGTATCGGACACTTTTTGTACGAAAACGGACATCTTGGTTATGAATGATGAATAATAATGGATGAGTGATTTTGTTTCGGGTAAAATTTATAAATGATGAATAGTAAAAACTATGGCTAAAAAATTAGAAAACACACAATCTTACCATGATCCGATGGTATTTTTCAACAAAGAACTTTTTGTTGACCTGTCAAGGCTGATCGAGCAAAGCCGTCAGCAGGCGGCGATGCAGGCCAACAGTACGCTTACGATTTTGTTTTGGCAGGTTGGCAAGCGTATTAATGACGACATTCTGCAAAACCGGCGTGCAGAATATGGAAAACAAATTGTGTCGACAGTGGCAACACAATTGGACAATGCTTACGGAAGAAATTTTGCTGAAAAAAATGTACGGAGAATGATGCAGTTTGCCGATGTTTTTCCAGATATGCAAATTGTCGTTACACTGTCACGACAATTGACGTGGTCTCATTTTTTGGTTTTGATTCCTTTAAAATCAGCCGAAGCCAAACAATTTTATGGACAATTAGCAATCAACGAAACACTTGGTGTAAGGGAACTCCGCAAACAAATCGCTAATAAAGCTTTTGAACGCACCGAGATTGCCAATCTGCAATCGTCACAGAACGAAAACTTTCCTATCAATACCTTCAAAGACCCTTATTTATTAGATTTTCTTGGGCTGCAAAACGATTATCTCGAAAAAGATATTGAAACTGCAATTCTCCACGAGCTGGAAAAATTCATTCTGGAATTAGGGAGAGGATTTGCTTTTGTAGAACGTCAGAAAAGAATGATTATCGACGGCGAAGATTTCTATCTTGATTTATTATTTTTCCATCGTTCGCTTAAAAGATTGGTGGCCATCGAACTGAAATTGGGGAAATTCCAAGCGAAGTACAAAGGGCAAATGGAGCTTTATCTTAAATGGCTCAACAAAAACGAAAAACAGGAAGGAGAGGAAACGCCGATCGGATTAATCCTTTGTGCCGAAAGCAGTAAAGAACAGATAGAACTCCTGGAAATGCACAAAGACGGAATTATAGTTGCCGAATATTGGACGGAACTGCCGCCTAAAAAAGAGTTGGAAAGAAAATTACATTTAGCCTTAATTGAAGCAAAGGAACGTTTTGAAGGTAAAAAATTGCTATAAATATTAACTCAAACATGCGAAAAAAAGAAGCCCATATATTAATTGTTGACGACGACGAGGATATTTTGTTTTCGGCGAGGGTTTGGCTCAAGAAGTTTTTTACCGAAGTCAGCTACCTCAGTCAGCCCAGAAACATTCTGAAGTTTTTATCCGAACACCAGGTGGATGCTGTGATTCTGGATATGAATTTCCGGAAAGGTTTTGAAAGCGGGCAGGACGGATTGTACTGGATGAAGGAGATCAAAATATTGGAACCGCAGCTTCCGATCATCCTGATGACTGCTTATGGTGAGGTTGAGCTGGCTGTTGAAGCACTGAAAAACGGGGCATCCGATTTTATCCTGAAACCCTGGAATAATGAGAAACTCTATGCTTCCGTTAATCTTGCCGTCGACATTTCCCGGAAAAATAAAAAGCTGAACCAGTGGGAAAATGTCAACGTGAAAACCAATCAATACCAATTGGAAACGAAATCGCGGCTGATGCAGGAAGTGATGGAACAGATCGAAAGGATTTCTGCCACCGATGCCAATGTGCTGCTGCTGGGAGAAAACGGAACGGGAAAGTATGTTTTGGCAGAGCACATCCATGAATTATCGCACAGAAAAAACCAGCCTTTTGTGCATATCGATCTCGGAAGCCTTTCCGAGAATCTTTTTGAGGCTGAATTATTCGGATATAAAAAAGGAGCGTTTACCGATGCACACCAGGATTATGCCGGGAAAATTGAAAATGCTGAGAACGGAACGGTTTTTCTTGACGAAATCGGGAATCTTCCGCTTCATCTTCAGACCAAGCTGTTAAGCCTGATTCAAAACCGAAAATTATCCAGAATAGGAGAGGGCAAAGAAAGGATGCTGGATGTACGGTTTATTTTTGCCACCAATGAGAATGTTAAAAAAGCGGTTGCGGAAAACCGTTTCCGGAAAGATTTATATTACAGGATCAATACCGTTGAACTGCAGATTCCAAGCCTGAAGGAACGTTTGGAAGACATTCCGAATTTAGCCGATTATTTTCTGGATAAATACAAACAAAAATACCACAAGCCTGATCTGGTTTTGAATGAAGCTTTGATTTCTGAATTAACCCATTATTCCTGGCCGGGAAATATCCGGGAATTCGACCATTGCATTGAAAGAAGTGTGATCCTTTCCCATGAGAAAAGCCTTAAACTGCTGATGCCTCAGGATGAAGAATCGGAGAAGGCCGTTATAAATCTGAATATCGAAGAAATGGAAGAGCGTCTGATTAAAAAAGCTTTACAAAAACACCGTGGCAATATTTCGCTGGCGGCAGAAGATCTTGGATTGTCGCGGGCGGCGTTGTACCGAAGGATGGAGAAGTTTAATCTGTAATTGGATATTGGGTGCTGGATGCTGGATGCTGGATGTCAAATAGTGCGAACGCTACCTAAGATTGAATGTGAAAAATCAATTACGCTTTTTAAAATAAAAATGAATAAAAATAAATTGATCTGGCTGATCTATATCCTGTCGGCAAGCATCAGCGGAATTGCTGCGTTTGATTTTTATTTTCAGAATAAATGGATCAACTGCCTGTTATTCTCGTTAATAAGCTTGATCTGCATTGTCTTAGCACAAACTGCGGCTTTTGCCTATGTTCAGAAAATAGAGAAACTGCTGTTGGCTATTCAGAAAAAAGACTTTTCATTATTTCCGAAAATGGAAGGCTGCCAGCAGGCAGATAATGCCGTAAAGCTTTATTATCAAAGCAAGGAAGAACATCTTTCGCAATCTTCCTATAAACTTTTGTATGAAGAAATCCTGAATCAGCTGGAGATCGGACTGATGATCCTGAGCGAAAAAAATAATCAATGGGATATCTTTTACGTGAATCCGGTGTTCCTGGAGATTCTTCAGATCCCGAAATACAATTCCTGGAATCTCTATGAAAATAAAGCGCCCGATTTTTATAAAATTATCGAGCAGACACAATATGAGAACTCGCAGGAATTCTTTGATATTTCGATCAATGAAAATGCGAAGCAGTCGTTTTCTCTCAGAACGAAAAAGGTTCAGAATGCCAAACATCGTTTCTGTATCATCAGTTTGGAATCAGTTCAGAAAATTATCGAACAAAAAGAAAAGCTGGCATGGAACAACCTGATGAAAGTAATTTCCCATGAACTTCTGAATACATTAACGCCGGTCAACAGTTTAATTCAAAACCTTGAATATATTGCGAATCAGGAAATTATCGAAAAAGAAGATCAGCATGACATGAAGGAAAGTCTGATGATCATCAATTCAAAATCCAGGCAATTGTTGAGCTTTGTGGATGATTACCGTCAGGTGGCCGAACTTCCCAAGCCGGTTTTTAAAACGATTTCTTTAAAAGAGGTGGCAGAGTCGGCCCTCAGTTTCCTGAAACCGGAATTTGAAAAAAATCATATTAAGATCATCAGCTTATTGGAAGATTACCCTATTCCGGCGGATGAAAAAATGATTGAGCGCTGTCTCATCAATCTCTATCTGAATGCTATTTATGCTGTTTCGGAAAATATCGAAAGAACGATTAAAACCGAAATCAAAATCCAGAACAAACGGATCATTTTAAGCGTGGAAGACAACGGAACCGGAATTCAGAAAGAAATTCAGGACAAGATTTTTCTCCCGTTTTTCACGACCAGAAGTGGCGGTTCGGGCATCGGGCTGACACTCAGCAAAAGCATCATCGAAGCGCATAAAGGTTACCTTAATTATAGGCCTTTGGAGCAGGGGAGCTGTTTTGAGATCTGGTTTGTGGATTGAGGCATTACAGTAAATTAACCAGAAGCAGGAACCAGGTTAAAAGGCTGGAAGAGGGGAAGCCATATACCCGAAATTTTCTTGAGTTAACATCACGGCTGACCATCTTTTAGTATCAGATGATCTTATTTTATCCTGCTCATAGCAGGTTCTATTTTTAACCCTGATCACTTCCTGGTTATTGAAGTTTTCGAAAAATTAATCAGATGACTGAATTTATCTTACAGCAAACAGGGTTCTCAGGGTAAAAAATAAAACCGGAAAAGAAACTGATAATGCCTTTTCCGGTATGGTCTTACGTTAAATTTCACAATGGAAAGCAACGGTTTTATTTACAGTTCTTCTTCCAGGATACTAATGATCCGGTCGATAACGTGCTGTTTCCTGTATTTCTTATGGTATTCGGCTCTGGGTTCGGAAACAATCTGGCGGTGTTCCTTGCTGAAGAGTGCATACAGATCAATGTCGGGATGTTCTTCAACATACCAGACCAGAAAGTTTAGCGGCATGGCATTTTTTCCTGAAAAATACATCTGGATTGCCTGCGGCGTTACTCCGTACTTTTCGGCAATTTCTCTCATGGTTTCACCTTTTCCCTTGCTGTACTCACGGATCTTTTCGTAAATTTTCATATTGAGTAGCTTATTTGTGTTAAAAATAAACAACATTTAATTGTTAAAATTTAAATTAAATATTGTTGTTTAAATATATAGTTGTATATTTGTTTTTAAAATTGTCCTGTTGGACAAGCACAAAATTACGAAAAAAGGTTAAACAAAATTCATTTATTTGTATGGGCAAAACGATACGTCGCTACCATAAGAAAAAAATCGATGATCAATTTGATTTTATCGATACCTGGTTGCCTCCCCATTATACTGCTTCCGTCAATCTCATTTTAAAAGAAAAACCGAAAGATCCGGAGTACATCAGACGGGTAAAAAACAGGCGCATGATCGATACGCCGGTAATCGATGCGCTTTACAAAGTTTCCCTGTTCAATAAGATACAGGTAGAGAATGAATCATGACGGGTCTGCTTTGTACGGTAACCAGATATGCTGTACATCGGTATAACAACAATCTTAACAACACAATAACTATGGAAAATTTCGAAAAAAAGAACATCATTATTACAGAGTGCTTCACCTGCGGAACACGATACGAGAACTATTTCTATGCCTCCCCATGCTGCAACGCTATCGTTTTGAAAGTCGATAAAAACGGGAACCGCACCCAAACGACTTTTCTGAGCGTACTGTCTTTGCCAAAGCCGCATCTGGCGAAGAAAGTTTCCGGGATGAAGCTGGAGAAAGGGGTATTGTAAACATTAGATTACAATGAAAATAGATATAAGAGAAGAAGATATGAAGTATAAATATTCTATATATTGAAAGGCTGATGTGTTAAAAAGGTAGTGTCTCACTAACTGTGTAAGTTAAAAAGTTATTCTGGAAAATTTTGAGCCCTCATAGCTCAAAAAATTTTACGGAAATAACTTTTTATTATTTTTAACCATTACATAGTTATGATAGAC
>Ga0308160_10001033_pt1 | contig 43057 bp, 45 predicted proteins | sample PhyFR1_FD_201036 | JGI IMG/M metagenome (GOLD analysis project Ga0308160, IMG submission 201036) | Phyllosphere microbial communities from UC Gill Tract Community Farm, Albany, California, United States - DLSLF.R1 | ecosystem: Host-associated > Plants > Phyllosphere > Unclassified | place: USA... | reverse complement strand
CCGGTGAAGAAGGGCACCTCTTCCCGCACGTGCATGCGGGCTTCGGTGTAGCGCAGGTCGCGCATGAGGTCGACGAGGTCGACGAGGTCCGGGCTCTCGAGCGGCAGGATCCACTCGTAGTCGCTCAGCGCGAAGGTGGCGATCGTGTTCGTCAGCACGCGGCGGTACTTCGCGCCGGCGATGCCGTGGTCGCGGAGCATCTTCGAGCGCTCCTCTTCCGGCAGGAGGTACCACTCGTAGGACCGGACGAACGGGTAGACCGTGATCCAGGCCTCTGGCTCCTTGCCGCGCAGGAAGGCGGGCGTGTGCCGCTTGTTGAACTCGGCTTCGCGGTGCATCGCCATGGCGTGCCACACCGGCTCGGCGTCCTGGAAGAGCGCCGTGCGGCGGATCTCGCGGAGCACCGCCTGGATCGCCTGCGCGTCGTCGCCGTGCAGCCAGACCATGACGTCGGCGTCGGCGCGGAAGCCGGACACGTCGTAGAAGCCGCGGATCGTCACGCCGCGCTCGGCAGCGGCGGCGATGACGGCGTCGAGCTCGGCCACCGCGTCGTCGCCGACCGTGTGGATCGGCCCGAGCGGACGGCGGAAAACGGCCCACAGGGCGTAGGCCGTCAGCATGTTGGGGTCGATGCCGTCGGGGGAGGTCTCGTGTGCGTCGTGCGTGGGCACGGTGGAACTCATGTGTCCATTGTCCTATCGGTCACAAAGGTGACGCCGCTCCCCTTTCGACGGCGAGCGCTACCGCCGTCGGAGCACCGCTACGACGATACCCCCGACCACTGCCACGCCCGCTGCGAGCCCGGCCAGGTACGGCACCGGCTTCTCGTCGATCCCGCGCTTGACCTTCGACGCGGCGATGCCGATCTGCTTCGGGACGTTGAGCTTGTCCTCGATCGCGTCGAGGGTGTCGAACAGCTGGGCGCGGGTCGACGCGACGCGGTCGGCCAGGTCGTCGTGCTGATCGGTCACGTGGGTCCTCCGGGGTGTGGGGTGGTGGACGGGGCGGTCGTCGCTAGAAGCGGCCGCCGACGTCGGGCTTGCGGGTGCCGTACTGGGTCGGCGGGGTCGGCTTCTTGCCGAGGCCCTTCACCGCGTTGACGTCGTTCTTCACGCTGTCGATGGTGCGCTTCGGCGTGATCGGGAGCCCCTTCTTCAGGCGCTTCCAGCCGAGCAGGCCGAGGATGCCGGCGACGATGAGCATCACGACGGCGATCACGAGTGCTGCGAGCCACGCGGGCATCACGGTTGCGAGCCCCATGACGGCGGCGGTCAGCAGCACGCCGATCGCGTACAGGACGATGACGAGCGCGCCCACGAGCAGACCCGCGGCGAGGCCGAAGATCTTCGCCTTCGTCAGCATCTCGGCCTTGAGCAGGTTCAGCTCACCCGTCACCAGCTCCTTGACGAGCTTGGGGACGTCGCCGACCAGGCCGAACAGCGAACGCGGCTTGCGGTCGCGGGTGTCTGTCATGAGGCCTGGCTGTCCTTCTTCTGCCCGACCTTGCGGACGACCTTCTTCGTCTGCTCACCGACGAACTCGGCGACGTCGGGGGTCTTGTCGGCGATGAATTCCTCGGCGACGTGGACGCCCTTCTGGACGCCGTTGCTGTTCCAGATCTTGCCGCTGACGGTCTTGATCTGCTCGTACCGCGCCCGTCCGGCTCGCGATCCCAGGACGTACCCGAGAGCGGCGCCGGCGACGAACAGGAGCTTGCCTCGCATGTGCGATTCCTCCGTTGGGTCAGTGTGCGTGGTCATGCGCCGAACGGAATACGTCCGGCGTTCCTGCAACAGTAGCCCTCTCCCAGTGTGCGGTCCGCTCAGGAATCCAGGATGTGCTCAGCGGCGGTCCGTGCGGCCGCGACGATGCCAGCCAGCCCCCGGCCCGTCGACGCCTCGCCGATCCCGACGACCCCGTCGGCGAGCCCCGCGGCGGTCGTGTCCGGCCCGTGCCACCGGACACGTGCGGCACCGACCACGGCGGACGGCGCGATCGGCACGCCGAGCAGGGCGGAGGCGTCCTGAGCGGCGCGGGTACCGATCGCGTCGTACGGGTCGACCGGGAGGCTCCTCCCGGTCTCGACCGCGTCGGCCGCGGCTCCAGGGGTGGTCGCCGCGACCCCCGCGTCCGTGGTCGCGTAGCTCAGCCGCAGGACGTGCCGGCCCCCGGCCGCCTCGGCCAGCCACGGCCACTTCACCGTCGCGTGCGTGATCGCCTTCGCCCGGACCCCGGGTGCGTCCGGGTGCACGAGCATCCCGGTCCCCCGCGGCGCCGCGTCGAGTTCGTGCTGGTCGACCACGAGCGTCACGAGCTCGATGCCCGTGCGCACGGGTCCGGCCGTGCGGGCGGGGTCCGCCGTCGAGGCGAGGACGTGCTCGGCCACCAGTCGCTCGGTCTCGCCGTCGTCGGTGCGGACCTCGACGGCGTGCTCCTCGATCGCGGTGGCCCGGGTGTGCAGGCGGACGTCGACGCGGTAGGTCTCCATGTCGGCCACGAGCTCGTCGACGAGCCGCACGGTGCCGCCGCGGATGCCCTGCACGGCGGACCCCGCCGTCGCACGGGCCCGGAGTGCGAGGACCGCGCGGGCGAGGGAGCCCTCGCGCAGCAGCGCCGCCCGGAGCCCGGGAGCCACCCGGTCCGGGTCGAGGTCGTCCGGGTGCGTCGAGTGCACACCGGCGACGATCGGTACCACCAGGTCGTCGAGGACCTGCTCGCCCATGCGCTTCCGGACCAGCTCGCCGAGCGACGGCGCCTTCGACCCGACGAGGGACGGCAGCAGGGAGTCCATCTGCGCCCGGAGCGCCGCCTTCTGCCCGACCACCGCGAGGACGTCGGCCGCCATCGGGCTCCCCGGGATCCCGAGCAGTCCGGTCTGCGGGATCGGGGACGTCCGGCCGTCGCGGGTCATCAGCCACGCACCGCGCGGGTCCGGCGTGGTGACCTCGTTGCCGAGGCCGAGTTCTATCGCCAGCCGGCCGACGGCATCGTTACGGGTCGCGAACGAGTCCGCCGCCATGTCGAGGTCGAGTCCCGCGACGGTGTGCCGACGGACCATGCCGCCGAGCACGCCGGAGCCCTCGACGAGGACGACGTGCGCGCCGCCCTTCGCCAGGTCCCGCGCCGCGATGAGTCCGGCGACCCCGCCGCCGACCACGACGACGTCGGTCACGCCCGCACTCCGGTCGCCGCGGCCGTCCCGTCCCCGAGCTCGTGGACGAGGGACACGATGCGGGTGAGCACGGTCGGGTCGGTCTCCGGCGGCACACCGTGCCCGAGGTTGACGACGTGCGCCCGGGCCGCACCACCGCGGCGGACGACGTCGCGCACGTGGGCCTCGAGCACCTCCCACGGGGCGGAGAGCATCGCCGGGTCGATGTTGCCCTGCACGGTGACCCCGGTGCCGACCCGGCGCACGGCCTCGTCGAGCGGCAGCCGCCAGTCGACGCCGACCGCGTCGACGCCGACCCGGTCCGTCCCGAAGGTCGTCATGTCGCGCAGGACCTCGCCGCTGCCGACGCCGAAGTGGATGCGCGGGACGCCGAGGTCGGCGACGTGGGCCAGGGCGTCGGCCGAGTGCGGTGCGACGCGGGTGACGTAGTCCTCGCGGGAGAGCGAGCCCACCCACGAGTCGAACAGCTGCGCGGCGGAGGCCCCGGCGAGCACCTGGGCCCGGAGGAACGCCCCCGACACCCCGGCGGCCCAGGCGAGCAGGCGCGACCAGGTCTCCGGGTCCGAGTGCATGAGCGTCCGGGCGCGGATGTGGTCCTTCGACGGTCCGCCCTCGACCAGGTAGGCCGCGAGCGTGAAGGGCGCCCCGGCGAACCCGATGAGCGGGGTGTCGCCGAGCTGCTCGACCGTGCGCGCCACGGCGTCCGTGATCGGGGCGAGGGCAGTCGCGTCGAGCTGGCCCAGCGCGTCGACGTCGGCCGGGGTGCGGATCGGGGACGCCAGCACCGGCCCGCGCCCGGGGACGATCTCGACGTCGACACCCGCGAGCTTGATCGGCACGACGATGTCGCTGAAGAAGATGCCGGCGTCGACCCCGTGCCGGCGGACCGGCTGCAGCGTGATCTCCGACGCCATCGCCGGGTCGAGGCAGGCGTCGAGCATGGCCGTGCCGACGCGCAGTTCGCGGTACTCCGGCAGGGACCGGCCGGCCTGACGCATGAACCACACCGGCAGGGTCTCCGGCCGGTCGCCGCGGAGCGCCCGGACGAGGGGCGAGCCCGACGTCCGCCCGGAGACGAGCGGGTGCGAGGCGGGGAGGGCGGTCGTGGATGCGTCGGTCACCGCACGATTCTCCCATCGGCAAACGGAACGTATCCCGAGCACGCACGATGGGAACGGGAGCCGGGCGCAACGCGAGTTACCATGGAAGACGTGCTCATCTGTCTCACGGCGTCGCATCGCAACGCCAGCTTCGATCTCCTGGAGCGACTGAGCATCGGCGCACCGACCGCCGCGAGCCGTCTCGTGACGGACTCCGACGTGCTGGACGGGGCCGTCGTCCTCGCCACGTGCAACCGCTTCGAGGCCTACCTCGACATCGCCGGCGACGACCGCGACTCCGCCGTCTCGGCCACCGTCGACGCCGTCGCCACCGCGAGCGACCTCGACCCCGCCGAGGTCCTCCGGTCCGTCAACGTGCTCGGCGGCAAGGACGTCGTGCAGCACCTCTTCGCCGTCTCGAGCGGCCTCGAGTCCGTCGTCGTCGGCGAGACCGAGATCTCCGGGCAGGTCCGCCGCTCGCTCGAGGACGCCCGCTCGAACGGCACCACCACCTCGGACCTCGAGCGGCTCTTCCAGGAAGCCGCGCACACCTCCCGCGGCGTCAAGACCCGCACCCGCATCGGCGCCGCCGGCCGGTCGCTCGTGCGGCTCGGCCTCGAGCTCGCGTCCTCCCGCGTGACCGACTGGGGCCGGACCCGGGTGCTCCTGATCGGCACCGGCAGCTACGCCGCGACGACCATCGCCGCCCTGCGCGACCGCGGCGCCGACACCATCCAGGTCTTCTCCCCCTCCGGCCGGGCGCCGTGGTTCGCCGCCAAGCACGACCTCGTCGCCGCACACGACCTCCGCCAGGCCATCGGTTCGAGCGACGTCGTGATCACCTGCACCTCGAGCGAGGTCCCGGTCGTCGAACCGGCCGACCTCGACGACGGCGTCCGGCGCATCGTCATCGACCTCGGACTCCCCCGCAACGTGGACCCCGACGCGGCCGACGTCGACGGCGTCGAACTGCTCGACCTCGAGACCATCAGCATCCACGCCCCGATCGCCGAGCTGAACGCCGAGTCCGAGGCCCGCGCGATGGTCGAGGACGCTGTGTCCCGCTTCCGCGCCCAGGCCCTCGAGCAGTCGACGACGCCGGCGCTCGTGGCCTTCCGCAAGCACGTCTTCGACATCCTCGACGACGAGATCGACCGCGCGAAGCGTCGTGCGGACGGCGACGACGCCTCGGCCGAGCAGACCGAGCGCGCCCTGCGGCACCTCGTCGGCGTCCTGCTCCACCGTCCCTCGGTGCGCGCTCGCGAACTCGGTCGCGCCGGTCGCGGCGAGGAGTTCGTCGGGGCGCTCGACGCCCTCTTCGGTGTCCGTCCCGAGCCCGAGGCGGAGCTGCCGTCGCCGGTCGTGCCGCTCGCGGAGCGCACCGCGCCCGAGCGGATCGACCGCGACCGCAGCGACGAGGCGGACGCGAGCTGAGCCTCCAGGGCCACCCCGCGACCCTGCGTGTCAGTGCGCTGCTGCTGGTGCGCGACCGCCGCGTGCTCATGGTGCGCGCGCGGATGCGCGATGTTCTCTACCTGCCCGGGGGCAAGGCGGAGCCGCACGAGAGCGACGTCGAGGCCGTCGTCCGCGAAGCCTTCGAGGAGACTGGCCTGCGGCTGACCGCCGCCGACGTCGAGCCGTTCGGCACCGTCACCGAGCCGGCGCACGGGCAGGCCCCGGGGACGATGGTCGCGATGGCGCTGTTCCTGGTCCGTCCAGGAGGCGCGCTCGACTCCGCCACGCCGGTCGCCTCGGCAGAGGTCGACGAGGTCGAGTGGGTGACCTCCGCGGATGCGGACCGGTGCCCGCCGGCGGGCGTGGAGACGCTCCGCCGCCTCGTGGCGGCGGAGCTGATCGACTAGGTCAGACCTGGTCGCGGTCGGTGTAGTGCCCGACCTCGCCGTCCGGGGTGGGCTCGGCCTCGCCGGGGATGTCCGACTCGACGTACTCGCCCTCGCCGTCGCCGCCCTCGGGACGGGTCTCGCCGGGGATGTCGCTCGAGACGAACTCGCCCGCGGGCTCGTTCGACGCCACGGGGGGCTCGCCCGGGATCTCGCTGTCCGTGAAGGACCCGGCACGGGGCTCGACGCCGTCCGACCGGCCCTCGTCGCCGCGTGCCTGTTCGTGCTTGCCTGCCATGTCGACCTCCGTTGCTCGTGCGCTGGCGCGTGCCCTGGAGTGTCCTCGGGGCGGCTGGGCGCCACCCGAGTCGTGTACCCCGGGGCGGTGGTTGCGTTGGCTCATGCAACGTCGCGCTGGTTCCCCACTGCTCGTCGCCGTCGGCATCGTCGCCGTCGGTCTGCTCGCCGGCTGCTCGTCGGGCGGCACCACGACCCCGTCGGCCACGACGACGGAGACCGTCACGGCGACACCGACGTCGGTACCGACGCCCACGTCCGCGTCGTCCGGCTCGGCGTCGTCGCCCAGCGCCTCGGGCGGATCGTCCGGTGGTTCCTCGGGTGGTTCCTCGGGTGGTTCCTCGGGCGCTGGGTCCTCGGCGTGCGCGACGTCCTCGCTCGCCGGGAGCATCGAGGCCGGCAGCGGTGGCGCTGCCGGGAGCACGTACGTCCACCTCGTCCTGCGGAACACCGGATCGTCGACCTGCACGCTGCAGGGCTGGCCGGGGGTGTCGTTCGTCGGCGACACGAACGGCACGCAGATCGGCAACGCGGCGACGCTCGACCGTGCGGCGCCCCACCCGACCGTCACGCTGGCCTCCGGGCAGGAGGCAGTGGCACCGCTCAAGGTCACGAACTCGGAGAACTACCCGGAGTCGACGTGCGACCCCACCTCGCCCGACGGCTTCCGGGTGTACCCGCCCGGGTCGAAGGAGTCCCTGTTCGTCCCGTACACCGCGTTCGCCGCGTGCCGGTCGGAGGACGTGACGGAGCTCGACGTGCAGGCCTTCGTCCCCGCGGGGCAGGCCGCCGACTGACGTCTGCCACGATGGGACCGTGGTGGTGATCGCGGAGGAACGACCGGGCGGGGACGAACTCCTGGCGCTGTACCGCGACGTCGGGTGGACGGCGTACACGCGGGACCCGGAGACCCTCGTCGCCGCGGTCCTCGGGTCGCACCTCGTGCTGACCGCCCGGGACACGACGGGCTCGCTCGTCGGGCTGGTCCGGACCGTGTCCGACGGCGTGACGATCGTGTACGTGCAGGACGTCCTCGTCGCACCCGAGCACCACCGGGCCGGCATCGGCGGTGCCCTGCTCGACGGTGTCCTCGATCGGTACGCACACGTGCGCCAGACCGTGCTGACGACCGATGCCGAACCGGGGCAGCGGGCGTTCTACGAGTCGCGCGGCTTCGTCGAGGTGCACGACGTCGTGCCGACTCCGCTCCGCTCGTTCGTCCTGCTCCGCTGACCGGAGTCGCTCACGGGGAACACCATCGTGCCCTCGTCGAAGGAGATCAGGTACTCGGTCACGAGCGTGAGGGTACGCTCAGCGGGCCGCGGGCTCGTGCACCGTCTCGAGCACCTCGGTGCCCATCGTCCGCAGGGCGTCGATGACCGCCAGCCGCCGCTGCAGCGAGTCGTCGTCGAACGTCACCGTGACGGCGTAGCTCACTGACGACCCGGGCCCGCGCAGGATCCCGGCCTCGGCCCGCACGCCCGTGCTCGACCCGGTCGCCGAGACGACCTGCAACCCGTGGTCCAGTGCCCGGTGCGCGAGCGGGTCCAGCCCGAACGACCCCGCGACGAGGCTGAGGTCGGACGCGAGGGACAGCCATCCGAGCACCCGGTTCGACACCGCCTCGTCGACGACCTCACCGAGTGCCAGGCCCCGCATGAGCCAGGCGAGCTCGCCCGTCGGCGCGACCGAGGCGTCCGGAGCGTCGTCCGGCCCGCGACGGTCCCGCACCCGGTCGATGAGGGCGGTCCGTTCGATCCCGAGCGACTCGGCGCGCTCGCGGACGGCGTCGATCCCGACGGTCGAGAGCAGCGCGTTCATCGCCCAGGCGTCCGCACCGGCACCGACGAGGGTCGCCAGGTCGGACACCTGCATGGTCGGCTCCTGCAGGAACTGCCAGAGCCCGGCACCGGTCGCCGTGTCGCGCGCCATGCGCTGCAGCCGGTCGCCGTGCAGCCCGCCGTCCTCGAGCCGCGCCGCGACCTCGACGAGGAGCAGCACGCGGCCGAGGCTCGCCACCGGTTGGACGAGCGTGTCGTCCACGGCCAGCAGGGCCTTGCCCGTCGAGGTGTCGATCACCGAGGCGCTGACGGACGCGCCGTCCCGGGCGATGGCGCCGAGCGCCTGCAGCGTCGCTGCGAACCGGTCGTCGGCACCACCGCGGTGCCGCCCACGCGCACGCCCGTCGGCCCCGCCGGCATGCTGCCGTCGCCGCGACCGGCGAGCCGCTCCCGGCTCCGACGACGGAGCCGCGTCCGGCTCGGCCATCACCAGATCGAGACGCGCTCGGCCGGGTCGAGGTACATCGCGTCCCGCTCGGTCACGCCGAAGGTGTCGTAGTAGACGTCGATGTTGCGGACCACCTGGTTGCAGCGGAACTCAGTCGGCGAGTGCGGGTCGATGCTCAGCAGACGGGCGGCTTCCTCCGGACGGATCGCCATCCGCCAGGCCTGCGCCCAGCTGAGGAAGAAGCGCTCGGCACCGGTGAGGCCGTCGACCACCGGCGGCTCCTGCCCGTCGAGGGACAGCAGGTACGCCTTCCACGCGATCGAGAGCCCGCCGAGGTCGCCGATGTTCTCGCCGATCGTCAAGGCACCGTTGACGTGGCCGTCCGGGACCTCGGTCGGGACGAGCGCGTCGTACTGCGCGATGAGCGCCTTCGTGCGCTCCTCGAACGCGGTGCGGTCCGCCTCGGTCCACCAGTTCTCGAGTCGGCCGTCGCCGTCGTACTGGGAGCCCTGGTCGTCGAAGCCGTGCCCGATCTCGTGCCCGATGACGGCACCGATCGCGCCGTAGTTCGCGGCGGCGTCACGCCCGGCCTCGAAGAACGGGAACTGCAGGATCGCCGCCGGGAACACGATCTCGTTGAACCCGGGGTTGTAGTACGCGTTGATCGTCTGCGGGGTCATGAACCACTCGTCGCGGTCGATCGGCTTGCCGATCTTGCCGAGCTCGCGGTCGACCTGGAAGCTCGCGACGGCGCGGACGTTGCCGATGAGGTCGTCGGCGGACACCGGCAGCGCGGAGTAGTCCCGCCACTTCACCGGGTACCCGATCTTCGGCGTGAACTTGTCGAGCTTGTCGAGGGCCCGAGCACGCGTCTCGTCGGTCATCCAGTCGAGGGCGGTGATGCTCTGCCGGTAGGCCTCGACCAGGTTCGCGACGAGGTCGTCCATCGTCGCCTTCGAGGTCTCGTCGAAGTGCTCCTGCACGTAGATGCGGCCGACCGCCTCGCCCATGGCCCCCTCGACCAGCGAGACCCCGCGCTTCCAGCGCTCGCGCTGCTTGGGCGCACCGGTGAGCGCGGTGCCGTAGAACGAGAAGTTCGTCGCCGAGAAGGCGCTCGTCAGGTAGGCCGCGGAGGCGCGGATCACCTGCCAGCGCAGCCAGTCCTTCCAGACGTCCAACGGCTGGTCGCGGAGCAGCTCCGCCAGACCGGTCACGAACGACGGTTCGCGGACGACGACGGTCTCGAAGGCGCCGGCCGGCGCGTCGATCGCTTCCCACCAGAGGCGGAGGTCGATGCCGTCGGCGAGCGCCGCGACCTCGGCCCACGGCAGCTTGTTGTAGGTCTTCTGGCTGTCGCGGGTGGTGACGTTGTCCCAGTGCTTCGACGCCAGTGCGGTCTCGAGTGCGATGACGTGCTCGGTGCGGTCGCCGCCGTCCTCGAAGCCGGCGAGCGGGAACATCGCGGCGACGAACTCGCGGTACTTCGTGCGGATGTCGGCGAAGCGGTCCTCGCGGTAGTACGACTCGTCGGGCAGCCCGAGGCCGGACTGCTCGAGGAAGACCACGTAGGACTCCGGGTCACCCGGGTCGTTGTCGACGAAGAGCTGCAGGAAGCTCGGCAGGCCGAGGCGCTCGAAGCGTCCGACCATGCGGATGACGTCGTCGACCGAGTCCACGGCGGCGATCTCGGCGAGCAGGGGCTCGATCGGCGCGGTGCCCAGGGCCTCGAGCCGGTCCTCGTCGGTGAAGGAGGTGAAGAGGTCGCCGACCTTGCGGTCCTCGGTGCCGGGCGCGGCCTGCTGGGAGCGCTCGATGATGTCCCGCACGGCGATCTCGGCGGCCTCGGCCAACACCGTGAACGAGCCGTACCGTGCCTTGTCGTCGGGGATCGGCGTCGATGCGATCCACGAGCCGTTCACGTGGCGGTACAGGTCGTCCTGCGGGCGGACCGTGGCGTCCAGCTCGTCGGTGTGGATCCCGGAGGTGCTTGCGACGTCGGTCATGCGGTCAACGATAGCCACCGTCGCCCTGATCGAGCGGTGTCAGCCACGGTGGGCACCCCGGCGCCCGAGTGCCCGCGCTCCCGCGAGCCCGCCGAGCCCCGCTGCGAGGAGCACCCCGGCGACGCCGAGCGGGACCGACGGGTCGTCACCCGTGTACGCGAGCCGCCCGCTGGGCACGGCGGTGATCCGGCCCGCGGTGGCCTGCGGTGCGGCCTGGTGGTTGCCGGTGGAGACGCCGGGACCCGCGCCGGGACCGTGACCGTGCTCGGGTGCGGGGCGGACCGGGAGCTTCGGCAGCACGAGTCGGAGCGCACCCTGCTCGACCCCCTGCACCCGCTGCCGGGCGACCACGACGTCCCCGGGCAGCGTCGCGCGCGGGACGACGAGTTCCCAGCCGCGACCGATCGCGGCGGTGATCGGTCGACCGTCGGCACCGTCCACCGGCGTCCCGCTCGCGGTCTCGAGCGCCACCACGCCGCCGGGCTCGCCGGTGCCGGAGAGTCGCACGGAGCCGTCGGCGAGCTCCTCGACCGAGCCGGTGATCGCGATCGGCACGGTGACGAGGGCGCTCGTCGTCCCGATCGGTGTCCCGTCGTCGAACGTCGTGACCGTGATCCGGTGGAACCTGACGGTCTCGGGGAAGGGCAGCTCCGCGCGCCAGGTGGTGTCGGTCGAGGTGGTGGCGACGACCGGTTCGCCGTCGGCACCGAGGACCGGACCGGACGCGTCCGCGAACCGGAGCGTCGTGCCGACGGGCGCCCGTCCGGCGAGGGTGGTGCGCCGGGTCTCGCGGGAGGCCGAGGCGGTGCCGACCTCGGCCGCTCCGGAGAGCTCGTACGAGTCCCGCCCGATGCCGTTGACCGTGCCGTCGAACACGCGCTCCACCACGATGTCGTGTCGGCCTGGTGCACGGTCGCGCAGGACCGCACGCCAGGGTGCACCGGCTTCGGCGACGACGTCCGCGACGGGTTCGCCGTCGTCGGTGACGACGTAGCGTGCCGGACGGCTCACCCCGCTGCCCTCGAGCGTGATGGTGCGGGTGAACGGATCGATCGTCGGGACCCACGTCGGCGGGAGCAGCCCGAGCACCTCGACGGGCAGGTCGACCGTCTCGCCCGTCACCTGCGACGTCACGTGCAGCACGCGGGGCCCGGGGCCGACCCGGAGTCCGGCGCTCCACACGCCGTCGCGGACCTCGGTCCAGACGGTCTCTGCGCCGTCGACGGCGATCGCGACGCTGCCGCCCGTGGGTCCGGTCCCGGTCAGCTCGACGCGTCCGGTGGCGTGCTCGATCGAGCGGACCTGCGCGGTGAAGTCCGCCGCGGGGGTCGTCCGCTCGTGGGCCGGCGCGGCGACGGCACCGGTCAGGCCGACGACGGGCGAGAACGCCACGGCGAGCGCGGCGCACCAGGCGGCGATCCGCCGGTGCGGGGTGGATCGGACGGACTTCGACATGGGCAACGCTCCTCCTGTGGTACGTCACACACCATATACGGAGCGGCGGACATCCTCGGCGGGATCGTCACGAGCGGTGGACTGCCGCTAGCGTCGACCCCATGGGACTTCCGTGGAAGCTGCACGGGGACGGCGCGACCGTCTCCGCGACGACGATCGTCGCGCCGGACGAGCGCCTCACCTGGGGCCGGACGATCGGCCTCGGCGTGCAGCACGTCGTGGCGATGTTCGGCGCGACCTTCCTCGTGCCGCTGCTCACCGGCTTCCCGCCGGCGACGACGCTGCTCTTCAGCGGCATCGGCACGATCCTGTTCCTGCTCATCACCGGCAACCGGCTGCCGAGCTACCTCGGGTCGTCCTTCGCGTTCATCGCCCCGATCGCCGCCGCGACGAAGATCGGCGGCATCCCGCTGGCGCTGTCCGGGATCATCGTCGTCGGGGTGCTCCTCGCGGCCGTCGGCGCCGTGGTGCACCTGGCCGGCGCCGGGTGGATCGACCGCCTCATGCCGCCGGTGGTCTCCGGCGCGATCGTGGCCCTCATCGGCTTCAACCTCGCCCCGGCCGCCCGCGACAACTTCACGAAGGCCCCGGTCGTCGCGGTGATCACCCTCGCCGCGATCATCCTCGTGACCGTGCTCTTCAAGGGGCTCATCGGACGCCTGTCGATCGTCATCGGCGTGGTCGTCGGCTACGTGGCGGCACTGATCGCCGGCGAGGTCTCGTTCGACGCCGTCGGCAAGGCCGCCTGGATCGGTCTGCCCGAGTTCACCGCGCCCGCGTTCGACCCGTCGCAGCTCGCGATCTACCTGGCGTTCGTGCCGGTCGTCCTCGCGCTCATCGCCGAGAACGTCGGCCACGTGAAGGGCGTCGGACAGCTCACCGGTCGTGACCTCACCCCGCTCACCGGGCGAGCACTCTTCGCCGACGGCATCTCCACCGTCCTCGCGGGCGTCGGCGGCGGCTCGGCGACGACCACCTACGGCGAGAACATCGGCGTGATGGCCGCCACCCGGGTCTTCTCGACCGCGGCGTACTGGGTGGCCGCGATCGTGGCCGTCCTGCTCGGCCTCTCCCCGAAGGTGGGCGCTGTCATCTCGTCCGTCCCGCCGGGGGTCCTCGGCGGAGCGACCACCGCGCTCTACGGGCTCATCGGCGTCATCGGCATCCGGATCTGGGTCGAGAACCGCGTCGACTTCGCGAAGCCGAAGAACCAGCTGACCGCGGGCATCGCGCTCATCATCGGCATCGCCGACTTCACGTTCTCGTTCGGTCAGGCGAGCTTCGGCGGGATCATCCTCGGCACGGTCGCGGCGATCGTGGTCTACCACGTGATGGACCTCGTGGGCCGTGCCCGCGGGACCGACGAGGCGACGCCCGAGGCGCCGGAAGCGGCCCACGCCGCCACCGGCGGGGTCCCCGCCGAACCGCGCGCCGACTGACGCGGGTACCCGCCGGACGGGAGGCGCGGGTCGGCGCCGACCCGCGCCTCCCGTCCGACCCGAGACCGGTCCGGGCGTGCGCGCACCACGCGTGGTCCGCTTCGCCGCCAGAATGGGTCGGTGCCCGGACCGACGCGACCCGCAGTGACCACCGAGCGGCGCGCGGTCGACCGCGACATCGTCCGCCTCGCGGTGCCGGCGCTCGGTGCGCTCGTCGTCGAGCCGCTGTTCCTGCTGACCGACACCGCGCTCGTCGGGCACCTCGGTGCGACGGCCCTCGCTGCCGTCGGCCTCGCCGGCGCCGTCCTGCAGACCGTCACGGGGCTGCTCGTGTTCCTCGCGTACTCGACGACCCCGGCCGTGGCCCGCGCGCTCGGCGGCGGCGACCGACGCGGGGCCGTGCACGCCGGCATCGACGGGATGTGGCTCGCGCTCGTGCTGGGCGTGGTCCTCGCGCTCGTGGGATGGCCGCTCGCCGGACCGCTGGTCGACCTGTTCGGTGCGTCGGCCGACGTGTCGGCGGCGGCGACCGCCTACCTGACGGTGTCGCTCGTCGGGCTGCCCGGGATCCTGGTCGTCACGGCCTCGACCGGGCTGCTCCGTGGGCTGCAGGACACGAGGACACCGCTCGTCGTCGCCACCGTCGGGTTCGTCGCGAACGGGCTGCTCAACGCCGTCCTCATCTACGGCGCCGGCTGGGGCGTCGAGGGGTCGGCCGCCGGCACCGTCATCGTGCAGTGGGCGATGGCGATCGTCTACGTCCGGATCGCGGTCCGTGCGGCGCGTGCGTCGGGGGCTCCACTGCGCCCGGGTGCCTCGGGCGTCGCGCGGGCGCTCCGGTCCGGTGCCTGGCTGTTCCTGCGGACGGCCTCGCTGCGTGTGGCGATGCTCGCGACGGTCGGCGCCGCCGCGGGGCTCGGGACGACCGGGCTCGCGACCACCCAGGTCGGGTTGACCGTGTTCTCCACCCTGGCGTTCGCGCTCGACGCCCTGGCGATCGCCGGGCAGGCGCTCGTCGGACACGGGCTCGGGGCGCGGGACCCGGCGCGGGTGCGGCTGGTGACGCGGCGGCTCGTCCTGCTCGGGATCGCCGGCGGTGTGCTGCTCGGGGTGCTGACCCTCGCCGTGAGCGGGGTGCTCGGGCCGGTCTTCTCCGACTCGTCCGTCGTGCGTGGCGCGCTGCCCGTCGTCCTCGGGCTCATCGCCGTGGGGATGCCGGTCGCGGGCTACGTGTTCGTGCTCGACGGGGTGCTGATCGGCGCCGGGGACGCGCGGTACCTGGCGATCGCGGGTGGGGTGAACCTCGTCGTGTACCTGCCCCTGCTCTGGTGGGCGGGTGGGACCCTCGCGGGGCTGTGGGCCGCGTTCGCGCTCGGGTACATCGGGGTGCGGGCGGTGACGCTCGGGGTGCGGGCACACCGGCGCGGGTGGGTCGAACAGGCGTTGGCGCGGTGAGCGTGCGTCCGGCTCCCGCTCCGGCCGCGGCCTCGTCCGTCGCGTCGTCGGCCCTGCTCGCCACCGTCGGCATCGGGGTGCAGGGCGTCGCGAAGCTGCTCGTGACCGTCGTCGTCGGTCGGGTGTTCGGTACCGAGACCCTCGGGCAGACCACCGCGCTCCTGTCGCTCTCCGTCTTCGTCGCGCTGCTCTGGCCGAACGCCGCCGGCAACACGGCCTCGCGGTACCTGGCGATCGCGCTGCGCGGACGGCACTCCGACGCCGCGGTGAACCGGCTGCTCGGGCTGTCCATGCTCGTCTCGACCCTGGTGCTCGCCGCCGTCACCGTGCCGATCGCCCTCGCGTGGGGCAACGGCCCGGGCACGGTGCTCGGTGGCGTCGCGGTCGTCGTCGGGTACGGGCTGTACTGCTACGCCCGCGGAGCGCAGCTCGGCTACGGCCGTGCTCCGAAGGTCGCGCTGTGGGACGGCGTGACGAGCGTGCTCGCGCTCGGGCTGCTCGTGCTCGCCTGTGTCGCCCGGCTCGAGCCGTTCGTGCTGCTGCCGCTCGCGATCGGGTACACCGTCTTCGCCGTCGCCTGCTGGCCGCGGGGGAACGGGTTCGGGCCTGCTGCTCGCGAGCCCGTCGGCGGGCTGCTCGGGTTCGCGGCGTGGAACGTGCTCGCGGTGGTGACCTCGAACGGGCTGCTCCAGCTGACGATGATCTCGGCGCAGGTCACCGTCTCCGCCCACGACGCCGGCGTCTACGCGGCCGCGTTCACCCTGGCGACCCCCGCGTCGATGCTCGGGCAGGCGCTGGGGCAGGTGCTCGTACCGGCGTTCGCCCACCGGACGGACGGAGGGTCGCTCCGGTCCCGCGGGGCCGTCCTGTTGGTGGTCGGCTTCGCTGCCGGCACCGCCGTGGTGTTCGGCCTCGTGGCGCTGCTCGCCGGGTGGTTCCTGCCGATCGTCTACCCGGCCGAGGGCGCTGCAGCCGTGGCGGACCTGCGGTACCTGATGGTCGGGGTGTGGGTGTTCACCGTCGGGCTCGTGCCGGCGGCGCTGTTGCTCGCGGCGGGGCGGTCGCGGCAGGTGGCGCTGGCGTCGGTGGCCGGGTTCGTCGTCGGAGCGGTGCTCATGGCGGTGCTCGGGCCGGTCGCGGGGGTGGCCGGGGGGACGACCGGGTTCCTCGTGGGGAGCGCGGTGAACCTCGTGGCGGTGGTGGGGCTCGGGGTGCGTCGAGGCTGAGGTGCGCGGAAGCTCCAACGAATCAATGTGCCATGCTGTCCCGGCGATGATCCTTTGGGGGGAAAATGCCAACGCTCCGGCAAGCCATCGACACGATGAACGATCCTGGAATCGTCCGCGCGCAGAGCGACGTCGCGCTCGTTCAGAAGGTCGCCGAGCTACAGAAGGAATATCTCCTTACCGACCCGAGGCTCCCTGTGAAAGCCGCGCTGTCCCGCGCCGACGGCCTGGACGGGCCGCTCGACGCGAAACCGGTCGAGGTGATGTTGGAACTCGCCCTGGGAACCACGCTGAACGTGTCCGACGCGGCAGCCTCGTTCGGTCGACGTTGGTCCACCCTCAAGTACCTCGGCCTCTTCGAGAACGACCCACAGGCGCGGACGCTGAACCTGAGCCCGAGCGTGCTCGCCGAAGTCGGCGCAAACCAACGGCGAGTCATCTCTGAGGAACTCGGGATCGGCTTTGCCGCACACGCTGCGAAGCACTGGTGTCGGACGCGCTACCCAGGGGTCGGTGCCATCTCGGTCATCGACGTGGATCGAACTCTCCTCAATGGCTCCATGCCGAAACTCCAACGGAACGGGAAGCGACAACCCGACTATCTCCTTGCGTTCGACGATCCGACGGCCCCCGGTCGCAGGCGGTTGGAACTCCTCGAGTCCAAGGGCACGGTGAGTTCAGCGACCGCGAAGTCGCAGCTCGGTCGAGCAGTCACGCAACTCGCCGGCCTGACCGTGAACGGACGGACGTTGACCGGACTCGCCGTGTCGACAATCTCGACCGAGAGCGGGATCACTCTCATGGCGGTCGATCCTGAAGAGGATCCGGTCTCCTGGGCGCCAACCAAGCACGACACGGATCATTGGCGTGGGGACGAGCCCAAGTGGAGCGGCGAGGAGCCCGTGGTCGACTTTGCTCCCGAAGAGCTGGTGGCGAAGGCGACGAACGTCGACTACGCGACACTCGCAGAATTCGCCGGGATGTCCTCTGCCACGACGAGATGGCTGACGCGGTTCGGTACGCAAGGCCGCAGTGACCTCGTCACGGAAACGAGAGCAGGGCCGGGTGGGACGTCGTACATCGGCCAGGAGTTCGTCTTCCAGGTTGGTTCGGAGATCGTCAGAATGTTCCAGGGCGTCGAAGCCGACGTTGCAGACGGGCTGCGATCGGGCGACCCAAAGGCCGTGATGCAAGCACAACGCAATGGACGCCCGTCATCAGAAGACGTCGCAGACGCGCTCAAGAGCGGTGTCGGGCGTGACGCTGCCTCGGCGGTCGCGACCACCTCCGAGGGTGCGGTGCTGCAGCTCAGCGTCGGCTGAGCGGTACGCGGCTGCGGCCGACAGATCGGATCAATGCGAGAAGAGCTGTCTACCCAGACTCCCGTGACGAACGTTCGCCGTCGCTGTTGCCGCCGATGGACGGAACCGATTCCTCACGACCTTGTCCTCATCGCCGGTGCGCGGGCCTACGAGCCGGCGGTCTCGATCATCGCGAGCACGTGTGGGGCGCTCCAGCGCAGGAGCGCCTCGGACGGTGGGGCTTCGAGGTCCTCGCCCCAGATCGCGACGGCCGCCCCGGACATCGGACCCGCCAGACGTGCGCCCGAGTCCCCGTCCCAGGTCCGGAGCGACCAGTTCTCGCGGAGATCGGCGACGGTGTACTCGCTGTCGGCCGCATCGAGGTCCGTCGGCACCTCGTACAGGTAGTACGAGTCGTAGTTCAGCAGGTCGATCCCGTCGGCGTACAGGTCGTTCGCACCCGCCCGTCGCGCTCGGCGCTCGCGGCGTTCCGTCGCGTCCTCGGTGTCGCCGTCGAAGCTCCAGTAGGTGACGTGGATACGCGGATCCAGTCGCCCGATCGCAGCCCGGTCGATCCCGTCGTTCCACGCCCACACCGCACGGTTGCCGACGGCCGCCGCCATCGTGTTCAACCACTGGACGCGTTCGTCGGCGGTGACGTCGTCGCCCCACTCGTCGCCGCCGATGTGGACGGTGCGGCTCGACGGGAAGGTCCGCGTGACCTCCTGCAGGAGTCGTGCGGCCAACGCGGAGCTGCCGGGCGCCGACGTGTCGAGTTCGCTCTCGCCCGAACGGATCCGGTCCACCCACTGCTTGCCGTGTCCGGCCTCGAGGAGGTCGAACGCCGCAGCCATGTGGCCGGGGGTGTCGATCTCGGGAACGATCGCGATGCCTCGTCGCGCGGCGTACCGGGAGATCTCCCGTGCCTGCGCCGCGCTGAGGAACGGCCGACCGGTGATCCGACTCGTGTAGACGCCGTCCCGGAGATCGGCGTTCGCGAGGGTCTGGCCGAGGACCTCGCTCTCGATGCCGACGTTCTGGTCGTCGGTGAGGTGGAGGTGCAGGAAGCGACCACCGTGATCGGCGAGGAGCGCGATGTACTGCTCGATCAGCGCCACCGGGTAGTAGGCACGAGCCACGTCGAGCATCACGCCGGTGTCGGGACGTGCCCGGGTCGCGCGGGCAGTGGTGACGCTCGTGGCCGAGGTGCCGCACTTCGACAGGGAGAACGCTCCCGTGCACGCGAGGACCGCGTACTTCCCGGCCGGCGCACGAGGAGGCGCGGTCTGCGTCGCGTGGATCGTCGCGCTCGCACCGGCAGCGAGTGACTGCACCGAGACGTGTCCGAGCGTGTACCGCTTGCTCCCGGCCGTCAGGGAGAGCCACGCGTCGGCCGCCGGCTTGCGCGCCACCGAGGTGTTCTTGACCGTCAGCGTCGTGCGCACCGTGGTGCGTGTCGACGTGGTGGTGCTGCTCGCGGTGACCTTGGTGACCACCAGCCGCGGAGCTCCGGACGCATCAGCAGTACCCGCCGATCCGCCGATCGCGTCCGCTCCGATCACGAGCGCCGCCGACATCGCGATCACCAGGCCGACGGCGATGCTGCGCTTCACGCGCGACCCCGAGGCTGCCGTCGTCCTCGCATCCGGATCGCGTCTCCCGAGCCCCACAGCACCCCACCCTCGAACCGCTCCGGCGCGGACGGTCCGAGCAGGATCGCACGATCGTACTGGACGCCGTCCCCTGCGACGAGGCTGGCCCGGCACGACGGGTCGCACCCTAGGGTGATCGGGTGTCTTCCCCCGCCGAGGCCCCCGGTCCCACGACCACGACCACGACTGAGACCGAGGCGACGGGCACACGCCGGACCCTGCTCGCCGTCCTCCCGTTGACGACGGCGTGGGCGGGAGCGGCGGCCGTCGTGGTCGTGCCGACCGCGAGCGTGGCGGTGGGTGCCGTCGTCGAGCGCTCCCCCGCCGCGTTGCCGTTCATCCTCATCATGACGCCGGCGATGATCGGCGGGGCGGCGGCGGTGTTCGTGTTCGGACTCGCCGCGGGCGCACTCGCGGGTCTGCCCGACCGCTGGCTGGGTCGACGCCGTCCGAGCGTCACCGGCGACGTGGCCGCCGTGATGATCCTGACGCTGCTCGTGGCGGGGACGTCGGGTCTCGCCCAACTGCTCGTGCCGTACCTGTTCCCGTGGCCCGTGACGGCTCAGGTGATCGGTGTGGCAGCCGTGACGGCCGTGTCGACGCTGCTCGTCGTCGCTGCCCACCGCAGACGCGAACGTCGGGGGCACGACCTCCGATCGACTGCTGCAGCGCAGCCGACGACCGAGGCGCGACGCTAGCGCGCTCGTCCCCGCCGGAGTGCGACCAGTCCGGCGATGCCCAGGACGAGGCCCACGACACCGCACAGCATCCCGCCGAAGTACACCGCCGCAGCGCCGAAGTTCACGCCGCCTCCGATCGGACTGAGGATCACCCAGACCGACCCGACGGCCGTCGCGACGAAGCCGATCCCGAGGACGACGACCCCCGTCGTCACGAGTCTCCGGCCGTCAGTCACGGTCGGCTTCGCGGGCCGCTTCGCGGGCTGCACGCTTGGCAGCGCGTCGTGCTCGCGCCTCGGCGTCCTGTTGCTCCTGGAGCGGGCTCTTCTGCATCGATCCCCGCGCTGCGAGCACGATCATCACGACGACCAGCACGAGCACGACCGGGACCAGGAAGGTCAAGAACACGCGGAGCCCCCACTCGATCACGAGGCCCGTGATCGAGCCCCTCGACAGGAGCGTAGTCCGGCGGGGAACACCGACACACCGTTGTCGCGGAGCCGTCCGAGGGTGGGTGCATGACCGACAACGACACGCACGACGTCCAGGCCCGCACCGCCCTCGACCAGTGGCTGGTGATGTGGAACTCCGACGGGGAACTCGCCCGACAGCTCTGCGCAGACGACTTCCGCATCCGGTTCGCCGTGACCGAACCCGACGGATCCACCCCGGCCGACGACATCCGGAGCGCCGACGACTTCGCGGAGTACCTCGACTGGTGGCACGGGCAGCACCCCGACGCGGTCTTCACCAGCATCGGTGACGCACTCGACGGCGACCACGGGCGGCTGATCTGGGACATGGAGGCCGGCGACGTCCACGTGGGCGGCGTCGACGTCTTCGACTTCGACGACGCGGGACGCGTACGGCGTGTCTGGTCGGCGGGTGGCCAGCGGAGCATGCGGAGCTGAGCCGCCCGGTCGACACCGGCATCTGTGAGGATCGGACCATGAAGCGAGCCGAGCGGCACTACGCTCTCGTCGACCTGCTCCGCGGGGTGCGACGGCCGTGGTCCGCCGCAAGGCTCGCAGCCCACTTCGAGGTGTCGCCACGCACGATCGAGCGCGACGTGGCCGCGCTCCAGGCCGCCGGGGTGCCGCTCTACGCAGACCACGGTGCCGCGGGCGGGTACTCGATCCTGCGCGAGTACTCGCTCCCGCCGCTCAACCTCACCGCGGCCGAGTCCCTCGCCGTGCTGGCCGGGCTCGGCCTGCTGGAGTCGTCGCCGTACCAGGCGGCGGCGCTCCGCGCGTCGGCGAAGATCCACGCTGTCATGCTCGACGAGCACCGCGCGCCGGTGCTCGAAACGCTCGGCATGATCCGCGTGATCGACGCCGTCGCGCCGTCGGACACGGAGCCCGTCCCGCTCGGGATGCTGTCGGACGCCATCGCGGCCCGCCGCGTCGTGCGGCTCCGGTACCTCGGCGAGGACGCCGACGGCCAGCCGGACCGGGCCCCCAGCACCGTGCGGGAGGTCGAGACGATGGGCCTGCTCCGAGCTGGCGACTCGTGGCTGCTGGCCGGGTGGTGTCGACTCCGCGATGCGGTCCGCGGCTTCCGCATCGAACGGATCACCGAGCTCGAGATCCTCGACGAGGTGGCTCCGCCCCGCGACCCGTCCGTCTGGGAGGAGGACCTGGCCCGCTGGCCCACCCGACGGCTCGGGTGACGCAGGCCCGTGCGGGCGCACCGACCCGACGCCGGCCGCCGGGCACCTACGCCCGCGGCGGCCCCGTCGTGTCCCCGATGCGGAGCTCCGAGCGGAACGCCGCCGGCTGGGGCTCAGCCCCCTCGAGCATCGCCAGGGCAGCACGGGCCGCCGCCTGCCCCTTCTGCACGAACGGCTGCACGAGCGTCGTCAGCTGCCGGATGCGCGTGCGGTGGAACAGGCTGTCGTCCACGGTGATGCCGTCGAACCCCACGACGCTGACGTCCTCGGGCACACGGAGTCCGGCGTCGAGCGCGGCCGAGATCACCCCGACGGCGAGGACGTCGCTCTGCGCGATGACCGCGGTCGGCCGGGGCCCGTCGGGGGCGAAGAGCGCGGTGCCGGCGATCCGGCCTTCCTCGACCGAGCTGCCGGCAGCCTCGATCGCGACCGAGTCGGGGTAGACCCCACGGACCCCGCGCAGGCGTTCGAGCGACGTGAAGGCGATGCCAGCGGCCTCGCGCTCGGCATCGATCGGCCCGCGGCGGTGCGCACCGTCGAGCGGCAGCGACACGATGGTGACCGCCTCATGCCCGAGGTCGCGCAGGAATGCTGCCGCGCGGCGGGAGGCCTCGCGGTTGTCGAGCTGGATCGGCACCGCACCCTCGATGTCATCCGCCTCGATCGCGACGACGGGGATCTGCCGACGCCGGAGCACGGCGACCGCGGGGTCGATCCGCACGTTGCACCCGACGAGGACGACGGCGTCCATGGGGGCGTCGACGAGGGGGACGGCACCCTGTTCATCGTCGAGGGGGCTCCGGACGAGCAGCAGCGAGGCACCGGCGGCACCGGCCACCTCGGCGATGCCGTCGAGCGTCAGGACGTTCACCGGGTCGCGGAAGGCATCGCTCAGCCGTTCGTCCATGACGACGCCGATGACGCCGGAGCGACCGCGGCGCAGCGAACGGGCACGCGGGTCGGGGCCGCCGTAACCGAGCTCGGCAGCAGCGGCCAGCACGCGGGCCTTGGCGTCCTCGGAGACCGGGCCGCTGCCGCTGAACGCGAGCGAGGCCGTCGAGGGCGCGACCCCGGCAGCGCGGGCCACCGCGGTGAGGGTGGGACGTCGGGGGCGGACCGGGACGGGACCGGCCGGGACCGCACCGGCGCGCGGGGCATCGGCGGCGTCCTCGCGGTGGTGCTCCGTCCGCGACGCGCCGGGTCCTGTTGCCGGTTCGTCCATCGCCCGTTAGCGTAGCCGGAAACAGCGGTCGAATCGATTCGACCGAGCCGCGACACGCACGGCAGCACAGCAGCGAAGCACGATGGGACCACCATGACGACGACGTCCGCCCGCACCACACCCTCGACACGGGCCTGGATCACCGCGGTGTTCGTCGTGTTCACCCTGTCCGGCCTCGACATCGCGACCTGGCTCGGCCGGATCCCGAGCGTCCGCGACTCCCTCGGAGCGAGCACCTTCGAGATGGGCCTGCTCGTGCTCGGCATGGCGGTCGGCTCGATCGGCGGCCTGACCTTCGCCGGGCACATCGTCGCGAAGCTCGGGGCTCGCCGCGGCGTCCAGGTGGCCGCAGCGTGCCTGGCCCTCGGGATGGTCTTCGCCGGACTGGCGGTGAGCCTCGGGTGGGGCTTCGCCGCCATCTGGATCGCGCTCATCGCGTTCGGGTTCGGCAACGGCCTGTGCGACGTGTCGATGAACGTGTCCGGCGCCGCGGCGGAGAAGGCCGGCGGCCGCACGATCATGCCGCTGTTCCACGCAGCGTTCAGCCTCGGCACGCTCGCCGGTGCCGGCCTCGGGGCCCTCGCCGAGGCGCTCGAGGTCCCGGTCGCGTGGCACTTCATCGTCCTCGTCGTCGTCACGAGTGCCGCGATGCTCGTCGCCGTCACGCGCTTCCAGGACGAGCACCGCTTCGAGGAGCACGTCGCCACCGACACCAGCCCGGTGCCGACGCCGGTCAGCCGCTGGCAGGTCTGGGCCCAGCCGTCGACCCTGCTCATCGGCGTGATCGTGCTCGGCATGGCCCTGGCCGAGGGCTCGGCGAACGACTGGCTGCCGCTGGCCATGATCGACGGGCACGGCCTCGACAACGCCGCGGGCGCCGCCGTCCTCACGGTGTTCCTCGCCGCCATGACCGTCGGCCGGGTGGCCGGCAGTCCGCTCATCGACCGGTTCGGGCGGGTGCCGATCCTCCGCATCAGCGCCGCCGTCGCGGTCGTCGGCCTCGGCATGCTCATCTTCATCGACAACGTGCCGCTCGCCATCGTCGGGGTCGTGCTGTGGGGTCTCGGGGCGAGCCTCGGCTTCCCGATGGGCATGTCCGCCGCGGCCGACGACCCCCGGACCGCCGCCGCTCGGGTCAGCGCCGTGGCGACGATCGGGTACGTGGCGTTCCTCGCGGGACCGCCGCTCATCGGGTTCCTCGGCGAGCACGTGGGGCTGCTCGGTGCGCTCCTGGTGGTCTTCGTGTTCATCATCGCGGCGGGACTCGCGTCGGGCGCTGCCCGTGAGCGCGGCGCCGCCGCCCGGCCGACCCGCCGTGGCGGCGACGTGGACGGCGGGGGCGAGCCGCGCCTCCAGGCCCAGCGCGCCGACGCGGCCACGAGCGCCGACAGCACCACGGGCGGTCGCGACGCCGGTTAGGCTCTCCGGGTGCGTCTCGTCATCGCCCGCTGCTCCGTCGACTACGCGGGCCGGCTCTCAGCCCACCTGCCGCTCGCGACCCGTCTGCTCATGCTGAAGGCCGACGGTTCGCTGCTCGTCCACTCCGACGGCGGCAGCTACAAGCCGCTCAACTGGATGAGCCCGCCGTGCTCGATCGAGATCACCGAGCCGGACGAAGAGCAGTCGAGCGCCGGCATCACGCAGGTGTGGACGGTCACGCAGAAGAAGACGCAGGACAAGCTCATCGTCTCCCTGTACGAGGTCGTCTCCGACGAGTCCCACGACCTCGGCGTCGACCCGGGCCTCGTGAAGGACGGCGTCGAGGCGCACCTGCAGCAGCTCCTCGCGGAGCAGATCGAGCTCCTCGGCGACGGCCACACGCTGGTCCGCCGCGAGTACATGACCGCGATCGGCCCGGTGGACATCCTCGCCCGCGACGAGACCGGGGCGAGCGTCGCCGTCGAGATGAAGCGGAACGCCAACATCGACGCGGTCGAGCAGCTCACCCGGTACCTCGAGCTCATGAACCGCGATCCGCTGCTGCGGCCGGTGCAGGGTGTGCTCGCCGCGCAGACGGTGGCGCCGCAGGCGCGCACCCTCGCCGAGGACCGCGGGATCCGCGTCCTCGTGCTCGACTACGACGCGATGCGGGGCATCGAGGGCGGCCACACCCGCCTCTTCTGAGCGGTCGGACTGGAGGCGCGGCTCGCGTCCGCCGATGACGCCGCGCCCGCCGGGCGGTCGCCACCAGGGCCCCGGCTAGGCTGAGTGGGACATGACCAGCCCGTTCTCTGCCATCCTCTTCGACCTCGACGGCACCATCAGCGATTCCGCGCCGGGCATCCTCGAGAGCCTCACCCACACGTTCCGGAAGGTCGGGGTCCCCGTGCCGGACCACGCGACGCTGCTGTCGTTCGTGGGCCCGCCGATCATGGACACCTTCACGACGGCGATGGGCATGGACGCCGAACAGGCCGAGCACACGCTGTCCGTCTACCGCGAGCACTACTTCTCGCACGGTGCCCTCGACTCGACGATGTTCCCCGGGATAGACGTCGTCCTGCGCACCCTGCACGACGCCGGGCTGCCGATCTCGACCGCGACGAGCAAGCCCGAGACCCCGGCGACGTACATCCTCGAGCACTACGGCCTCACCGGCGACATCGACATCATCACGGGTGCCAGCGACGACGAGGTCCGGTCGTCGAAGGCCGACGTGGTCGAGGAAGCACTGCGCCGGCTCGACGCCCGCGGGTTCGACACGAGCCGTCCGGTGCTGATCGGGGACCGCCTGCACGACGTCCAGGGGGCGGCCGTGCACGGGGTCCCGACGATCTTCGCCGAGTGGGGCTACGGCTCCCCCGCCGAGGCCGAGGGCACCATCGCGCAGGCTGCGACCCCGCTCGACCTGCTCCCGATCCTGCTGCCGTCCTCGTGACGACCGGGGCGGGCGGCCGGACCGCGGCGGGACTGCGCGGTGCCGCCTGGCTGCTGCCGGCAGCCATCGTCCTCATCGCGCTGAACTTCCGCGGGCCGATCGTCGCGACGGCCCCGGTCATCGGCGACGTCCGCGTGGACCTCGGTCTGACCGCGACGGTCGCCGGGCTGCTGACGACGATCCCGGTCCTCTGCTTCGCGCTCGCGACGCCGTTCGCCAGCTGGGTCATCGCGAAGGCCGACCCCGAGCGCGCGGTGTCGCTCTCCCTCGTCATCGTGCTCGTCGGCACCGTCGTCCGCTCGATGCCCTCGTCCGCGGCGCTGCTCGTCGGCACCGCCGTGATCGGCATCGGCATCACGATCGGCAACGTGGTGATCCCCGTCGTGATCCGGCGGGACACCTCGCCCGAGCGGGTCGGCCTGGTCACCGGTGTGTACACGTCCGCGCTCAACGTCGGGTCGATGATCACGTCGCTCGGCACCGCGCCGATCGCCGCGAGCTGGGGCTGGCCGGTCGCGATCGCGGTCTGGGCGGTGTTCGCCGTGGTGGCCGGTCTCGCCTGGACCTACGCGGTCGGTGCCCGGGCCGCGTGGCGCCGTCCGACGGCGTCCGAGCCCGTCGTCGAGACGGGGCCGATCGACCAGGTGCTCGGCACGGGTGCGGTCCGGACGGTCGACGGCGGTGCGGGGTCCGCGCAGGTGCGCCCCGATCGTCGGCTCATCACCTGGGGGCTGACCCTCGCGTTCGGCGGCCAGGCGTTCTCGTACTACGCCCTCACCGCGTGGATCCCGACGCTGCTGCACGACGAGATCGGCTTCTCGAAGGCGTCCTCCGGGGCGAGCTCGTCGGTGTTCCAGATCCTCGCGGTCGTCGGGGCGCTCGGTGTCCCGGTGCTCGCGGCGAAGTGGCGTCCGCGCGCGATCATCGCCCTCGTCGCGTTCCTCTGGCTCGCGATGCCGCTCGGGCTGCTGTTCGCGCCGCAGCTCTGGCTGCTCTGGTCCGTCCTCGGCGGCGCGGCACAGGGCGGCGGCATCACGGTGATCTTCATCGTGATCGTCCGGATCGTGTCGAGCGACGCCGACGCGCGGCGGATGTCCGCGTTCGTGCAGGGTGGCGGGTACCTGCTCGGTTCCGCGGGGCCGCTCGTCGCCGGTTCGTTGCACGGGATCACCGGCGACTGGACGGCACCGTTGCTCGTCGTGCTCGTCGCCGTGCTGACGCTCGGGATCGTGGGGACGTTCGCGGCCCGACGGGTGGCCTGAGTCCGCCGGGCCGCTGCCGTCGGGGCCGCTGTCCGGCCCACTGCGGTCCGGCCTGCTGCCGTCCGGCACGCTGCTGCCTGAGACCCCGTTCCGGCTCGACCGGGGATCCGCTGGTGCGGCCCGGTCGCACCCGCACGTCGTCTCAGCGCCGCGCGTGACTTCGGGGCGAGCTGGCGGCACCGTCCCGGTCCACCGTCATCCCGGGCGGCCAGGGTCCGGAGGGTGGACACTCGACGACCCGCACGGTGGCGGGACCAGCCGCTCGCGGCACGCTGCGCCCTGCTCCTGATCGCGGCGGGCATGACCGTGCTGCTCGGGTGGAACCTGGCCCGTGGCGGTGACTCCGGGTTCTACGAGGCGTCCGCCCGGTCGATGTCCGAATCGTGGCCGGCGCTCTTCTCCGGCGCGTTCGACCCCTCGGCGACGGTGACCCTCGACAAGCTCAGCGGGTTCGCCGTTCCCCAGGCGCTCAGCATCCGGCTGTTCGGCGACTCCACCGCCGCACTCGCACTCCCCCAGGTCGTCGAGGGTCTGGTCACGCTCTGGGCCTGCTCGCTCGTCGGACTCCGGTGGGCCGGGGTCGGGACGGGGCTCGTCGCCGCGGGTGCAGCGGCGACGACGCCGATCTTCGTGTCGATGTTCGCCCACCCGATGGAGGACGGCATGGTCACGGCTGCCCTGGCGGTCGCCCTGCTCTGCTGGCAACGGGCGGCGATGACGGGCCGGTGGTGGCCGCTCGTCGCCGCCGGGCTCGCGGTCGGCGTCGGGTTCCAGGCGAAGATGCTGCAGTCGTGGTTCGTGCTGCCCGCACTGGTGCTCGGGACGCTCGTCGCCACGGCCGGCCGGGACGGCACCCGACTCGGCACCGGCGCCCGGATCGGTCGCGCGGTGGTCCTCGGTGCGGTGTCGGTCGCGGCGTCGCTCGCGTGGGCGGTCGGGCTGGCCCTCACCCCGGCGAGCGCCCGACCGTGGATCGACGGCTCGACCGACGACAGCCCGTTCGCGATGGTGTTCGGCTACAACGGTATCGACCGGTTCCTACCGGGAGCGGTGCCCGGCTCCGTCAGCACGACCGAGGGCCCCGCCGCCCGGCCGGCACGCCTCGGCGGTCCGGGCGGTGTGACGAAGCTCATCGAGCCGCACCTGGCGTCACAGGTGGCCTGGCTCCTCCCCGCAACCGTGTTCGCCGTCGTGCTCGCGGTCGTGCTGCTCCTCGTCCGCCGGTCCGGCACGCGGGTCGGCAGCGTCTTCGGTCGGGCGTTCGACACCCGTGCCGGGTCAGCCACGCTGCTCGTGGTCACCGTCTGGCTCCTGACCGCGGCCGTCGTGCTCTCGGTGGCGAAGGTGCCGCACACCGCGTACGTCGCCGCGGTCGGTGTGCAGCTCGCCGTCCTCGCAGCCCTGGGGTGGCGCGGCGCCGTCGGCCTGGTCCGGGCGCAGTCGGCGTGGCTCCGGGTGGTGCCGGTGCTCCTGGCGACCGCGCAGCTCGCCTGGTGGGCGTTCCTCGCCCGAGGTGCCGCGATGCCGGCGGTGCTCGCGACGCCGGCCCTCGTCGTCGGGGTCGCGGCCGTGCTCGCGACGGTGGTCGCGTTCCTGTGGCGACCACGCTGGGAGGGGACGCGCGGGCCGGGCCGGCACCGCGCCTCCCGGGCCGCGATCGCCCTCGCAGCCGGACTCGCACTCGTCGCCGGCCCCGCGGCCTTCTCGCTGCAGGCGCTCGACGCCGCACGCGACGGGAGCGGGAGCGACGCCTCGGTCGGATCGTGGGTCCCGCGCTGGCGGGTTCCGGACGGTCGGGCCGAGGCCTTCCGGGTCTCCCGGCCGGACTGGTGGGGCGGGTCCTCGGCGCCGTTCCCGGTCGTGTTCCGGCACCTCGTCCGGACGGCGCGGCGCCTCGACGGGTACCGCGACAGCGTGCCGCTCTTCCTCACCGACACGTGGCGCATCTCGTCGCCCGTGATCGACGCGACCGGGCTGCCCGTGCTGACCGACGGCGGGTTCTCGGGGACGGTGCCGGTGTTCACGGCGCGGCAGGTGCGGCAGCGGATCGCCGGCGGGCTCCGGGTGCTGGTGGTGCAGGCCGGGGCGCCCCGGACCGATCCGGTGCTGCGGGCGGCGCTGGCGGGTGGATGTCGGGCGGTCGCCGACGTCGACCCGGGGGCGCGGGTGCCGGCGCACCCGTGGGCGGTGACGGGCATCGGGTGGACGGTGTGGCGGTGCGGGCTGCCGGGCCGATCGGTGGACCGGCTGGGCGGGCCGGCGGTGCCGCGGGCGGGGGTGGGGGTGGCGGGGTTGCGGTCGGGGTCGAACCACGGATACGACATCGAACCGCGCCGATCACCTGGTTCGGTGTCGGAATCGTGGTTCGACACCCGACCCGCCGCCGCCGGCGCGGGCACCGTCAGCCGGCGAGCAGCACCTCGCGCAACGACATCGGCCGGCGCCCCGTGACCCGCTCGACATCGCCCGACACCCGCGCGAGCGCCCCCTCGGCGATCGCCGTGTAGGTGCTCACCCACGCGTCCGCCTGCCACGGCTCCGGGTTCCACTGCGCGCGCGAGGCGTACGCCTCCTCGAGCGTCTCCGGGTGGTACGTGACTTCGCGCCCACGCACCTCGGACACCGTGGCAGCCGCCTCGTGCAGGGTGATCGCCGCGGGCCCCGTCAGCTCGTACGTCCGGTCGAGGTGCGCCGCCGGGTTCCGCAGGACCTCGGTCGCGACCCGGGCGACGTCGGCTCGCGCGACCGCTGCCATGGCCCCGTCGCCCGCCGGTCCCCGGATGACGCCGTCCTCGCCCACGAGGTCCTCGACGAAGTCCAGGTAGAAGGAGTCCCGCAGGAACGTGTGCGCCATCGAGGTCGCCCGGATCGCCTCTTCCGTCGCCCAGTGGTCGCGGCCGAGCGTGAAGGTCGCGTCCGCCGCCGCGCCCACGAACGACGTGTAGACCACGTGCCGGACGCCGGCCGTCGCTGCAGCGGAGACGAACGAGCGGTGTTGGGCGAGACGGTCCACCGCCTCGGCGCCGGAGACCATGAGCAGCAGGTCGACGCCCTCGAGCGCCGCGCGACTCGCCTCGGCGTCACCGAACGACGCGACCGCGACCTCGGCTCCGGGGAGATCCGGCGCCCGGGAGGCGTCCCGCACGATCATCCGGAACGGCACACCGCCGTCCGCCAGGGCGCGCGCCACGGCGCCGCCGATCTTGCCGGTCGCGCCGGTGAGTGCGATGGTCATGGTCGCTCCTGTCGTGGTCGTCGCTGGGGCCTCGTGGTCACGTCCGCACGGTCCTGGAGGCGCGGGTCACCGTGGGTGCGACCCGCACCGCGTTCACACCGTCGACCTCGACCGCCCAGGTGCGGGCCGCCTCGTGGTCGCGGCCGTGCCGCATGTGCCGGCCCACCAGACGATCGACGCGCACGGTGTCGTCCACAGCGCAGAACCACGTCTCGGTGAAGAGGTCGGCGAGCACTGCCCAGGGATCGCTGTCGTCGAGCAGGTAGTTCCCCTCGGACACCACGAGCCGGGTGCGCTGCGGGACGGCGATGCTGCCCGCGACGGGTTCGTCGACGCGCCGGTCGAAGTCGGGTGCCCACACCACGGCCTCGTCGCCTGCGACCAGCCGACGGACGAGCGCGACGTAGCCGTCCCCGTCGAAGGTGTCGATCGCGCCCTTGCGGTCGTGGCGGCCGAGGGCGTCCAGCGCCGTGTTCGCCAGGTGGAACCCGTCCATCGGGACCTGCACGGCGGTGCCGGCACCGAGCGCTGCGTCCACCCTCGCGACGATCCGGCGTGCCAGCGTCGACTTGCCGGCACCGGGAGCACCGGCGATGCCGAGCACGGCGCGCTGCCCGTCCGTGGCGAGCCGGATCGCGCGGTCGACCGCGTCGTCGACGGACATCTCGGGCGGGAGCACGGCTTCATCCTGGCAGAGCGCGCCGACACCGGTCCCGGGTGGTTCACTTGCCGCATGGTCGATGCGACGAAGGCGTTCAGCGGGTTCTCGGTGCGTGACGTGCCCGAGGCGAAGGCGTTCTACGAGGACGTCCTGGGGGTCGAGGTCACCGAGGACCACGGCATGCTCTTCCTGCAGCTCGGCGACGGGCACGGTGTGCTCGTCTACCCCAAGGGTCCCGCGCACGAGCCGGCGTCCTTCACGGTGCTGAACTTCCCGGTGCCGTCGGTCGACGACGCCGTGGACGAACTCGCGGCGAAGGGTGTGCCCTTCCTGCACTACGAGGGGATGACCGACGAGAAGGGCGTGAACCGCAAGGGCGGCCCGCTTATCGCGTGGTTCACCGACCCCTCGGGCAACGTGCTGAGCGTCCTCGAGCAGTAGCGGGAGTCGCGCGACATTCTGTATGCAGAAAGCTCGCGCGCTCGTCCGTGGCCGTCCTACGCTCGCTCTCCCGACGAAGGAGAGAGCCGTGGAGATCCGGATCGTCAATCGCGACGAACTGCGTGCTGAGCGCGCGGAGTTGTACCGCAAGTGGAACCTGGACGAACGCGAGTTCGCCCCCGTCGAGGCGTGGCGCGACCTCGACGAAGACGAGTACTGCGCTCGTGAGGCCCTCGCTGACATCTCGTTCGTGTTGGGCGACCGATGATCGCCGAGTTCGTCGACGCTGCGACGCTGCAGATCGATCGCGCTCAGGTACTGCTCGACGCGGTCCTGCCGGACCACGGCGCCGAGCTGAGCGTCATCCACGAGGTACCGAGCAACTCGATCATGCTCGGAACCGGCGATGAACGCGGTGCTGCCGCGATGCTCCACGCGGGGGCGAGCACGTCGCCCGGCTCCGGATCTTCTTCAGGTACCGCTGGCACCCGCATCATGCCGTGCTGGCAGTGGAGGAGAGCCGGTTCACGCTCTTCCTCACGACCGACCGGCAGCCGCTCGTCCGCTTCGAGTTCCAGGACGCCCTGACCAACACGCCCCCGTCGCACTGGCACCTCCATGCCGAGCGCGGGTCCTTCAGCGCTCTCCTGTCGCGCACCGGTGACCGCGGGGCCGGGCGTCGTGATCCGGCACGGCTATCGTCGCTGCACTTCCCGCTCGGCGACCCCCACTTCCGGCCGAGCCTCGCGGACGTCGTCGAGTTCGTGGTGACGGAGTGCGGCGTCGATGCTCGTCCGGGCTGGGAGCGCGCCGTGCACGAGTACCGGAAGCAGTGGCGGCGAGACGAAGCCGCCGCCACCGCCCGGCAGTTCTCGGCCGAGACGGCAGCTGCCCTCCGGGCGCTCGGGTGGCAGGTGCGCCCACCCGTGCCGAACCACGTGCCGGCGCCGTTCGTGAGTCTGCTCGCGAGCTGACGAACGGGCGGGTCAGCGGGGCAGGACCCCGGCCCAGCCGAGGGCGATCGGCACGACGAGCCCGTGTCGACGATGCGGCAGGTCCGCGATCGGGATCCACGCGGCCTCGTCGGTCGAGCCGTCCTCCTCGGAACGCAGCGCCCCGCCGGTGATCGACGCCCGGAAGACCACCTGCACAGCCTTCATCGCCCGGCCGTTCGCGTGGATGCGACGCTCAGCCGGCACGATGTGGTGCCGCACGCCGAGCAGTTCCGCGACGGACGCCTCGTACCCGGTCTCCTCCCGGATCTCGCGGACGACGGCCTGCTCGACGCTCTCGTCGAACTCGACCCCGCCGCCAGGGAGCGTCCAGGTCCCCGCCTCGGGGATCCGGAGCTTGGCGAGGAGCACCCGGTCACCGTCGGTGATCACGCCGTAGGCGGCGAGCCGCGTGTCGTAGTCCGTGTACTCCATCAGCCGACCATGCCAGGTGCGTGCGCCGACGTCGGCGAGCCGCGCCGCGCCTCCAGGACCGACGCGTCGGGACCGGACTACCGTGACCGGCACCGACGCACTCCCGGACGGTGACGATGACGACCTCGACCCCGACGCCCCGCGGCGCGATCACCTGCCTGCCCGCGAACGAGGCGGCGTGGACGGACCTCGAACTGGTCTTCGGCGAGCGCGGCGATCCCGCGCACTGCTGGTGTCGGTGGTTCAAGGCCTCGGCGGCGGAGTTCCGGGCGATGCCGAACGACGAACGCCGCGAGCGCTTCCACCGGGAGACCGGCTGTGACGACTCCGCGGCACGTACGACGACCGGAGTGGTCGCCTACCGTGACGGCGAACCGGTGGGGTGGGTGGCGGTCGAACCCCGGCCCGGGCTGGTGCGGCTGCGCGGCGCGAAGGTGCCGTGGAGCGGGCGTGACGAGGACCCCGACGACCCGGCGGTCTGGGTGGTCTCGTGCTTCGTCGTCCGGCGGGGCTTCCGTCGGCAGGGCGTCAGCCACGCACTGCTCGGCGGGGCGGTGGACCACGCGCGTCGATCGGGTGCGACGGCGGTCGAGGGGTACCCGACCGAACCGGCTCCGGGTGCGACGGACGGCGGCGGCGCGATGTTCGTCGGGCCGCGGTCGGTGTTCGAGGCGGCGGGCTTCACCGAGGTGTCGCACCCGACGCCGCGTCGCTGGGTCTACCGGAAGGACTGCTGACGACCAGGCCCGTTACCGCGCAGACGGTCGCGGCGGCAGACGCCCAGCCGACCCGCATCCGTGCGACCGCGCGGTCGAACCCGGCGAGGGGATCGGCGTCGTCGCGCAGGAGCGACTGCAGCTGCAGCCCCTCGTAGAGCGCGACGAGTTGCTCGGCGGCGTGCCGGGGAGAGGTGCCGCGCGGCTCCCGTCCGGCGACGACGTCCCGCACGAGGGCGAGCGTCACGTCCTCGAACGAGCGGGTGTACTGCCCGCGGAACCAGCCGGCCGCGGGGTGGTCGGGGCTCGAGGCGGCGCTGAGCAACGCGACCCGGAGCCGGACCAGTGCGGGGTCGTCCCGGCCGACCTCGAGTCGCGCGCGGAGGTACGCGACCGCGCCCGAGCGCTCGGCCACGACCCACAGCGCACGACGGCTGCCGTTGTTCCACCGGTCCATGACGGCGACGACGAGGAGCTCCCACAGCGGGTAGACCCGTCGGACCTCGGCTTCCGGGACCTCGGCGTGGGCGGCGACCTCGGCGGGACCGACGGTGTGGAAGTCCGACGCGCGGTACGCCTCGATGGCGCCCGTGACGATGCGGGCGCGCAGGTCGGCGTCGGACTCGGGCATGCCGTCGATTCTCCGGGGGACCCGGCGGCCCCGCGAGTCGCCAGTTCAGGGGTGGTACCAGGCGCAGCGCGCCAGCCCAGCCAGAGGGGCAGGTACCCGGCGCCCCGTCAGCCCCGATCGAACGTCAGCGTCTCGTCGTCCGCCGCGGTGACCCGACCGGTCCGCGCGAACTCCGCCCAGATCGCCCGGAAGGCCCGCCCGCGCCGCTCGACCTCGGGCCAGTCCCGCTGCGGCACGAAGCGCGAGCCGGCCCAGGCCTCGCGACCGCCGAGCAGCAGCGGCAGGTCGCTCATGTGCACGGCCCCGGTCGGCTGCACGGTCACGCCGCGGTGCAGCCGGTACGAGGTCGCCCGACCACCGGCGGCCCGGTGCCGCGCGGCGAACCGACGGACGTCCCGCCCGTAGATGACCTCGGACAGCGGGCGCACGAGCAGCCAGCGCAGCAGCGGTCGCACGGCTCGCACCCGGGCGAGTGATCGCAGCCCGGGGATCAGCGGCACGTACATCGCGGTCTCGTCCGCACCGGAGCCGATCAGGACGTCGACGTCCGGAGCCGCGTCGCGCCAGGCCTGCCGGGTGTCACGCTCGGCGGGGAGCGGCGCGAACCCGTACTGGGTGCCGTAGGGCATGCCTCCGGGCAACCCGAAGGGCGCTGCGGCGCGGCTGCCGAGGGCCTGGCGATCGAGCACCTCGTCGAGCGGGGTGTCCGGGAGCACGGCCCCGACGGCCCGGACCATCGCCCGGTTCATCCGCGCCCGACCCCGCGACAGCCCGAGCGGTGCACTCTGGACGATCACCCGCCGGAAGAGGCCGGCTGCTCCGTCGCTGATCACGAGGTGGGCCGCGGCGTCACCCCCGGCGGACTGGCCCGCCACGGTGACGAGGTCCGGGTCACCGCCGAAGGCCGCGATGTTCGCCTGCACCCACCGCAGCGCCTCGACGAGGTCGAGCAGCCCGAGGTTCGCCGGGACGGTCTCCCCGTCGCCGAGGAACCCGAGCACACCGAGCCGGAACGTCACCGAGACGAACACGACCCGCTGCTCCGTGACGAGGTCGCGCGCGTCGTAGATCGGCAGGTCACCGCCGCCGATGACGTAGGAGCCGCCGTGGATCCAGACGATGACGGGCAACAGCTCGCCCGGCCGGGCGTCGGCGGGCAGCGTGATCGACAGCCGCTGGCAGTGCTCGTCGACGGCGAGGCCCTCCACCGGGTGGAGCAGCCGGTCGACGAAGGTCGCCTGCGGCTGCGGCGCCACGGGCGACGGGGTGGTCGCCGGGAACGGCTCGGCGAACGCGGGGACCGGCTCCGGGACGGCGAAGCGCTCGGCACGGGCGTAGGGGATGCCGAGGGCCCGGACGACACTCCCGTCCGCGACGCCGGTGATGCGTCCGGCAGGTGGGTCCCATGTCAGCGAGGCGGCGTCGAGCATCCGTCCACGCTAGCCAGCGTGACCAGTGGACGGCCTGGAGGGACGGTGCGGGCCCGCACCGCGCCTCCCGTCCCGCAGTCCCTCCGTCAGTCGCGGCGCACGACGGGCCGCAACGAGCCGGACGCGGCGAACACCGCGACGAACAGCACCGCCACCAGCCAGAGCGCGCTCAGCGCGCCGACGTGCTCCGCGATCGCACCGATGACGGGCGGCCCCGCGAAGTTCGCGAAGTACCCGATCGAGGCGACGACGCTGACACGGGCCGCCGGGTTCGGGCCGCTCTGCGCCGCCGCCGACATCCCGAGCGGGAAGCCCATCGAGACACCGACCGCCCAGAGCACGACGCCCACGAGGGTGAGCCACCAGCTCCCGCCGACGATGAAGAGCACGGCGCCGACGATGCCGAGCGCGGTCGTCCACCGCACGGTCCGCACTCGACCGAGCCGGTCCACGACGGGTCCGGCGAAGACACGGGTGGCCGCCTCGGAGACGGCGAACACCGTGAAGAACAGCGCACCGACGGCCGCGGTCTGCCCGTGCCCGTCGGTGGTGGCGAGGGCGAGCCAGTTGTTCGCCGAGCCCTCACCGAGTTCGACGCCGAGCATGACCACCCCGATGAGGAGCAGTCGGACGTCCGCCCACCCTCGTGCCCACTGCCGGAGTCGCTGCCGAGGTGTGAGCGTCGTGTCGTGTTCCTCGGCACGGGTGCCGTCCGGGATGCCCCGCATCGCGAGCACACCGACCACGAGGATGACGACGGCCTCACCGAGGAGCTGCGCCGACGGGGTGATGCCGAGCCACGCGCAGAGGGCGGCGATCCCGGCGCCGAGGGCCGCGCCTCCCGACCAGGCCGCGTGCATCAGCGGGAGCAGCGTGCGCCCCGCGAGCGCCTCGATCGCCGTGCCCTCGACGTTCGCCATCACGTCCAGCGAGCCGATGCCCGCGCCGGCGACCACGAACCCGACCGCTGCCAGCGCGACGGAGTGGAGCGCGGCTGCCGTCCCGATGACGGCGATCGCGACCGGGACCAGCACGACCACCGCGGTGAGCGCCCGGCGCCCGCCGAGTCGGCGCAGCAGCGGGGCCGCGCTGAGCAGGCCGCCGATGGACCCGATCGTGACCCCGCCGAGCATGAGCCCGATGGTCCCGACGTCCACACCGAGCTCGAGCCGGAGCTCGGGCAGCCGCGGACCCCACGCTGCGAGGCTCACCCCACCGATCGCGAAGGCGATGACGATGGCGTTCCGCCACCCGGCGAGCTGTCTGCGGTCCTCGTCGACCCCGAGCTGGTGCATCCGGCTATCGAACCCGCTTGATGGGGATCACCACAAGGGCGCCGAGGAGTGCGACGACACCCGCGGCCCAGCACATGAGGACGTAGTTGTCGGCGTGCGAGCTGCCGATCGACAGGAAGAAGAGCGAGATCGCCGGCGCGAGTGACTGGGGCAGCGCGTTCGCGATGTTGATGACGCCGAGGTCCTTACCGGGACGGTCGGCGTTCGGGAGCACGTCGACGACGAGTGCGGTGTCGATCGCGGAGTAGATCCCGTAGGCGAAGCCCATGATGACCTCGGCGACGTAGAAGCCGTTCACGGTCTCGGCGTGCGCGAGGACGACGAGGCCCACCGCGAAGAGGGCCGTCGAGCCGCCGACGAACACCTTGCGGCGACCCAGCTTGTCGGACGCCCACCCCGAGAGCGCCGCGCTGACCAGGAGCGCGATCGTGTAGAGCAGCACGCCGAACGCGACGGCCTCGGTGGCCTGCTTCGCGTCCTCGATGCCGATGTGCTCCTGCATGTAGAGCAGCCGGTACGTCGTGAACATGAACGTCGCGAGGATGATCAGGAAGCGCGACCACCACGCGAACGCGAAGTCCGGGTTCTTGATCGGGTTCGTCCAGAACGACGAGATGAGGTTGAGGAACGTGAACTTCTTGAGCGTGTACGTCGGCAGCTCGTCCCGGGCGACGACCGCGTAGACGGCGACGAGGATGATCGCCAGGATGCCGGGCGCGATGAACAGCACGGGCAGGTTCGCGACGAAGAACACCGACAGGTAGGTGCCGGCGAGCACGGCGAGGTTCTGCGCGAGCGCGATGATGCTCGACGACCGGCCGCGCTGGAGCTGCGGGACGTTGTCGGCGAAGCTCGCCAACAGGGTGGCGAGGGTCGCGTTGGCGGCGACCTGGGCGAGCAGCCACGCGAGCGTCAGGTTGAGCACGTCGGGTGCGTAGGCGATCCAGGCGAGTGCGATCGCGAAGACGACGACACCGCTCATGAGCCACGGACGACGCCGGCCCCAGCGGGTGCGGGTGCGGTCGGACAGCGCGCCGGCCAGGGGGTTCATGATGAGCGCACCGAACGCACCGATCGGCAGGACGGAGCCGATGACGTTCGCGGCGTCGTCCCCGACCAGGGCCTGCGCCTTGAGCTGCATGCTCACGTAGACCGGTGCCATGAGCGCGACGAAGAGGCCGAACTGTCCGAGGAACAGCGCGATCTGGTAGCCGATGCCCACCCGCATCGTGCTGACCGGTTGCGTGATGCCCTCATCGGGGTTCAGCAGTGCCGGGCTGCCGGGTTCGGGTGTGCTCATGACGCCTCCTTGAGTCGATGCTTCGCCGTCCAAAACCGTCTTGCGCACGGTTTTGACTGGCTGAGCATACATCGACAGGTGTCGTTCATGCAGCGGCGTGCGTCACGGAGCGCAGCAAAAACTACACACCGGGTGGTTTTTGGGGTAGCGTCGTCATCGATCTCGCCGTGGAGCATCGCTCCTCGACGGACTGCGACACCCGGTGCTGCGACACCCGGTGCCGCGACACCCAGTCAGGACCGAAGGAGCCTCACGCAATGCCCACCACCTCTGTGCAGCTGTACTCGCTGCGCGACGCCATCGCGGAAGACCTCGACAAGGCGATCGCCCGTGTCGCCGAGATCGGGTACGAGAACGTCGAGCCCTACGCGTTCGTCGAGCGTGCCGCGGACCTCGAGCGCGCCTTCGCCGCCACCGGCCTCACGGCCCCGTCCGGCCACGTCGCTGTGATCGACGCCGAGGACACCGCCCCGATCTGGGACGCGGCCGAGCGCCTCGGGATCCAGACCGTCATCGACCCGTTCATCCCGACCGACCGCTGGCAGACCGCCGACGACGTCGCGAAGATCGCCGAGCGCGTCAACGTCCTCACCGCCGAGGCAGCCTCGCGCGGCCTCAAGTTCGGCTACCACAACCACCAGTGGGAGTTCACGAACAAGGTCGACGGCCGCACGGTCTACGACCACTTCGTCTCGCAGATCAGCCCGGAGACGGTGCTCGAGCTCGACACCTTCTGGGCGACCGTCGGTGGCGCCGACGCCCCCGCCGTCCTGCGCTCGCTCGGCGACCGCGTCGTCGCGATCCACGTCAAGGACGGCAAGGTCGACGGCGACATCCTCACCGCGCTGCCCTCGTCCGAGAGCGCGCTCGTCGTCCCCGAGGCGCTGCAGCGTGCCTTCGAGAACCAGACCCCCGCCGGTCAGGGCGACGTCGACGTCCCGGCCATCCTCGCCGCGGCGCCGCAGGCCATCCGCGTCGTCGAGTTCGACGCGTACTCCGGCGACGTCTTCGAGGGCATCACCGAGTCCCTCGCCTGGCTGAAGGACAACGACAAGTGACCCGTGTCGGGATCGGCATCATCGGTGCCGGCAACATCTCCACGCAGTACCTGGAGAACCTGACCAAGTTCGCCGACATCGAGGTCCGGTTCGTCGCCGACGTGCTGCTCGACCGCGCAGCGGCCCAGGCAGCGGAGTACGGGGTCGGCGCGTCCGGCTCGGTCGAGGAGCTCCTCGCCCGCGACGACATCAGCATCGTGATCAACCTGACGATCCCGGCGGCCCACGCCGAGGTCGACCAGCAGATCATCGACGCCGGCAAGCACGTGTGGAGCGAGAAGCCGATCGCGACCGACCACGAGTCGGCCGCCGCGGTGCTCGCCTCCGCTGCGTCGAAGGGACTCCGGGTCGCGACCGCTCCGGACACCGTGCTCGGCGCGGGCATCCAGACAGCGCTCCGTGCCATCGCCCGCGGTGACATCGGCGAGCCGCTGACCGCGACGACGCTGTTCCACGTGCCCGGACCCGAGGCGTGGCACCCGAACCCGGACTTCCTGTTCGCCGAGGGCGCCGGTCCCCTGTTCGACATGGGCCCGTACTACGTGACGACCCTCGTGCACGCGTTCGGCACCGCCAGCCGCGTGCAGGCCGTGTCCTCGAAGTCGCTCGACCGTCGCACGATCGCGTCCGGCCCCCGCGCCGGCGAGACGTTCCCGGTCGAGGTCCCCACGCACCACGCCGCCCTGATCGAGTTCGCCGGCGGGCAGTCTGCCCAGTCGACGTTCTCGTTCCAGCACGCGCTGCCGCGCATGGGCTTCGTCGAGATCAACGGCACGCTCGGCACGATCTCGCTGCCGGACCCGAACACGTTCGAGGGCTCGTCACAGCTCTGGCGCTACGGCCAGGAGGAGCCCGAGACCCTCGAGGCGATCGGCTCCACCTGGGGCCGTGGCACCGGGGTCGTCGAGCTCGCGCGCGCCATCGCCGAGGACCGTCCCGAGCGTGCCTCGGGTGCGGTCGCGCTGCACGTCCTCGACGTGCTGCTCGGCATCCGCGACGCGGCGGCGTCGGGGTCCGCGGTCGACATCACGTCGACGGTGGACCGTGTCCCGCCGCTGCCGGAGGACTTCGATCCGTCGGCTGCGGTGCTCACCGCGTAGCTTCTGCGCTCCGCAGGACGGCCGGCTCCGACAGGGGCCGGCCGTTCTGCGTACGGGGGGCCAGGAGGCGCGGCGCGGCTCCGGTGCGTCGGCTACGGCCGTGCGGTCGCGAGCCACTCGTGGAACGTCGGGCCGACCACCTCGACGTCGTCCGCGGGCAGGAGCGCTCCGTCCCGGAACGCCCGGCCCGTCCGGCCCGGGATCGGCATCGGGACGGGCACCACGCCCGGATGCGGCAGCGCCGTCGTCATCGCCCACAGGGACGTCGTCTCGGGCCCGGCGACCTCCACGACCGGCGCGGACCGCCGGCCCGTCGCGACCTCGGCCACCACCGTCGCCACCGCTTCGAGCGACACCGGAGCGATGGTCATCCGCGGCACGAACGCGATCGGCCCGACGCGCAACCGCTCGAGGTTCTGCGCAGCGAACTCGAACCACTGGGCCGAACGGACGATCGTGGCGCCCCGGCCCGCCGCTCCCGCTGCCTGCTCCTGTGCGGTCTTGCCGGCGAAGTACCCGTAGCCCTGCACCTCGGACCTGGTGCAGTTGACGATGGACAGCAGCACGTGTCGCGCCCCGGACCGTTCGGCCGCCGCACCGACCACCGCCGTCGAGCGCGTGAAGAAGTCCGTCGCACGCCGCCGACTCGTCGTGAACCGTCCGGTCGCCTCGACGATGACCTCCGGCCGGACCGACGCCAGCCGATCGACCGCGTCGTCCGCGAGCACGTCGAACCCCGATGACCGGGACAACCTCGTGACCGAGCAGCCGTGTGCCCCCAGCGCTGCCTCGATCGCGACTCCGGAGATCCCGCCCCCGACCACTGCAACCCGCATCCTGCCCCCTTCGGCTCTACATCCGTAGAGAACACTACGATGGTAGAGGCGAGAGGGGAAGAGCATGGGGCGACGCGAGGACCTGGCGGACGCGGGAGTACGGCTCACTGCTCGCGGAGGGGTCCGAGCCCTGACGCACCGAGCAGTCGACACCGAGGCCGGCGTGCCCGCCGGATCGACGTCGTACTACGCGTCGACGCGGCGCGAACTGACCGCGCTCGTCGTCGCGCGCATCACGGAGCAGCTGTCGACGGAGCTGGGCGCGTTGCGTCTCCCCGAGCCACTCGACGACGCGACGGTCGTCGAGGTCGCCGCCACGTTCCTCCAGGGCCTCGCAGAGCGGGCGGAGGTGCAAGCCGCTCGCCTGGCCCTCCTCCTGGAGCTCCGGGACGACGAAGCGCTCCGCGCACCCCTCACCGGCGCCGACCCGGTGCGCGCCGCGCTGCTGGCCACGGCGGAGGACCTCCTCGGCCGCATCGGCGTCGACCACCCCCGGCGATCCGCGGTCGACCTCGTCGGACTCGTCGATGCACTGCTCCTCTACCGCGTCGCGGGGGTCGCGCCCGTGGACGACCGAGCGGTGCTCGGCGCGTACGTCGCAGGGCTGCCGCGCAACTGAACGCGCCCTCACCCACTCGCAGCTGCACCGGGCGATCGGCGGGTCCACCCCCTGCCAGGATGAGCGCCGTGGGGAGACGTCGGCTCGTGCTCGGAGGGGTGGTCGCCGCCGTGCTCGTGGCGGCCGGCACGGCGACGGTGCTGTCGGTGACGCACGCGCAGACGGTGGCCGCCCGACTCCCACCCGCGAGTGCGTCCTCCGAACAGGTCCTCCGCGTCTACCTCCGGGCCGCGAAAGCACACGACTGTGCTGTCACCGAGGCCCTCACCGACGACAGCGGCGGTCCGGACGCGGCCTGGTGCGGCGGACGCACCCCGTCCTCGTGGTTCGACGACCACCCCGACCTGCTCGGCTACCGGCACATCGGGGCGGTCTCGCGACTGAGCGCGAAGGAGACGGGCCGATCCGCGGAGGAGTGCATCCCGGTCGACGTCACCGAGACGAACATGACGGGCGCCGAACCCGGCGACCTCCCCGGGTGGCAGTTCTGCTTCCGCCACAAGCCGGCCGGCTGGCGCCTGACCGACGAGGGCTACGGCTGACCCGACGCCGTCGCCGGTTCCCGAGAGCCTCAGTCGGGGCGGACCGGTCCCACCGCGAGATCGCCCACCACGGTCGTCCACGGTCGCGCGGTCCACGACGTCACGAGTCCCCCGGTCACGTACGGGTCCGTCGCCGCGAACGCCCGCGCACGCCCGAGCGCGTCGTCGCCGACGAAGACGATCAGCGCGGTGAACGGTCCGGCGCCCTCGCCGACCGCACCGCCGAGGAGCAGCTCGCCGCGCTCCGCCGCAGCCCAGGCCGCCCGGAGGTGCTGCTGGCGGAACGCATCTCGGCGCTCGAGGTAGTCGTCGACGTAGGTGTACTCGAGTACGGCGTGCATGGTCCTGCTCCGATCCGGTCGTCAGCGGGACCCACGGCCCCGCTGACACGAGTGTGGCAGGACCGGCGGGTCCGGTCAGCCCGCCGGCGGCACGATCTGCTCGAGCAACCGCAGCACCCGCTCGCCGTCGACCGCGTCGGGGTCGAGCAGCCACTGCACCTGCAGTCCGTCCGACGCCGCGATGCTCAGGGACGCCAGGTCGACAGGGTCCAGGTCGGCCCGGAGCCGCCCGGACGCCTGGTCCGCCTCGATCAACTCCGCCAGGTCCGCCCGCAGCCGGGTGAACCGTTCCCGCATGAACTCCCGCGTGGCGGGGTGCCCCTCCTGCACGGCATCGGCCGCCAGGGTCGTGTACAGCTGCACCAGCCCTGGCACCGCGCGATTCCGCGAGGCGCTCTCCCGCATGTCCCCGATCGCAGACTTCATCCGGTCCGGTGCCCCCTGCTCGCGGACCTCGTGCTCGCGGTAGACCGCGAGCAGCAGTTCGTCGCGGCTCGGGAAGTAGTGCCGCAGCGCCGCGTGGGTGATGCCGAGGGCGTCGGCG